>JADMIO011346926.1_pt1 | contig 63612 bp, 53 predicted proteins | sample 8958161 | NCBI WGS metagenome assembly JADMIO01 (sample SAMN16585339, study PRJNA669376) | soil metagenome | isolation source: Crop rotation soil | place: USA: Cullars Rotation, Alabama | collected 2011
CGCGACAACTTGTCCACGTGGAATTCTAAGCTTAGGATCCCAATGTGCTGGAAAGTGCATCAGGCGACAAAAGGAAAGAAGAAGCTGGCAATTAAGGTTCAATACCCGGGAGTAGCCGCGAGTGTGAAGTCAGATCTTGCGATGATAAAGCCAATTGCGTTGTCTATGTTTAAACTCAATCCGGTAGAGTACGATGAGTTTATCCAGGAGGTAGAACAACGCATGATGGAAGAAACAGACTATTCATTGGAGTTGAAACGCTCGGTGGAGTTGTCATCCAAGTGCAGTCACATTAAAAACATTGTGTTCCCTCAATACTATGCACAGTTTTCTTCTCCAAAGATTCTGGCGATGGATTGGTTGGAAGGAAAACCGTTGGGTGAATTCACAAAGCATGTGTTGCCTGAGGGTGTTGGAAATAAATTAGGACAAGCCATGTGGGACTTTTATCAATTCCAAATGCATACGTTAAGAGCTGTGCATGCCGACCCCCATCCAGGCAATTTTATTATCACACCAGATGACAAGTTGGGGATTATCGATTTCGGTTGCGTTAAAGAGATATCACCCGCATTTTATTCTACCTATTTCCAATTGTTGGATAAGGATTTTTTGACTAATAAGAAGAAGATGGCTAAAGCCTTTCATGATCTTCGGTTTATCTATCCCGATGACACGGCTAAGGACAAGGAATTCTTTAACGGAATATTTACTCATCTGGTGGAATTGCTTAGCAGACCATTCCGGGCAGATGTGTTCGATTTTTCGGATAAAAAGTATTTTGAAGAGCTGTTTAAATTCGGAGAAGAGCTTTCCAATATGAAGGAGCTTCGTCAATCCAAAAAGGCAAGAGGAGTAAGGGATGCTTTGTACATTAACCGCACCTACTTCGGACTTTACACCTTACTTCACGAACTGAAAGCAACCATCCGCATCGCGCCATTAGATTGATTCGTCTTCCTACGGATTGTAAGATGACTGAGTTTTTACCGGATGTGTAACGAATACAATGAAAAATGCAGCGGCCAATACTGCGTAGATGATTGTCAAAGGCAAAAGCAATAAATTGCCTGCTTTCGTTAGTGCCATTGCTCCAACGAAGAAATGAGTCAGGTTGCCAACCGCGATGGGTCGGCCGTAAATACCACCGATAAGGTTAGCTTTTGCTATCCAGTTGATCATCGCGAACCCGAAATACAACGCGCCTGCCATTTGCAATGAAATGACAGCGATCCCAGAAGATGGTTCATTTGAAAGATAGGTTAATATTTCTGAAGGAATAAAAGTCAATACTATTCCGATAGCTCCCATGATTGCCGAGCTAATCGTCATTATAAGTTTTGTGTTCATTGGTTTGTTGGTTTTGGAATTGAATAGGGGTTAACTAACAATTTTCTTTGCCTGCTTCACTTCCCAGTTGATGCCGAAGATGGTGATGAGATACACCAGGGAGATAAACAAGGGGATTGCAGTAAAGCGATGGTCAGGCAAAGCATACCAAAGAACCGTTGAACCAACTGTTCGAATTATAAAATGAGCCAAGAATGATTTACCACCATACATCCAACCGATCACTGGCCAGTGCATCCCCATACCAACGCCAACTGCTAACGGAATAAAGCTTGGATTTCCTGTCGCACCCGCAAAGGCGAGGGGCCAGAATGTCAACATGGAAAGCAAAGCGGGAAAAAGCAACGTAGTTAGTGCTGATTTTGCCATCACATCTGCCTTCAATGGTTTAGCCAGCAACATGCCCAACGGAAATATTAAACCTGTGCAAAAGCAAGCGATAGGAATCCAGGCTTTTGGTTCAAGGTAAAATCCGGCTATTCCCACTACCAGCCAGTAAATACCACCAGCTGCAGGTAGGGCGATACCTCCGTTTGCTTTGATAAGAAATTTTCTCTTTTCTATGATAAGGAGTTCTTTTAATTCCATAATCGTTTGAGTTTATAATTAATTGATGCGAATTATCTTGCTAGTTGAAGTCCTTGCAGCGATTGCCACTACTTAAGGAAAGCATCCACTTTATCATAAAACCACGCAGGCTCATCATAGAAAATGAAATGCTTGCCCGTGTCTGTAATTTCTACACGGGCATTCTTTACATTTGACACTTGCGCATTATAGGCAGCCGTGATACTTTCATGCGTGACGCCATAATCTTTATAAGCGATCCATGCGCCTAATAACAATACTGGGCAGTCGATCGTGGCAACATTTTGACGTAGATCCGTGGTGAACATTTCATACATTACTTCAGCCTGCGTCTTGTTATCTGATTTTTTGCCAATAGTTGCTACTTGGGCAACGCGTTCAGGGCTGGTAATCATAGAAGAAAGAATCATTTTTTGACTAGCCTCTGTCTGTTCTTCTGTTTGCTCACGGCTCATCCTGTTTTTCATATTGGCAGCCATTGGTTTTGCGCCTTCTGCTGTTGCTCCTGGCATTTGCAATACAGTAAGGAATGGAAGTCCGTCTACAGCAATTACTTTGCTGAACTGGCCGGGGGCGCTGGAAGCTGCCCAAAAAGAAAGGAATCCGCCCATGCTATGTCCCATCAACACAGGTTTGTTCAGATTCTTTGCCTTGATGTAAGCTAACAAATCATCTTTTACTGATTCAAGAAAATGATCATTAAGATTAGCTGGGTTGCCGCCAAACCCCGCAAGAGTCAGCGCGTGTATTTCATAATCTTTCTTATACCTGTCAATTGTTTCCTTCCAAACGTCTGCCGTGCAGTACAATCCATGGATAAGAATCATGGGCTTTCCTTTTCCCGCCACATCTACCTTGAAGTAGGTTTGTGCCTGAGTAGTTACGGTCGTGCATAAGAATGCTACTACTAAACCGAGTATTAAAATCAATTGCTTCATTGTCATACGTGTGTGGGTTTAAAAACTTATTCAAATCAACGGAGCGCAGGGAAAAAGGTGAATTATTATTGACCAACCGGTGGTGTGGTTTGACGAACTGCATGTTGACCCATTGATGATAATTTCGCGATAAGTGCCAGTTGGCAGCTTACTGTGCTTGTCAAAAGGCACCTTTAGATGCAATTGATAAATGAATTCACACAGTTGGTCAAGGAAATCTTAAAAGATTGATTTAACAATGCTACTTTCAGGTCTGATGACATTTTGGAAATTTTTTTATCGATTCAAGATTCACCATATTTTATTATGGGCGGGGTACTTTGCGTTTTGGATGCTCTATTATGCGAAGTATTATCCGTCTTTGCTTTCGCTGACGGTTACAATCAGCATATACTTTATATTCAACTCTATTCCTTTTTACATTACCGGTTACTTTCTGTTCCCCAAGTATTTGTATCCGCGTAAATACCTGGCATTCATTTCGTTATTTCTGGCAGTCATTACACTCTCAGCGATAGGTCTAACCCTCGTACTGTATGCATTATTCAGTCGCTACGTGCCGGCAATAAGTGGGAATATGGCCGGAGTTTTCCAGATTGCTATACTTTCCGTCACTACGATGGTAGCCGGATTAAGTGCTGTAAAGTTGGTTGTCGACAAAATGCGATCGGATAAAGAAACACAGCACATTGAAAAACAACGATTGGAAAGTGAGCTTCAATATCTGAAGGCACAGGTTAATCCCCACTTTTTATTCAATGCAATTAATAGTGTGTATTTCTTAATTAAAAAGAATCCGGATGTAGCCGCAGAGACATTAATTAAACTTTCTGATTTGCTTCGGTTTCAATTATATGATTGCTCAGATGAGAGGATTCCAATTGAAAAAGAAATGGAATACCTGCAAAATTTTGTAGAACTGGAGAAAATCAGAAAAGGAGGAAAGGTGAAAATGGATTTCGATGGATCGCAGGCAAAAGGATTCCTGATTGCACCTTTTATGCTTATTCCTTTCCTGGAGAACGCGTTTAAGCATGTGTCCATTTTCTCGGAAAAGGAGAACTTTATTAGCGTTTCGATTAGTAAGGAAGATAATAAATTGAGGGCGCTGTTTCGAAATACTTCTGACAATCTGGTCAGGCCCACAACCGGAGGGATTGGACTAAAGAATGTAAAGCGCAGACTGGAATTACTTTATGCTGAAAGGCATACTTTGTCAATTAAGGACCAGGGAGGAATTTTCGAAGTAGATTTAACACTTGAAATTGAATGAGCAGGAAAATCCAGACGATTGTTGTTGAAGATGAACCTTTGGCCCGTGAAGGTTTGCTCAATTATATTAGGGAGGTTGACTTCCTGGAAATAAAAACCGTCTGTGAAGATGCGCTGGAAGCAAACCGTGTACTGGCAACGGTAAGCATCGATCTGATGTTTCTTGATATTCAGATGCCCAAAATCACCGGAATTGATTTTCTAAAGTCATTAAAGAATCCACCCATGGTGATCATGACTACGGCCTATCCCAATTTTGCGTTGCAGGGATATGAATTAGATGTACTCGACTATTTGGTGAAGCCCTTTCCGTTTGACCGATTTCTAAAAGCAGCGAACAAAGCCCGCGATTACTTTGAACTGAAGAACAACACTACGGGACAACAGAGTGGGACCAAGGAAGATTACTTTTTTGTAAAGTGCGATTACCGCTATGAAAAAATACATTTCAGTGATGTGCTCTATATAGAAGGTATGGAAAACTATGTGGTTATTCATACGACAGCGCAAAAGTATGTCACGCTATTACGCATGAAGAATATGGAGGAGATCTTACCTCTATCAGCATTCATGCGTATTCATAAATCGTACATCGCGTCTATAAAGAAAATCAGTTCCATCGATGGGAATGAAATTATAATTAGCGGCAAACGGCTGCCAGTAAGCAGGGAAAAGAAAGCAGAAATTATGGAGAAGGTGATTAAATAATTTATTTACAATCGTAGGTAAAGTACCTGACATTCCCTCCCGAACCCAAAGTCCGTTTCACCGGATAGCCATTTTCATTGTATTCAAAAGTGTAGGAAAGCGTACCTATATCGTTTGTAAAATCTGTCGAAGTTACTTTTGTATAGTTGTTATCGCTAATCTCAGCCATATGAGCCGTTTGAATTAGAATACGAAGCCCATAAGGCAAAGCCGATAAGAAACCTTTTTTATTATCGTATTCATAAGCTATAGAGAATAGAAGAAAGCCATCTGGCGCATATTGTTTTGTTGAAATAAGATTAATTTCGCGATCATCTGAATATTCATAAGTATAGCTCGTAGATACCGTCAAATTCCCCGCCTGGTTTTTTTCATAGTATGTCATACCAGTAAGAAGCCCCTTGGAATTGTAATCCGTGTATTCTGATTTACTGAGAAGTGTACCCTGAGCATCTATGGTTTCAGATTTAGTCACTTGATTTTTTAAGTTGTAATAATATTTTGTACTGCGAGACCCATTCGAAGCCTCAGTCAAATTATTTTTAGAATCATAGGTGAAAAAAGTGACAACAGAAGAAGATGTCATTGATACGATTTTATCGTTCATGTATTCATAGTTGACAATATCTGACGGGGAAGCACTACCGAGTTGGACTCCGATCGTTCGCAGATAGCACTGCACAATTTTAGGGTCTTCTTCTTTGCAGCTGGCTGTTATTAATACTACTACCGATAAGATAGTACCTAGTAGGGGAAATCTACTGAACATTTTGGTTTGGGGGTTTAAGAATTTGCGCAAAGAAAGGTATTGACTGCGACTAAACAGCCAATTCGCAAAATATTTATACTACGCGGCCTTTCAATTAAAATAAAAGCAATTTTTATTATTGGAAACGATAACATTTTCAATAACTTAGCTGTTCCTGATTCATTTTTTAATATAACTAAATTTTATGAGGGCAATCTGGAAAGGACATATTCAGTTTTCGCTAGTTACCATCCCTGTTCGCATTTATAACGCTATTGATACCGGGCAAACCATCAGTTTCAACTTGCTTTCCAAAGAAGGCCATAACCCGGTGAGCTATGAAAAAAAGGACAAGGTAACGGGCCAGCCGTTACGTACTGAAGAAATTGTAAAAGGCTATCAATACGAGCCGGGGCAATATGTGATCATTGAGGAGGAAGATTTTGGGAAGGTGAGATTGAAGAGTACCAAGGTGATCGAAATAGAGGGCTTTGTGCAAAATGAAGAGGTGCATCCTTCCCTTTATGAAGCTCCTTATTTTATTGGTCCCGATGGAGATATGGCCGCGAAAACCTATGGTTTATTAAGCCAGACTCTAAAAGACAGCGGGAAAATAGGAGTGGGTAAGGTGGTTTTACGCGATCGTGAAACGCCCGTATTGCTGACTCCGCATGAAAAGGGAATCATCATGTATCGTCTCCGTTATCCCGATGAGGTAAGGAATATCAATGAAGTTCCACAGTTGCTCGAGGTGAAAGCGGATAAGGAACAATTGAAGCTGGCCAAAACACTGGTTGATTCAATGACAACCAAATTTGCAAACATTGAAATGAAAGATCATTACTATGATGCACTTAAAGCAATCATTGATGCAAAAGTACAAGGCAAAGAGATTGTTACCGTCACTGAAGAAGAACCTAAAGTGGTGGATATTATGACGGCTCTGAAAGCCAGTATCGACCAAGCTAAGAAGAAACCGATGGAGAAAGCCAAGGGTGGTTCCGCTAAGGAAGAAAAGGCAGTCAAGGAAACCAAAACTGTTCGCAGGAAGGCCAGCTAGTTGTCGCGAATGGCCTTCAACGCCCTGCTACCGAACGAAAATTCCTAAATAAGCATTACCTTTACACTATGGGTAAAGTGGTGCAATTCATTCCTTCAACAGAAAAGTTTGGGTTCAAGCCCGTTCGGAAGAAGGAGTCATTGCCTCCAACCAAGCATGGCCAGCTTAATCTTTTTATAGGCGGTAAAGTAGTTCCATTCAATAAGCTCTCCACGTTTGAGGAAGCGTTGATGTTTGATGATCAGGGTGATTTTCAAAAGGCACGTGAGCTTTATCTGAAGGCCATACAGGAAAAAGATACCATTGCTGATGCGTACTGTAACCTGGGAATACTTGAATCCGAGGCAAAGAGCTACAGCAAAGCCATTGATTGTTTTACCCTCTGCCTCAAAGAAGAGCCTCGTCATTTTGAAGCACATTATAATCTAGCCAATCTGTATGCGGAAATTGGAAATCTGCCTCTGGCAAAAGTGCATTACCAGATTTCTATCGAAGTGCAGCCCGAATTTTCAAATAGCTATTTCAACCTGGCGTTGACGTTGGCTATGAATAAGGAAATCCCTGAAGCTATTCGATCGTTGGAGACCTATCGTGATCTGGCCAGGCCTGATGATCGCGGCCAGGCACAGGAACTAATCAATACACTTTCCCGTACATTATAAACTGCTGAACTTTTACAGGTAGTTTTAACTTGTATATTTGCACGCACTTTAGTGAATGACTCCTTAGCTCAGCTGGTTAGAGCTACTGACTCTTAATCAGTAGGTCCTGGGTTCGAGTCCCAGAGGGGTCACTGGTTATCAATTAATTACAAGACGATTTAACGATCGTCTTTTTTATTTGCAGGGGGACGCTCATCAGGCAATAACAAAATATTATAGCCTACCGCCAGGTTCAAAAAACTGAATTAACACGGGTGCAATTGCCTTCATGGCTACATTGTGAGTCTGTCCTTTCAAAAATACAGTTTGGGAATTCGGGACCTGTTCTGCCACATTTCGTACACCATTTGCTAATCGCTCAGGTGATTTTTCGCCACCGATTACTAGAACAGGTGAAATATTATTACTAGCAAGGGCAGCGGGGAATGTCAGATCGCCCATTATATCCAGATCATACAAGAGTGTATGTGCAATCCTCTCATTATTTTCCCAGCCTGATCGATTGAACAGACGCAGAAAAGGAATAACTATTCCGGGTAGGCGTACTACTTTTCTTAAAAAATAATCAACTGCGGTCTTTCGTCTGTCTGCAACAATGAAATCTTTAACTGTACTTTTTATTTTCATCACAGGAAGTTTGTCTTCTTCGGAAAGCGCAACATAGGGAGGTTCGTATAACGCAATCTTTTTAAATTTTCTACCCTGATTCATGGTGTGCAGAACCAATCCACACCCCGATGAGAAACCACATACAAAAGGAGATTCTCCACATACTTCGACAAGCGCATTCAAGTCTTCGACTTCACGATTAACAGAATAGGGCAAGGTATCGGTACTTTCTCCTCTGCCTCTCCGGTCGTAATCGTAGACTGTAAAATGATCAGCGAGAAGCGTGGCAAGTTCTTTTGTATTTCCGTTTTTTCTGTAGCCGAATGCACCGTTGACTATGATGAGTGCAGGGCCTTTTCCGGTCTTGTCATAGGCTATTTGCGTACCGTCTTTTGAAATTATTTTCATTTCAACGGGAGATAAAAAGATAATGCCATCGGCAAGTGTGGCCATTTTATTGACAAACAGCTAATTGACATTTTTTTGAATTTTTTTCTCAAATTCTGTCCAGAATCCGAATAGCGATTGTCTTCCAGGCATAAAACCAAAAAATTAAGAGCTATGGAACAAAGATTAAATCTATTTGAAAAGGGTGGTGACGCGATGAAACCGCTATTCGGATTAGGGGCTTACCTTAAAAAGTCAAACATTGAAACGAAATTGCAGGAACTAGTAACGTTTCGGATCTCACAGATCAACGGTTGTGCTTATTGCCTTGACATGCACTCGAAAGATGCACGGGCTCACGGGGAAACCGAGCAGCGATTGTATGGAATGAGCGCCTGGAGAGAAACTCCCTATTACACCAGTCGAGAGCGTGCAGCATTTGCTTGGGCAGAAGCACTGAACGATGTACATGTCAGTGATCAGGATTACAAAGAAGCAAAAGCCGAATTCTCCGATGAAGAATTAATTGATCTTACATTGCTGGTGGGAAGCATTAATGTTTGGAACCGTTTCAATATTGCCTTCCCAAATGCAATTGGAACGTATCAGGTTGGACAGTTCGGTTAATTCGAATTGTAATTTTAAATTCAAATCCACTATTTAGCATTAATCGAAAAAGATTATGAACGAATACATATTGATTATTCATCGTGACATGGTGAGCAAGGACGCCACACCGTCACCACAACAAATGCAGGAAGCGATTAAGCCTTTCCAGGATTGGATAGGAGGAATAGCCGCACAGAACAAACTGGTGAGCCCTCCAAAACGTTGGGATGGGGTCGGTAAAGTGGTAAAGCAAAACAATTTGGTCACCGATGGACCGTATGCGGAAATCAAAGAATCAGTAGGAGGTATGGTACTGATACGCGCCAATGATTATGAAGAAGCGGCAGAGATTGCCAAAGGTTGCCCGGTGTTGAAATGGGGAGCAGTGGTGGAGATTCGGATGGCCTTAACCAATCCAACGATCTGAGGAAAAAAATGAAACACCTTCGTTATTTTAACGAAGGTGTTTTCTGGTTTATGGACGAGCGCACTCTTATACCAAATCTTTTTCGAACCGAGTACCGAAATATTGTATCAGTACTAAGTTACTCCTTCGGTATCAAACACATTGAAATTGCTGAAGACATTGTGAGCGACACGTTTCTTTCTGCAACGGAAGTTTGGAGTGTAAAAGGAATTCCGGAAAATCCCCGGGCGTGGTTATATGCAGTAGCTAAAAACAAAATCAGGAATCACGTAAAACGGGAGTTATTGTTTGAGAAAAGTATTTCCAAAGAACTAAGTGCCAGCGGAGAAATGGCTGAAGAGTTTGAAATAGATTTGTCTGAGAAAAATATCAGCGACAGCCAGTTAGCAATGATTTTTACCATTTGCAATCCGGCTAACTCATCCGAATCACAAATTGCCTTGGCACTGAATGTATTGTGTGGTTTTGGGATACAAGAAATTGCGGATGCATTCCTGACCAATAAAGAAGTAGTCTATAAACGCATCAATCGGGCGAAGGAGAAATTGAAGGAGGTAGGAGGGCTTACGCGGCAACCCAGTTCCAATGAGATAGCCGAACGATTGGCCAATGTGCTGCTGATCGTGTATCTCGTATTTTCAGAGGGATACTATTCGGCTTCACAAAATACAACACTCCGGAAAGATTTCTGCGAGGAAGCCATGAGGTTGACCAGGTTGCTGATTGATAATAAAACCACCGATCAACCTTCGGTAAAAGCATTGTATGCCTTGATGTGTTTTCATACTTCCCGTTTTGATGCACGTGAAGATGAACAAGGGGAAACCGTTCTATATGAAGATCAGGATGATACTCGTTGGAATAGGGAACTGATTGCCAAGGGTACCTATTTCCTTAACCTTGCTTCTGTAGGGGACCACGTTAGTCGTTTTCACCTGGAAGCTGGTATCGCGTTCTGGCATACCCTGAAAGAAGATACCTTGGAGAAGTGGAGTAACATTCTGGATTTATACAACCACTTGTTGGTTCTGGAATATTCACCTGTGGCCGCATTGAATCGTACATATGCGTTATCCAGGGTACATGGTAAACCAGCTGCTATTTTAGAAGCTGAAAAACTTAAGCTAACTGAAAATCCGTATTATTATTCGTTGCTAGGTCATTTATATACCGACATCGATAGGCAAAAGGCCATTCACTTTTTTGAAATGGCAATGAAACTGACCGCGTCTTTAGCTAATCGCGTGACGATAGGTAAAAATATTGATCGACTTAAAGGAAAGACTCATTAAGCTTGACTCCTTTGCCCAATACGGGTTTAAAAATGTCACCTACTTCTTTCAATCTATCAATGGCATTGTGAATCGTAAAATCAGTCATCTTCAATCCTTTCTTCACTTCATCCCAGTGCAAGGGCATAGATACGGTCGCACCTGGCTTAGGGCGTAATGAATAGGGAGCAGCAAGTGTAGCCTGGGGACGATTTTGCAGAAAGTCCAGATACATTTTGCCTTTGCGGTCTGAAACCGTTCGTTCAATACTGGTAAAGTCCGGAATTTCTTGTTGAACGTGTTTCGCGATGACGCGGGCAAACTCCTTTGACTGTTCATAGGTGTATTTTGCTCCTAACGGAATATAAATGTGTAAACCGGTGGATCCGCTGGTTTTGCAATAGCAATCAATGTGCACACCATCCAGCACTTCTTTTGTGACCAGTGCAGCTTCAATGACCTGGTTGAATGTATTCTTTTTATCCGGATCAAGATCAATAATGCACCAGTCCGGATAATCCGGTTTGATCACCCGACTACTCCAGGGGTTCAGTTCAATACAACCCATGGATGCCATCAATAAAATATCGGCCTCGCTTTTTACCACAAGGAAATGTTTGTCCACTTCCTTCTCATCGCTGGTGTGATATAGATACTGGTCCACCCATTCAGGTACTTTTCCAGTGACATCTTTCTGATAAAAGCTTTTGCCTTTGATCCCATTGGGAAAACGATTTAATGACTGCGGCCGATCTTTCAGGTAAGGGAGCATATAGGGGGCAACCTGATAATAGTAATTAAGCATGTCTCGCTTTGTTACTTTATCCTCCGGCCAATAGACCTTACTTAAATTGGTGAACTTGATCGAATGACCATTTACATCTCTTACCTGTGTTTCATCAGTAGGGTTTAGCAAAGATTTCCTTTCCTTTTTACCCGGAGGGGTAATCAGCTTCTTTTCTTTTAAGAGCGTGACTTCTTTTAAGGCTTTCTTGGTAGGCATAGCATTTTCTTTTGTTACCTCTTGTGCTTTCTTGTCGATGCGCATTCCCTCAAACGAAGGATGACGCATCACGCCATCGGTCGTCATTTCGGTGAAGCTCACTTCACAAACTAATTGCGGCTTGAGCCAGGTAGCTGCCGCTTTCGCAGGTTTTGGATTGAAACGCGATGGTTTATTAATATCTGGTAAAACATGAAAAGGTGGTTTGTCCGTGATATACGGCTTAAACTGTTTAAGCATCTCTTTTTGCTGAGCATCTTTAAAACCTGTTCCAATTTTTCCGGTATAAATGAATTTACCATTTTCAAAGACGCCAACCAGCAGTGCACTGAATAGCTTGCTCGAATCCTGATTGTGCGTGTAACCACCAATCACGACCTCTTGTCTTTTATTGGCTTTTATTTTTAACCAGTCGGTGGTTCGAACACCTGGGGTGTATATGCTATCTGCCTTCTTAGCCATAATGCCCTCCAGGCCCATCTTGTGAGCGGTGGCATAAAACTCAGTTCCGGTGACATCAAATGATTCGCTTAATCGGATAATACCTTCCTTTGGCACGATGGATTTCAATACTTCACGCCTGTGCTTTAACGGGACCGAGCGTAAATCTCTTCCGTTGAGCCAGATCACATCAAAAACGTAATAAATCAGATCGCCATCAGCTTCACTTCTCCAGTTTTGCAGTGCACCAAAATCAGAAAGACCATTTTCTTTGAGCACAACCACCTCACCATCGATAATTGCATTGATGTTCCAATCAACCAATGCCTCGTGAACCGGATAAAATTTTTCATTGAAGGATTTATCATTGCGTGACTTCAGTTCCACTTTGCCATTGTTCATAAAAGCCATTGCACGGTAACCGTCCCATTTAATTTCATATAACCATCCGGGAAGATCAAATGGCTTATCTACCAATGTTGCAAGCATTGGACTAACCTTCGATAAGAGTTTGGCATCCGGAGCTTTATCCAATTCTCCATCCAGATCAGCGTGCTTTTTTGTCGTCTTGATCCTTTCCTTCGGTGGGGTTGCTTTGCTTTTAGTGCTTCGCTTTACAGCCTTGCGTCCGTGATTGCGTTTCGGATTCTTTTTGATTTGATCGAGTGTTTTTCCCGACAATGCCGATTTCTCTTTGACCAGGATATCATCGGTTGTGGCATACTTATCCTTTAATTTCATTAGCAGCCAGCTATTTTCGCCACGACTACTGGCTTTCACTAGTGCAAATTCTCCCTTCAGCTTTTTACCGCTTAGTGTGAACTTTATTTTTCCTGAATGTAATTGATGTTGCAGATTTTTATCCTCCGCCTTCTTGTTTTCAAAGCCACCTTCCGCGGCATGATAGGTACCCTCATCCCAGACCATCACAGTCCCTGCTCCATAATTTCCTTCCGGGATAATGCCTTCGAAGTCGCGATAATCATAGGGATGATCCTCCACCATCATAGCGAGGCGTTTTATAGTTGGATTTAAAGAAGGTCCTTTAGGTACAGCCCAACTTTTTAGTACTCCATCCATTTCCAAACGAAAATCATAATGAAGATGAGACGCCTCGTGCTTTTGAACGACAAAACGTAATGCTTTAGCATCCGATTTGCCACCAGCAGGTTCAGGTGTTTTATCCAACTTCCGCTTCTTTTTATATTCTGTCAGTGCCATTAGTAAACCAATTCTCTTTTTTCAATTTCGCCAGCCAGTGATTTGTTCATAATCGATTTTATGCCATTCAATGGAATAACGGTCCAATCGGGGCGATTATTTAACTCATAGTTCAGTTCGTAAATGGCCTTTTGTAGAAGGAACGTAGTTAATAATGTATGCAGATCGGACTTTTCCTTTGGAATGAAGGCATGTCCTTCCGCTGTCTCCAGATACGCTTTCAGGAAGAAACTGCTCATGTAATGATACCATTGCTCAACGAATGGAATCAGTTTAGCATAATCTTCTTTTCGGATTTGATTGTCCAAAAATAAACTGGCATAAGCAGCATAATGAAAAGACCGAATCATTCCGGCTACATCACGCAGGGGAGACCGCTTCAATCTTCGTTCGCTGTAAGGCCTTGCGGGTTCACCTTCAAAATCAGTGATAACAAAATCCTTTCCGGTCATCAATACCTGGCCAAGATGATAGTCGCCATGGATGCGGATTTTTACCACATCAATTTTTTTCTTATAGATATTCTTTAACTCTTTCAGAATATCACCTTTCATATGCAAAACTTCTTCCGCCTGTTGTTTTAATTCGGGAGAAAGGGCTTCCAAGTTTTGGGTTTGATTGGTAAACGTGCTACGCACCAGTGATTGAAGGCCTGAAAACAGCGAGCGCTGATAGTGCAATGAATAAGGTTCGGGTTTAAAATCGGGAAGCTCACTCTGTGACAATGCAATGTGCATTTCCGCGGTTCGCACCCCAAGCAACCGGGCGCGTTCAGCAAGAGGGCCTTCGATGAGTTCCTTCATAGCCAATGGAATTTCTTCATAGCCTACCGGATCCACGAACGATCCAACTACTTCATCTGGCGCATAATTGAGTTCACCATTTGCCAGGATTCGTTCATTAAAATCATCCAGGCGGTCAATCATATATGTCCACGCATCGCCATTGTTCTCTACCATCTCCTGCATCATACCCAGCACTAGTGAATCATTATCATATTTCCACTCCATCATCCCAACGAAGGGCGGAATGCTTTTAAAGGTGGTGTGTTCAGTGAGGAATTGAGTAAGCTCCACATCGGGATTTAATGCACGATCTACTTTGCGGAATAGCTTCAGGAAAAATTTGTTATCGTAGATGATAGACGTATTACTTTGTTCAGCCGAAAGAACCCTCGGCTTAACCCTTTCATGCTGACTTACAAACTGACTTATTTGTTCATTGCCACTAAAGATGATTACCCCGTCTTTTTGAGCCAGCAGCCGATTGTTACCGATGTTGACAATCATGGACTCCTGTAACTCCAGGCCATAGATGGCATCGTAGAGTATCCCTTCCACGTCATTCATTTTCAAATCGGCAATGACAGCCTGAGGGCATGACTCTTTTAATTTACGAGCGAATTCATCTTTCCCAAACGCTACAGGTAGTTGATAAATTTCTGGCAACCCGCTTTGATAGGTTACTTCAATTAAAAGAAAATAGGCACTATCAGATGTCAACGGAACGGTTGCATGATTAATAATCTTTACGGACTCAATTGTTCTTGCCTTGCCTCCAAACCAGCGCATTCTGTTCATGTAATTCATCAAGACAGAATGATCAAATGAACCTTTCTTCTTATATAAAAGATGGTCCCAATGATCAATAGTGATGAGCGGGAGGGTATGCTCTTCTTGAAACAACATGTGTGACTTTTCCAGCACAAACCATTCACAATCATAACCAGCCATGGAAATGAAATAATGATCCCCGTTAATGGATGGAAATTTATTCGTACTGAATACCTCAATGGGCGTGTAACCTTCGTACTCTTCCAAATCCAATTCGAGTGGTTGGGTATATCTCGACAGATTGGCAACGACCAGTATCGTCTGATCTTCATAGGTGCGGGTGAAGGCCAGTATCTTTGGGTTCGCACAAGCAATGAATTTAAGATTCCCCCAACTCAACGCCTTATATTGTTTTCGTTTACTGATAATCCGTTTCATCCACCACAGCAGGGATGAAGTATTCGCATTCTGCATTTCCACATTCACGGATTCGTAATGATAATCAGGATCGAGAATGACGGGTAGATAAAGTTTATGCGGATTGCTCTCTGAGAACCCGGCATTTCTTCCCGGTGTCCATTGCATTGGCGTACGCACTCCATTGCGATCACCGAGATAGAAGTTATCGCCCATTCCTATTTCATCGCCATAATAAATGACGGGAGTACCTGGAAGCGAAAACAATAGATAGTTTAATAGTTCAATTTTCTTGCGGTTGTTTCCCATCAACGCTGCCAGCCGATGCCGGATACCTAAATTGATTCGTGCCCTGGGATCTTTGACATAGGCCTTGTACATGTAGTCACGCTCTTCATCAGTCACCATCTCTAAGGTTAGCTCATCATGATTACGAAGGAATATGGCCCATTGGCAACTCTCGGGAATTTCCGGTGTTTGATCAAAGATATCCGTGATGGGATAACGATCTTCCATTTGCAACGCCATGAACATGCGAGGCATTACGGGAAAATGATAATTCATCTGGCATTCATCCCCGTCTCCGAAATAGGAGGCGGAATCTTCGGGCCACATGTTTGCTTCGGCCAGCAACAAAGTACCCGGGTAGTTAGTGTCCACATATTTCCTCAACTTCTTCAGAAAAGCATGGGTTTCTGGTAAGTTTTCTCCGTTTGTTCCTTCCCTTTCGAAGAGATAGGGAATGGCGTCAAGGCGAAACCCGTCCACGCCCATGGCACACCAAAAATCGATGATGTTGAAAATCTCGTTTTGTACTAATGGACTGTCATAATTCAAATCAGGCTGATGGAAAAAGAACCGATGCCAATAGTACTGTTGAGCAACAGGATCCCAGGTCCAGTTCGATTTTTCAAAATCCTGGAAAATAATCCGAACATCTTTGTAACGATTAGGGTCATCGGACCATACGTAGTAGTTGCGGTAATCAGAACCCCTCGGGGACATTCGTGCACGCTGAAACCATGGATGCTGGTCTGAGGTGTGATTGATGACCAGTTCTGTAATGACTTTCAGATTCCGATCGTGCGCTTCTTTCAAGAATTGCCTGAACTGAGTAAGATCGCCATAGGCTGGATTGATACTATAATAGTCGGAAATGTCATATCCATCATCGCGTTGAGGCGAAGGATAAAAGGGCAGTACCCAAATAGCGGTGACGCCTAAGTCTTGCAGGTAATCCAACTTTTCAAGAAGACCCTTAAAGTCGCCAATGCCATCGCCATTGCTATCGCGAAATGCTTTGATGTGAAGCTCATAAATCACAGCATCTTTATACCAATACATTCTTTCTTCCGGCTTTCTATTTGGCATATTGAATTGAAATTCGTGGATAATCTGAATCCAATAAATTGTCGTACCAGCCTGAAACCGCTTAAGCCATTTTTGCAGTTTTTACATCAAAAACGAAGGAATAGAAGGTGAATAGGTTGAAGAATATTGGAAGATAATATGCTGATTTTAATGTTAGATCGTCCAGATAGTCACAAAAAACAGGATGATACGATAAACCTCCAGTGCAAGGATCAATGAGAAAATCATCAATACGGATTTAGCGATCAGGCGCCAGCCTTTTTCATTATAGAAATTAATACCGGAGCGAATCAGGAAATAAAGGTTGGTGGCAAGTAAAATCCCGGTCAGCACTTCTTCATTAAGATAATGTCCCAATCCGAGTAAGCGCACCACCAGCGTAAGTACGATTGTATTAATAAAGAGATTGAAACAGGCCAGTTCAACACCATAACTTACATGATCCGTGAAAAACCGATTGCGTTTGGAGTACAAGAGATTAAGCGGGAGCGAAGCCAGCACTACAAACACCATCACCATCAGTTTGGCGAGCGCTACGGTCTTCAGATTATAAATCAACGTGAACGAATCCAGATTCATATGCGTCCGCACCATCTTCATGGCGATGATGGGTTGGATGAATTTGCCGTGCGGAGTATTTAATTGTGTTTTTAATGAAGCATTGAAAAACTGGATAACAGGGAAGAAGAAATAGACAAGATTCAATACGAAGAATACCGAAGCAAGTGGTTGGTATCTTACGGTGCGACCATTAGCCAGTTCGCGTGAAATGAAGCCAGGTTTTTTTATGATCCACCACAGCGTGCGAACAAACTTGTTGTCAGCAGAAGTGACAGCATTAACCAGGTTGTTTAAAAAGATCTTGAAAGAGCGGTCAACAGGGAGAATGACTTTCTCACCACACACATTACAATAGATACCCGTAAATGAATTCCCGCAGCTTTTGCAGGTATGCAGTTCAGATTGATCAGCCATACTGCCGCGAATATCTGTAATTCTTCCCGAGTCGTCTGACCGCTGTTAATTTAAATTTACAGAGGTCTGACGACTCTATCGTTTAAATTCTTTCAGTGCGCGCTTAGCGCGTGATACAAATGCTGGCTTGGAGTAGGGTAGTTGCTCCTCGATGAGAGGGATTAGCTCGTTCTTCAAATCTGGTTCTTGTCGCGCGAGCGTGGTAAGAACGGTAATTGCAAAGGCATGAATCGCTACCGCCTCCTTTCTGTCGGATAGAAGTCGAAAGCACACATCGGCTGCATAACCCTGAAGTGATTTGGGAATCTTTATGTATTGAAGTAGCCGAAGCGTATTTCTTTTTACCGCGTCATGTTGCCCCGGTTTCATCACATTTTGAAGGATCTTTTTTAGATGAGGTTTAACCAGTGCCGGATGCTTTTCAACAATGGAGCTCAATGGCCACGAAGCACGCTGAGTTACCCGGTAGGGTCCTTTAAAGAAGAGCTGCACCAGTTCATTAAATCGTTTGGCATCATTACCAACATATCGTATGATTTTATCCCTCTGGAATTTACTATGCTCCTTTAAAATCAAATCTACCAGTTTCATTTTCAGCTAATTAACGTAAAAAACAATATCATAACTACTTGAATATTAGGATAATTGTATGCTTTACTTTAATTTCAAATTCAAGTTAAATGATGTGTGCTATGCTAGTACTTTTTGCCATCACTGCCATTGTTAGTTTTCAAGTCGGGCTGATCCTGTTTTGTTTTAAGACTAAACAACTTCAGGCTTCTGAGCAACTGCAATTTGCAGTTTGATCGGAAGTTTCTCCGCTGAAATACGATAACCACCTTTTGATCTGCTAACTTGCAGGCTCATTTTTTATTGACGTGAATTATCTTTCAGCAGAATCGCTCTCCAAGTCCTTCCATGATCGCTGGTTATTCCAGGATATCACCCTAGGCATCGCTCAAGGCGAAAAATTAGCCCTGGTGGGTGAAAACGGAACCGGTAAATCCACTCTTCTCAAAATATTAACAGGTCAGCTTCAATCCGATTCGGGGGAGGTCAACATCCGCGATGGTGTGAAGCTCGGTTTCTTAACACAGCAACCTAACGTAGCTGGCCATCTGAGTATCAAAGACATCCTTTTTAACGAACAGAATGAAGTGGCTCGTGTGGTGAAAGAATACGAAGACTGTATCCATCACCCGGAAACTTCGGGTGATCGTATGCAGAAAGTGCTGGAGCGAATGGAGGAATTGAATGCGTGGGATTATGATTCAAAGGTGCAGGAGATCACAGGCAAATTAGGAATCACTGATCTGGATCAGAAGTTCGAGGAGCTATCCGGTGGTCAGCGCAAGCGTATCTTCTTAGCTCAATTGCTGCTTTCAGATCCGGATCTGATTATCATGGATGAGCCAACCAACCACCTTGACCTGGAGGCGATTGAATGGCTGGAAGGATATCTGTCCGGTCAGAACATTACCCTGATCATGGTGACACACGATCGTTACTTCCTGGATAACGTTTCAAAGGAAATTCTGGAACTTGACAGGGGTAAACTTTATAGATATAAAGGCAATTACGCTTACTTTTTGGAAAAGAAGAACGAGCGCGAAGAGATGTTAAAGACGGAGGTTGCTAAGGCCAGAAACCTCATGAAGAAAGAACTCGAATGGATGCGCAAGCAACCGAGAGCTCGTGGTACGAAAGCTAAATACCGTATCGATGCCTTTTATGAAATTCAGGAAAAGGCTTCACAGAATATTAAGAAAGACAAGCTGGAACTGGACGTGCAGGAAGCCCGTCAGGGTGGAAAGGTGTTGGAGATTCATAACGTAAGCAAAGGTTTTGGCGGACGTTACATGGTGAAGGACTTCTCTTACACTTTCAAAAAGAAAGATCGTATCGGAATAGTTGGTAAGAATGGAATAGGTAAGTCTACTTTCCTCGATCTCATTACGCAACAATCCAAGCCAGATACAGGAGAGATCATTCCCGGTGTAACTACCAAGATGGGATACTTCACGCAGGAAACCGAAGATCTGAATCCGGGACATCGGGTGATTGAAGAAGTAAAAGAAATAGCGGAGTTTATTACGCTGGCAGATGGCTCGCAACTATCGGCATCTAAATTCCTTGAGACGTTTCTCTTCTCACCGGAAAAGCAATACACGTTTATTGACAAACTCAGTGGTGGTGAAAAGAAGCGTTTACAGTTGTTGAAGATATTGGTTAAGAATCCCAACTTCCTGATCCTGGATGAACCAACCAACGATTTTGACATCGATACGTTGAACGTGCTTGAGGACTTCCTCGAGAAATTCAACGGCTGCTTATTGCTGGTTTCTCACGATCGTTATTTCATGGATCACCTTGTAGATCAACTCTTCATTTTCGAAGGGGATGGAAGGATCAGGTTGTTTAATGGAAACTATTCAGACTACCGTTTTGAACAGGACGAATTGGAAGCTCTGCGACTGGAAGCCGAAAAGAAGCCTGCAGTTGCTGCAAAACCAATAGAAGCCGATCCCAATAAAAAGAAGGGTGCAACCAATAAAGAGAAAAAGGAATACGAAGATCTACAGAAGCTGATCAAGTCATTAGAGGAAGAGAAAAAACAATTATCCGATAAGATGAATGCACCAGGTATTAATCATGAAGAGTTGATTAAACTGGGACAGCGGTTGGAATCCGTTACTAGTGAAATGGACGAAAAAACATTGCGCTGGCTTGAACTGGACGAAGTGATCAACTAATTCATTCGCATGAAGAAGTTCCTGAAGTGGGTCGGTGGAATCATTCTTTTTTTACTGCCCCTTGCCATTTCATTAGTTGGTCCGATAGACCGGTCTCCGCTGGAAGACAAGTCCTTCTATAAAGAAATGATGGCAGAATTGGATACCATTAAATCCGTATCTCATCCAGCCGCTCACAAACTGAAAGTAGGGTGGAGTGAAGCAAACATCACTCCTCATTACCCAATGCCCATGGCGGGCTACATACCGCGTCCGAAATTTGATGGAGTACATGATTCATTGTACACGCGAATTGTAGCCATCGACAATGGAAGCATTACGTGCTATTTCATCAGCGCTGACTTACTTTTATTTCCTCCTGATTTACGTGATCGAATCAATGAGAAGATCGCAGCAGAAGGATGGAATCATTTTTTTCTTTACTTGTCTGCTACGCATACACACAATGGCGTGGGAGGATGGCATAGCAGCCTGCTGGGGAAGGTTGCATTGGGAACCTATCATGAAGAATGGATTGAAGAAACCGCTCAACTCATTGTCACAAAAATGGAAGAAGCCTATCACTCCAGGTTGGAATCGCAACTGGCTTACTTTGAGAATGATGTATCCGACTCAGTAGAGAACAGGATTGCATTTGAGCAAGGAGAAATTGATGGATTCGTCAGAGGCATTACTATTGAACGAAGAGATTCTACAAAAGGAGTGGTATTTACATTCAGCGCACACGCAACGTCAATTGGCAAAGAGAATCTTGTTCTCTCTGGAGATTACCCTGCTGCCGTGATAAAACAATTAGAAGCAAAAGGTCTGGATTTTGGAATGTACATGGCAGGAATGGTCGGCAGCCATCGTTTCAAGTTCGTGCCCGAAAGAGATTTTGAAGCGGTTGAAGTGGAGGCACGGATAGTAACGGAAAAAATTCTTTCGGCTTCAGTCACGAAAGAGAGCGATTCATTGCTTATCAAAACAGTTGATGTGCCCATTCAATTTGGCCCCTCTCAGTTACGTATTGATAAAGATTGGAAAGTAAGGGACTGGGCATTCCGGATTTTTGCAAACCGACTTCAGGGACAAGTGACGTATTTGCAACTAGGCGAACTTAACTTTATGGGTACGCCCTGTGACTTTTCGGGCGAATTATTTACAAGAGAAAAACTAGGAGCACTAGCGCATCGATTCAACAAGAAGCTCATCATCACGAGTTTTAATGGTGATTATGTCGGATACATCACCTATGATCCACATTATGAAACGCTGTCTAAGGAAGAAGTAATGGCCTTGAACTGGGTGGGTCCACACTATGGCGCGTACTTTTCAACCATTGTAAAACGACTTTTAGAGAAATGATGAAGTCGTGATATTGATGGTAATGAAAAAATCTGTTCATGTATTTTTAAGCAAGAACAGTCCAACACATTGATTAGTTGGTACCTACAAAAAACGGTCTTTCCAGTGTCGAAAATTGATAAAAAAAACAATGGTTTTTTTGCTTTAAATGGCCTTACAGCTATATTTGCACCCTCATTTTAGAGGTCTGGTAGTTCAGCTGGTTAGAATGCCTGCCTGTCACGCAGGAGGTCGCGGGTTCGAGTCCCGTCCAGACCGCAAAATGTTAAAGCTCTGGTTCACCCCAGGGCTTTTGTTTTTTATAGCAGATTCGCAAATACTGCTATTTTTGTACCTCACAAATGACGAACTATGCTGTTGGATTTCGAAAAACCTATTGCTGAACTGGAGAACAAGCTATCTGATATGAAACACTTGGCAGACGGTAGCGATGACTCGGTGAGAAAGGCGATTGAGGCGTTAGAAAATAAAATCGTTGATCTTAAGAAAGAGACCTTTGAAAACTTAACCGGATGGCAGCGTGTGCAACTTTCCCGTCATCCCGACAGACCTTATACGTTAGATTATATTTATGAAATCACTTCTGATTTCATTGAGCTTTTTGGTGATCGCACTGTAGGGGATGATAAGGCAATGGTAGGTGGTTTTGGAACCATTGAAGGTCAAACCTATATGTTGATTGGTCAGCAGAAAGGACGCAATACCAAACAACGCCAGATGCGCAACTTTGGTATGGCTAATCCGGAAGGTTATCGCAAGGCTCTACGCTTAATGCGAATGGCCGAGAAGTTCAATAAACCCATCGTAACTTTTATCGATACACCTGGCGCATTTCCAGGGCTAGAAGCCGAAGAGCGTGGACAAGGCGAAGCCATTGCCAACAACCTGAAAGAAATGTTCAAACTGAAAGTGCCTGTGATTTGTATCATCATTGGTGAAGGTGCATCAGGTGGTGCGTTAGGTATTGCCATTGGCGACCGTGTATTTATGTTAGAAAATTCCTGGTACTCAGTAATCTCTCCGGAAAACTGCTCAACGATCTTGTGGAGAAGCTGGGATTATAAAGAACAAGCTGCTGAATTATTGAAGCTTACTGGTAAAGACATGCTTTCGTTGAAGCTGATTGACGGCATTATTAAAGAACCATTGGGTGGTGCACACACCAATGTGAAGTGGATGGCCGAAGAAGTAAAGAAAACGATCATTGGCACCGTGAAAGAATTAACTAAAGTGCCTACTCAAGACCTGATTAATCAACGCATCGATAAGTTTTGCGCCATGGGCGTGGTCAAAGAATAGTTCATTCAAAAATGAATGGTTGAACAGTGCAAAAAGGTCGTGAATAGCGACCTTTTTCTTTTTCTAAGGGTTATGAACTTCGGTCAGGATTAATGAATTTTAGCTTTTCAGCCAGGTATGAAATTGCATGTAATCAATACTGGATTTTTTAAGCTCGATGGTGGAGCCATGTTTGGCGTGGTGCCGAAAACATTGTGGCAAAAGTTAAATCCTTCGGATGAAAACAACCTCTGCAATTGGGCGATGCGTTGTCTGTTGATCGAAGAGGGCAACAACTTAATGTTAATCGACAATGGCATCGGTACTAAGCAGGATGCGAAATTTTTGAGTTACTACCATTTGAATGGAGACGATTCGCTGACAAAATCACTAAACAAGGCGGGTTTCTCTGAAGGAAACATCACCGATATGTTTTTGTCTCATTTACACTTCGATCATTGCGGTGGAGGAGTAACAAAAAATGGCGAGAAATTGGAATTGACTTTCAGGAAAGCAAAGTACTGGAGCAATGAAGAACATTGGATTTGGGCTACCCGACCTAATGCACGTGAGAAGGCCAGTTTTTTGAAAGAAAACATTTTGCCCATGCAGGAAAGTGGTCACCTTCATTTTATCAATGAAAAAGAAAAGAGCCCATTTGATTTTATGGATATCGATTATGTTTCGGGGCACACCGATAAGATGATGATTCCAAAAATTAAATACAAGGGGATGACAATTTGCTTCGTAGCGGATCTTATTCCTTCTACTGGACACCTACCCGTTCCTTATGTAATGGGGTATGACACTCGTCCCTTGTTATCCATGGATGAAAAGGAAAAATTTCTGAAAGAAGCAGCGGCTAACAACTACGTGCTATTCTTTGAACACGACCCGGTAACGGAATGTTGTACTGTGAAAGAAACCGAAAAAGGCATTCGTGCTGATGAATTGTTTTCATTGAAGGAAATTTAATAAAGAAAGAAAATCAGCATGAAGGTGGGGTTGGTATTGTCGGGAGGAGGAGCAAGGGGTATCACTCATTTGGGTGTGCTCAAGGCATTGGAAGAAATGGATATACAATTCTCCATCATATCAGGGACCAGTGCGGGATCAATCGTTGGGGCATTGTATGCCTATGGATATAAAGCCAATGAGATCTTTGAGGTGGTTAAGAGTATCAGTTTTTTTAAATCCATGCGACCCGCCTGGACACGAGTGGGGCTTCTTCAAATGATCTGGCTGAATGATTTGTTGTTGAAGTACATTCCCGAAAATAACTTCAATACATTGAAAATTCCGCTGACTGTTGCGGCAACCGAAATCCGAAAAGGACAAATTCATTATTTCACAGAGGGAGAATTAGCGCAGGTAATTATTGCTTCAAGCAGCATACCTGCCGTTTTTAATCCCGTTGAAGTTCGCGGGGGAACGTATGTAGATGGCGGTATTTTGGATAACCTTCCTGTAAAACCGATCATGGACAAATGTGAGTTTATTGTGGGGTTGCATTGTAATTCCATCAGTGAAAATTTCAATCCATTGAACATCAAATCCGTTATAGAACGGAGCCTGCTTATGGCGGTCAATGCAAATACGCAGATTAGCCGCGGCATGTGCAACGTATTTATCGAACCTCCCTTTATGGACCGTTACACTGCTTTTGACATTGGTCGTGCGCAGGAGATTTTTGATCTGGGATATAAATACACCAAGGAGAACTTTACACCAAAACATTTCCAGTTAAAGAAATAGTATGATACGAACAGCATTGGACTTTAAGGAACAAATACTTCAAGGTATAGGGGAAGAACTGCCAGAGAAAAAAGGATACGATGCAAGCGTTAATCATGCTCCGAAACGAAAAGACATTCTTTCACCGGATGAAAAAAAGCTCGCGTTAAAAAATGCACTGCGTTATTTTCATCCGAAACATCATGCCGAACTAGCTGCTGAATTTTTAGAGGAACTGAAACAATTCGGACGCATTTACATGTATCGCTTCCGACCGGATTATGCCATGCATGCGCGACCTGTTGAAGATTACCCACATCAGTCACCACAAGCAGCAGCTATCATGTTAATGATTCAGAATAACCTGGATCCTGCCGTTGCTCAACACCCGCATGAACTGATTACCTATGGCGGTAACGGAGCGGTATTTCAAAACTGGGCACAGTACCTGTTGACGATGAAGTACCTCGCTACGATGACGAACGAGCAGACGCTGCACATGTATTCAGGGCACCCCATGGGTTTGTTTCCTTCATCACCAGAATCTCCACGAGTGATTGTTACCAATGGTATGATGATCCCGAATTATTCTAAACCGGATGATTGGGAGAGATACAATGCCCTGGGTGTAACACAATATGGTCAGATGACCGCTGGTTCTTACATGTACATCGGTCCCCAGGGGATCGTGCACGGAACGACTATTACGGTATTGAATGCAGGAAGAAAGATATCTAAGAGCGGAGAGGGCCTTGCCGGAAAATTATTTGTTACCTCGGGGCTTGGTGGAATGAGTGGAGCTCAACCGAAGGCCGGTAACATCGCAGGATGTATTACGGTCATCGCTGAAGTCAACATAAAAGCGACAGAGAAAAGACACAGCCAAGGTTGGGTTGACGAAGTGGCCAAAACAGTCACCGAATTGACCGAACGTGTGCGCAAAGCAAAGGCGAACAGGGAAGTGGTGTCTATTGCTTATTCCGGGAACATTGTGGAGGTATGGGAGCACTTTGATAAGGAGAACATATTTATTGATCTGGGATCCGATCAAACTTCATTACACAATCCATGGGCTGGTGGTTATTACCCGGTGGGATTATCGTACGAAGAATCCAATGAAATGATGGCGCATCATCCGGTTGAATTCAGAAAGTATGTGCAACAGTCTTTACGTAGACATGCGGCAGCTGTAAATAAACATACCGCTAAGGGTACTTACTTTTTCGATTATGGCAATGCATTTCTGCTGGAAGCTTCCCGTGCTGGTGCGGAAGTAATGGCGGCAGATGGTATTAACTTTAAATATCCATCTTATGTACAGGACATCATGGGGCCAATGTGTTTTGACTTAGGATTCGGACCGTTCCGCTGGGTATGCACATCAGGTAAGCAAGAGGATCTTAATTACACCGATCAATTAGCTACAGAAGTGTTGGAGACGATATTAAAAAATGCTCCCGAAGAAATTCATGGCCAGTTAAAAGACAATATCAACTGGATTAAGTCTGCAAAGGCTAACAAATTAGTGGTGGGCTCGAAAGCACGAATCCTTTATGCTGATGCAGAAGGCAGGATTAAGATTGCCGAAGCATTTAATAAGGCAGTACGCGAAGGAAAAATTGGTGCGGTAGTATTGGGCCGTGACCATCATGATGTGTCGGGTACGGATAGTCCATTCCGTGAAACGTCTAATATCTATGATGGCTCTCGTTATACCGCTGACATGGCGGTTCACAACGTGATTGGTGATTCTTTCCGTGGTGCCACCTGGGTATCATTGCATAATGGAGGCGGAGTAGGATGGGGCGAAGTTGTCAACGGAGGCTTTGGAATGGTGTTGGATGGAACTGCTGATGCAGATCGCAAGCTTAATAATATGCTTCACTTCGATGTAAACAATGGCATTGCGCGAAGAGCCTGGGCACGAAATGAAGGAGCAGTAAGCGCTATTGAAAGAGCACAGAAACTAAATCCGCTGTTGGAGATAACCATGCCCAACATAACGGATGATAAACAATTGAAGGTTTACGATTTTAAATTTGGTATGGACGATTTGCAACCCGGTATCAGTTGTACTTCGTAATTCGTAAATTGTAATTCTGTCTAATATGTTACGGCCTATCTATCTACTGTTGTTTAAGATTTTCGGTTGGAAAACCAAAGGTGATTTTCCAAGAGAATTGAAGAAGTTTATTATAGCCGTTGCTCCTCATACCAGTAACTGGGATTTCCCTGTGGGTGTAGCTGCACGCAGTATTTTTAAAATTCAGAGGGCAAAATTTATCGCGAAGAGTCAGTTGTTCAGAGCACCTTATGGTTGGTTCTTTCGAATGTTAGGCGGATATCCCGTGGAACGATCAAAAAGTCAGGACACCACGGACCAGGTAGCCGAAATTTTTAATCGCCATAATGAATTTATTTTAGCAGTGGCTCCGGAAGGTACGCGGAAAAAAGTGGAGAAATTAAAAACCGGATTTTATTACATTGCGTTAAAGGCAAACGTTCCTATTATTCCTGTTGGATTTGATTTTAGTAAGAAACAAGTCGTAGTTGGTTCGCCCTTGTTTCCCACTGACATCAACAAAGACATCGAAACATTGTTAATTTTTTATAAAGCGATAAAAGGAAAGAATCCTGAACTGGGAATCAGTTAAACTGTCCTATTGTCTGTTTATCTTCTATACCTGCCGAATTTCCCTTCATACGATTTGCTTACCCCGGTTTTACTAGTTTTGAAGCTGATTAAATAACAACCTCAAAATGAAAAAACTATTTATTACAACCCTCATTGTTTTTGCCGGTGTTTCTGCCTTTGCTCAGTTTGAGAAGGGAAGAATTTTAGCTGGTGGAAGCGTATCGTTTGCATCATCCACCAATAAAACAAAGACGGATAATGCAACAACGACCAATAGTAAAACAACTTCTTTCGATTTTGGACCAAGGGCTGGTTATTTTTTTATCGATAATTTGGCAGCGGGGCTCGGCCTTGATTTATCTACTTCGAGTACTAAGCAGGAAGGATCAGGAGATAAAGATGCGAGCACCACTTTTTTGATTTCCCCATTTGTAAGATATTATCTTCAACCGGGCATCTTTTTTCAGGGCCAATACGGAATAGGACCAGAGACGGAGAAAAGCACTAACGCAAGTACAACGGTAACAACAAAGTACACCGGATCTTCCTGGTCATTAGGTGCAGGTTATGCTTATTTTCTAAACAGTAATGTTGCCGTTGAGCCATTTATCGGTTATGGCGCCAGGTCGCGAAAATTGAAAGACTCGGATGTAAAAGGTGTCAATTCCGGCTTGTTTATCAACATTGGCTTCCAAATCTATCTGGACAGGAAGTAAAATAGTGGTCCATTAATTGCTTAATTTTGATTAAAATTTTAAACACTATGAATAAAATTAAAACTACACTTCTTGTTGCATTGCTCATTGTTGGTGCAAGCCAGCTTGCTTCAGCCCAGGCCCAGGTGGCTGTGGGTATCAAAGGCGGCTTGAACTTTGCGAACGTGGATGTAAGTCAATCTGCAGGTGCAAATTATGACAACCGCACGGGCTATCATGCTGGTGCTTTTGCGTTGTTTAAATTTGGTTTCATTGGTCTTCAGCCTGAACTTATTTTCTCCAAGCAAGGTGCTAAGTATACAATCAGCACAGCTGACTATAATGCTAACTACGATTATATCAATATACCGGTAATGGCTAAATTCTATTTGCCATTGGGTCTGAATCTTCAAGCTGGTCCTCAGTTTGGCTTTTTGTCAAAAGCTCAAATTGAGCAGACTGTGTCAGGCACAAAGACAACTGCTGATGTAAAAGATCAGGCTAAAAATACAGATATCGCAATTGGTTTAGGTGCAGGTTGGGATCTGCCTTTCGGATTAACAGTAGATGCCCGTTACAATTTAGGCGTATCTAAAATTAACGACACCTCAGGCTCAGGCGATGTAAAGAACCGCGTGTTCCAGTTGTCAGTTGGTTATAAGTTATTTAAATTCGGTAAATAAGGCTTAGAACTTTTACTAAAATATAAGCTGCTCCATTAATTTTGGGGCAGCTTTTTTTGTGACTATACATCCCGATTATCCTGCTACACTGCAGTATTTATACGACAACCTTCCGGTATTTCACCGGATTGGAGCAGTAGCCTATAAGCCTGACCTTGGAAACACGTTAGCCTTGTGTAAGACACTTGGCGATCCACAGTACAAATTCAAATCCATTCATATTGCAGGAACCAATGGAAAGGGAAGCTCATCACACATGATCGCAGCTATTTTGCAGAGCGCGGGTTATCGAACGGGATTATATACCTCTCCGCATCTCAAAGAATTCACGGAACGGATTCGTATTAATGGAGCAGAAGTGGAGCAATCATTTGTGGTCGATTTTGTAAGGCGGATTCAGCCCTCCATTGAAATTATCAGGCCTTCGTTTTTTGAAATTACGGTGGCGATGGCGTATGATTATTTTGCACAACAGGAAGTAGATATTGCTGTGATCGAAGTGGGGCTGGGAGGAAGACTGGATTCGACCAACATCATTACACCACTTGTTTCTTTGATCACCAACATCAGTTACGATCACAAAGATTTACTGGGTGACACGCTTCCAAAAATTGCATTTGAAAAAGCGGGCATTATTAAACGTACCATTCCTGTCGTGATCAGTGAGCATCAATCGGAAGTGATTGACGTGTTTAAAAACAAAGCAAGGGAAGAACATGCTCCTCTTCAGGTAGCTTCAGAACGATTTACCTTTGATGGAAGCGATGTGTTTGATAACGATGTGATTCGATTCGCAAACCTGAATCCACAACTAAAAGGAAAATATCAGCGAAAGAATATCCCCGGAGTAATCCTGGCAATCGAAAAATTAAATGAACAAGGCTTTTTAATAACAGATGACCACATCAAAAATGGAATAGAACAAGTCACTTCCTTAACTGGGCTGAAGGGAAGATGGCAGAAGTTGGGTGAAAATCCCTTAATGATTTGTGATACTGGTCATAACGAAGCGGGGATTAAGGAAGTAGTGGAGCAAATTAAATCGGTGTCGTTCAAAAAACTTTACATGGTCATAGGGATGGTAAAGGACAAAGACATTTCAGGGGTATTGAGTTTGCTCCCGAAAGAAGCTTACTATCTATTTTGCCAGGCAAAACTTCCGAGGGCCATGGATGCGAACGAACTTTTCGGTAAAGCAAAATCGGTTGGTCTGACAGGTTCCGTAGAACCGGATGTCAATCGTGCTCTTCACATTGCCATGGAAATGGCAGGTAGGGATGACATGATTTTTATAGGTGGCAGTACCTTTGTAGTGGCAGAAATAGACGGGCTTTAATTATTAATACAAGTGAAAAGTAAATTAAAACGATTTGAGATTATTGCCGGGCGTGAGAATGTGGTGGAGCCAGGCAAAGAGATTTACACTCGAATTAAGGGAAACTGGAATTCAACTTATTTTAAGAATGACCATCCAATCACTGCTGAGTTGGCATGTGGTCGGGGAGAGTACTCAATTGGATTGGCGAAGTTATTTCCAGATCGTAATTATATCGGAGTTGATGTGAAGGGTGATCGCCTCTGGAAGGGGAGCACGCTGGCCGTAGAGGGCAATATTCAAAATGTTGCTTTTTTAAGAACACATATGCTAGTGCTTGATAATTTTTTTGATACAAACGAATTAGACGAAATCTGGCTTACTTTTCCAGATCCTCGTCCGCGAAAACGAGATATTAAAAGAAGACTGACCAACTCACGTTACCTCGATATCTACAAAAGGATGTTACAACCGAATGGACTGTTCCGGTTTAAGACAGATAACACACCTCTGTTTGAATATACATTGGAAGAACTTTCAACAAGAAATGACATTGTTGATTTGGTAGTGACTCAGGATCTCTACAATTCGGACCTACGGCACGAAGGGTTTGACATTAAAACCCGCTACGAAGAAATGTTCACGGCAAAGGGCGAGATTATCAAATACCTGCGGTTTAAGTTCAGGCATGACTGATAGTTTTTGCGATAACATTTTAGTAATCGTGCTGTGATACTAGGATAACGAAAAGGCACTATTTTTGAGACTAGAAAAACCTATTCCCGGAATTCCATTCTGATTTTTTAATCGGGAGGGTTCTCTACTATGGCAAAACGAAGGAAAAGAGAAGTTGACGTAGTTATTCTTTCCGATATTCACCTCGGTACTTACGGGTGTCACTCCGAAGAACTTCTTCGCTACCTGAAAACAATCAAGCCCGCACGTCTCATCCTCAATGGCGACATCATTGACATGTGGCAATTCAGTAAACGTTACTGGCCAAAGTCGCACATGCAGGTGATTAAGCACATTACGGGCTTGTTAGCAAAAGGAACCAAGATCACTTACCTCACCGGCAATCACGATGAAATGCTCCGGAAGTTTGCTGGCTTTAAACTGGGATCTTTCAATATTGCGAATAAGAAAGTGATCCGGTTAAACGGTAAGCGTGCCTGGATCTTTCATGGGGATGTATTCGATGTGACGATGCAACATTCGAAATGGATTGCCAAACTTGGCGCTGTAGGTTACGATTCACTGATCATTCTCAACACGTTTGTTAATTTCATTTTGAAGCTTTTGGGCAGAGGAAAAATATCGCTGTCGAAAAGGATCAAGGATAGTGTGAAGCAGGCCGTGAAATTCATTAACGACTTTGAGAAAACGGCTTCTGATATTGCCATCTCCAATGGCTACGACTATGTGATCTGTGGTCATATTCATCACCCGGAAATCAGGCAAATAAAAAACGAGCACGGTGAGGTGACGTACTTGAATTCCGGGGACTGGATCGAGAACCTTACGGCATTGGAATATAACCACGGGGAATGGCGCATCTATCGTTACAGCGATGATCTGTATGCCCAATCGATAAAAATTCCGAAACGATACCGGAACAATTTGGACAATGATGAGATATTTAAGGATCTTGTCAATGAATTTCTTACTATTAAGAAATAATCGCTGATCCAAATCAACCCGCCAATGAAGATTTTATACGCTATTCAGGGTACAGGTAACGGACACCTGAGCCGTGCCGTAGATATTATTCCTGAACTTAAGAAATATGGACAGCTGGATTTGTTTGTCAGCGGAGCGCAGGCTGAAATCGTCCTGCCTTATCCTGTGAAATACAAATCGAAGGGATTGAGTTTTTATTTTGGAAAGAGTGGCGGGATTAATTTCTATAAAACATTCCAGGAAAACAGTTCGAGAGAAGTGGTTAAAGAGATCAATAGTTTTCCGGTGGAGAAATATGACCTTGTGGTTAACGATTTTGAACCCATCTCAGCCTGGGCTGCCAGAAAGAAAGACGTTAAGATTGTTGGGTTAAGTCACCAATCTGCATTGCTATCCAAAAAATCTCCACGACCAAAGATCATCGATCCATTCGGTGAGTGGTTATTAAAGAATTACGCACCGGTAAAGAAGTACGTGGGATTTCATTTTGAGGAATACGATAAGAACATTTTTACACCGGTGATCCGTTCCGCTATTCGTGAAGCGAAAATAAAAGACGAAGGGCATTACACGGTTTATCTTCCTGCTTACGATGATAAAAAACTAGTGGCATTGTTTATGAAGCTGCCGAAAGTACGCTGGCATATTTTTTCCAAGCACGCAAAGAGCCCCTATCACATTGGTAGAATCTCCGTTTATCCGGTGAGCGGTCAGGATTTCGTGGAAAGCGTTGTCGCGAGTACGGGGGTTTTATGCGGGGCTGGTTTTGAAACACCCGCTGAAGTACTTCATCTTAATAAGAAGTTACTGGTGGTTCCAATGAAGGCCCAGTATGAACAACATTGCAACGCGGCTTCATTAAAAAACCTGGGTGTGCAGGTGTTGAAAAAAGTAAGGAAGAAGAACCTGAAGAAAATTGAAAAATGGATTGAAGGGGGAAAACGATTGAATATCGAATTCCCCGATATCGCTGGTGATGCGGTCGAAAAGATGATGGAAAAGTACGGATCCAAGGACTGATTAGTATTTACTTAAGCTTACCTATTACGTATAAATTCCCAGCTGGCATTATGTGCTAAAGAGAGATTAGTATTTTTGCCGGATGAGATTTCTCTTTTTGCACGTCATTTTATTTATTCTTTCCGTTCAAATTTCTGATTGTCAGGTATTTACTGCAGAGGCATTGGATATCACACCAAAACCGGAGTACTCCTCTTCTTTCGAGTGGGTTGATTTGGACAATGATAGGGATATGGATTTGATCTGTACCTCTTTTCTATATTCTTCAAGTCCATACTTTAAGATCTATGCGAATACCAATGGTACTTTCACAGAGGTCATTAATCTCCTGGATTTTACCAATGGGCAAACGAGTACGGCTAGTGGCGATTATGATGCAGATGGGGATATTGATTTTTTGATTGCTGATAATAGTGTTCATATTATTATTAATAATGGTGATCTAACTTTTCATCGATTAGACGTTTCGATGACCAGCGGTAATGTCTATCCTGAGGTTCACTGGAGGGATATCGATAATGATGCGGATTTAGATATCATATTGGATAATCTCATTTTCATAAATTCTGATGGGGTATTCAAGAAGGCATTATCTGAGCTTCCTCTAGTAACCAATATGTCATGGTGTGATGTGAACAATGACGGATTGCTCGACATGATTGGTATGAAGGGCGGTAATATTTCTGGTAATCCCTTGGTTGTTTGTATTAATAAGGGTGATGGAGTGTTGAGAGAAGAGTCGCAGATTACAGATAATTTTGCAAATACAGGGATTAAGCTTTGGTTAGATGCAGATGGGGACCACGACATTGATGTGCTCCTGACAGAGGCGAATAGGGTACTTACCTTGTTTCGAAATAAGTTATCTGAGTCAGGGGAGCTCGCATTCGAACGGGATTGGATGGTCCAATCCGTTGATAACCCAATTATTGATATCGGAGATGTAAATTTAGATGGACTTCCTGACATTATTATTAATGAAGATGCAGATTTACCTAATTACCGATCTACGTCTTTATTTGAGAATATATCGTCAAACGGATCAATTGTATTTAATAAGGTAGATCTGCACCTTGATGCCTATCGGGTTTTTGATCTCAACCTAATTGATATTGATAGTGATCATGATCTCGATTTTATAATAAATGGAGTCAAAGATTCTCAATTCTCAAACATCATTATAGATGTTAATAAGAACACTTCCCCGGCTAGCCAAGGGCCACTTGCACCAACCTTACTCACCACTACTGTCGGAAAAGACGTAACGTTAAAATGGGAACACGCAGATAATATCCATCCCTGTTATTATAACATTGAATTGAAGAAAGATGGTCAATTGTTTAGGTCATCGATATCATTGAGTGATGGAACTCTTCTAATGCCTGATATCATCGAACTACAAACTTCAAAAACATTTTCTTTTGTTGATCTTCCGGAGGGGGATTATGAATGGAGAGTGCAGGCTATTGATTACGCCTTTCGCCCGTCCGCGTTTTCTGAATTTGATGCGTTCGAAATAAAGGGTGCTCCGCAAAATCTTAGACTGGAGAGCCTGGCGTATAATACCGTAAAACTTGATTGGAATTTCACCACTTCCGGGCAGACAGGTTTTTCCATTTTCCGCAAATCAAAAGGGAATGGTCTTTTGGAGATTGGAAATATCAACCCGGAAATCAGATCTTTTACCGACAGAGATATTCCTGCAAATGAGCATTTCGAATACGTAATAAGGGCAACAAATAATGGCACCTATTCGGCTTCCAGTAATGTAGTTGGTTATTACTCGGCTCAATTTTTAAAAATACCGTTTGACGGGCAATTACCAAATATCGTTGATGGAGATGGAGTATCTGCTGATTTTGATTTAGATGGAGATTACGACTTTGGATTTATCGGAAAGTTCGATAACCAGGTTGGTAATTCGGGCATGATGATAAATGATGGAACTGGTGCATACACGTTGTCCTCGTTTCTGCCGACTGATAGATACTCTTCCCTTGTCGGGAAAGACTTTGATAATGACGGTGACACAGATATTTGTACAATCAGCAGCAATGAATTCGGAGCAAAAAGTATAGTTGTTCTTGAGAATCAAAATAATGTGTTTACAAAAGTATTTCAATCTCCTGTCTATTCAGATATTTATCAGTTAGCCGTAGAGGATTTGAATCAGGATGGACGGGTTGATCTCTTTTTTTCACGCGCGGCAAGGTACAATTCAATAGGACCGGTAGCCTATCAACTTCTCTATCAAACTGCAGACCTGAATTTTGAAGGCCACGACAGAGATGATTTTTTGAATAATGATATAGATATTGGGAAATTTCATTTTTCAGATATAGATGGAGATGGTTTTACAGACGTTATTTTTTCCGGAAAAGACAGAATAGGTGCACAGATTTTTAAGAACCTAAGTGGTCGTGGATTTAAGAAAGTACCTGAACCTTTCCAGGTATTGGGTAGCCCATACTTTACTGACCTGGATGGCGATTCTAAGGTAGACATAATGGATTGGAACTACCCAGCTGTATTCTACCCGGGCATGGGCAATTTTCAATTCAGTGAGGCAAAATTATTGACCATGGAGACAAGTATGAGTGTTGCTGCGCATGTTGACATGGACTTGGATGGGCTGCCTGATTTTATGTGCATTTCTGGACAGAGTACGCAACTCATCAATAATAAGGGTAATGGAGATCTGGTTCAATCAGGTTATGAATTTGATAAATATTGGGGGACAGCTGCATTTCTCACTGATCTTGAAAATGACGGTGACATTGACTTGATTAAGTTAAGCCAGAATTATGATAATAACTTTGGGTATGGTTTCTTTTATAAGAATCATGCTACGACTTCGGATTATCAAAATTCTCCACCTTCTTCGCCATCCCAACTTCAGGCGATCCAAACGATAGGTGAGACCCGGTTCTCCTGGTCAGCATCAACAGACGACACTACGCCCCAGAATTTGATCTCCTACAATCTTTGGATCCAAGATGCCAATGAAAAGAATTGGATCCATCCCGAAACCAACGAAGCAGGAACTTTTCATCGAAGACCAGACAACGGAAATGTTGGAAAACGTAATTGGTTTCCGATTAACGATTTACCGCCTGGTCAGTATACTGCACGTGTTCAATCGGTGGACGCATCCTTTGCATTATCCGCATGGTCTTCGGATTTTGAATTTACAATTGCGGAAGGGCCATCAGACTTAACCATCAATCGGATATTATTGAATAAAGTACAATTGCAATGGACTAATGGACCAAATGCAGAAGATAAAGTTATTGTAGTCAGGAAGTCTGTAGAATCAGATTTTGAAATTGTCGCAGAACTACCATCAGGTACTGTTTCGTATGTTGATGATAATTTGGTATATGAGAATATTTATACTTACTCGATCATTGAAATCAGCAATGACCTTTTGACCGCGAGGTCCAACGATGTCGAGTGGAGTACCCTATTGCTTATTCCGGCAAATACGAATCTTCCGTCCTTTTCGGGACCGTTTGATGTAGGTGATTATACCGGGGATAGCCGAATGGATCTTATCGCATTTAATGAGCAATCGGGCGTATTACTGGAGAATACTGGCGTAGGGTGGACCATGCAAAATGTTGATTCTCAAACGTCACCATTGACATCGGCACTTACCTTCCAGGATATAAATGGAGATCATCGGTTAGACTTGTATGGATATGGACGTACCGGGTTCGAAGTATTTCAGACCGAAGTATTCAAGAACAATGGTGATAAGACATTCAGTGTCCTTAGTGATGTATTTTCCTCCAATAACTATCAATTGGTTGACTGGTGGGATTATGATATGGATAACGATCCTGATGCCTTTGTTGCAAAAGAATCGGGCAGTGGCCCGCAATCTAACATTATCTTAAAAAACAATGGTGATGGAAACTTTGCTCCCGGTTTTCGAGAGTGCGGGGCATGCAATGCCTCGTATTTATTCTTTAGTGATTTCGATAATGATGGTGATGAAGATATGGTAGACGTTTCTGATAGGGGATACATCGTCATGCTCAATGGCTTTTCAGGACTTCTGCCAGGGCCTGCCATTGAACAAAATTTTATTGTGAGTACTGGCTATCCGGTAGATTATGATGGAGATGGTTGGGTCGATATTTTCTTTCTTTCCTCAGAAGCCACCCAGGCAAAAAGCACCCTATTTAAGAATCTTGGCACGGATGCTTCTGGAAAATTAAACTTTGAGATGGTCAAGGACGATTTTCCAACAGGTGGGAATGTGTTTGTTAATTGGGCTGATTATGACCATGACGGTGATCTCGACTTTTTCTTCATAGGACCGGAATCATTTGCTTATCAGAATTTGGATGGTGAAAGTTTTGAACAAAGGAAATTACCTTTTCTGGACCACGAACTGAATCAATCACAATGGATGGATGTTGACAATGACGGTGATCTTGACCTCATCGCATCCAGCCCAACGAGCGAGCGAAGCGTTTTAATTAACCAATTAATAGTTGCAGGACATGGAATTGAGAATTTACCACCGGCACCTCCGGTTAATTTAAGTACTTCAGAAGATTCAACCGGTGTACATCTACGTTGGGATGTACCAGAAGATGATCATACTCCGAAAAGCGCATTAACATTTGATGTTATTCTCTATAAAAACGGAAGGCCTGTCACTAAGGCATTGATAGACCCCGAAACAGGTACTCGATTAAAACTTAAGACGGGAAGAAATTTTTCCAAACTATATCTAAAAGCGTTAGCCCCCGGAGAATACACATGGAAGGTTCAGGCCATTGATCAAACCTTTATGGGTTCGTCCTTGTCGGCATCAGGGAATTTAGTTTTCCGACCACTGCAACCAGGCATAGCAAGTGATACCATTCTTTATATATGTGATCATAAAGCAATCACCGCAAAGGGAGAGAATATTGAATGGTTTAGTGATAAAAATGCTACCATAAAGATTGGATCAGGTGAGTTTCATCCGGAGCAATCACAAATTGTTTATGCCACTCAAACTGTAAATGGCCTTAAAAGTTTTGCCAAAAAAGTAACCATTACCGTTTACGATCGCCCTTTGAAACCGGTAATTTTAAGTCCGAACCCGTTGCCCTTCTGTGAATATGAGGCGGGGTTTAGGGGCGCAATTAAGTCTCAGGATGAATTAGTGTCTTGGTATTCAGACCGGGATAGAAAAGATCTCCTTTATATTGGCAATAATTTCCCGGTGATAGCTAAAGAAAAAAGTTACTATGCAGCCCAGGTTATTCAGGGATGTGCCAGTGAGGTGGTGGAAGTGAAAGTGGTTGAGGAAACTATTCAGTCAACTGTTCGACAAGAAGGTGACAAGCTAATCACACTTGAAGAACAAGGAGATTATTATGAATGGTTTCTCTACAAAGAGTCGATTCCCAAAAGCAACAACTATTTTATTGAAATAGCTGACTCAGGAACTTATACCGTTGGTATTATAAAAGGTCATTGCTATGAATTTTCAGATCCTTTTGTAATAACAGATATTCCTCATGACCAGCAGAATAAGTTAGATATATTCCCCAATCCTGTTACTAATGATTTTACTATAAAAATTCCGCCTATGGAGGGTGGAACTTTACAAATAGTTGATATGAATGGTAAAGTGGTTTATAAGAGGGTGCTGGACAGTATTTCGCTAAAGGGGATAACCCTTTCGTCTGCAGGTTGGATGGCAGGTATCTATTTTGTTTCTATAACCGATGGAGAAAAGGTCCTTTACGGCAAAGTTTTGAAAATTTAAGATACCTTATTCTTCTTCCTCTGTATTCTTCATCTTTGAAAGAATAGAATATGCATTCTTTACCACAATCTCCGCTGATTCTGGAAAGTCAGCAGGTAATTTTACTTCTGTGTAGCCAAGTTCAGTGTTGCCGGTCTCCACTTCCATCATATTGAAATGATGTTCTGCCGCGTGTGCTTTCGGATCTTCTTCCTTTAACTGGCCATGAGGAGTCTGAGTGAGCTGATAGAAAATGTATTTCTTGCCCTGGTAATCAATGATCGCCTGTTCAGGAAGAGCCGGAACTTCAACACCGCCCGTTTCAACCACTGCCTTCAAATACATTCCCGGGAGCAGATTGACATCTTCTTTATCAATATGACAATGAATTTGAACCGTGCGATCCGGACCGATTTGTCTTCCCAGTAAATAGATTTCCGCAGTTCGCTCTTTGTTTTCGTTCGCCAGAGTGAATCGAACCTTTTGTCCAATCTTCAGCTTGGGAACATCCTTTTCAAAAACGGTTAGTTCGGCATGCAAATGTTCCGTGTCAACAATTTCAAAGAGTATGTCCGCAGGGTTAACAAATTTGCCAATGTTAACATTCACAGCGGTCACATATCCGCTGATAGGTGCATACAGCTGTATTGTGCTTGAGAGATTTCCCTGCTCAACGCTGCCGATGTTAATGTTCAAGACTTTCAACTTGGAAGCAAGTCCCTTTATCTGCGCCTGGAGACTATAAAAGTTAGTCTTGGCTTGTTGTACAATTTTCTGAGCGTTGACATTTTCTTTGGCCAACTCTTGTTGTCGCTGGTAATCTGCCTCGGCATATTCCAGTTTTGTTTTGGTATCCAGGTAGTCTTGTTGCAACTGGACGAACTCCAGGTTTTCAATAATGGCAATAACCTGACCTTTGTTTACATGCGATCCTTCCAACAGGGGAGTGTCTTTTAGAAATCCACCTAACGGTACAGACACGCTAATCATTTGCTGTGGGGGAACGTCCAGCATTCCATTTACCTTAACGGTGCCGCTGATCTGTTTGTTTTCTACCTTACCCAATTCAATACCTGCCATCTGATATTGTTCCACAGTGAATTCAACGGTGTTAGCTTCTTCTTCATGATGCGTTGAATCGGTTGCTGCGACTTCTTCATTTTTTGTTCCGCATGAAATCAGCAGGGTAAGCGATGATGCGAAGATCAGTGTATATAAGTGATGATTTAAGTTCTTCATAAGATTATTTGTTTCCGGACAAGTATTCGATGTAAATAATGCTTTGATTGTATTCCTGCAAGGTGAGCAGATACCCTTCTTTTATTGCCAGGGCGTTTTTAACGCTTAGCAGATATTCGGCATAGTCTACTTCTCCTTCACGAAAGGCAGTCTGAGCTTGTTTTAAAATAAGATCTGCATTGGGTAGTGCCGATGTTTTGTAATAGGTTAAACTATTTTTTGATTTGTTGTATCGCTGCACCGCTTGTTCCAGTTGACTGGCAAATTGTGACTGTTCATATTGATAAGTGGACTCAATGGACTTACGCCTCGCCTCGGCAGATTGAAGCCGGCCTTGATTGGGTGCAAACCAAAGGGGGATAGCTATTCCGACCTGGAATCCGGTGAAACGTGTTCCCTTACTTGCAAGCGTTCCATTCTCCACATTGATCACATCAACCAGTGTTTGATTGAAGTAGCCGACTAAAAGGTCAGGAGCCAGAGCTGCTTTTGCAAAATTCTTTTGCCGGCCTGCGACCTCCACTTGCTGGCGCTGATAAGCCAATGTTGGGTTCGCCAGAACGACACTTGAGTCAGGAATAGCAGTCAGGGATAGTTCGGTAAACGCATCGTTTGGTAGCGATGGGAGTGAAGCACTTCCAAGCAATGTTTTAAGTTGAGACTGGAGCACACTGATGTCAGCTTCGTTTTGCATCAATTGATTTTTGGTTTCATTACGTTGTGTTTCAGCCGTAACTTGTTCAAGTAATTTTCCCTCACCCGCACGATAACGATACGATGCAGATTTAAAGAAGCCTTCGTAGATGCTGTCCTGCTGAAGCAGGATCTCTTTGCGTTTACTGGCATAAGCCAGCAAGTAATAAGCTTGTTTCACCTGTAGGAGCAGGTCGTTTTCTGTGACTGCCTTCTTTAGCTGACTGGATGCCACCAGCGAACGATTCAATGCTGCCTGACTACCCAACGCGGTAAAGGGAATGGACTGAGTGATCGTTATATTGTTGTCATTCTTATAGCTATTGTATTGCCCATACATCAGCATCACACTTGTTTTAGGAAGATCAAATCCGGTCTTCTTCAACTTTTGCTGGGCTTCTACATCATAATCTGCCGATCGGATGGAGCGGTTATTTTCCCGGGCAAATTTAACGGCTTGATCTAATGTCAATGCTTCTGTTTGCGCCCAACCGATTATGGAAGAGAAGAGGAACAGTCCGATAACAATCGGGCGATAATTTAATGGTCTCATAAGGCAGTTGGATTTTTGTGCTTTCCAAATTTTTCGAATGTGATGTACAGGCAGGGCAGTACAATCAGAGTAAGTACAGTTGAACTTAACAATCCGCCAATGACTACTGTGGCCAATGGCTTTTGAACTTCTGCTCCGGCACTGGTAGCTAACGCCATGGGTAAGAAACCCAATGAGGCGACTGTTGCCGTCATTAACACCGGGCGAAGACGGATTTCGGTTCCTTTTAAAACAATTTCTTTCAAATCGGAAATTCCTTCCTTAGCAAGGCGATTGAATTCTGCAATGAGTACGATACCGTTGAGAACTGCTACACCAAATAATGCAATGAATCCAACTCCGGCCGAGATGCTAAAAGGCATTCCGCGCAATAGCAGTGCAACGACACCTCCAATAGCAGCCATTGGAATAGCGGTGAAAATCAAAATGGATTCTTTAATTGAATTGAAAGTAAAGAAGAGTAAAAGGAAAATAAGGAGGAGTGAAATCGGAACGGCCACGGAAAGTCGTGCCTGGGCTTCCTTTAAGTTTTCAAATTGTCCACCGTAGGTGACGTAATAACCTGGGGGGAACTTCACCTGTTGCTCAATCTTTTGTTGTAAGTCTTTCACCACCGTAGCGATATCTCGTCCACGCACGTTAAACCCTACAATGATTCTTCTTTTTGCGTCTTCACGCTGTACCTGGTTTGGTCCAACCTTAAATGAGACATCAGCCAATTGTTTCAGTGGGATCTGATCGCCTTTCGGAGAAGTGATAAAAAGATTCTGAACATCTTCAATAGATTGCCGGCTTTGATTGTCCAAACGTACTACCAGTGCGAATCTACGTTCACCTTCAAAAACCAATCCGGCCGATTGCCCGGCAAATGCCGCATTGACAGCCTGGTTGATTTGATCAATACGCAAACCATATTTGGCCACTTCATCCCGATTGATATCAACTACTATTTGTGGTAATCCAGTTACTTGTTCAACATACAAGTCTTTCGCTCCGTCAATAGAGCTGGCAATCTTCCCCACGTGTTCAGAAAGCATGGTCAATTGATCAAGGTCTTCACCGAATATTTTGACTGCAATGTCCTGTCGCACACCGGTCATCAATTCGTTGAAACGCATTTGAATGGGCTGCTGAAATCCAAACGTTACTCCAGGCATCACCTCAAGTACCTGGCCCATCTTTTCCGCGAGTTCCTCGCGATCAGATGCTTTCGTCCACTCTTCCTTATCTTTTAAAACGACAATCAGATCCATTCCCTCTATAGGCATTGGATCAGTGGGAACTTCTGAAGTTCCTATTTTCGTGACGACCTTTTCCACTTCATCGGGGAAATTTTTCAAAAGAACGGAAGCTGCCTTTTGACAGGTCTCTACGCTGTACGATAAACTACTTCCGGTAAGTACCCGGCTTTCCACTGCGAAGTCTCCCTCTTCCAGGGTAGGCAGGAATTCGCCCCCCATATTCAGGAACAGGATAAGGCTCGCGATGAACAGAACCACTGCCGTAGCGATAACCACCAAACTTCGTTTTAATGCCCCTAAAATCAGCGGTGTATATTTTCGATGGAAGAAGTCCATCATGCGATCCGAAAATGTTCTTTTATGCTGGGGGCTCTTACTTAAGCAAAGGGCTGACATCATCGGTATGTAAGTGAGTGAAAGAATGAATGCTCCGAGAATGGCGAAGCTTACCGTTTGTGCCATGGGCTTAAACATCTTTCCTTCGATGCCTACCAACGCAAGTATGGGTAGATAAACGATCAGGATAATGAGTTCGCCAAAGGCTGCTGAACTCCTGATTTTAGAGGCTGAATCATGCACTTCAGCATCCATTTCCTCCTGTGTTAGCCTGCGGGTTAAATTTCGCACGCCAAGATGATGCATAGTAGCTTCAACGATGATTACTGCACCGTCTACAATGAGACCAAAATCAATGGCGCCCAGGCTCATCAGGTTACCTGATACTCCAAAGACATTCATCAATGCAATAGCAAAAAGCAATGCAAGAGGAATCACAGAAGCTACTATAAGTCCTGCCCGTAAGTTTCCCAGAAATAAAACGAGTACAATGATTACAATTAACGCTCCTTCTATCAGGTTCTTTTCTACTGTTCCAATTGCACGGTTAACCAGTTTGCTGCGGTCAAGAAAAGCTTCCACAACTACTCCCTCAGGAAGATTTTTATTGATTTGTTCAATACGTTCTTTTACGGCATTCACCACCGCCATTGAATTTTCTCCTTTAAGCATTAACACAATGGCGCCTACCACTTCGCCCTCGGCATCGTAGGTTAGCGCACCATAGCGGGTGGCATATCCTAAACGAACCTCAGCAACATCCCGAATCAAAACAGGTATACCTGTGGATGTGTTGTTCACAACAATTTTTTCAAGGTCTTCGGTGTTTTTAACTAGTCCTTCCACGCGGATATACCATGCATTCGGTTTTTTGTCGATGTACGCGCCACCTGTATTCTGATTGTTTTGTTGCAGTGCAGCGAAGATGTCTGAAATACCAAGGTTATAACTGCGCAGTTTGTCCGGATCGATGGCGATCTCATACTGCTTGAGGTAGCCACCGAAACTGGCTACTTCCGCTACGCCTTTGGTGCCGAGCAATTGCCTGCGTACAATCCAGTCCTGAATGGTGCGAAGTTCCATGGCGTTGAACTTGTCTTCAAACCCTTTTTTCGGACGGATAACGTATTGGTAAATTTCGCCCAGACCCGTTGAAATGGGCCCGATCTCTGGCGTGCCGATGCCAGCCGGGATTTGACCTGCAGCCTGTGAAAGACGTTCATTAACCTGTTGCCTTGCCCAATAAATGTCTGCCTTGTCCTCAAATACAATAGTAACCACAGACAATCCAAAGCGAGAGAAACTTCGGATCTCCTTTATGTCAGGAATAGTTGCCATGATCTGTTCCACAGGAAAAGTAACCAGGCGTTCAATGTCAAGTGCTGATTGTGAGGGGGCAATCGTTAAGATCTGTACCTGGTTATCGGTAATATCCGGCACAGCATCGATAGGCAACTGCGTCACGGAATAGCTACCCCAAGCGATCAGTCCTAATGTAAAAAGACCAACAATCAGCTTATTTTTAATTGAATAATGAATAATCTTATCTAACATATGCTAGTCATCAATAATGATAAAGGGTATTGTATTGAATAGGTAACGATTATGAATAACACAACCGCAGCGGTGTGGTTAATCAGATAAATCGTCATTAAAAAATGGAAAGAGCTAAGCTTTGGGCGGCTGCCAGATAGAGTAGCTGCTTGCAAGATAAATGTTTTCCTGGTAAGCAGTAGTCAAAGAAGTATTTGGTGCCCAATGAATGTAAGACAAAGGGGCAGAAGGAGAAACTAATTGAACCTGCACTGAACAGCAAGCGCAGATACACAATGGTGAGCACACATCTCCTTCTCCGTTATCGTGAGTAAGATTATTGGCATTGACGATCGTGACCGATGGCTGTTGCTCAGCTTTGCATGCCTGATCCCCGCAAGGATACAATGCAAGTGTGAGAATAAGTACCGCAAAAAAGAAACAAATGTGCTTCACAAAGACAAATATAACAGATAAATCGTGCAACAGGATTGCAAAATGATGGATGGTTGTGCATTTTAGTAAAGAGTAGATGGAAGTCTTTTAGCACCTTTTCCCGACTGCAAGAGCGTTCAACCAACAATCAAATTTGAAAGGGAGTTTTCGGGTGTTTACGGTAATTTAATTTAATAATCATCCCCCTTGCGGGTTTACTTAGACTGCTTAAAAATTATGAAATATCTTTTCGTATTGATTTGTCTGTTCGTGGTTGTCACCGTTGATGCACAACAGAAACCTGTTGGAATTTTTAAACACAACAAAGACATCGGTAATCCCAAGCAGGCAGGCGGAGCCTCGTACGATGAAGCTTCACAAACCTATCAGTTGAAAGGATCAGGCTACAACGTGTGGTTTGAGCGTGATGAGTTTAATTACCTGTATAACAAAATAGGTGGTGATTTTGTCATTACTGCCAATGTTGAGTTAATAGGAAGCGGAACTGATCCGCACCGGAAAGTGGGATTGATGATACGCGAGTCGGAAGATGAAAAAGCGGCCAGCATTAATGCTACAATACATGGAGATGGACTCACCGTACTTCAGTGGCGGGAGTTACGCGGTGCGTTTATGCGCGATCCGGAAGACGAAGTGTTTCCCACTAAGTATAATTATTCCATTTTACAATTAGAACGCATTGGCAAAAATATAGTCATGCGTGCAGCGCATCCAGGAGAACCGTTGCAATTGATCGGGTCTCATGTGATGAATAGTTTAAAGGATTCTGTTTTCGTGGGATTGTTTATTTCATCGCATAACAAAGACGTAACGGAACAAGCTAAAGCATGGAACGTACGCATCGACCGACCGGTACCCGATTCCTATAATCCAGGCAAAGAAGGATGGATTGGATGCCGGTTGGAAACGATGAACGTGTTTGATGGAATACGAAAAGTGATTTACGAAAAGACCAGTCGTTTTGAAGCGCCTAACTGGATGCCGGATGGAAAAAATCTGCTGATTAACATGGATGGCTTTCTTTACACCGTTCCTGTCAATGGTGGAGAACCCACTAAACTAAGTACCGGTACTGCCGATCGCCTCAATAATGATCACGTCATCTCATTTGATGGAAAGATGATTGCCATCAGTCATCATCGCAATAGTTCAACCGGTGGGGGATCTGCGGTCTCGATATTACCTATTACAGGTGGAGAACCAAAGCCGGTAACGGAAGAAACGCCTTCGTACCTGCATGGATGGTCGCCCAGTGGCAAAGAAGTGGTCTATGTAGCAGTACGTCCGGATAATCCTACCTATGATATTTATAAGAAAGCAGTGGATGGTAAAACGAAAGAGGTCATGTTAACCAATACTGGAAAAACCGATCACGTGGATGGCTGTGAGTACTCACCGGATGGAAAATACATTTATTACAATGGGAGTCAGTCGGGCACGATGCAACTATGGCGCATGAAACCCGATGGGTCTGCGAAAGAACAATTGACCTTCGATCAATATAACAATTGGTTCCCTCACATTTCGCCTGATGGTAAGTGGATTGCGTACATTTCTTTTCCTGAAGACATCCCGATGAATAGCCATCCTTCCTATAAGCGTGTTACTTTAAAACTGATGCCAGTGAACGGGGGATCACCAAAAGTGATTGCTTATCTATACGGAGGCCAGGGAACAATCAACGTACCTTCGTGGTCACCCGATAGCAAGAGTATCGCCTTTGTAAGTAATTCCGGAAAGTAAGGAACAGCAGATCGGAATGATTTTGTAATTTACTGTCAGACACCAATTCATGCAGCGGAGAACCTTTATTAAGAAATCATCTTTAATGGCCGTAAGTCTCAGTACTCTTGGTATGATTGACTTAAAAGGAAAGACTTTTGCAGGAACTAAAAGTCTTTCAGTAAATGGGCAACGCATTGAAATCCGCATTGCAGAACTAGCCAAATTCGGAAGAGATGCCCAGGGCCATGGTTATCGCGTGGCCTATACTAAAGGAGATGTAGAAGGAAGAGCCTGGTTTATTAACCTGATGAAAAATGCGGGACTGGAAGTGAGTGTCGACTTTGCTGGAAATATCATCGGTAAGCGAAAAGGAAAGAACGCATCCTTAAAACCCATCGCCTTTGGTTCACATATCGATATGGTTCCCGATGGTGGTAACTATGACGGCACACTGGGATCTCTGGGGGCGTTGGAAGTGATTGAAGTGCTGAATGAAAACAAAGTCATCACTAATCATCCATTAGAAGTAATCATTTTCGCCAATGAAGAAGGGGGGACCATCGGCAGCATGGCGTTAGTTGGAAATTTAACAGAGGAAGGATTAAAGCAAGTCAGTCAGAGTGGGCTCACACAGGCAGAAGGAATCAAAGCGCTGGGTGGTGACCCTACTCGCATAAAAGAATGTATCCGAAAGAAAGGGGACCTTCACGCATTCATTGAATTACATATTGAACAAGGAGGAATTCTTGAAAAAGAAAATCTGCAGATTGGTGTGGTGGAAGGGATTGTGGGTATTGTGCATTGGGAAGTGACTGTGGAAGGTTTCGCGAATCATGCTGGTACTACGCCAATGAGTATGCGTAAAGATGCGTTGGTGGTTGCTTCTCAATTTGTGATTGCAGTAAATGAAGTAATCAATAGCGTGAAGGGAAACCAGGTAGGCACCGTTGGAAAAATTGCCGTGTCGCCCGGTGCATATAATGTAATTCCCGGTAAGGTGACGTTGGGATTGGAGATTCGTGATCTTTCGGCAGAGAAAATTGAAATGCTGTTTGGAGAAATTGAAAAACGTGCAGCTACTATCGCTAACGATTCACAAACCAAAATCAGCTTTGTGCGACAGGCCAATGCATCCACACCTGCTTTAACCGATAAAGGTCTTCAACAAATCATTGATACTTCTGCCAAAGGTCTGGGGCTTACCACCAAGTTCATGCAAAGTGGGGCAGGACATGACTCGCAGGAGATGGCCTTCATTGTTCCGGTAGCGATGATCTTTGTGCCCAGTGTAGGCGGGATCAGTCACTCACCGAAAGAGTTTACCAAAACGCAAGACATGACGAATGGAGCAAACGTCCTGTTGCAAACTATTCTTTCTATTGATAAGGGATAACCTCTAGGATTTCAACTTCGCATTAAAGAAATCGATCGTACGTGTCCATGCCAACTCTGCTGCGGCCTTGTCATAACGAGGTGTGGTGTCATTATGAAAACCATGATTGGCATTAGGGTAGATGTAGCCCGTGTATTCTTTGTTGTTTTCCTTCAACGCTTTTTCATAGGCAGGCCAGCCTTCGTTCACGCGTGTATCGAGTTCTCCATAGTGTAGCAGGAGCGGAGCCTTGATCTTTGGAACATCTTCCACCGGAGGTTGACCACCATAAAAGGGAACAGCTGCAGCTAAATCCGGAAGGCGAACGGCCATCATATTGGAAATCCATCCGCCAAAGCAAAAACCAACTACTCCTACTTTTCCGTTGCAGTCTTTGTGTGCCTTCAGGTAATTGTAAGCTGCGATAAAATCTTCAAGCATTTCATTGCGGTCGCGCTTTGCCTGTAACTCACGTCCGGCATCATCGTTGCCGGGATACCCGCCCAATGGAGAAAGCATATCAGGAGCGATAGAAATAAATCCGGCCAATGCAGCTCTGCGCGCTACATCTTCAATATGGGGATTCAAGCCTCTGTTTTCATGAACCACTACAATGCCTCCTAATTTTCCTTTAGCATCAGCAGGCTTGGATAATAAAGCCTTAATTGTTTTCGAGGCCGTTGGAGTGGGATAATTAATGAATTCGGATTTTAGTCTTGGATCATTGGCCTGGATCTGAACCTGGCCTTTATAATCCGGCATCAGGAAGCTCATCAGGGAAGTCAAGGTAATGCCACCCACTGCATAGGCAGATAGCTTTTGCATAAAGTCACGCCTGTCGATACGGTTGTGTGCATAGTCATCATAAAGATCAAACACTTCCTGTTTGATGTCTTCTTTTTTGATTTCACTCATAGCGGTTTTATTGATGATTTTAAATGGTCCTAGTCTTTATTGAATTCACCGGTAGCACGAAGCATTACTTCATTCCCCACCATCATCTCGGGCAGATCAGCACCCACACCGAAATCCTTGCGGTTTATTTTACAGGTTGCTTTAATACCAATGGCTGGTTTTTTGGTTCTCGGATGTGGTTCTGGTCCCATCAGCGTAACGTCCATGGTGATGGATTTGGTTACCCCTTTGATCGTGAGATCACCCACCAACGAATAGTTATTGCCACTTACTTTCTTAAAGGAAGTACTCTTGAAAGTAAGTGCAGGAAATTTTTCGGCATCAAAGAAGCCCGGACTTTTCAAATCTTTGTCACGCATTTCATTTTCAGAGTTAATGCTGCTGGTTTCAGCGGAAAGCTCAAACACAGCATCTGAGAAATCTTCTTTTGAGGAAGTCAGTTTGGCGGTGAACGTTTTAAAGTAGCCATCCACTTCCGAGATCATATGATGGGTAACAGTAAATCCGATTTTTGAATGACCTTTGTCAAGCGACCATGTAGCTTGTGCTGAAACACTTCCAGCGAGGAATAACAGGAGTATCGGTAGTAGGTTTGTCTTTTTCATGGGCGTGGAAGAAAGTGTGCTTAATTGGATTATCTAGTTAGGTAAATTCATGGACAATAATTCAACCGGTTAAATAAAAATCAGGAGTAACGTTAACACTGCTCCGCCTAAAACGAAGTAGAGTCCTTTTTTGAAAACGCCTGTGCCTGGTAAAAACATCCAGAAGGAAGAGATCACAAAAAAGAGCAGCGACAGCCCGAAAAAGATGTTGAGGAAGAAGAGGGGATCTTTTGTATTTGCCTTGTGCAGATGTGTCATTTTATCCAGAACGTAAGGAAGTTCCTTTACGGTGTATCGGACACTGCCGGTGGATTTATCAAACGTGCCTTGCTTAAAGTAAAGAATTGTTCCTTCTTCTTTATCGATTTTAAGATCCCGGATTCTTATTTCTCTACCCAGCTCTTCAATAGTAATATCGGGTCTTACTTGTTTCTCTACGGGCTTATCTACCTTTAAAAATTCCGTATCCCTGAAAATCAAAATGATTCCGCTAACGGCATACATGGTCATGATGCCCGTTAAAAAATAACCCAGGTAGCGGTGATAGATTCTCATGTTGTTGCGCAGTGTGTCATTACCCATAGTGCTTACTTTTAAACTTGAATTGTTTAGTTTCCAATTGAACCCTTCAAAGGGAAGTTAACTGTTAATATAGCCATGTAGCTCGCGTCTGCAAACCGATAATTTATCTGCTCCATTTTATTTTTCTGTTTGGGATGCAGATCTTGTGCGAACGCTGGCCACAGTAGTCTTTAGACCATTCGAACACCGCATTTATTCCCGTCCGATTCAATATTTTTTTTATAATTGTTAATAAGTTCTTAAATACGGTTACAATACCTATGAGCGCAGTAATTTTTCCGGATAGACCACTTGTTGTAAACCTGCACTATTAAGTTCATCACATGACTCAAGTCACTTTGATCCCTTCACAAGCCCGGAAAATCATTCTTCATGCTGCCGGACTATCCAAGCGCGGTCAGTTTGGAAAAGGCAAGGAGGCCGTTTACAAATTCATCGGGCAACTGGGTTTTGTTCAGATCGATACCAACTATGTGGTGGAACGCGCCCATCATCACGCGATTGCTGCCCGTGTTCCTGACTATAAGCTAGAATGGCTGGATGAACTGCAGTCGGAAGGAAGGATTTTAGAATCCTGGACTTTTGCGGCCGGTTATATTCCCATGCATCAATTTCGTTTTTCATTGCCGGTAAAGGAAAGTTTTGCCGCGCGCAGGAAAGAACTGACGCTGGCGGAAGTCAACCTGATGAAGAAGATATTGGATCGCATAGCACGGGAAGGTCCGCTGATGGCTAAAGATTTTGAAAACGACCGCACCACGAAAAGTAAGGGATGGTGGGACTGGCGCCCTTCGAAGGTGGCATTGGAGTGGCTGAATTTTGATGGGAGGTTAATGACCACCCGCAAGAACAATTTTCAGAAGGTATATGATTTACCTGAAAATCTTCTTCCCCGTGACCTTGATAAGACCATGCCCACTCGGGAAGAATATGCGCGACATGTGATCACGCGTTCGCTGAAGGCATTAGGCATCGCGTATCTGAAAGAGATTGTCTACAGCACGCGTTATGTTCAAAGTTTGGTGAAGACGGAGATACTGAAAATGGTTGAAGAAGGTGAAGTATGCCCTGTGCAGATCAAAGGATTGAAAGGCGCACCGCTTTACATGCTTCCCGAATATAAAAGCAAAAAGATCACCTTAACGGATGAGGCCTTTATCCTTTCCCCGTTTGATATCTTAAATGTTTTCCGGCACCGGCTACGCGACTTCTTTGATTTTGATTACCAGGTGGAATGCTTTGTGCCTGCGCCAAAACGGAAGTATGGCTACTTTGCTTTGCCGATATTGATCGGAGATACGTTCGTGGCACGAATGGATTCGAAGGCCGACCGGAAGCAACGCGTTCTTACGATTCATAACCTTCATTTTGAACGCATCAAATTAACGAAAGCCATGGTGACAAAAGTCATTGAGGCCATTCAGCGTTTTGCGAAGTTCAATCAATGCGATACCATTGTGATTACCAAATCGAATGACAAAGTGCTGCTAAAGGAAATCCGTAAGGAGGTTTCCTGAGTTCATACACGTTGGCCCGATTTTTTTTAAAATTCATTTTATTATTTAAAACATAATGCGATGGATTTAAAAATTGGTTCGATCGTCTGGGGTGTGCGTAGTATCAGGGTGGCAGTGGACTTCTGGAGTAAGGCATTGAACTATAAATTAAAGCGCGAACCATCAGAGGATTGGGCAATGCTTGTCCCTAAAGAAGGAAAAGGAATTCAACTTTCTTTAAAGTTAACGACCTCCGAAAAACCGCAACGCCATCATATCGATTTGTTTACGAAAGATCAAAAAGCAGAAGTGAAACGACTTCTCGACCTGGGAGCTACCCGAAAAGAAGACTGGAAGTATGAGGCGGGTGCGGACTATGTCGTTTTGGTTGACCCGGAAGGAAATACCTTTTGTGTAGTGCAAGCTGAGTAAATCTTTTACCATTTCATTGCCGGTTGTATCTTGGGTCAGATCTGATCTATGCGCAAAGCAACACTCCCGGACAAATCCCATATTGTAAACCTGCTCACCGTTTCTTTTGACGACAACAAAAGTGTAAACTATGTCGCAAAGCAGGATCAGCATCGTGTTAAACGAATTAAAAAGCTGATGGCCTATTCCTTTGATCGGTGTTTTGCCGCTGGGGAAGTCTGGCTAAGTGAAGATCGAAAAGCGTGCGCGCTCATTGAGTTTCCGGAACAGAAACGTTCTACCATTCAAACGCAATGGTGGGATGTTAAACTGGCTTTAACAGTGATCGGTTTGGATCGGGTAGGAGCTGTGCTGAAGCGCGATGCAATGATCAAAGCCAATCATCCGAAAGAACCCATTGCCTATTTGTGGTTTTTAGGAGTAGATCAATCAGTCCAGGGTAAGGGAGTGGGCAGTGCGTTGATGCACGAAGTGATTGCAAAATGTGAACAGGATAAGAGACCGATCTATCTTGAAACATCCATGCAACGAAACTTACCCTTCTATAAAAAACTGGGATTTGAAATTTTTCAAACTCTTGAACTAACGTATACGCTGTATCAGTTGCGCAGGGCGTAGATACTAAATAAAACGATCGAACTATTTGAAATGCCTTTCATTTGAGGATTTGCAACCGTTACAAGTTACAGTTGTAAGTAAACTCGGGGGAGGGTCGCATTTTAAATTGATGGCGTTACTAACATTTTAACTCATTTGCAGTATTCTCATCAGGAAAGATCTTATAACGGTCTGATCGCCATTAAAGTAAGCAGGGTTTCATCAAAGGCGTGGTAAAGTAAATTGCTCCAACTGTTTTGTTCGATTGAGTCATCTTAAATAAAATAGAGCAATTTTTTGTGCAACCACCTGGCTGCATATATATTTGCAGCCAACTAGTTGCATTATGAGCTATAGCCGAAGAGATATTTTCCATGCCATCGCGGATCCTACACGCAGAGCCATCATTCTGCTCATTGCCGCGCAGGCGATGACTCCAAATGCCCTTGCTGAGCACTTTGACATGACCCGGCAATCGGTGTCCAAACATTTAGGAGTGCTTACGGAATGTGAACTGGTAAAACAGGTACACCAGGGAAGGGAAATTTATTACCAGCTGGAAATCAAAAAGATGAATGAAATTGATAAATGGTTAGACCAGTTCAGAAAGATCTGGGAAGATCGTTTTAGTCAGCTGGACAATGTAATACTTAAACTAAAAAACGATAGAAAATGAAACTCAATTTACAATTTGACTTCCTTGTTGATAAACAAAAAAATACACTGACCATCAAGCGCGAGTTTGATGCCGACCGCCAGCTTGTTTGGGATTGCTATACGAAAAGCGAAATACTGGATCAGTGGTTTGCTCCAAGACCTCTGACTATTAAAACCAAAGAAATGGATTTCAAAGACGGAGGCCACTGGCTCTATGTAATGGTTGACCCCGGAGGCGCAGAGTATTGGGGCCGCATGGATTATTTGAGTGTGTTTCCAATTGAGCGCTACACTGCACTGGATGGATTTTGTGACTCAACGGGTGTCGTTAATCCGCAGATGCCACGCGCCAATTGGCAAGTAACGTTTCATGACCGCGATGAACGCTCCATTGTTCAAACGGTGGTGACCTACAATTCATTAACTGACCTGGAAGCAGTAATTCAAATGGGATTGAAGGACGGCTTAACATCCACATTGGAACGACTGGATGATTTACTCCTGACATTAAAGAAGTAACAAAGGTGAAAACCAGAATCGGTTAACGTAAACTGATTCTGGTTGATTTAAGTATGCCGAGATAATTAAGAAAAACCTACTACGCTAAATGACATCATTCACTTCAGAAGTTGATCAATACTTTTTAAAATCTGCCGATTTCGCAAAGCCAATTCTAAAACGTTGGCGCAAAATAATTCACGATACGTGCCCGGAAGTAGTGGAAGTAATGAAATGGGGTATCCCGCATTTTGATTACAAGGGTGAGATGATGTGTATCATTGCATCGCACAAAAACCATTGTTCATTTAGTTTTTGGAAGGCAGAATTGCTGGATCACCCCTTGTTGAAAGAAAATTCCAAATTGAAAGCCACCGAGCGATACCTTGGCAAGGTAACTTCTTTAGCTGATTTGCCTCCGGATAAGGAATTGATCAAACTGATTAAACAAGCGATGTCTCTCAACGAGAAAGGCATAAAGATGGTAAAAGCAAAACCAAAGAAACAAGCAGTAACGGAAGTACCGGATGATATTAGTTCTTTTTTAGATGCTGATTTAAAGGCTAAAAAAATATTTGAAGAGAAGTCTGCCTCATTTCGTAAAGAGTATATCGTTTGGATAGCCAGTGCAAAAACAGAACCCACCCGACAAGCACGGATAAAGCAGTCATTGGAATGGATCGCTGAAGGCAAAAGCAGGTTTTGGCAATATAAAAAGTAGTGAAGATCAAGTTGACCTATGAACTAATCAAGCTTCATAGGCGGGCCCACTACCTTCATTTCGTTGTTGCTGAACAGCTTTGCCACTTCGTCCATTGTTGGTTCATGATCCAGTCCCGCCATGCTGACAAAAAAGTCTTCCAGTTTACCGGCAGGCTGAAGCGTAACCAGCATCTTACCTTTTTCAGAGACCTGCGTCCAGGCATGAGGTACTGCCCTGGGTAGAAAGACACTTTCGCCCGCGGATAGATTAAATTTCTGTTCTCCAAGTTTAAATACATACGTTCCCTCCATGACATAAAAGATTTCGTCCTGTGAAGGATGAATATGCAAGGGTGTTCCCCTTCCGGGGCTTAACGAGGTCTGTTCAAATATCGCGAGCTCCCCATTGGTGTCCGTGCCGGAGATTTTAACATCCAGCACATTCGAGTTGACACCTTTCAATTTCAAATGCCCATGCTTTCGTCCTTCACCGGCACCAATTTTGAACCCTTTATCATTACGTTCGGTATTTTCCTTGGTGCTGGCAAAGGATAAAAAAGGGAGCGCGAAAACAGCTGCAAAGCCGGAGAGAAACGATTTTCTTTTCATGGAGTAGTTTTATCCAATGAAAGTAATGCTTTGTTAATCATTAACCAATAGCATCCGCTAAGCGGTCGGCTACACCATGAACTTGCAACCTGTAACCTGTAACAGTTGCAAGTTATCAAATGAAGATACCTGGAATAGTTCTTAGCATCTATTTACTCACACCAACCACCACATTCTCCAGCAGCTTCACAAAAGGCTCCTGTTTCCATGCCGTTGCATCATGACCGATGGAGGTATAAAACGTTTGACCCTTGCCCGTGGCTTTGTACCATGCGACAGGATGATCTTTGCCCATACCGAAGTTCTTGTCTTTGGTGAACAGGATGTTGCCATTGGGAATAATCTTTTCGCCATCGATGTTGTAGATCACATTGAATCCTTTCGTTCTCGGATTTTCAAAGAACACATACCATTCATCCGTGCGTTTCCAGGTAGCGGGCAATCCTGCTACTAATGCGCTGTCTGGTACGGCATTCAATGTTACTTCTGCTTCCTGCAGTTGTGGGTCAAGAGGGTGATGTGAGAACTTTGCACCTAACAAATTTTTCTCGTACCAATCCCAATGATGGGAATCGTCTCCCGCACCGTGGATACCTAGTAAGGTTCCCCCTTGTTCCACATAGTCTTCCAGTACCTTTTGTTGTTCATCGTTCAACACGCGGCCCGTGGAGTTATTGAAGATGACCACATCAAATTGATTGAGTTGTTCTTTGTTGAAGACTCCGCCCTGGTCGGTATCCAAAAGATACCAGCCGTTCTTCTTTGCTAATTCTGCGAATACAGCTTGTCCGGCTTCAATGGATTCGCCATGACGAAAGCCGGTTGCCTTCGAGAACAACAATACTGTTTTCTGATTTTCAGGAATGGTAATGGCCGGAGCTTCCGTTTCATACGAAACAGGAAAACCATTTTTTACTTTGTAAATAAAACCTGCCATCAGTACACCCAATAGCACGACCAGGGAACCAATCGTCCAGAGAAAAATCTTAATGAATTTTTTCATATCAACTAAATTTATAATTTAATAGTCGCGCGCGTTTTTAACGCGTGCGTTCTTTTTTTTATTCTTTATGTCGCGCGCTCCCGATGGCTATCGGGATCTAACGCGTGCGACTCTATTCCTATTTAGCGCAAGCTTGCGCGCGTCTCCTATTTAACCTTCGTGTAGCAGTCTTCGATAAACTCAGACTGACACCACGTATCCTATTTTAACTTTAGTGTAGCAGTCTTCTATAAACTCAGACTGACACTAACTTTCAGTTTTTCAAAATTGGCTAATTTTCAAATTGACTAATTGAATCATTTTCGTTTCTTAAACTCCAAACTTCCAATCCCTGCAAAAATCTTACTCGTATCCTTGCTCTTGAATTTCAAAATTAAATCATGCACTCCTTCGGTGGCGTTCAGGTTGATTAACAATTCTTTAAATCCAAGGTCTGTCAATCCAACTTCCAGTTCGGCTGAACCAATCTTAGTACCGGTTTCACTATCAATGTATACTTCCACCGTTCCACCGGAGAAATAGGTAGGCGCAACTGCCACACCGAGATTCAATTGTCCAACACCGGTTAGGTCAATGTCGCCATAGCGCAGCATACCTTCATGACTTGGTAACACAATCACCATTTCATGTTCGATTTCTTTCCACACTTCTTTCGTCACCAGGAAGGTTTGCGACTTTTTCTTTTCTTTAAACTTATCCGCAGTAATCAACGGGTAGGAGAGTGTAATGATCTTCGTAGCCGTTAATGGCTTGATGCCATTTGCTCCCTTGTCGGTGTACGATGCGGTGAAAATGTAGGTGCCTTCTTTTTCTGTTGGTTTATGCTTGTTCATGGCGAAGGTACCCTTCGGTGGCAGACCGGCAACCACTCCCTTTTTATTCAGCGACAGAATGTAGCGGATCATCTTTTCCGTTTCTTCTGTTTTCAGTTGTGGGTGTGGCGACATCATCAGGTCTCCCCACACACCCGAACCGCCTTTAATGACTTTATCAATCAAGGTTTTGATCACGGCTTCGTTGCCTGCGTATTTATCAGCAATCTCTGTCAGGGTAGGACCAACGGATTTGTCACTCACTGTATGACACGCTTTGCAATCCGAACTCTCAAATAACGTCTTACCTACCAGGTTGGCCGATGCTTCTACATTGGCCTGGTGTCCCTGGATGATTTGTGTTACATCATGACCGCGTTCAAGATAATCGGCTGTGAAGGTGATGCTCTTGGGATCAATGCCTTTGCCGATACTACCATCTTCGGTATCGCTTACTTCCACGCTGTAATCGAAGCTGGAGTTATCCCAATAGAACTTGTTGTTGCCTTTGTAGTTGATGCTGATGGTCGGCAAATCATTACCTGCTATAATCGGCACTTCCTGTGAAGCAGTCAGACCGGCAGGATCAGTGACGGTTAATGAAGCCTTGTATTCTCCGGGCTTCTTATACACGTACGTTGGATTTTTCTCTGATGATTTTTCACCATCGCCAAAGGTCCACTCGTATTTCAACTCATCGCCATCAAAATCTTTGGATTGTTCGGCACTGAACTTCACGGTGAATGGCGTTTTGCCTACGGTTTTATCTGCAGCAATAGCAGCAAGAGGCACGCGGTTCGCTGACGAATAGGTAATATGTATCAATCGCGCATCCATGTTTTGTGCGAACCAGTTCGTTCCGTATTCCAGTGCGTACATGTCACCGGCCGGACCGAACACCACATCCACCATGTTGTTGAATAACATTCCGGGAAGGAATCGCTCCATGCGCACGTAATCTCCATTCTCATTTAATGTCACGGCCATTACCCAGCCGCGCATCCAGTCGTAGGTGAACAATTTTTTATCATAGTATTCCGGGAACCGTTTCTCTGATTCAGGGAACTGCTCGAGGTAGAATGTCGGACCAGCCATCGCATTGCGACCGCCTTCACCGACCAATGGAAATTCGCTGGAGGTTGCATACGGATACCAGTACATCGGTGGTGTAGCTTCAGGTAATTCTTTTGCCCCGGTATTATTCGGAGAAGTGTTTACGGGTTTCTTTGGATCGAACAGCGGACCGGACTTGTTAGTCGCGTAGTCGTAATGATTGTACGGGAAGTTATTGCCAATGAAGTATGGCCAGCCATGATTACCTGCCTTGCGCGCCTGGTTCAGTTCATCATAACCGCGTGAGCCAAAACCCACGCTGTCTTTGCCTGCATCCGGACCCACATCTCCCCAATAGAGAAAGCCGGTCTTTGAGTCAACAGAGATACGGAATGGATTGCGTACGCCCATCACATAAATTTCTGGTCTTCCCTGTGCCGCATCGGTAAACAGATTTCCTTTCGGAATGGAATACGTTCCATCGTCTTCGGGTTTGATGCGTAAGATCTTTCCTCTCAAATCATTCGTGTTCGATGCCGACTTCTGTGCATCCCATGCCGAGCGGCCTTTGCTTTCATCCATTGGTCCGTAACCTGTTGCACGCGGACTGGTATTATCTCCCACAGAAACATACAGCAAACGATCGGGACCAAATTCCACCGAACCGGCCGAATGACAACATTCGTCACGCTGTGTTTTTACAGTGAGTATGATTTTTTCACTTGCACGTTCCAATGAATCAGCAATGAACGTAAAACGGGAAAGACGTTGTACCGGCTCTTTGCCCACAGGGGAGTAGTACAAATAGATCCAATGGTTCTTTGCATAATCCGGATCGACAGCCAGTCCCAGCAACCCATCTTCCAGTTCGTTGAAGACCGGGAAGGTGGTCACCAGTTTTACTTTGTTGTCTGATTTCTTATATAGTTTGATGCCGCCTCTGCGCTCGATGAACAACACATCTTCATTGGGAAGCATGTCGAGTTCCATGGGTTCGTTGAGGTTGAAGTCGAGCACTACTTTCTGGAAGCGGTTTTCTTCCGGTGCCACGCGTGAGTTATTGTAATTCACTTCGGTACCCGGACCAGCCGCATATTGAATACCGCCCCAGAGCATTTCCAGAAAGTTGGTGTCTTTATAGGTTTCGTCTGTGTGGCCTAAACCGGTATACCAGGAGCGACCTCCATCAAAGTCGTGGTACCAGGTGATAGGGTGGTTGTCACCATTGGTTCCGCCTTGATACGATTTCTCATCGAGGTTAAGCAACACGGTGAGGTCACCCTGAATGTCTTTATAGTTATACCATTCGTCCGTGCGTGGCCAGCTTTCGGGTAGATGTTTGGTAGAGATATGCGTTTTGTCAACTACTTTCACTACGGCATCTCGTACGTTGGGATCATTGGGGTGACCATTGAAATAAGCACCCACCAGTTCACCGTACCATGGCCAGTCGTACTCTGTATCTGCGGCTGCGTGAATACCCACGAAGCCACCGCCTGCCTGTATCCAGCGGTTCATTTCCAGTTGCTGCGCGTCATTCAATACATCGCCTGTAGTGCTGAGGAATACAATGACGTTATAGTTCTTTAATGTCTTTTCATTGAACGACTCACTGTTGGTAGTCGTGTCTACGGTAAAGTCATGTTGTTTTCCCAGGGCACGGATCGCTTCGATACCGGCAGGGATCGACTCGTGGTGGAAGGAAACCGTTTTGGAGAAGATCAGTACTTTGATTTCGCGCGTGTCGCGGGTGAACCAGAAGTAAGCAGCGGCAATGACCAGCACAATACCGATCAGGACTTTATAACGTGTCTTCATAGCGGAGTAGAGTTAACGCAGTGAACTAATTTGAGTCAATTTGACTCAAATGTAAAAATAGTTTTGTAATATGCAATCGTTTACCGGGTGGTCGGACGAGTATTTTTCAGAGCAAACGCTCGTCCGACCACTTGTGTCTTCGCAGCTGTTTCCCGTTTCGGGGGCTCTGCGGAGAAATGGACCTGGCGGTTTGTGAGTCGTTATGACGGTTAGCAAGTCGTCAAGACGAGTGTTTACGTCCGCAATCACTTGTCAGACGACTTGGACACGCAACGTCAGACGACTAGGCTAAAAATGATCGAACGAATAAAAAAATACATCCAGTCCCTGGAAACCGAAGGCATCCCGCAGCTGTCCGTCAACTGCGTGATCTTTGGCTTCTATGAAAAAACACTGTACGTCATCGTCAATAAAATCGACCTGAAGGGCACCACGCTGCACGTTCTTCCCGGTGGCTATGTAGGACAAAAAGAAAACCTCACCGATGCCGTAGAACGCATCGTAAAAGAAAGCACGGGACTGGAGAAAATGTTGTTCAAACAATTTGCTGTGTTTGGCGATGCCTCCCGTTCCTTTGGAAAAGAATTCGAAGCGCTGAATAAAACGTTAACTCCTTCCGACAAGCAACTCTTCAAATGGTTTTCCAAACGCTTTGTGAGCGTGTGTTACCTGGCGCTGGTGGACTTTACTAAGATAGACCTGAAACCCACGCAATTTTTAGAAGCCGCACAATGGCTACCCGTAGACAAAACAAAACTGCTGGCCATGGACCACAGCGACATGGTGCAGAGTGCACGCGATACCTTGCTGCGCGAGTTGCCGCATACACCCATTGCTTCTAATTTATTACCCGCAAAGTTCACCTTACCGGAACTACACGCCATGGCCGAAGCAGTCATGGGCCGGCCGATAGACCGCCCCAACTTCCGCAGGAAGATGTTAAAATCAGATTTGATTGTGAAAATAGGGCAGGACAGTTCCAACAAACGCAGACCGGCAGACCTTTACCGGTTTAAATATGGTAAGAAGACGAATTTGAATGAGGAGTTGAAGTTTGGGTTTTAAAAACCTTATTCTGATACCCGAAAAAAAGTAATGCTCATAAATCAAATCATTCATCTCGTCTCGTAGTGGCCTGGCTGCTAATTTGTTAAATGTCCTGATCCATCATATTCTGACAGAAAATCCTGAACATCCACAATAACGAGTTCCCGCGCGAGATCATTTCTAATTGTTCCCCGTGGATTTTTAAGGTACTCTTTCAGATTCATAATAATTTTCTTTGCCTCCAGGTTGTAATTAAGTGCGCTGACCAACAGGTTGGTTATATGCGCACCAAAATCGAAGGTGGAATTGGTATTGGTGTTTAGCTCCCGGAGGTCCTCATAAAAATGACTAACTAGATCCTGTGCTTTTTTTGCCGTAATCTCTTGGAACTCTCCGTTTTGAACAGTCTTCGTAAGTTTCTTTTCCGATTCATAGCGATAGATCATTTTCAGCGGTTTGCGAAAATCCTTTTCAGATGCCAGTTGCAGCGAAGGAGCGTAGGGAAATGGTTTTTCGATGTAGAGTACATCATTTTCAACATGAACACGTTGTCCCAGGCGACTTGCATCATAGTTGATAGCCTTGTTAGTAGGGCAATAGATAATTATAAATTTGCTTCCATCGCGATAAATGCCGCTTTTAAGTATTTTGTTGTCCTTTCCTGCACAGAGGATAAATGTTTTACTTATTCTCTCTGTATAAGTGTCCGGGAACTCGAACCGATTCTGATTGTCGGATGCGCATTCACAGGTTTGTGCCAGCGTTTTGACGCTACAGTATAAAAGGATAAATAGTACGAAAGTCCTCACTTATAATTTTTGTATCCAAAGGTAACCACGTCAGCCGTATATATCCTTTTTAAGCCTGGATAGATTTAGCACAGATCGCCAAGCACTTTACGTGGCTATTCCGATCGTAATGGACAATAAAAAAATTATGAAAATAAGGATGAGATTGAAGCCGGCAGGCGGCTTGTTGTTCACTCCAAGGTATACGAGGAATAGTCCATTGAACACGAATCCCCATACAAATTTAAGGTCTTCTTTCAGAGATCTGTTATAATCGCTCGTGGTCAGGTAAGCCTTTTTATTTGCCTTCAGGGTAACAACTTTGGGCAGGCTAAGATGAGATGTTATTATATTAAGATCGTTCTTGTTAACGGATAGTTCAATTGAATTACCCGGTACTACTTCTTCTAGAAAACCATTATAATCGAAATAGGCTCCGGTCGCGGGCGTGATAAGGAAACCGTAATCATATCCATTGAGGATTATTTTTACGAATCCCTTCCTGTCGCGCTCAATGGATTTAAAATTACCTTTTATAGTAGTAAGGTCTCTCGAAGCTGGCGCTTTCTTAAGAGCTGACATGGTTGCCATGATTAAGAGCATAATTCCAATAGTAAGCGAAGTGCGATTCATTTTTTTCAGACCTGCCGTGGCCGAACGCTCTACTTTCGCTGCCTTTCTTTTTTCTTCCAGCTTGATTTGAATCGTTTCCAGTTCACGGTCAGAAAATGTTCGCCCTCTTTTCTTTAACTCCTTCAAGGCAGCAACAATAGCTTCGTCCGTGTACAATTCTGCTTTCTGCACATAAACCATTAATCCTTCTTCCGATTTTCCCGACATCAATTCATCTAAATCAATTTCCATAGACAAAAGCAGTAGACTATTTAGTTTGCATAGATAGTTAAAAAATGCAATTGATCATTCTCTTCGCACAACGTGGGCCGCACTTAAGAAATCAATGCCGATCAGGGTAACAACTTTGCGCAGGCTAAGATGAGATGTTATTATATTAAGATCGTTCTTGTTAACGGATATCGGTTTCAATCAATAAACATTGGAAAGCTATCCGCCTAAGGCGGATTGAGGGAGAGGCATACGTATCAATAAAGGTGATTTATAGGATCTTATTGCCTATTCTATTATCAAGAGATGAACTTGGATCGGGCGTTTTTCAGCCGTTCTGGATGAGTGCCTTCATACTTCCGCGGGTGGTGCGGCATGGTTTGCGCGTGAGGAAGGATGCAGCACGAAGCCAGAACAGGCGGGGCCATGCGGCCCGGGAGCTAACCGTACGATGAATTGTTAACACGAAAGAAAGATCAAAGGTCTCACGGTGCATAAATCAGATTCATCAAATCAATAACAGTAATCACAGTGCGGACATTTGTAATTCACAATCGCGTATGGTTCGGTACACCGATAGAGAATAGTTACTTCATATCATCGGCAGTTAATCGTTTAATTAACATCGCGTAGCAGCACTCAGGTGCATTTTTAAACTACGGGTCGTGCCTGCCTGTCGGCTGACAGGCGCTTGGTACGACCGGGAAGCAGGCAAGGGTAAGGCTGCCGAATAATTCAACTCTTCCATTTACATGAAGAAGCAACCCCAACCCTGGGATGGCGCACATGGCGAAGACATGCGTTTGCTGCTCCCTGCTCATTTCATTATGCTCTGCACCCTAACCAACACCGATCCGCAAAAAATCATCACCGACTTCATGAACACGCTCGGCATGGAAAGCTTTGGCAAAGACAAAGCCGCACAGGAAGCTCTGGAAAACTATTTCATACAATGCAGCTACGGGCAGGAGCAATACACCATTGAAGATTTACATCACATCTTCTCCGACCTGCTTGCCTTCGGTCAACTCTGGCCGGAGCGAGCCAAAACGAAAGTCATCGACAAACACTCCGGCTGGCGCAGCATGTATCACAAATACTGGTTTAAGAAATGGTGGCGGAAGTACAGGAGGAAATAAATAAAATTCAGGCGGGCTATCCCTGTTTAAAGCAGCTAAAGAAAACAACAATGTGAGAGCAAACGGGGTTTCCTTCCATCTTTCCGGCTGTCCATCCGTTCATGGTAAAAAGTTTTTTCTTTATTTCCGCACGGCAGAATTCCGGCAGTTCGTTTTTAGGAAACGTCACGTCAATGACCTTTCCTTTTTTATCAATGACTAAATCCAAGGCCAATCGGGTAGTCATCGAACCGTTCTCTCTGTCACACTTTCCGACAATTGGAGTTACTTCCTCGCCCATAAACTTCATGAGATCAGAATTGCCACGTTGACTTTCCAGCACAGTGGGATCCGAAGCTTGGAATTCACGTGACTTGAAGTCGCGGC
>JADMIO010928573.1_pt1 | contig 63603 bp, 58 predicted proteins | sample 8958161 | NCBI WGS metagenome assembly JADMIO01 (sample SAMN16585339, study PRJNA669376) | soil metagenome | isolation source: Crop rotation soil | place: USA: Cullars Rotation, Alabama | collected 2011
GCCGCGACTTCAAGTCACGTGAATTCCAAGCTTCGGATCCCACTGTGCTGGAAAGGGTTCTTGAGCCGCTGCGCGGTGCGACCGCCCCGAAATATCTTGGCGAGGTCAAACGCCGTTACAGCCAGCTCCGAAATTTGACGCTGCTGACGCACGCCGATGCGGGCAAGCAGGGGTGCCTATGGATCGGAGCTCACGATGTGCAGCTCGAGCGGCTGCGGGGAATCGTGGTCGACGAGCGGCCGAAATTCACGGGCTGGTCGAAGCCAGAAGCGGAAGTAACCACAGAAGAGTACCTCGCGCGTCTGCAGGACGAAGCGGTGGTGAGGCTGGATGCACCGGGCGACGCTAACATCGTCATCGAGCACTGTGAATTTCATCATCCCGGCGGTGGCATTGATACCCGGCCGGTCACGGGCGGGGTGCTCGGCCACAATCCCGATTCTGGACCGGCTCCACGGGCAACGGACTACATCCAGATTCGCGACTGTGTATTTCGCGGTTATTTCGATGGCCGGCTTGAACCAGTGGATGAAGCACGGCGATTCCAGGCCTATCGCGGGTGGGGGAACATGGCGTGGGTGAATAATGGCAGCAAGAATGTGATTGTGGAGCGCTGTGATTTCGCGGGAGCGGACAAACAAGGGTTCAAGGTCCTGACTCGCAGCCTGCATCACAAAAACACCGCGATTCGCGACCTCTACCTCGCGCACAATCATGGCCACGATTTAGCACCGACTTCCATGACCCATGGCTACCATGAGAACAAGGGGGAGCAGTTTATCTTTCACCTCTGGTATCCCGAGGCCGGATTATTTGACCTGAGTCATGCCAATGCGACTTCGGTGACGTTCGATACAAGTTTGGCAAAATATGCGAGGACCCCACGGCATCCGGGTGTGGCCTTCCGCGGCACCGAATTCAGTGTCGTGCCGAAAGACGTCGATGCCAATCCGACGAACTGGATTGTATTCATATGCGCCGGGCGCGGCGTGGGGCAGTATCGTTCGGTGAGACAGTGCGAACGCAACCCGACTGACGTGACCCTGCAAATCGATCGTCCGTGGCGGGTCACGCCGGATGCCACCAGTCGAATCGTACTAACCGCGGCATATCGACGAATCATCATTTACGGCAACGATCTCGACGGAGGTGTAAACGATCCCCTGATAAAGTCGCATGGCGTTACTTTTTGGGCGGTGGCTTTCGAAAACATCATTGCCGAAAACTCCTTCCGAAATCTGAGCGGCGGAGTGGTCATCAATACGTTCTATCGTGCTCCCACCGGCTGGAATCTCACGCGCGATAACCGGATGGCCGGAATTTTGGGCAACGGAGGTGACACGGTGTTTCCGGGACGAGCGGCGTTCTACGTTGATCACATCCGAGTGCTGGATCCGCCGGCCGAGGATCGGGTCTGGTATGGGGTTGGGAATATATTCCGCGGAAATCAGTGCACGAACGGAGACACGGTCGCGTTCCTCCATCGGCCCGACTACGCCTGGCTGGACAAGAATAATCCGAGCCTTCCCGAGGCGACGCGTCGGCTCTTGCTCATGCCGCGTGGGGACAATCAGGTTATCAATTACTCGTATCCGGAAACGCCCGACGGTGGCCTGATGATGAGCGTCATCGAAAACAACCGGTTCGAGCATATCCGCCGCGGAATAGTCGTGAGTTCCCCGCTGAACTGGCTGCTGGTGCGCAACAACGATCTCCCCACGCTACCCTCCGGGGCGCCGCTGCTCATCGATGAGACTAAGTTGGCCGGCAAACACGATGGCGCCCGTGAAGTGCTGCAATTGGATAATTCGCGATGAACGTCCGTTCCTGCAACGCCAACAGCGAACCGGACTCCCTTATGGAGCGACTGCTTTCGCGTTTGCGCGTTTGGCTGCCGCTCATGTTCTTCAGCATGGCATTTGGGGTCGGGGCGACCAGCGGCGCAAGCCGTCCGCCAAATGTGGTCTTTATCCTGACCGATAATCAGGGCCCATGGACGCTCGGCTGCTATGGTAATCCGGATATCCTGACACCAAATATTGATCGACTGGCGGCAGAGGGGATCCGTTTCACGCGAGCCCTGAGTAGCAATCCAGTTTGCTCGCCGACCCGCGCCACCTACCTGACCGGCCTCATGCCGTCCCAGCACGGAGTACACTCTTTCCTGGACGACAAGTTCATGATGGGGCCCGAAGCCTATAACACCCTGGACGAGTTTACCACGCTGAGCGAAGTCCTGCACGACGCCGGATACGTGTGCGGCTTGAGCGGAAAGTGGCACCTGGGTGACAACCTTCGACCCTCCGAAGGCTTTTCGTATTGGGTGACCAAGCCGATCGGTCAGACCAATACCTTTTACGGCGAGGAAGTCATCGAAGACGGTAAGGTCCGGGTCGAACCAGGATATACAACCGATCTATGGACTCGCCGGGGCATCGATTTTATCCGCCGTAATCAGAAACAACCGTTCTTTCTATTCCTCGCGTATAATGGGCCATACTCCCTGGGGCGATCCATGTCGGTCCTGCCGGAAAATCGCCATGCCGCGCAATATAGGAACAAGCATTTTACCAGCTTTCCAGTGGATCGGATGCATCCCTGGCAGTTTGCCAACAAGCAGTTTCACAATTCCCAGATCGCCATGGAACGGGTGGCGGCAGAGACGAGTGGCGTAGACGACGGGGTAGGCGCCGTCATGAGCGCCTTGAAAGAACTCGGTTTGGACGAGAATACCTTGGTTATTTACGCCGCGGATCAGGGCTGGATGGGCGGGCAAAATGGCATGTGGGGAATGGGCGATCATTTTCGACCGATTGCCGCTCATGAGATGATGATGCACGTGCCGCTCATCTTCCGCCACCCGGGTCGGATAAAGCCGGCGCAAACGGCCGACATCATAGTCAGCAACTACGACTTCATGCCGAGTGTCCTGAGTTATCTCGGGCTGGGCGACAAGATGCCGACGCACCCGAATTCTCCCGGCCGCGACTATTCCTTTGCCTTGCGGGGCGAGCACAAGTCTTGGGAAAACGTAATGTACTATGAAATGGAAACGGTGCGGGCCATTCGCACCGATGAGTGGAAGTATGTCGCGCGTTTTCCGGCCGGCCCGTTCGAGTTGTACCGAATGGTCGATGACCCGCACGAGCGGTTTAACCGCTACGGGCAGCCAGGGACCGAGACGATACGGGCGGAGTTAGCCCGTCGGCTAGATGCGTTTTTTATCAGATACGCTGACCCTCAGTACAATATCTGGACGGGAGGGCGATCGAAAGCGAAACGACACACGCAATGAAAGAAAACAAAACCCAAACCTCCAAATTACCTGCAAACGCGGGACTGAACCCCTCAGCAACACGACCGCAGCCGACAACCGGTGGCGCGGTGGGCAATATCATGCCTGCAATTTCGCTGGGCGAGTTCCAGCAGCGAATGCAGCGCTTCCAGGCTAATATCAAGGAGGCGGGCCTCGATGCCTGCCTGGTTCACGCGAGCGAAGCGGAATTCGCCAACGTGCGGTATCTCACCGAATATTGGCCGACATTCGAATGTGCCGGGGTCTTTGTGCCGGCCGAGGGTACTCCAATTCTCCTCATCGGGCCAGAGTGCGAAACCTACGCCAAAGCGCGAAGCGTCGTGCCGCAAATCATGAAAATGATCGAATACCGCGAGTCGGCTGAGCCGAATTATCCCGGTATTCCCGTCTCGCATTACGTCGATGTCGTGCGGGCGTCCATGGGGAACCGTCCGCTGCGTAAGCTTGGGCTGGTCGGGTACTCGATCATGCCGCTTCCGGTCTACCTTTCAGTCCAGCGTGAACTGCCGAACGTGGAATTGATCAAGGCTGATGAGGTCTTTATCCCGCTGCGTTTCATAAAGACAGATGCGGAGCTGGAGTGCATGCGCCAAGCATACGCCATCAGCGAAGCCGCGGTGGGCGCAATTCTGAATGAAATCCGGCCGGGGATGACTGAGTTGCAGGTCATTGGAATCGCGCAGCGCGAGATATATCAGCGCGGCGGCGAGTACGAAGGCCATGCGCTTTATTGCTTCTGCGGGCACCGTACCAACAACGCCATTTGCCGGCCGACGCATAACCAGATCGTCAAGAATGAGGTGATCCAGTTGAATATCGGTGCTCGTGTGGGCGGTTATTCTTCGAGTGTGGGATTGCCCATGTCGATTGGACCGTTGCCGGAAAGGAAGAAGCGCCTGGTAGAATTTGGGCTCGAGGCTCACCACCGGACGATGAGCCTGATCCGCGCTGGCCGGCCGGCGGCCGAAGTCGTGCTCGAATACGAGCAATGGGTGCGCGACCGCGGTTTTGGCCAATATCTGCTCTATGGTCCGTGCCATGGCATCGGAATGATGGAGGTCGAGCAACCGTGGATGGACTCCACATCGACCGCGACCTTGCAAAAAAACATGACCTTCCAGGTCGATACCTTCTTTTACGACGTGGACTTCGGCCTGCGGTGGGAAAACGGCATTGTCGTCAAAGACGACGGGGTCGAGCAGTTGTCCAAGCGATATATGCGCATGGTTGAGCTGTGACTTCCCAGGTACGGACGCCGGAGTTCAGCCTTTCGCACACGTGAAAGTTTGCGAAAGGAGCGTCGGGCAATGGCGCAACCGCTCGAGTGATCCGGGACAAGGCCGAGTCGGCGGCTAAACGCCGGCTCAATCCTCTCGTTGAAAGAGCGGGGTAAAGCGTGCTCGCGGGCGGCGGCGCCGTCGACGGGTGGGCACCGCCTTCTGATCAAGACAGTGAGACGCTAAAATTAATATTGTCGTCCCGCGCTCAATTTCACGGTGAGCGCGGGAGTTCTAAAACTTAAAAAGTTTACTCGCATGGCCACGTACTCGAGACCGCGAATTTGGGTTTTGCTCTGTCTTCCGTTTATAGGTGGGGGACCAATGATCGCGTGGGCTGCACAAAACACGGTAACCGCACTTCCGATTGAGGTGCCGGCGGGGTTCGAGGTTAGGGTGGCCGCACCACCGTTGGTGAACTTTCCCATGATGGGAGCGTTCGATGATAAGGGCCGGCTTTATATCGCGGAGAACGCCGGAGTAAATTTCCCCCAAGACCAGTTGGAAAAGGAGCTTCCGAACCGGATTATTGCACTCGATGATGACGATGGCGACGGCGTATTCGATCGCTCGTCCGTTTTTGCCGACAAGCTGACGTTTCCGATGGGCGTCCTCTGGCATGATAGCGCGTTATATGTTGCATCGGCACCCTCTATCTGGCGGCTGGCGGACAAGGATGGCGATGGGGTGGCCGAAGTGCGCGAACAGATTGCCACGGGATTCAAGTCCAGGGGCAATGCGGCCGACGTGCATGGGCCGTTTCTTGCTCCCAATGGTCGACTGTACTGAACCCAAGGTAGAAAGGGTCATCTCTTTTGCATGCGACGGTCTATACGCCCCATCATAGGGTGTCGCGTTGCGGCTCACTTCCCGCGCAATCGTGCTGTGGTGGCGGTTAAGGGCCGCTGCGATCTGGCGCGAACTCAGGCCCTGCTGCCGCAGCGCCGAGATCTGATATCTTTCCTCCGTGCTCAATTGTCGATATGCCATCGCCCTGAAGTGTCGCACTTACCTCCTGAATCCAAGAGGCCGAACAAGGCGCGAGAGCCAACGCCAGGATCTGTCACGAGTCGTGCTATCGCAGGCCACGCGGCAGCCCGCGTCGTGGCTCATCTTTAACGTTGCGCAAAAATCCGATGAACGACGAACGCAACATGGTTGCCCCGGGAAAGGTTTCGATATGGATTGGCGAATTTGATGATGAGATGGAAGCTTTAGACTATGTAGAAAGCGATGATGGCTTTGGTGCGCAATTCGGTTGTGTACTTTGCCATTCGCGTGAATTGGCCGTCCGAGAAGAAGCGATGCCACTGCGGAAGTTACTCGAAGGATTTTCATCCTGGAAAGATTTCATCGATGAAGCCACGTCGAGCGATTTATCGCAGCGGGCAAGATGTGCTGTCGTAGCTTATGCCTGCGACTACCGCCTCCTTGGAATCACACCGGGTCCGGGTCCCATGCGGTTTCTCGGCGTCGCGTCATTTTGACGCGGACCAAAAGCCTAACAAAGTGCAGCTGCCGAATGAGCAATCGAAGCCGCAGGATGCGCGCCGGGTGTGGTCGTGGCTCGTTTGCAACATTAGGCGATACCAGCAATGCCAAGCAAATTAGTCGACCCAACAACCTTCGCGACAAATCAAGCCGTTCTGCGGGTATCTCGTAAAGAATACGTCCGCTACCAATCGCCGCATCCGGTCGCTCGGTGTTTTCTATATGCGTCCAGCTTTTTACCACTTAGGCTTTCGGCTTTTCGTTTGCTCGATGGCGGATATCAATGGATGCGATTCTCCGAGCAGTTCAAATTTGGAGATATCACCCCTGCTGTCGTGCTCGACGCCTCTACTGGGCTAGTGGCTTCTTATACCGATCTGGATAGCCGGCTTGAAAACCGATTTCCTGTGATAAAAGTCTTCAAAGAGAAGTTGTCGCTACTATCTCATGAAGTACGCAATGGAGACGAGTTTGCTGCCACGTCACTCTACACTCGAAATACAGAATCTGAAGCTACTGGTAGGTGGAGCGACTTTTCTCCCATTGTGGTCGATTGTGCTGTGAGGGATGCACACACTTGTGCCTTTGCGAAGGCGAAGATTCCGTCATCGCATTGGACCGCAATTAGATTAGGCATATCGCAACTCCCGCCGTCGATTGGCCCTGGCTTGTACGACATTTCCCTTCCGGAATCGCTTCGCCAGGAGTTACTATCGACGTAACAAGGTGCGAGAGCCAACCTCTCAACCACCGGATGGGAAATAAACCCGCGCAAAGCTGAACTCAGTGGACGCTATTATCTGTTGGGCAAATGCACGCCATTAGAACGCAGCGCATCGTTGGCGGGTTGTTAGCGGCGTCGGGTGCATTTTATGCCGCAAGCACCGTCGGTTTCCCTCTCCTTTGGTCGGGGCATGTCATCTGGTTCGGCTGGGTGGCGGTCGCGTTCGGCGCTAAACGGTGGCAAGAGCGTTGGTTTTGGATCGTCAGTCTCGCTTGGAATTTGCTGATCACATTCCTTCTCATCGCCGCCCGAGGGAAGAGTTCGATTGGCAGTGCGTTTGGTTTAGGTCACTCGCTTGCCGCTGTCGTGCTGTCGGCCTATTTGAGCATCATTGTTCCGTGGGACACTTGGCCGGAAAATCGAAGAGCGTGAAGACAAGAAGCCGCACAAGGCGCCAGAACCAACTACTCAACGACAGCCTGCGAAATAAACCGGCGTAAAGCTCAACTCGGTTGAGGTTAACACTGTTGGATAAAACAAGCGCGCAATGAGTAAAGAAGAGGTCGAGCAACTCGTCCGGAGCCGGATTAAGGAGAACAGCGTGTCGGACCCGCGCGCGGCCCGTATGGGCGTGGAAGCGATCGAAGCACGCTTCGGATGTCGGTTGCCTGAAGGATTTGCCGCGATGCGAGAGTTGATCGGCGTATATCGCATCTCGGGAGACCATCTCCCGCAGGACGAAGTGCTCCACGACTACGAGTGGGAGCTGAAGCACAATCCGAATTGGACGGCGGATTTCATTCCTTTCTACGCGATTGGAAATGGCGATTACCTCTGCTTTCGGCGAAGCGAGTGTCCCCAATCAGCCGTTTATTACGTCGCCCACGACGATCCAGAAGTGCAGAAGCTTCACCGGTCGTTCGACGATTACCTGCGCGATCCTGACTGGTTCAATTGATGGCGAATACGCCGAACAAGCGCCAGAACCAACGCCCACGCCCGTCATGCCTCGTATTGATCTAAGAAAAACGGCATCACTCACGCGATATGCTGAAAAGAAGCCAGCACGAGGCGCGCCGGACATGAACGTGACTCACTTTGACCTTGGGCAATGATCCCACGGTTTCGAATCGTTGTAATTTTGGCCGTTGCCATCGGCGGCGTGTGGTTAAGCGGAGTCCGATTGTTTGCCTTCCCGGGTGTGTCGATGGTGCCGGCTGTTCGACCGGGAGACTACTTTGTTGGATTCGTCGGATTGTGGGGGCATCGAATACCTCAGCGATTCGACATGTTGATCTTCGATGTCCCGCCGACATCAAAGTGGGCGGAATGGAAGATTCCGTGGATGAAGCGGCTCGTCGGTTTGCCAGGCGAGCATGTGCGGCTTTCTGGCGCCGAGCTGTTCATCGACGGGCAGAGGATCGCATCAAGCCCTTTGCATCGAGGTTCGGTCGCACTTCCGCCGAACGATTTCGAAGTGCGGTTGGGTCGCGATGAATTTTGTGTGCTCGGTGACAATCTGGACCAATCCTTTGATGACAGTCGCGCGATGGGCCCCATTGCACGATCACTCGTTAAGGGCCGCGCGGTCATGGTGATTCATCGCTCAAAGGCCCTTGACCCCAACAAGGCGCTAGACTCAACGCTCCAACCCCCGTCTGCGAAATGAACCCGCGTAAAGTCGGCTGAGTTGAGGCTAAAAATATGTTGGGCATTGCTTTCGTACCCCAATGAAGAGCGGCTTCCTCTGCCTCGCACTGTGCGCGGTCTCGCTCTTTGGCTGTGCCTCGGGGCAGTTTGGTCGCGGGGATTTGATTGTCGTTGATGAGGGATCACCGAATCCAACGACGCTCAAAGCTGGCGACGTGATCCTGTTGCGCGGTCACTACACTCTAGCCAGCCAACCCAAAGCGCGTCTTATGGTATCTCTTACGACACGCGAAAGGGGCAGTCGTACGCGCCCTTCCCCAAAGTCAGTAATTCTGGTCGATGCCGGCTCAGGTAGCTTTGAGTTAGAGTACGAAATTCATGACTCGGGTGTGTTGCATGTGAGTTTTTATCCAGTTCCGGGTGGAAGTGCCTTTGGTCGCCTGGAGATCGCAGACGTCGATATCATTTCGGCGCCATTCAATTCCGCAGCAAGACCACCGAGCGGCGCGCCCGACTTGCAGATTGCCAAGACTGACTTCCCACTCGAACTGCCGGCGCCGACACAAACGAGAGCAGTAGCCACTGGACCGGTGGAAATAGCGCCCGCGCGGGCTACTGAGTACGAGCTTTCACACTTAAAGCCTTCGGAAATCACAAGCCCGCCCGACGAAGCCGTTCAGATGCCCTCTTTCTACGTTGTAGCTGACGCTTTTTCGGTGAACTACACTATGAATCCACTGGGTTACGTCATGTCGGTTGTCGTTACTGCCGTTAATCCAAAATCAGAGGGAGCAAGGGAGGGTCTACTCGTTGGCGATCGTCTAATTCAAATTGATCGAAGGTCAGTTACTGAAATGCGCCGGGAGGAGTTCCTCTCCGCTATTTCGGACGAGCTTAGCCCAAGCCGTCCATCCATAACGTACCGCTTTACTGGAGTCAGAAAATCCAAAGGCACAAAAACGATAAATTGGATGTTCACCTTCAAGGGGAACGTCGCTGAGCCCAACAACGCGCCAGAGCCATCGTCCCAACCACCGGCTGCGAAATGAACCCGCGTGAAGCTCGACTGAGTTGAGGCGAAGAACACTGTCGGCCAAAGCCCCGATGCCTATCTCCTACAAGATCGATCGTGAGAAGAAGCTGATTTACGAGACGTGGACTGGCGAGATTTACGCCGCTGACCTTGCGGCTTATTGGAAGGTGTACCTTGCAGATCCAGAAGTGATGGCAATCAGACGCACGATTGTGGATCTAGGCGCTTCGTTCCCAAGTTTTCGCGGGACGGATTTTGACGTTCTCATTCGAACGATTGTGCTGCCAGCGCTGAAAGAGCGGAAGTGGACGACGGCCATTGTCGTCCGAGGGCAAGCTCAGTTTGGCGTCAGCCGACAATACCAAGTCTTTGCTGAGCGTTACAGCCACGATTCCATCTTCGCCAGCGTCGCGGAAGCTGAGAGGTGGATCGCTTCACTCGATTCCCAACGGTGAAAATGGCGCGGAACCAATCGCCCGAGCCTTCGAGCGGATCTGTCAGGCCGCGTGCGACTGAAGGACCTTCGAAATGAAACGTCGGGCTGGAAATCGTCATGCCGCACGCGGCACGCCGGCCATGGTCGTGGCTCATCTTTGACGTTAGGCGAAAGATGTCCGACCAAACCACAGCTCCCATCGAACTCGCAGAGATCGTGCACGAGAAGCCGCCTTCGGGGGCTTTCGAAGAAGCACTCTTCGGATCTAACCGCGGCAATACTCTGTGGGTGCGTTTCAGCGACAAAGACGGGACGACCGAATGGATTGGGAAATTCGGATGCGGAGTTTCCTCCTCGATGCGTGTCACGAAAGGAATTGAGCCAGATCGCTTCATGATCGTCGCTGGCGGCTTCGCCTACGTGGTGAATGCGACCACGCGGAAGCTCCTGAATCAGCATTTCGAGGCATTCGTTCAGGACATCGCTTACGACCCGAAGAAGAATCATTTCGTCGCCGGTGATATTCGGCTTCGCATCATCGAGGATGGACGAGAGGTTTGGGCCAGCCACCGCATTTCGGTCGATGGCATCCACAGCATGGTTGTCGAAGGTCGCGTTCTCACTGGCATGACCGTTGTCGGCTATGAAGGAGAAGAAGAGCGGTTCGCATTCAACCTCGATTCCCGTGTGTTCGTTGCCGGACCCGATCTCTCGAGCTGGGATGCGCCAGCAACGTAAGCTACGAGAAGCCGTGGTGGGTGTTTTGGAGTTGAAGAAAAACGCTTATCAACGCCCCAGAGCCAACGCCCCAACCACCGGCTGCGAAATGAACCCGCGTGAAGCTCGACTCAGTTGAGGCTAAGAACGCTGTTAGCCAAAGAATCGCATGTCTCCATCCGAGATTACCATTCCCGCAAAGCATTACGCCGCACTCTATGTCGCGCTGGGATGGTTGCGGAGCGAACTCATCAACATCCAAGGTGAGGAGGTTGATATGAACCGCATCGGTCGCCTCATCGAGGTGAGCACGACAAAGCATATTGAAGCTGTTTGCGGGCTGCCTCGCGATTCGTTATTCATCGATTTCCATCGGTATATTTCGGACCGAGAGAAGCACCTGATTGGGGCGAGCGGAGTCGATATCGATGAGGGGAACAAGAGCTCATAATGCGCCAGGGCCAACGACCAACCGGTGAACGACCTCGCACCCGCCGCGGCCGTGCCTCATCTTTGACGTTGGGGTGAAAAAAAGTCATGTGGCCGAAATCTTGGATCAAAGGGAAAGGTGCGGTCCTGGGTGAGCTTGAGAGCTGGCGGGGTGCGACAGCTCAAGCTTGGGCGTATTCCGTTTCTCATTCTCAGCTTCTGGTCCGCTTGTATCGCGAAGAAGATCTGAAAGGGAGCACGCTGGTGAGTTTCTATATCTGCCTGAAAGGCTGCGGTCGCGTTTCGTTCGTCGATATTTGGCGCGATTGTGCCATCCAAATCGAAGAGAGAGAAGGAAAGTACGGTCGCGAGTTTGTCGTCTCAGACGGAGATCGCCTCCGGGTGGAGTGTAGCTCTGTGTTTGCGGCGGCATCTACCGAGTCGGTGAAATTCGACAGCGGAATATGAAAACGCCCAACAACGCGCCAATGCCAACGCCCCAGCCGGCTGCGAAATGAACCCGCGTGAAGCTGGACTGGGTTGAGGGTGGTAGTCGCAAGTGAACCTGCATGCCGCTCACGGACTGAAAAGCTCGAAGAACATTCGAGACCCGCGCGTAGCCTTGCGAGAGTTCGAACGGATGCTAGAAGCCGTAGAATGCTCCGAACGCGAACTTCGCGCGGTCCAACAGTTGCTTGGTGACGCGTGTAAAGAGCTGCGGGAGTCGCACGGGCTGACGCAAGAGTCCGTGACCGCTGGCAAAGCCTTTACGCTCGCCGAAATCAAAGCCTTGGAGCGTAGGTGCAGTTCGGATGTTGCTAAGCGCTATCGTTACGCGCTCAAGCCGCGTTAAGGCATCGAGCTTTTGCGTGAGCAGAATCGTCGCCATCGGCGATCTCCAAGGCACGCATGAGGGACAGCGGCAAGCGGTATCCCAGCGATGGATGCGGAGCCTTTACTCCTGCCCAACTCCCGCCAAGACGGGGTTGATTTCGAGCCGCAGGAGGCCAAACTGGGGCACGCATGAAACTCAATCCACAGGGAATTTTCCCTCTGGGAAAGCTGCTCAGAGAAGAAAATCGGAAAGTAGCCCTGATAAATTTTCGGGGTTCGAATCCCTCCCTCGGCAGAAACGTTTTTGCAGGTCTGAGAAATACGCTCGAACCTCGGTGCCCCCTAGACTCGCCAATCTCCCAGTAGCAAACCCCCGCAAACTGGACCCGTTACGCAGTGGCCGTGCCGGCTGAGCTTTAAATTCCTATCCGGCGCCGCATGGCCTTGGTGCCGCAAATGCGGGGTGGGGAGGAGCGAAAGCATAGCTGACCGTGGGCGCGTTCGCTCGTTGATTGGCCCAAGACAAGCGCCAGTGTTGGCCAATTGTAGCGGTCTTTTCGGGACGGCGGATACGACACTTGGTGTAGAAGGTCAGGGTGGGGCGCAGCTCTGACCGCCAGACGGTATGGAGTGAAGCCGTCCTGGGTCGCATGGCAGGTGGTTGCCGACGCCCTCGCTCCTTCGCTAGCCCTGCAACTCTCATCTGTAGACCCCTGCAGATTACCTCAAAGTCTGTGAGTAGCCGCCTGTTTTACCGGGAACAGGGGTCATATATCCGTCGACGATATGAGTCCTATGGAACATGAGAAAGGCCGATTTCCCCCTAAATCCCCCTTTTCAAGGGGGAATACTAAGGCGCATTTTCTTAAATAAAAATGTGCCATGGTTGAGCGTGGCCACCGCATAACCGGACGGTTTTCCCGGGGTGCCGAGAATTTGCGAGGTTACAGTCCCGGGGACGCCAACACTGGCCGCGCGGTCGCGCTAGCGCGCTCCCGGCGGCCCCGGGTCCTCGAACTCCAGACCAGCGGACACATGCCCCAGATTGCCTCCCCACAGGCGGCGGTGCCCGCACCTGAACCGGACTACCGCCTACCCGGCTGCGCTAGACGTACCTTGTACACTCCGGTGTAAGAATGATGGCGTAAAATCGCTTGACATTAAAATTACTCCTGACTCTTTGCGCCCCGGCCAAAAAGATCGTCCGGCGGAATGCCATTTTTTGATCGCAGGCCAGTTTAGCGAAATTTCAGGTGATAGCGTGTGGCAAGTGTGATCGGTTTGATCCTAGCCGTTGAGCACGCTCTGGTAAATCGAATCCGTAGCTGTAAACACGCCCCCAAAAAAAGGGGGTCCGCAGCGCTTTTGGCTATTCGCGGCGGAAAGCTATAGCCACGCGCCGTCTGAGGGCGCCAAGCGATTCCTACCACTCGGCAGGCTCAGGCACTGCCGTGCCCAATTCAAATACACATGTCTTCGAAAAACTTATCCGGACCGGCGGTCTCGCCAGTCCTCGAACCGGGAGTCCCACCATGTATATGACCTCAATTCAGTGGGCGCACGACACCGAAAATCCCATGGCGGGGTGCGATGGCTGTCCATTGTGGCCAACCGACCAAGAACTCGTGACCAAACTCACGCGCATTGTCGCCGACCGCGTTCCGAGCGCGTCAATAGCGGCAATAAAGGCCCGTGTGGCGGCGGCTCTCGTGGAAACATTCGGTCCCAACAAGCGTTCCCGCGCGATCGAGACGATCTCGACCGTATTAGCCCTGTTTGCGCCGGGAATGCCACCCCTCGAGGTCGATGAGGCTCGGCAACAAGTTCGTGAATTATTCCGCTGTTATGCTGGGAGCCAGTCACAAAGGTTCAGCGGATCGAATCCGGGTTATCCCGCCAGTTTCGATATCCCGCAGCTGTTTCCCGGTCGAATGCTCCTCGCTGCCAAGCGAGGCCTGCCAACGGCCAAGGAGATTATCGACAAACCGTGGCTCACCAACCTGCGTCGGCTTGTTTTTGTGAGCGATATGGGTGATGCGCTTTCCGAGAGCGTCACGTTCGAATACCTCGAAAAAGAAATCGTCGAGGTGGCTGGGTCCGAAGCCGGCTCCAGGCACTATTGGCTCTGGCTGACGAAACGTGCCAAGCGCATGGCCGAATTCTCTGACTGGCTGTGCCAGCGAGGTCGCCGGTGGCCGGAAAATCTGGTCCCGATGGCTTCCATCCTGAACACAGGGTACGCTCACATGGCCGAGTCATTATTGCGAATTCCCGCCAAGGTGCGGGGATACTCGATCGAACCTCTCGACGCCCCGTTAACATTGCCGCGCAGTCTACTCGGACCAAATGGTTGGATGATCCTCGGTGGCGAAAGTGGCGTAGGTGCAAAAAATCACCCATTTGCGCTGGAGTGGGCTCGAGCCATACGAGACCAATGTCGCGAGGCAGGCTCCCCGTTTTTCTTCAAGCAAATGGGAGCGTTTGCCACCCAAAATGGGAGCCGGTTTGTGACGGCGAATGGCCATGGTGGAGACTGGTCCGAATGGCCGGAAGATTTACGCGTAAGACAGTTTCCTGAGGCATTCAGGCTGCCGGCGTAAATATTTCGCACTGAAGCGAGCCTAGTCCGTTGCCCGAGCAGCCCGCTGCCAAGCGGACGCTCGGTTGCAGATTGAAAAAAGGGTGCCGGACTTTCAAGCCGGCACCCCGCTAAAAAATATATCCAAAATATATTCATTCAAAATAAATAAATTGCATGAATGCAAAGTTTATAGAGCGATATGATAAAGTACCCGTTATGACACGCCGAGGTACATACGTGCCTTACGAGGCATATAGTGATGAGGAAATCTGCCACATCCCCGATTCGGGTGATGCCAAGTTGGTGCTGATGAAGATCAGCTTCTTCGATTCACTGACGAAGCAAGGCTGTTTCGCAAGCAACGACGCTATTGCCGACAGTGTTGGGCTTACCTGTAGCGCTGTCGCCAACATCTGCGCGCGCATGAAACGAAAGGGTTTCTTGTATACGCTCGGTTTTATGCGATCTGGCATAGCCTTTCGTCGTGTGCGCTTGAACTTTTCACTCGAGCCAAATGTCTCCGGCGTTCGCATCCAAGTCACGGCGAATGGCGCATGGCGATGGCGACAAGAGGGTGAACCAAACCCGCGGATCCTGTCGAAAATGCCGGCACCCGCGCTTCAGCTTGGTCCGAGTGGCTGAGGATTTACGCACGCTGACCTCAGGAGGACGTACCACGAAATCTGAAACGAGAACCAACCCCTCGATGGGTCGCGGCAGCCTCCACGGCCTCGAGTAATAAGGGTAGCAGGCGGCGGGCGGCTTTTTCGGGCCTGCCGCCTGCTAAAATGCAGCCCGGAGATACGGGTTGTTATCACCGACGCTCGATGAACCAATGAGACGAGCAGAAGTAATCGCGCGCCGGCGCGCGATCGATTGACGCTGGAGCGGCGTTGACGCGGATAGCTTTTTGAAAATAAGCTTCGCTAACATCCAAGACGGGCCGCCTAGTTGCGTATAGCCGGCGCAAAGTCTCATTCACCGAACAAATACACCGAGGTGGATTTCCTTGGGCAGCGGTCGACAAAAACCAACGTTCCGCACTACGTAAGGTGCACTGATGCCGTGTGTCAGCCACTTTTGCTCATTGATCATGTGCACCTGATTCTCCCATGCGGTGAAAATGAGAAGCGTCTCGATGTGGTCGATGCGTCGATCGGTGCACCGGCCTTTCATATTGATTGCACCCAGGCTAACGCGAAATGTATGACGTGGATATCTCCTTCGAAGCATGCTATACCGCCATTGGTGGTCGCGCTGCCGCAGCCGCTCACTAACGTACGACGCCGTTACCTTTCCGATGTAAAATACTTTTGGATGAGATGAACCGTGGTACCCTAGAATCATGTAAAGCCAGCCATCCGGATCGTGATGAGAGCCTTTAACTATGACGTCGTAGGATGCAGGTTTGGTCCACCTTATACTAACCGTACACGTCTTTTCGGGATCGATTCGGATGAGTCGCATTGTGTGCGTCGACGAATATTAAAGCGAACGTCGATTCTCGGATTGAGGTTCAACTTAACCCGGGTTGATTGGGCTTCTTCTTTTTCATGTATGCCTGAAATGCGACCCCGGCAGCGTTCCAAGAACTCTCAGCATCTATTCTGCTTCCGATCGGCCTTCCCACTGCTCGTGCCGCAAAATCAAAGCGAATTCCCACTGCGCGGAGTCGCTGTTCTGCTTTTCTTCCTAACGCGAGGATGAAGGCGTCCGGCACCAAAGCAATTTGCTTCTTCAAGTATCTGGATGCGCACTCAAACTCGATCTCTTTAGGAACCGGCTTAGTCGTATTTTGTGCAGAGCATAACGTTGCCTCAGTAATCCACGTGCGTTTCAGCTGCTCATCGAAAGATAGGTCCGGCCAGCAGGCTCTGATTACGTACAAAAGATTGCCGTGGAACCCACGTCCGCCCTTGGCAATAGCTCCCGCCACTCCCGCAGCGGTTGTTTGCACCAGCTGCTCAGCGCCGGACAAAAAGTCGTAACGTTCTATACGATTCGGATCACCAGGTTCCGCGAGGCAAATTACAAGACTTACATCCTGCAAGGTGCCGGTAGCTCCAGTATAGCCGCGTGGTATATGCCCGCCTTCAGGATTCCACCGCATACTCATACAAGCTTTATCGAAACTACCGCAGCGGTAAGCGGTAGCGAGGTTGCCCACGAATTCAGGTGCTGGTCTCATGATGTAAGTCTGAGCGCACTATTCGAATTTACCGGTATCGCGCGGTAGAGACGGAACTCGTACATTTGGGTGCAATATCCTGACAGAGGATTGCGGGCTAACCAATATAAAAACGCCTACCGGCTCAAGCGGCTCCCACAGACGAACGCCCATGCAAGCGCCCAATCGCCATCCGACCATCTTCGACATGAGTTCCAACTACTGGGCCGGCCGGGGCAGGGAACACTCCTCGTACGACGTATGGCTCCAATCCCGCGCGTGAAAATCCGCCATGCAGGATTAAAACAACGAACCTTTGTTCGTCGCGTTTCACTGTTACGCCAACGTGCTGGCCGATTGCTCGTTTTCGAAAGGAGGGAATTTGCCCTCTCGTGCGTAGCCGCAGTCGCGTTGGATTTGCGTTTGGAGAGTAGGCGTGCGCCACGGGATACGTTTGCGCGGATGAGGAACGCCGCCCCCGGAACCCTGGACGCATCTCCCAAACTTGTGATGCAAAACGTTTCGACCGTCACGTAGGCCGAAACGTGACGTTGTCAGCGCGTGGTCCCTTCTATTCGATCTATCGCCATCCAGCGACCATGAACGTTCAGGTATTCCAGCAGCGCCTGCGCGAACTCTCCTACACCGAACTCGAGCGCTTCGTGTTCGAGGTGCTCAAATCCCAGTCTCGATTTGCCGACGTCGTCCGTAATGAGCGCAAGGCGGGATTCGAAATCGACGTGATGGCCCAAGAGTTCAAGTCGGGGACTAGTGGCCGGATCGTTTGGTTGTTCGAAGTAAAATCGGCGAAGATCATCGCGCGCGATGTGATCGAGGAATTGGCGCAGAAGGCCGTGATGATGGCCGACTCCTTCGACGGACCCCGGCAGTTCGTCCTCGTGGTGGCAGTATGGTATTCGTATTCAGCGTTGCTCGCTGCTCAATTACATGGAACGGAGGTGTGGGACAGCCTTCGGTTGGCCGACGAGTGCCCCGATGACGTCGCCACCCAGTTCTTCGGCGAACCAATTTGGCCGAAGCCAACCGCGACGCCCATGCCCCCTTCGGAAGAAGCCGCATTCGAAGCGCTGCTGCAAAGTATCGAGCCGGGCCAAGCTGCTGCCGCTCAATTTCAGACGCCGTCGCCAAAATCTTCACCTATCTCTTCTGTTCCCCGCTAGAAGCATCCCGTTACAAAGACGCGGGCTGGGACGGCCGGAACCGGTGCGACATGATTATGGAGCATGCGGCACCTTCAGGCTATTGGTCGCACATTCGCTCGGTCTACTCCGCGCACTACGTGGTGGTGGATGAAAAAAACATACGGATCCCATCGGTAAGGATGAGGCTCTACGGATCGCGCACTACCTGAAGTCCTACGGTTGCGGGCTTTTCGGTATCCTAGTCACCCGAAAGGGTGCGTCAGGAGGATGTCAGCACTCAATCCGCGAGCAGTGGGTGAGTTCCCAGAAACTGCTCGTCGTGCTTTCCGACAGCGACCTCTTTGAGATGCTGAAGCTCAAGGGGCGTGGCGCGGCTCCGGAAGAAATCATTCGACTGCGGATCGCCGAGTTCCGAACCAACCTATAGTTAAGCTCGTTGAGCGTAGGCTGGAGAACCAGCGTAGGCGCACAAGATGGCTTCCCGATCATGAACTGTTCGCATTCCCGGCTGCGGTGCCTCAATCAGTATGACCTCATCCGAAAGTACCGATGTGAGGAATGCAGCGAGGTCATGATGTGCGACTGTGATAGGATCATCGGCGAAAAATATCTAAACCATCAGCTTCGCGTAGGACGCGACTACGAGAATCGAACCAAATATCGCGTAACCCTCGGCTTCCAGTCCTACGTCTGTAACGAATGCCGCGGATTGCCGCCGGCCAATATTCCCATGGCCGCGATTTATGGCCGAAGCTCGAAGATTGCACGCTACTACTGGCGTGAAATTCACTTCGAGGAGATGCGCCGACGCGATGAAGTGCCGGGAACGATCAATCCGGACCTGACGCCGGAGCGCCGGAAGCAAATCCACAAGGAAGTCCTTGCCGAGTTCACGGCCTTGCACGCTCGAAGTCCGAAGTATCAATTCACCGAACGGTCCCAATCGGACGTCATCGCAGCGACCAACACCGAAGTAATCACCGTTAAGGCCGATCATGTCCCGCAGCAGCCGAAAGGAGTGCTCATCGAATCACCGCACGGTTTGGTCACGCCGGAGTCGTTCGCGATGCAATATTTCGGCGAACGAGGATATCAATGCCTCGTCACGGAGAGTCGGCCATTTCACGCCTTGTTCGGCATCTACCTGTTTCTGTTGATTCAAGATCCATTCGATCCGCGCAATCAGATCGCGACCTTTGGCTCCCGAACAGCTTTTGAGCGCAAGGTAAAAGCCCCACCAATTCGCACATGGTTGCCCGAGGATTTCGGAGCACCTGGATATTTTACCCGGCGGAGGAAGGAGATCGGCGCGCATTTGGCTCTCTTGGACGACACCGAGTGGCTCTTCAATTATTGGACAGGGTGCAGCGAGGACTTGCGGCAGTATCTCTGGGCTCACGATCCGAGCGATGTGGCTACGGCGAAGGAGATCGTGCGCGTTATCGGACTCCAGAACCTACGGAAGGTGCTGATCTACCTCTTGCGGGGCTACTGGGGCCACTATCTCGGCTGGCCGGATCTCCTCATCAGCCGACCCGGCGAGTTTTTCTTCGTCGAAGTGAAATCGTCGAAAGACAAACTCAGCGAAGATCAGAAACGATGGATTCTAGACAACGAGAAGTATCTCAAATTCGGTTTTAAGATCTTTAAGATAATAACTCCGACAACACAGCTGCATTGAGAATGATTTGGCATCATCACGCCGCTCGCTGAGCGTCCTTTCGAACACGAGATGACCCAGCAAGCCACCAGTCCCGCCGCCACCGGAGATCGCGGCGGCAGTTTCGAGCAGCAGGTGGCTGCCTCGTTTCTCGTCTATTTGCTAACTCGCGGGACGCCGCCGTTTCTGCGGGGTTCACCGGTCGACGAGCTGCACTTGCAGGCGGGTCATCTAGGATGGGAAACGGACGACCTTGTCTTAGTTGGCGCCGGCGGCGCGGTGGCCCGCCGTGTCGCTGTTCAGGTGAAGCATGCGTTCACTTTCTCGTCCGACAACGAGGAATGCCAGGAGGTGTTTGCCGATGCATGGAAAGACTTCACCAACGCTGCCATTTTTGAGCGAGGGCGGGATGGTATTGCTCTAGTGACGGGGTCGCTGCCCGTCGCTACGCAACGCCGTTGGCGAATTGTGCTCGATGCGGCGAATGCCGCTCTCAATACCGCGGATTGGCTGCATCGCCTATCACTGCGTGGCTATCACGAGCGGGGTGCGGCCGAGGCTCTGCATACTCTACGCAACTTACTCGACCGGGCGAATGGGTCCGCTGTAGCCGACGCAACACTGTGGGAATTTGCGAAGGCGTTCGATTTTTTACCTCTCGATTTACTCACTACGTCGAGCACCCACGAAGCCGCGGTGCGCTCTCTACTGACTTTCACCGCGTCCGACGGAACGGTGGAACCTGCCGACGCGGCGGCGCGGTCTTGGACGGAACTCCTCGCGCTTGTGGGCGGCGACGAACCCGTCGCCGCCAGTTACGACTACGCCAAATTGCCAGAGGTCTTGCGGACGCGGCATGACAAAGCCGCGAGCACCTCGGCGCGAGTCCTGCAAGCAGTCACGGAGCATTCGGCCATCGTTGAACGCGGCGTTCGCTCGATCATCCGCCCCGGCGTGTCGCTCCCCCGATCCGATCTGGCCGCCACGGTGCAGGCCGCATGCGAGGAGCACCGCATCATCTGCGTGAGCGGACCAGCGGGCTCCGGCAAATCGGGGCTCGTCAAGACGGTGTTTGACCTCGCCAAAGCGCAAGGACTGGCGATGGCATTTCGCGCTGAGAGCTTCGGCGCTCCGCACCTGAACGACGTCTTTGCTCCTCACGGGTTCCGACTCGAGGGACTGCGCGCCTTGGCGGCGCTCCATCCGCGCAAGTGGATCTGGGTCGAAAGCGTGGAGCGATTGTTGGAAAAATCGGAGCGGCACGCGTTCATGGACCTATTGCGCCTAGTCCGCGAGGATCCGAGTTGGCGGCTGGTCCTGACTTGCCGCGACTATCAGGTTGAAGCCGTCAAGTCCGCGATGTTCGGGTCCGTGGGGCTCGATTTTGTGCACATCGCCACGCCGCGATTGACCGATCGGGAGCTCGATGAAGTCGCCCGCCAACTTCCGCCGCTCTCGGCTCCTCTTGGCGTCCCGCGTCTCCGTGAGCTGCTTCGCAATCTCTTCTTTCTGGAGAAGGCGGCAGCTCTAAATTGGTCACCGGGCGGGGCACTGCCTCACGACGAACGCAGCTTCCGTGAAAAAGTCTGGCGCGACGCGATTCGCCGTGATGACCAGCCAGCGGATGGAATGCCCCAGAAACGGAGCGCCGTATTCCTCGACATCGCTCTGCGACGAGCCCGGGATTTGGAACCGTTCGTAGCGTGTGACGACTTGGACGCGGCTGTGCTCGCCCGATTGAAAGACGACGGCCTGACTGTCTCGGCTCACAACGATGATGCTTGGGTTGCGCCCTCCCACGATGTGCTGGAAGACTGGGCCGTGCTGGAGTGGCTGACGCAGCAATGGCGGCGCCATCACGGCTCAGTCGAGATATTTCTAACCCAAGTCGGAACGTTTCCGGCGCTACGCCGGGCCTACCGTCATTGGCTAATCGAATGGCTCGACGCCGACGCCACGGCGGCAGACGGATTCGTTCTCGCTGTGCTCGATAGTCCCACCGAGGAGCACTGGCGCGACGACACGCTGGTCGCAGTCTTGCTCGCCTCCGGTGCTCCGGAGTTTCTTCTCCGCAACGAGACGAAGCTGGTGGCGAACAGCCTCGCCTTGCTACGCCAGATCTTGCATCTGCTCCGGGTCGCGTGCAAAGCGACACCCGCCTGGCAGCAAAGCGGCACAGCCACCTCGTTTCGGCTCCTCGTCCCCGCTGGCACGGCCTGGGGCACCGTGGCTGACTTGGTGCAGAGACATCTCGCTCAGTTTACAGAAAACGACCGAGCCTTGTTGATCGGCTACTTGGAGGACTGGACGCTCACGATTTCGGATAACCAGCCATATCCGCCGGGAGCTGCGTCGGTGGGCCGGATCGCTCATACCCTGTTGCCCGAGGACGAGGACTACCATTTCCGCGCCGAGGAGCTCAACCAGCGCATTGCGCAAGTAATGCTGCGCGTGCCCAAAACCATAGAACCGGAATTGCACGGCCGCGTGCGTGCCAGCATCGCGCAAGGGAGATGGGACCGATACCGACCCGGCTTCGCCGGGCTCGTTCTCAGTCATTTCATAGGGCGCTCAGTCGCGCGGGACTTTCCCGACCTCGTGATCGAGACGCTTGAGTCCTACGTCGGACTCAACGCACCGCGAAAACAGGACGGGCACCATTTCTCCAGCCGCGAAGTAGCGGCCGCCTTCGGACTGCCGTCCCACCTCGAAATGGAGGATCATCCGGCCAGCGCGTTCCGCGGCCCTTTCAGTAATCTACTGCTCTTCCATTGGGAAAAAGGCGTCGACGTGATTCTGCGCGTCATGAACAAGTCCGCTGCCGATTACGGCAATCCGGAGATCAATCACGGAATCATTGAGCGACCCGAACAGATCACGCTCCAACTTCCGGACGGAGCTACCGTGGAACAGTGGGCCAACAGCCGCCTCTGGATGATGTATCGGGGAACCTCGGTTTCGCCTTACATCTTGGCTTCGTCCCTCATGGCATTGGAAGCGTGGTTACTGGCGTTGGCCGCCGCAAAGCCCGACGACCTCAACCTGCTGTTGCTCGATTTACTGCGGCGCAGCAACAACGTCGCGGTCACCTCGGTGGTTTCGAGCGTTACGCAGGCATTTCCTAGCATCTCTGGCGAAGCAGGCGTAGCGTTGCTTTCCTGCCCGCCACTCTTCGACCTCGACCGCGGACGCATGGTGGGCGATTCGACCAACCACGAGAAAATCCTCTCGGAGCACATGCCGCCCATCGACGCAGAGCACGTTCTGTTCGATCGCGAGCGCAACGAAACGCACGAGCGACCGCACCGCCGAGAACATCTCGAATTGCTTGCGGTGCGACTGCAACTCGGACCGCAGCGCGCCGCGGTGCATAGGATTATCGATGCCTACAAGGCTGCGCTGCCACCGGTTGAGGAACAGGATGACGAGATCAAACTCTGGCGCTTGCTGCTCCATCGGATCGACGTTCGCAATTTTGTCGTCGGCGAAAAGTTGCCGGACGGCCGCATTCCCTTCCACTCTTCAGCTCCGCCAGCAGACGTGCAAGAGGTCGTCGAGAAGGGTCGGCCCGCCATGGAACGAAATAGCCAGCGCGTGGGCCTTTGGGTTTGGGCGCGGGAATGTTGGGAAAGAAAAACCAATTCTAAATGGGACCCCAACCAGTGGCGCGAGCGGCTCGCTGAAGCGCAGGCTATCGCGCAACGGGAATCATCCGATAGCCTCATCGATGACCGGCTTGAGGAATCGGCCGCTCCAATGGTCGCTGCCATTTGCGTCCGGGACCATTGGGACGAGATGGCCGCAGACCAGCGTCAATGGTGCTTCGACGCCGTTTGTGATGCGGCCATCGAGGGCGCAGACGAGCGTAGTCACGCCCGTCAGCTATTAAGAAGCACGCTCGATATCGACCAACCCGCCGCCGCCGTGCTGCCGCTTCTCCTCGGCAAGCCACTCACTGACGAGGAAAGGGCCGATGTCACCGAATGTCTCGCGGTCGCCTTAACTCACGCGGTCGACGCAATGCGACAGGCAGCGGCGGTGGCGATTGCGCAACACCTCTGGTCTATCGACTCGATGTTCGCGTGGAGCTGCGCTCACGCGCTCGCGCAAGAAACGGTAGTCGTCAAGCAGCACCGCCAGGCCGAGAACACTAAATCATTTCGAGATCGTCGACGATGGGAGGAAATCGAACAGGTCGCGGCCGAAGCGATCCGGCCCGGCCTGATTGCCCGCGAACCCGTGGATCGAGCCACTCTGCTGGCCACGAATCTGGCCGACGGATCGGCCCATCGCGCGATGCCATTGCTGCTCACTATTGTCGCGGCCGCGCCGGCCACCGACCTGCTCGCCCAGGAATTCTTTTTGCATGTCGCGCAAACGCTCGCCCGCGCCTGGGCTGCAGAGACAGAACACGGTCGTCGAGCACGCCACGCGAAATTCGACGACGACCAGGAAGCTCTCGACTTCGAAAAAGAACGGATTCTCTCGCGGCGACTGGCACAATTTGTCCTCGGCCTATCTTCGAACGACGCGCTACGGGTCGCACAACCCGCATTGGATGCTTCGATTCTTTATCCCGAGAAAGGCGCCGAGTTTCTTGAGAGCTTGATCCTGACGCAGGATGAACGCACGCCGACGCCGACGTTCTGGGAGTTGTGGCAGGGCATGGTCGAGCGCTTCGTGGCCACAATCGTGAACAAAACGATGAGCGGCCATCACAGCGGCGTCCGTAAATTGCTCCGCATGTTCTTTCTTGGAGTAAAATGGAAGCCCGATGCGCGAGACTGGCCCGCTTTGGATGGCCAGACCGCCCGGTTGCAACGGCTTTTCCTCGGCTTTCCGGGCAATCAGATCATCTTCGAGGACTACGTTCTCTTCCTTCGGCGTATCGGGGCCAAGCGCCTCTTGCCGGCGGCAATCGTTTCACTGGCGGGCAAGCTCGGCACCAAAACCCCTGCGGAAATGCTGTCACCTAGCGCCGTAGCAGCTCTCGAGGAAATCCTCGGTCGGTTCATACACGCTGATCCCGCCAGCGTGAAATCCACCCCTGAAATGCGAGCTGCCGTGTTGGTCTTGCTCAATGCGTGCGTCAAAATGGGCTCGTCGGTGTGCTATCAGCAGCGGGATGACTTTATCACGCCGAGCGCACTCGGAAAACCCGCGCCGATCTAGACCTCAGCACTCGGGTCCGGTGCGGCGGCTGGCGGCACCACGTGGCGGAGCACTTGGCGATAGATTTTTTTCTTTTTCCGATCGGACACGGGGATGTTCATAAAACGAATCTCTCGGTTGGTGTTCGAGACCACCAAACCGCACAAACCCCAGCCGGGCGTTTCGAAAACGCAGCACCCCGCATCCGGCTTCGTCCTTCCGCGAAGTCGCAGCACCATGAACCGACTTTGCTGCGTCTCCACGCGCCAGCGGACCTCGCCGTCGAACACGATTTCGGCGATGGGCATCGTCACCCCGTTTTTCACCACGGCCGCATTGTAGGATGACACGTTCATCACCACGTGCGCCTCCTTCGAGCGGCCGGGGACTTGTTCCTTCGCCGGCCACTGTTTCATTAGCTCATTCAAGGCGTGGATTTTCATGAAGCCAACGAACGCTTCCAAATTCGGGCATGCTGGGTCACGCCGCTTCTTCTGGAAGCGCACAGGCGGATTGGCTGCAAAGATGACCTTCTCCTCAACGCTGGTGCGGCGACGGGGATTCACGTGCGCTTGGAGCGGACCGAACCATTCCAGGCCGCTCTGCGTCACCGGCACCTTATTCACCTGGAAATTATCGAAGGCCGTGCCGGCCTCGGGCAGTTCCACGAGTTCATAAAGAAGAATGCCATGCTTCGCTGCTTTTCGGATCGCGGGGGCCGTGTAGCCGCTGGCTGAGACAATGCCCCGGCTGCTGAGGGCTGGCATGTCATTTAGTTTGCAGGCGAGCTGTTCGACATGAGTGGAATCCAGCGGCCGGCCATGTGCCTTGACCTCGCGGCCCGCAAGGATGACGAGTCGACCGGTTTCATCCCTCCCCTTGATGGTCACATCGACGTCGCGATCAATCTCGGCGGCGGTGTCGCCGACCATCGAACCAACTTCCACTTCCACACCGGCTGGGCTCGACGATAGTGTCAGCAGGCCGGCGACATAGTGCGTATCGGTCGGAGTAAGCATTTCGGCTGGAACAGGGTGGCTTTGCGTGCGTTAGGCTGGCGCAATCGGCATGCTGTTTGATTGAACCGTAAGCGAAGTATTTCAGCGTGACCGAAAAATGGCGTTTTCCGCCCGCTGGAATGGAATACAAGTATAAACGGGTTATGTGTTTGTGAAAGTGGGGAGAGGCCCGCGAACCTCCGGTTCAGATATACTATCAGCAGCGTGACAGTTTCATCCCCAGTTCCGAGCCGAAAACGGACGTCGATTCCAATCCGTGCAGACGAGGTGCTCACTTCGGCTTCCCTCCTCGAACGCATCAGCCGCGAACGCGGCCTGTCTGCGGCTGGCGCTAGACAGCAGCTCGCACGTGCTGCGCGACGAAGCCAAATTTGGCGATCCAGAGATTTTCGTCTCCAAGGGGGCGGAAGGCTTTTTGCTCAACTCCCTCATGTAGGCACGGCTAAGTTCCTTACCTCGATTCGGCCTCTAATCTATCGTGATCGGGCGGGAATCTGTCGCGTGCTGGATGCGATGCTGAAGCAACCCGCGATTCACCTCAACACAGGTAAAAAGCTCCTCGCGGCCTCCCGGCTGAATCGCCCTCCATTCGGAATCCCATCGTTCGCTGCGGAGCTGAGAGCATTGGAAGAACTGGGGATCGCTCGACTCGATGAATCGGGTGGCGGCGCGCCACGGTTGGTTCGCACAGTTCTCCACGATACGGACGAAAGCCGGAAGCTAGGATATGCACTGGCGGGCAATGAACTCTTGGACCGGCAACTGACCGAATTGCTTTTTCACGATTTCCGGAAGCAAAACATCGTCGCGTGGTCTCCGATTCCGGATTCGGCAACGGAGCAGTATTTCAACGACCAGTGGTTTTCGGCACACGCATTTTCGAAACTCCGGCCGGTGATGCGTTATGAAAAAGGCAAGCCGCCGGTTTCATGCGCGACAGTATTTGATGTGCGCGCTGGGATTGCCGAGCTAGCCGATGTTGAGGCATTTCTTGCGCGAATTCGCCGAGCCGGAGATCGACCTGGCTCGAACCTCCGAATTCTCGGGGTGATGGGTGCGCGGTATTTTGAGCCCGACGCATTCGGTTTGGGAAAGGAGCAGGGATTGATCCTTATCAATTTTCAGCAAGCGATCGGCGACGAAGCGCTTGAGGCTCTGGCGGCGGTCGACCGAATCCTGTCGCTTGCGCCGGGCGAGGCCCCCCAAGGCAAACAGCCTGACTACGGCGATCTTTTCCAAAAACTCCGTCACCATCCTCAAGTAAAGGCGATTGCGGGCCTGGCATTCGAATCATTGGCCGCCTGCGTCCTGCAAGCAGATGGTTGGACGGATGCGAAAACAGGATTGTCCGTTCCATTCGGACAGACCTCGCGAGAGATCGACGTGTGCGTTCGAAGAGGTGATCGGTTCCTTTTGGTCGAGTGCAAAGCATACGCTGCGAAAAAGGATTTGCCCCACGATGACATCCTGAAGTTTTTCACCGAAACCGTGCCAGCGTTTCGAAAGGACATGGCCAGCGTGCGTCCAGTCCGCGAACTTAGTGCAGAACTGTGGACGACGGGGAAAGTAACGGCCGACAACCGGGCTACATTAAACCACATCCGTGAGAAGTTTTCTGATGTCGAAATGGCGATAAAATCCGCAGCGGAGATCACTATTCCAAACGACATCAAATCTAGTCGCGCGCTCCTTGAGGGATTGGGTCACCTTTGATTCGATTGGGACGCAGCCAATGATTTGGCCCACAGGTCTGAACGCCGATGAACTCCGATAGATCCAGTAGCGGGTGGATCCGCCAGGTGTCGGTTTCGTCGCCGCACGATGGCTGCCCGCTCGCGTGTCGCAGGTTTCGGTAATGTGCTGACAATAGAGTGGGATTTGGGCAGATGTCTGCTCTTTCCAGTTTTCGTATCGACGCCGCGGTTTGCCGGATGACGCGAGTGTCACTTAAAGCGTATGTCTGAAAAACCCTCTCCCCAATCTGTCTCCCTGAGCGATCAAATCGCGCGAAACGTTCCGGAGGGTTTTTTCTCACCGCTGTCTAGTCGGCTGGCTCCAGTCTATATTGATTGTGCGAATCGTTTAGAAATCGCGGCTGGTGAGTCTGGGCGACTGGAATTGCACGAAGCTCGGCCGCTTGTGTTGGACGTCGTCGAGTCGCACCCCGGGTTTGCATGGCCGGAGGACTACGCTGGTGCCGACATCCGCGTCCGGGCGGGCAAGGTCCTCAATTACCTTTTGGAAGCGCATTGGCTTGAGGATCGGACGGAGAGTCTTCACGAGCGATGGGTGATCCTTTCGCCGGCTTTGCGGCCGCTGCTCCACATGTTGCGCGAACTGGCGGCGGACAGCATCGGTGAACTGCACAGTTTCGCCGACACCCTTGCAGGTATCTGCCGCACATTGGAGACCGACGGTGTCCTAGATGCACAGCAGCCCGCCGATACGTTGCGTTCGACTGTCAACGACCTGAACAAGCGCCTTGCCTACGCGATAGCGCAGCTCCACTCGGTGGAGAAGATCGTGCACGGCTTCGAGCAGCGGCAGATGCGGACGCAGTCCGGCGCAGAGACGCTCCAGCTCTTCTACGACGAATTCCACGAAGGCCAGCACATGGTCTGCCACGAAATCCTCCATCGACGTGGTCTCCTCAACCGGATTCACGCGGCGCGCGATGCAGTTCGGGCCGCCGCCGCTGACCCTGATGTGAAAGACAAGCTCGCCGCAGCAATCGGCTCCGAGAGCGGTTGGCAGCTGGCGACCGACGAGTTCGCACGCTTGGGCAGAGGGCTTAACGGAATTCGACAGCGCGCCGACGCTGTGGACGCACGCATCGCATCCTTCCACCAGCTCTCCCGCCAGCGCTTCCACTATCAAAGTCAGATGCGCGGCCGGCGGCCGGAGATGATCCGCGCGCTTTGCGTGGCGATCAATCAGCGCTTCGCAGGCGAGCGGTTCAACAATCTCGACGAGCAGGCGTTCCGCGAAGTAACCACTCCATGGAAAGGCCTGCTCGCTGCCGAAGTGGACATCCTGTATGGCACTGCCGCTCTACGCATGCCGCGTCGCGCCAGGCTGCCGGTGTCGTTGGAACTCTCCGATGCTTCGCTCGGACCGCTCGACGAAGCGGAACTCGAACGCCTGCGGGAACAGATGCGAATCGCCCTGACACCTGCCCGAGCTGCTCGCTTGATAACCCGGCTGCTGCCCACGCCGGGCGCGTTGGTCTCCACCGAAAATGCCGTGGTCTACAACGAGGAGAGCCTACTCGATCTGATCGCCGCGGCGTCCTTCAATCAAGCGTCGGCAGCCGGTGGAGTGGTCCGCTGGCAGACGATCCTTAGTCATTCGCCCGAGAACTGGGACCGTAAAGACATCCCGATCGACTCGATCACTGCGTGGAAGGTCGAGCGGTTCACCCTCAATCGCACCAAATGAGCACATTACCTTGGCCCTATTTTTGGTCCGCCATCCCGGAAGTTGATCGTCAGCCAATTCGGGACGTCCTTTCGGAACTCCTACGGCACGGTGTGATCCTCGGCGATGAAGGCAGCGGTCGCGACCTGTTTCGCTTGGTGCGCGATCAATATGAGAACGAGGTGCAGGCATATCTCGCGCCACTCGGCCTCCGTCTGAACGTGCTGTCAGATCCACCTCTCTTGCAGGTCCAACCCGTTCCAGACGAGTGTGACCTCGTTGCTCAGTTTACCCAGCAGGAAACTCTCGTAGCGCTGGTGCTGTGGCGCCACTACGACGACGCCTTGGTTACGAGCCGAACCAAAGCGGTTCTTCTTACCGCCAACGAGCTATTCACCAAGTGCAAGGCCATCTTCGATCGGATAGAAGCACCGTCCCCCAATGCGCTCCGCGAGTCGCTGGGACGTCTCCGTCGGAAGCGGCTCATTCGGCTCACGGAGGCAAATGATCCGACAAAGCCAGGCGACACCTTAATCGAGATCTTGCCGACGCTCCACCGGACCATCGACTTCGCGAGTCTTGAAGAATGGCAGGCCCGCACTACGGCGTTCCAAGAAGCCGGGGAAAGTGGCCAATCCGGCGAGAACTAACCTCCATTCGCGTGAACGCGTCACGAATACGCCTGTCCCGGATCATCGCCTTCAATTGGTATGGATTCCGCACTATCGTCGACGTCGATGGCCTGACACTTTTCTGTGGCGAGACCGGGACCGGCAAGTCGGCGCTCCTTGACCTGATCCAATTTGTGCTCAGCGCCGGCTCCGTAAAGTTCAACAAAGCCGCCGCCGGAGAGCACAATGCCCGCGAGATCGTCGGTTACTGCTTAGGCGACACGAACACGCGGTATCGCAGTAGTGGGGAGCCCAGATATCTGCGACGTAGCGGAGCTACGGTCGTGGGGCTGGAGTTCACTTGGCCTTCGGCGTCGGGGCAGCCGCTTCGTCGCGAGACGTGGGGCATGCGCATCCAGTTTGAGAGTCCCACCTCGCTCCCTTCCTATGTCCGATTCTACGTTCCGGGTCGAATGGAGCGGAACGCGTTCTGCGACCAGAATGGAGCGTTCTTGAGCGAGGAAGAATTCCGCGGCCGCGTGAAGCATGAACTAAACGGAGACGCCGGTTATACGAGCCACAGAGCCTTTCAGGCGGAAATGGGAGTGCACCGACATCTTTATTTCGACGACGCACAGATGCGCCGCACCCTGCCAAAGGCGATCGCCTTCGAACTCGACACGGACTATCAAACATTCATCCGCGGATTCATCCTCGAACCCAATCCGCCGGATGTTACGAACACCCAGCGAAGCCTCTCGGCTTTGCGCGCCGCTGAAAAGCGGGTGCTCGAGTTGAACGAACAGCAGAAGCACCTCGAGTTGATCTCAACTGAGAATGAGAAATATCAAGACGCGGTCCGAGAGGTGGCCGTGCGCGGGTATATCCGCTGGGCGCTGAAGCACGTCGAGATCGAGGAAAAGCAGGCCCAGGCCGCGGCGAAATTGGCCACGCTTCGAAAGGACAATCAGGAGAATATCGACAAGATGAAGCGAGCGTCCGAGGCGAAGGCGCAGGCAAAGGCGAAACTCGACGCCGTGAGGCTTGTCGCCAGCGACGACGATCCCCAGTTCGCCCAGTATGAGCAGCTCGTTCTTGATCATTCGGCGTTGAACGCCGAAGTCACTGAACTCGTCCAGCGGGCGAAATCTGCCCGTGAATACCTGAATGGCTTGGCAGGCTCTTGGGACATTTGGCTGAGGGCCGCTGAAGTCCATGGCTGGGCCGCCGAAGTCGATGTCGCAAGGTTGGCTGCATTGCGGGCGCCGGGCACCGCTGAGGGCTTGGTGGCGGCATCCGCACTGGTGGAGGACTTCAATCAAATTTATAACGCTACATTGGATCGGCAACGGTCGCAGGCGCCCGTCATCCGAGGTCTTGAGGAAAAGAAGGCCCGCTTGGACGGCCAATTGAAGTTGCTTAGGGCCAACCGGACCGCGCCGGCGCCGCTTGTAGACAAGCTGCGCAGTCTTGGCATAGCCGCACAGACTCTCGGCCGTGTCGTCGAGGTCCTACCCGCTGGTGAGGAATGGTGGGGCGCGATTGAGGCGATCCTCGGGGAAGATTGTCATGCCGCGATCGTGGACGCCCCGACGGATTTTCCCACCGCGCAGAAGCATTGGTTGGGAATGTCAAAGCCAGAGCCCCTAATCGACCCCCACGCGATCCCACGTGTCACGCCTTCCGAAGGATCGCTCGCGACGCTTTGCGAAACCAATCATCCATTGGCTCGCCGATTTTTGGATTGGCGGTTCGGCCGCGTCGTCGCGGTCATTGAACGCAGCGAGTTGGCCGCGCACACGGATGCCGTCGCGCGCGACGGCGCCGTCCGGGAAGGACCCATTTTCCGACAGATGACGCCGGTGAAGGAGCTCACGCTCGGCGAAAAGGGACTTCGACGGCTGCGCGATGCGAAACAAAAAGAATTTGATGACACCAAGGAAGAGTTGAGCAAATTGACTCGCACTCGCGATGCGGTGAACGAATGGCTGACGTCCGGCAGGGATACGGGCCTCTCGCGCTATGAGCCACCGGCAGGCGCCGTGGGACTGCACCGATTGAATGAATTGCGGACCCGATTGAAGGGGAAGGCAGATGCAGTGAAATTGATCGAAACCCCGGACCGGTCGGCGCGCCTGACGCAAATGCGACAGCTCGAGAACACCATCACCGCCTCTGATCAGACGATCGGAGAATTGAGAAAACCGCTGAGCGCGTTCACGACCGAAGAGCAAATAGCAATAGATGCTGTCAAGTCCGCCGACAACGACGTCCAAGAGTCTGGAATCACGCTGCACGAGTTGCGGGCAAAACTCTCAGGTGGCATCTCGGAAGACACGATTTCCGGCCGTCTCGCGGAGGCGAAACAGGCGGCCAGCACATGGAAAGCTAGGCACGAAAAGGCCGAGTTAGCGGAGGATGAATGGCAGACGGCATCTCGTGAGGCAAAGGCTCGTCGCCTTAAGGCCCGAAATGATCTGCTGGCTGTTTTTAGAGCAGAGTATGAGGAGTTTGACGCCGAAGACGAAGTCAACGAGCGCTTCGAGCGGCGTCTGCAAGAAATCCGTCAGAACGAGGTGGAGAAATTCCAGGGCCAAGCCAAGGACCGTCGTGCTGAATGGGAGAAGCGCCTGCAGGAGGATGTGCTTGATCGGCTACGACAGCGGCTGCAGGAAGCACAGGACACGATAAGAGATTTTCGTCGGATATTGAACCGTCCGATCGGAGGGTATCGGTATGTCCTCCATCAGGTCAGAGATTCGACACACGCCGCGCTTTGGAAACTCCTCGATCAAACCGAGGACGCTCACCGTCCAGGAGACGAGCTTTTCGATCACAGGCTAAAGGACCAGATCGAGCAAGCTAAGCAGGAACTAATGGTCGCCGTCGAGAACCCGGAAGACAAACGATCCGCCGCGTTGCTGGATTACCGCAATTACCACCTCTACGACCTTGAGATGGTCCCCGTCGGTTATGATGACGACAGTGAGGGACGGATATCTCTCCAGAATCGCGGACGAAGCCTAAGCGGCGGCGAAGGGCAGGCGCCTTTCTTCGTAGCGATGTTAGCTGCATTCTATCGCGTTTACGATCGTGGTAGGGTCGAGAAGCAAACTAATCTAGGGCTCGTCGTGATGGACGAGGCGTTTTCCAAGCTCAGCGCCGGCCACATCACAGACTGCCTCGCACTTGCCGATAATTTCGGGCTGCAGCTGATCCTCGCATTTCCCATGGATCGCTTGGGGACGATGGTGCAACACGCGGATAGCATCGTTCAATGCCGTATTAAACGGACACTGGACCCCAAGGGTGTGCCCACGGAGATCGTCAACGACGTGGTGCAATGGAGCCGAGACAAGGCCCTGGAGGTCTTTCTCGAATGAATCGGGCTTGGCTCAGCGAACTCCACCGACAATGGGCCGAAGCGCGGGGGCGGAGGACTGCACCAATCACACGCGGATTCCGGCGAGACTGGGATGCTCTACTCGATGCGGCCGGCCTCCATTCCGCGGATGACCAAAAGGCGGCGTTCCGCGAGGCCGAGGCTGAGGAGGCGCAGGGTCACATTCGCCTACATCGGCTCAAGGGCAGGAAAAATATCGTGCTGAAAGTCGAAGTGCCGGTGACAGCCGAAGGTTGGCTGCTCCGACATTTTGGGAAGAGGCCTCCCGCAGAGCTACAAGCCGCGGCGCTTACTGAGATCGACCGGGCTGAAGGCCTGTCGCATGCCCGGTATCCGCAACTCTGGATAGACTGGTGTGGGAAGCTTCGCACCGCATTCAAGGCCGGAAAGATTTTACGGCCACTCGATTGGCAGTCACCGGATGCGGTTCGGACGTTGATCGACCTCACCTATGCGTTCACGTCACACGAGTGGAGTGACGGCGCTCTTGTGCGGGAGGTCAGTGTCGAAATGGGATTGGGGTCGAAGGGCCTCGAGAGACGCCGTAGGACGCTCGAAGCCTGCCTGCGACAAATGTTCGGTCGCGAAATGCCGTTGGAGTCGCTTGGTATCGTGCTCTCAGACAGCCGGACTGACATCGGCGGCGTCCTAACCCTCCATTTTCCAACTGGAGAGGAGCAGGTATTCGATCACCTCAAGGAGATTTATAGCATCTCCCTGGGTGACTTGGAACGGGCGGAGCGAGCTACAACTCCTGCCTTACGTTTCCTCACGGTCGAGAATACAAAAACGACGTTACGGAGGCTAGTCGCCACTAACTTGGATGAATCGACGTTGCTGATGGGATGCTCCTTTCCCACAAGAGCGCTTCTTCGATTGCTTGAGTTACTCCCCCGCGGCACTCCGCTGTTCCACTTCGGCGACACCGATCCTGCCGGCTACCACATCCTCGCGAAGCTCCGAGAGAAGACAGAACGCCTAGTTCATCCCTTTCTCATGCGTCATCGGCCGGGAAAATGGCAGCTCACCGAATACGATCGGGCGTTGTTGCCGCGACTGCTCGACGATCAAACTTTAGCAGACGTTCGCGCGGATCTTTCCGCGATGAAAGCGTCAGGCCTCAAAGGCGATTTCGAACAGGAAACTCTGGGACTGCCGGACCTTGAGCGATGGCCGTTTTTCCGGGCCGCCTTCACGGTGGCTTAGACGTCCTGCCCAGATCGAGACGGCAGGATAGGGCGTGGAAGCTTCCACGCGGCGCACCGCTACGGCAAACGCGTCAGCCTCGTGTTGCCATAGCAAATAATCGCGAAGGTCGTGGCGCGAAAAATCCTGGAGCCAACACATTCAAAGTGCTCACCGAATTCTTTTGCTCGGGCACCCACCCGAGCAGATGAGTTACGCCACCGGTCGCGCGAGCCACGTCTAGCGCCCGATTTTCCTGATTCATCAAAATCACCAGCTTCAAAGGGCGCTCATAAACGCGGTGCAATCGGGACCACGTTTCAAGGAGCCGACAGAATTCGCGATATGTCGTTTGATCCATTTCCTGCGCTGGATCGTCCAAGACGAGGCATGCGTGATGAAATCTGCCGTGCGTCAGGTAACGGGAAAAAAACCATGCGAGGCCCAGCACATGAATTTCCGACTGATTGAGAATGTAACGGACCAGCCGGCCGTTCATTCGCAGTGTCGATTTCTTTTCCCCGCGGTGAGTCACGACCTGAATGCTTGGTCGATCCGGCAAAACCCATGCAGCCGCCGTCAGATTCATCGCCAATTCCACCCAAAGCCCAGCCAGCGTCCCCGGAAGATGCTCCCGAAGAACCCGAGCCAATGTTTCCGTCAGTTTTGTTTTCACCGGCTTCCAGTTGTCTGGGGCCTCAAAAATTGCCTCTGCTTCCTTATACTGGGCCAGAATCGTCGTCGTTACCCGTTGCGCCTGTTCATCGGCATCGAGCGATTGCGGCAGCGGAGGAACGGACTGCACACATACTAACAACCCCAATAACTTTACGCGCAGGACTTCATCATCCAAGCAACTGTCCATGGTTGCTCCTTCTGGCAACAACCATTGCACCGCTGACGCCAACCGAGAAAGTTCCTCGTTAGAGAGCGGACATTGCGTCTGTCCAAACGTGGAAAGTTTCTTCTGCGCGACTTCGATCTGTTCTTTTGTTCGTGCAAATTCATCCCTGAGACGGTCTCGATCTCCCGTCGCCTTCGCCTTCAATCCACGAACGACGTTCAGCATACCGCCTTGCTCGGCGTGGTTGACGCCGCAGGTCGGGCAGTCGTCCGGGTGAAGCTTCGACCAAGTTTGAACGATGAACGCCTCGACTTGCGTGAGGTGCTCCAAATGCGTTCGCACATTTTGGCCAGCTTCGGCGATCTTCTGCTGCTGTTTCTGCAAGTTCCCTAACTTCTGCTTGGTCTCATTGGCCTCAGCGGGCGCCGGCGCCGTTCCGCTTTGAACTCGCGTCGCCCGCCATTCGATTAAAACGCGAAGCTTTGTATCGGCGTCCGCCAACTCGCCCGAATACTCTTCCACGCTCAGTGCAATCGATCTCGCCAGTTCGTTTGAGCGGCCCACAAGCTTGTTGTAGCTCTCCAGCCACCATCCAATTTCCTTTCGGACTGCTCCCGCCACGCGTCGTTGCGCAATGGCCTCAGCAACGGACGTGCGTCGCGGATCACTGATCCAATCTTCCCACTGACTCGCAAGATCGCGCGGCATTGATTTCCACTGAAAACCCAGAAGTTGATTCAGCCAGCCGGTATGTGCGTCCAACGAAGGCGAAACCAAACGGCTCAATTCACGGCTCGCAATCTTGGCATAGGCGGTGTCTAACAACGTGATCGCCGCCGAAAGGTTAAGACCGCGAAGGTAACTCTGTCGCGCGGAATTCGCTCTCTCGTATCTTTCCTCCGTATAGCTTTCGAGTCGCTCTGCGACTTCGGAATAATTGCGCAGTAGGCGGGCACCCAGCTCGTCCGCCTGCATGCGCGCAAATTCCAAGCTGGTGTCCTGAGTCAGGATCGTCCCGCTCATCGCCAATTCCGACTCCAGCAATTTGTCGCTGCACACCAAACGCACACGTTCAGGTGTAGCCCCATTCAGGCCAAGACGGGGTTCGATATTCCTCGTTTCTATCCCCGTGAGATAATCTGCGATATATTCTGCGGACCGATTCATCGTGGTTACGTCCTTCTCGCGATCGCGATCCGCAAAGCGATTGAATCGATAAGATGAGCCGAAAAGTGCAATCGACAGTGCCTCGCAAACACTGGTTTTCCCGGTGCCGTTTGGTCCATGAATAATACTTGCCCCGACCGGGTCATTGCCGAAATTCAAATGCACATCACTTAGGTTGCGGAAATTTAGAATCCGAAGCTCACGCAACTCCACCGGCCCGACCGATGCCGCAACCGCCGGGACGCCGGGCAGCGGATCACCGGTTCGTTCCGATTCCTTTACGACTTCAGCGGCCAAAGCTTTTTGAGCCGTGGATTCAAACCCGGCCGCAAAATCTTTCAGCGCTGCGCGCACGGCTTTGTCCGCGCGCAGCCACTGCGTTACGTCGCCCATCTCCTTTTTCTGCAAAATTTGACGAGCCGTCATCAACAAGCACGGGAACCCGTGAGATTCTAGAGCTTTCTCCTCGTTTCCCGTGGTCAGGAAAACCGCGTCGAGCGATACTTCTTCGGAGAACATCGTCCGTTTCCGTAGTTCGATTACTTGCTCCAGCCAGCGTCTCTTGCCGGTTTCGGGCGGCACTAGCCAACAGATCGAAACACGCCAGGCTCCGAACGGGTCACTGTCCGCCACCGGGGTCGCAGAATAATTCCGCTCAACGGAGAGCTGTGACCGAATCCGCAGCGCACGATTAACGTGTGCAGACACGCGCGTGTTCTCCAAAAATGGCACTAGATAAAGTAGGATGCCAACCTCGGGGTCCAACAACAGGCCCGCGGCTTCGGCCACAGTCGCCCCATCGCTCGTGAAGTCCGCGGCAGCTACTGTCCGCCAAACCGGATTTCGGCTTTCTGTGGAACTGCTCGCCTCTTCGACAGAATATCCCAATCGCTCCCGGTAAGCCCGGTCTAAATAGCTGCGGCAGGATTGGAGGATGCGAATGCCCATGAAGCTAAAGGCCGGCAAGGTTCATAACCACAATTTCGTCACTTTGGGCAAACGCCGCCGTCCCAATCCGGTGGGCCAAGCTCTCACGCAAAACAGCGACCTCGCCGGCGCCGGGCGGCGTCTCATCCGCCATGAGCGGCAGGACGCCAAGACGTTCGACCGGCTGTGCTCCCGAGCGCTGCAATGCATTGATCAATGGTTGGAGGCCCCGCAATTCATTGTCTGCGCCGGTTCGCCAAGCAGGAAGCGGCACGACGAGAAGACTGTCGCTTCCGCGATAGAGCCCGCCAGGAAAGCTGCCGAAATCCCAAGCGGCACTTGAACCGTTTCGGTGCAGCGCGGCGGCGAGGATTGCAGCTGCAATGAGATCGGGTCGCGCACAACCATAGAGATTCCAAGGAACATGCTCATCTCGGCGTTCCAAATTAAATTCTTCCACCGGCAACAATTGATTCTGCGCGTCGTAAAATGGCACCAAACCGCACCGCCAGCAGAGTCGGACCCAAACCGGCAGAAAATTATCGACCCATTCGATGGAAAAGTGGCGATTGTCCGGCGGCGCGGCCAACGTCGCCTCCATCGCGGCAATCGCCTGCACGTCTGCCGGTCTAGCCGCTACGGCAAGCCTCAGCCGTTCCAGTCCGTAGAGGGTCTGAACCCACAGAAACAAATCGTCAGTCGTCAGGCCAGTGGCGCCGACGGGCACATGGGCCTGCGCTGCGGTTTTGTTGTAACACTGGGCCAATCGCGGATGCCCGGTATGAAAGGCAACATCAATAATACTCAATTCGTCCGGCCCCAGCGCCCTCATCGCCAACTGTGGACGAACATTGTTTTCAATGTGATCAAGTAAGTAGTTTTCGCTGGCGCTCCATCCAACAGTCACCAAGGGATGCGCAGACATTCGCGAGCACAGCGTCGCAAAAATGAATACCTGCGTTGGGTCACCATTGGTATTCAGTGCAGTTAGCTCCGTTTGAGTGATGAGAAACCGCGCCGCAAGCTGTAGCGCTCGCGGATCATTGCCAGCGGTTCGCTCCCGCTCGGCCTCGATCAATGCACGCACGCATCCGTGCGGCTTGATGATCTGCACCATATTCTCTTCCGCGGCTTGCGGGCATTCATGCGCGGTGATGAAAGTTCGAGAGCCTGTCGGCCAAGGCAGTCGGGAATCAACTCCGTCCCGTGAGATGCCAACATTTTCCAGCGCACTTTCTTGGACGCAGTCCCAGTTGAATGACCATATTTGTTCCCAAAGCCCCTCACGGCCGAATCGCGCGACCACGCGGTGGCGAGGCGCACTGCGCTCCGTCGCGCCCAATCCCAACCATCGCGGCTCGGTCAAAAGATCCAGTGACCGCCCCAACGTCAGTTTCGGATTCTCATCGTGTGTAGCAGCGAGATGAGCGACCGCCCGATCAGCCCAAGTATACAGCGTTTCGCCTGCAACCGGCGGCGCACATCCCACCGCGACCGATGCCGTCGCACCTTTTTCTTCAAGCAACTTTGGCGGGAGTGGGGCTAGTCCGTAAGACATCCCTGCGCCCATCAATAGCAGCGACCGCCGGTGCGGCGCACCATTACTACGACGCAAAGTTGGGAAAGTATGCGGAACGGGGTAAGGCACGGAGGAAGTGTTAGCGGTGAATTCCTAGTGCTTCTTTCGATACAGACCCCGTGCATCTACTTCGCCTTTTAAGGCCTGAATTTCAGCCGTCAGCACCCGCGCATCTAATTCGTCCAAGCCGGAAATCATTTTCAACGCATACGCTTTCATTCCCTGTTGGGTCCGAATCGCGACGAACGTCCCGTCATCCAAAAGGCCGCGCAAAGACTCAATTAGCGCTTCATCCCTTTTTTCCTGCTCTTCGTCCGCTTCTGCCATCCGCTCGCTCTGCCGCATCGACCATGCTGCCAGCGCTTCCTCGCGCTTCTCGCCGAATGCGGTCCACCAGTCTTCTTCGATATAGCACCCGAGTTCGGCTACACCGCCTTCCGCATGAAGCAAGTAAGAACATTCTTTCCCAAGGTGAGCTTTGAACACTGTCATGCTAGGCAATAGTTTTCTCAAATCGATAGGCTCACCATCTTCGCCATCGCCGGGCTCGTCCGAAGCGCGGGCTTGCGGAGAAACCTCTACCGAAAAATCGCTCTCATCGAACGTGCTCACCTGATAAAAAATGGCCTTGGCCCCTAGCACCTTCGCCGCGGCGAGAAATTCATCTAGCCCTCCATCAATCAATGGCCCTGCGTCATCGCTGTCCGCGATGCCTTGCAGGGGCACGGGGTGTAGCCCCGCAGCAATAATTGCTGCGTTCAATTCGCTGGATTTCACTATCTCATAGACTATCGCCGGCTTCGACTGTGGTCGATGTAAAACCCGGTCCTTGCCCTGCTCGTTCCAGTTTTGATGATCAATTCTGGTCTATCATCTAAAGACATTTTGCTTTAAAGGAGCGAGTTGGTGGAGGGGGTTGGCTTCGTTGGAGTCGCGGGAGCTCTGCGCATCGGTGTCTGCGATGCCTAGCTACGGCCCGGTCCCGCCCCGAACGCTGGCGGGGCTATCTGGGTGCAGTCGCCCCAGACCATGCGCGGCGGGAGCGAGCGACCGCGTGCGCGGACGCCCCCCGCGTTCGTCGCGCCGGATGCCGTGGCCTTTGCAGAACCGGCGAAAAATCGAGTGTGCTGATCCGCAGGTCGAAGTCGCTAGATGAGTGTGTGGGATACGACGCAGTTTCGTCCAATTACGGAGCATCGGAATAGATGGCTTTTTGTCTTTCGGGAAATCCGGCTGGCCCGCAGGCCGAGGATGTCGGTGAGCTGGCTGGTGTGCGACGAGGGTGGGATTTCCATAACCCGGCCCGCCACGTCAAGCGACTCGGCTCCACGTGGCGTTTCTGAGTGAGCGAAGCAAATAACTTTCCCGCCCGCGCATCACTCACCATTCCGGCTGTTTCGTGATGTAACTCTCCGCTCGAATTTTTGGCAGGTCGCCAAATCCGTCGTGCACTTCGTCGCACGCTTGGTGCAGAGAGACTCCAAATATCAACATGTGCATTCGAGCTGCGTGCAGAAACCGCTCGTAGCGCTCGCGGAGAGATTTCGCGGCTAGCTCCTGAAACGTGCTACGTGCCGTGAACGGATCGTCCCGCGGATGCGAGCGGGTGAACGAACGCATGAAATGACGGGCGGTTTCAAATTTCGATTCGGCGTATTTCCGTTTTAACCCGCCTCTCTCGTTCCACACCGGGAAGCGGCCGTGGTCTTTTTTGTGGGCCGCCAGCATGGCACCCTCAGTCTTTCGCAATGCATCGACAACCTGTGGATTGAGGTCACCTTTCACTTGGTCTGCGTCGAAATAGCCGAAGTTTTCGGCGATCCATTCGAGTTCGCCGGGGTGCCTTCCTTCCCAGCGATGAGTGATCGACTGCACGATCGACGATTGAACAAACACACTGAAACCGAGGTGGGCGTGGATTTGAAAGTGCGCGGCAATCTGAGCCCGCTTGCAGCAATTTTCCGGGCACGCCGAAAGCCCGTTATGCTGGCGAAAGCGCAGCGCCAGATCGATCGCGAGGCCGAGGTAGAGAATTTCCTTCGTGTCGAAATTCCAGAAACAGTAGACGCCCGACGACGACCAGCCATAGGTGTCGTTTGGCGAACAAAGCTCGTCGATGGCATCGGCAAGCGCAACGACATCAGCCGAAACATAACGATTCACGATGACAGTCGCGAGCACGTCGCACTGTGAAACCCGCAAGATAAAACCGCGACACCTAACTCGGTGCGGGCTATCGGACGTCCGCCGTAAACGGCAGGGCTGGATCCGCGGTCTTTTTTATCCCGCGAATTTGCGCTGCGTTGAAATTATGGACTCTGACCAGATGCGTGCCATCGGGCTGAATTGCGACCAGCCAGTCCGCCCGCATGCCGAATTCATTCGGATCTGCGTTTCCAGCCGTGACGATTTCGCCCACCACCCAGCCATCCGGCGTCAGCATATCGATTTTCGCGCGCTCCATCTCGTCGACCGAATAAGGCGCCTTCATGTCGTGAACCGTGGTTTTGGGGAAGTCTGCTATGCGGCAAGGGGCGTGTCTCGCGGTCGGGTGCAAACGATTGTTCGCCAGATCGCCCATCACCGGGCGAGGCAGACCTACGCCTCGCTCGATAAATGCTCCATTTATGCGGCAACAGGCAGCGCCGGAACGGGCGGTGTTTCCGATTTTTGCTCAGCCGCGCCGGCTCCTAGCTTTGGCAAAATGCTCCCAAACGCGTCCGCTTCTGTAGCGCCCTTTAAGTCGAGGTAGTGCTTGCGGATGATTGCTTCCGAATTGACCGCTTGCAGCGCGGCTTCGGTGAAAGGGCAGCCAGCAGGCCGGCGCCGCGAATTGAAGCGGATACGGAATCGAGGTCTAGCGTTTTGCCTGCAGCTTTTTAGATTCCTGCAGACTGAAGTATTTCAGCAGCTGTTCGGTTCAGCGCAGACGCGATAGCTTTGAGCGAACTTACCGTTACGTCGTACTCTCCGCGCTCGATATTGCCTACGTAATTTTTTGAAATCCCTGCTCTCTCTGCAAGGCGTTCTTGGCTGACCCCAATCTCCATTCGCGCTGCCCGTACACTGGATCCCAACCGCACCGCTAGCGCGGAACGTTTGAGAGGTTGTCTTGGGCGGCCCGCCATGGGCCTTTGATCCTACCGGAAACACACGCACGGCTCGACCAAGCATACTTGGTTTATTCTTGGCAGCCAGCCTATTGCCTCTTAGCCGGAACTGGTGAGCAGTCGCATTTTTTATCTCACAGAAGCTGGGGTAGTCGAAGGCCCCGTTTCCTTACAAGATCTGATCAAACTGCGCGACACCGGAGAACTGCCTCCAACCACGAGAGTGCGTGCAGAAGTTGGGGAGAAATGGACGGTCCTTTCCGAACTTTCGGACAAAGTAAGTGTTCCTGCACCAATAGGCGATGAGGACGTGCGGAACGATTCGATACAAAGGCCAACGACCGTGTCGTCTTGGGCGCGAACAGCCTTCTATGCGGTCGTGGCCGGTATTTGCGGTCTTGGGATCCGTACATGTTTCCAAAGTAGCGACAATCTACGTGAGGCAATCTCAAGTTCGCGCGACTTTCATGCGGAAGTATTCGCCGAATTATTGACTGATTACGATCATCTGGTGCACGCACCTCTTCCAGCGGATGCACGACAAGGGCTGTGGCTCGGTAAACTACAGATTCAAGCTGATGAATTCAGGCGGCTTGCTTTGCGGGCTGACGACGCCGACACGAAAAGTTCGACCGGCAAGCAAAAGGCTCTCAACGATTCTTTCCGCCAAGCGGCATTGTCGCGCGCTAACTTTAATTTGCGGTTTGCGGCTTTAGTAGAGCGCTTCGGCAGGGACGACGCGCAGTTTTCCGCAGCTCTGCGTTACGGGGCTCGCCTGGCAACGGTGTGGAGCGGCAATTACGCAGGCCCTGTCTCTGAAACTTTGTCGGAGTTTAGTGAGGCGAACGATCTTATCATCAGTGTTCAACAAGCGGCCGACATGGTGACTTTGCGTGAAAATGCATTGCGTAACGACCTCGCAAACTTCGGGAGAGTTGCCCGATAGAAGAAGCCATCAGTAAACAGCCATGTCCGCGAATTGTCGGTGATGCTCCATGTTGTCGCAGTCCGCTGTGCGGGGGCAAACCCGAGATCTGATATCTAAAGAAAAAGCTCCAACGGAGCTTTTCCATGTCGGCGGTTATGCCGAACGTCTAAATCCCCGGGGAAGCCGCCGCGTGAAGTCGGATTTCAAGATTGCCGCCGTCACATTGCATTCGCCGACCTCGAGGTATTTTACGGTCGTACCAATGTCGGAGTGTTTGAGGGCTGACTTCACGACGAGAAGGTTGTTGCCACTATTCTCATACACCTTTTGCGCGAACGTTTTTCTGAGCGAGTGCGTTCCCAGTCGACCGTCATCGACGATGTTCGCTTTGAGGAAGGTTCGCTTCATGATTTCGTGAGCCTGCATTCTACTGATCGCGCGAAGACTGCCATCAGCGTTCCGCTGCCGGCTCGGGAAGAGCGGCAGGGTAGGGTCGATTTCAAACTTCAGTTTCAACCACCACATGAGATGCCGCAGTGCGCGGTGCATTTCGGGTAGCACGGGCACCCAACGGGTGGCGCCGCGCTTTCCTTTGAGGTGTCGGGGCGCTATTCCGATTTTGTCCATGATTTCACCGCCGCGATACACCGAGCCAATAGTTAGCGATAATACCTCCCGGATCCGAAAGCCGCTAAACCATTGAATCGTGATTAACGCGCGATTGCGCGGGGAGCATTTGCGCACGACGCGCAGGAGCTGCCGCTCTTCCTGTTTGGTAAAACAACGAGTTCCAGCCATAAAGTGAAAAAGGGAGGCGCTGCCTCCAAAAGGTTAATAGCGGCAGTGCATGTGCACTCCGGTGTTGTTGAATTCAATGGGGCCACCATTTCGTGAAACGATCCGCGACATAAACTCCGCGGATCGCCCCCCCCCGATCGGCGCTGACCCAGTCTTCCGACGTTCACCAAAGCGCTTACCCGCAAATTCAGGGGAATCGCACTTTGACGATTACGACCGCTTCCGGAACCGGGGCAGTTCGTCTTGCTTGTACGGGTAGGTGTATCCGAATGCCCCCAACGTTTTTTGGATTGCCCGGATGTCACTTGGGAGAACGGGCGCTAGTTCCGAGAGCTGCGCCGGCGGAGTTCGCAATAGTTCCGCGATCGTCTGCACCTTCCGTTCGAGGAGCGGTACCAATTCGGCCGGCACAAATGTCGCCCCGGCTAGATCGAGGACCGTGCTCAGTCCAGTCTCGGGAGCGAGGAGGGGAGGAGGTTGGTCGGTCAGAGGCCTCAAACCAGCCTCGTACATCAATTCCCGCAATGCCGCGACTGCCGTGAGCAGAGCCTCGCTCTTCATTTCGGCCGCGAATGCCGCAATCCATTCCTCCGGCGACCGAACAAGGGGACTCTGCGCCACGGAGGTGAGTGCAGGGAACCATCTGTTCGCCAGGCGGTGTATGAGATCCCGCGCTATATCCGCAGGTTCAAATACCAGCACGAACTCGGCTACAGTTAAGGTCGCATGCTGAATATTCCAGTACCCGCGGGGTGACGACCTCGGGGTTTGTTTGAAACGTTTGATAAGTGCCAATACGTCCGGTGTGGGACGCAGCGCCTTTCCACCCAGCATGAGCCCATGCGGATGGAGCCGGTGGAGGATCCGGGAATGTGAATTCGGCGCACCTTGAGCAACCAAGTCATGGATGAGTTTACTCCAGTCCGCATTTGGTCCGACCCGCAGCGCCTCGCATAATTGCCAGATGAGCGCCCGGTTTTCCTGTTTCCACCACCGGCGGTCCTGCAAATCCAAGTACAGGTTATCCAAGGGGACAACGGTAATTCGGCTGTGCCCGCGGTGCGTCAGTCCATCCGTCATCGCGGCCGACCATTCTTCCATGGTTTTCCGCGGGTCGTCGGTTCCGGCAATCATCGCTGCATCGGCCGTCTTCCACCGCCGCACCTCGCGGAACGGGAAGAGCAGTTTCGATTTCCGCCTTTTGGGGGTGACGTCGACCACATAGTCGACGCATTCCTCGCCAATCAGGTCACGGAGGAGGAAGCGCAGACCTTTCTCCTCAAACGTGGTCTTTATGTTTTCTTTCATTCGGGTTCCTTGAAAACGACCGCGTTAAAAAAAAGTCCCCGGCTGCGGTCGGCAGGCCGGGGACAGTTCGAGTAAACGGAGTGACGGGTAACACCGGTCGCTCTACTCAGAAGTATCTAACACGGGACAATTCGCCGTTGCGCTGGACCGAATTCAGGGGATACGGCCCAAGATGATGCAGACCGGAACTGACGGTCTGCATCATTTCGTGCCGCAAGCCCACGTTCATGGACTTGGCGATAGGCGGGCGAAGTCTTCCTTCGCATACGGGTAACGGTATCCGACTGCTTCCAATGTCCGCCGGATTTTTTGGATATCGCTCGGAAGAACGGGAGCGAGTTCCAGCAACCTGGCGGGCCATGTTCGCGCCAATTCCTCGATCGTAAGGATACGTGCCGCGAGGAGCGGCAGCATTTCACCGGGGAGGAACTGCGTTCCTGCGACGTCGGCGAGCGTGCGCAGCGATGTTTTTGGCGACAGCAGTGGCGGCGGTTGCGCGGTCATGGGCCGCAAGCCCGCATCATCAAGCGCCATCCGCAGCGACCACACAGCGCCCAGGAGTTTCTCGCCCTGTAATTCCGAAGCCAAGTCCACGAACCATTCTTCCCCGGGGCGCACGAGCCGCGTGTGAGCCACGGCGATTGTGTCCTTTGAGGTGCCGCGCGTCAGGATTTCGATGGCGAGCGCGGCATCCTCATTCGGTTCGAATACCCTGATGAACTCCCGCACGGTCATCAGTGCATGCTGCGGATTCCAGTAGCCGGGCCCCGGTTTACCTTGGGACTGCCGGTACCTTTCAATCAAGGGCACCAGCGCAGCCGAGGGTGCGCCGGAGGACGCCATGATTGGGAGACCGCCGTGATCGAAGGTATGCTGAATGGTCGCGTAGGATTTAGTTCTCTCATTATCCGCAATCTCGCGGATGACTTCTTCCCACTTTGCGTCCTCGCCGGCGCGGAGTGCTTGGAAAAGAATCCAAAGCGCCTCCCGGTTTTCGGTTTTCCACCACCGCTGGCGCTCGAGGTTCAGGTGCAGGTAGTCCACGGGCAGGACGAGCATGCGCTCGCTGGGTTGCTTCGCTAATTCAGCCATCATTGCCGCCACCCAGTCGTCCATCGTCTGCCGCGGATCGTCTGTGCCTCCGATCCCGGCGAAGTCTGCCAATTTCCACCGCCGCACTTCACGGAGGGGAAATAGTGCCGATTTTCTCCGCCGTTTCGGCATGACGTCGACCGCGTAGTCGACGCAGTGCTCTCCCATCAGATCGCGGACCAGGAACCGAAGCCCCTTTTCCGCGAAGGTTTTTAATATATAATCTATCGTCATTCATTTTTCTCCAAACGACCGCGAAAAAAAAGTCCCCGCGGCTGCGGTCGGCAGGCCGGGGGACAGTTCGAGTAAAAACGTGAGTGACGGGTAAAATCCGGCCCTCTTACTCAGCAGTATCTAACACAGGCGAGGGCGCCATTGCGCCCGAGCGGCGAGGGGAGGGACTCTTTGCAGCCTGACGTTGTACGTGTTCGGTCAACCTTCGCGGTGAGCTAGCAAGTTCAGTCAGTTGTGGAGTGCGCCTTACGATTGGTCGCGGGCGCGCATGTGCAAGGTTGCGTTGCCAATCTGTCAGACCACCTTGCACGCTGGAAAACCAAACCCACAGGGGTACCCTGCCCTACCTAGGAGTCTCGGAGAGCACATCAAACGTCGCCGCCTCGAACTAAGCCTCTTCCAGCGCGACGTTGGACGACAGGTGGGGTGCGATGAATCGAGCGTCCTCAATTGGGAGAAGGGGCGAAACGAACCTGAGTTGAAGTTCATCCCAGCAATTCTGGCATTTCTTGGCTACGACCCGCGTCCACCAAGCCAAAGTGTCGGACAGTGCTTGGTGCGGTACCGAGAATCACGGGGTTGGTCCCAAAAGCGGCTCGCGCGCGAACTCGACGTGGACCCCACAACACTTTCGCGGTGGGAACTTGGAAAGAAGGCCCCTCGGGGCCCCTACCAGGTAAGGGTGACATGCTTGCTTAAACCATCCTAGGAGGTTCCGGGCCACTCCTTGAGCCTCGGTAAAGGACGAGGAGCAGGTCGCCTGCAGTCTCGTCCGTCATTTTGTCTTCCGGACCGAGACAACCTGACCTTCGCGCACTAGATCCTTCAGGATAGCGATAGTTCACCTTGCCGCGTCTCGTATCTCCTTTTCGAGTCGGCGCAACTTCATCTGTGGCCGGTCGGACGGGAGCAGGGACAGAGGTGCCATCCAACCTGGGACAGCTCGTGAAGCATTTTTTCGATTAACGCCGCCAACCGCTGCAACCGATCCAGCAACGGCGAACTCTTAGGTCGAATCGCGAACGTCCGACTGAATCCCGTGGTCGCGGCGGTGGTGCCAGCTCGAAAATTTGGAGGCAGCGGCGAGTCGCAGGCGCACAAAGATTTGAATGAGTATGTCCGGCAACATCCAGAACTGGTCGGAGCCAATAGTAATTTCAAGCGATTCCCGAATACGCGCTGCCCTCGGTTGACGAGCTCGACGTACTGTTTCGTTCGGCTGACACGTGCACTGCGGTCGAGATGAAGTCGCGGATAACGTCGCACTACGCGCTCGTGCGGCACACACACACACTTGCGCTCAATAGCGAGCTTCATTTTCCGCAGATCCACAAGACGAAAGACCCACTCCCCTTCTCACGGCAATAAAGGACTTTGGCATTCCAAGAAAGCGCTCCACAATGATTTCACAGTCAGGAAACAGAGCCTTCACCTCCCGGTAGTTCAGGAGGCGAATTGCGTCCGGCGCCGCCAACGCCAAGGCGTCCCGTGGAGCGATCCAACCTCGGGCGGAAGTCCATCGCACGGCAAAGCGCTTTAATCTGTCGGGTAGCCAGTGAATTCCAATTCCAATAAAATGCGGCTCAATGAAGAACTCTCTCGCCGGCGTTTGGACCCATATTTTGCAACCGACGCGCCTAATCTCATTCGCAAAGCGCAACTGGTTTTGCTCTGACCCCACATGTTCGATGACGCTATTTGAAAAGGCTAAATCGAAGGTTTTGTCAGCAAACGGTAAGGAGCAGCCGTCCGCATTTATGATGTCCACATTTGGTGGCACCGGAGCCGATTTATCTACGTCGACATTGGCAACCACCACCTTATTCAAACATTTCGGGATCGTTGCCCAAAACCCCGCTGTACCTCCTATATCTAGTATCGTTTCACCGGGCAGCAGACTAAGTTCACGACAAAGGCGCGCCCAACGACGAGGTCTCCAAATGGCGAATATAAGAGCATAGACGTGATGAATAGGATGCACGGCCTCGTTATGCATTCGCAGCACAGTCAGTTGCTTGCGTCAAGGCGTCCTTCCGAGTTGCATGAAGGTCAGGGATGGATCCGGGGTGTGGATGTTGGCGAGGCGACAGGAGTAGCCGCTTCACCTGGCCACTCGGCCCGCCACGAAAGTCACGCTCAAGCCGGGTGCGCTCCGCGATGCTGCATTCGGGAATCGACCCGAAAGGCTAATGCAAGCAGCTTGACATAAACGACAAGCGTCTCGCCCGCACCTTTATATCCATAATGCACATTATGTCGGAGCATGATACGACTTGCCACGCAGGCCGCGCCAAGGTGCGACGGAGTTGATGGCGGTGAAGTCCGAGAATGCGTGGGGCACTGAAAACGAACGAAGCGGCGATTTTCGTGCATCGCGGACTACGTCGCGGACATGCTCTTCACGGGCGGCATCGATGTCGCGGCGTGCGGCGTCGCCCCCCCCCTTCGCAACACGTGCGTTTGGCGACGGGTATTTTGGTCGATCGGGACGTTCCCCCTCCGCACTTATCAGAAACGTCAGGGAGTCAGTGGACGGCAACGGAAGCTCGCTAGAGCAAAACGTAGAGTTTCAGGTCCCTTAGTAATTAATCGACGACATTGCAATCACGCAAAATACCCGATTTCCGGTAGTTTGCGGGCTCGAAAGAGAAACGTCGCTCTGCACAGTGGGGATTTGCTCATAAGGACCGCGCAAAATCGACTCGGATTCTGATGTTGCGGCAAAATGAGCGAACTCAACTAAACATTATCTATGGCTAATACAAATCCGTGGCCTTCCAACGGTCCCGTCGGCATCGGCACAAATAGTCCCAGCGTAGACCTTGAAGTACAGGGAAACCAAGGTGGCAGTCCAATTCATAAGGTGATTAATCAAGCTGACGCGGCGTACACTCCAGCAATTGAAGCTACCGCGCCAAATTTGACTGCGGGACATAATGTGTATTTCGCCATCGGGCGAAACGCCGCAAGTAACAATCAATTCTCTTTGGGTTTTACGTATGCTGGGTCCGGGAGTTCGAGCAATCGGCTCGATGTTAATGCGTATGGAAGCAGCCCATTGATTTCCATACTCGCCTCAGGTAATATAGGGGTTGGTAAGTCGAATCCCGGGGTAAGGCTCGATGTTGAGGGCGCTGACGGTGGCAACCCGATAGTGAATGTTGTCAATTTGGCGGATTCGCCGTATACGCCTAACTTTGAGGTCAACGCGCCGAACCTGACCACCGGACACAACACCTACTTCGCCATTGGACGGGATCGAAACCCGAACAACCAATTCTCCTTTGGATTTACGTATGCCGGTAATGGGAACTCCAGTAATCGGCTTGATATTAACGCCTACGGCAGTTCTGCGCTTCTTTCGGTCCTTGCATCCGGTAACGTTGGCATCGGTACTACGACGCCTACTGCCAAATTGCAAATAGATGGAGATACCTATCAAAACGGCGGGCAACGAGGGAATGTGACATCTACTACCACACCGATCACCCTTTCAGACGCTCATCACACGGTGTTTGTTGATACATCGAGTGCTGATATTACAATAACCCTACCTTCCGCTGCATCTCACTCCGGTCGCCAGTATTGTATTAAAAACATCAACAAGAAACTAGTCACAGTAATTGCAGCTAGTTCAGGTACGATCGATGGGAAAAGCCAATTAGTCTTAAATATGAACGACGCCGCAACGATTGTATCCAATGGCATTAGTTGGTACATCTTCTAACGATCGCCTCCATTATCTATACCCATTTTGTATCCAACGTGCTCAAGTTTCGCGCTACTCACAATGGATCGACTACTGATAGACTCTCTGCGCAGAGCACAATGAACGACCGGCGAGTACACCTCCGCAAACCATTAGGCAAAACCCGGAATATTCCTCGTCTCCACTTACTACAATGTCTATCGGTGACCAATACATATCGGGTGAATATGCCGCGAAGAACCCCGCCTTCCATGTCGAAGACTCACCGTGGAAGGCGCAACAAATCCACCGAATGTTACGCTCTTTAAAGCTCGAACCTAAAACAATAGCAGAAGTAGGTTGCGGTGCCGGAGAGATATTAGTTCAGCTTGCCGGGCTTTATCCCCAAACAACTTTTTCTGGATACGAACTCAGCCCAGACGCCTTCGCACTGTGTCAACAACGAGCATCTGACCGAGTTTCGTTTTATCAATCTGATATGTTCGAGTCCACCAATTCACGATTTGACCTTGTGCTCTGCATAGATGTGATTGAACACGTCGAAGATTATTTTGCTTTCCTCCGCGCCCTTCGCCAGAAGGGCTCATCATTCATATTTCATGTACCGATAGATATGAACGTCCAGATGGTTCTACGCGCGGCACCAATACTGAAAGTCAGAGATCGCGTAGGCCATTTACACTACTTTTCTAAGGAAACAGCGCTCGCTGCGCTAGCCGATTGTGGATACACAATCCAATCGTGGTTCTATACGCCGAATGGTGTTGACCGCCCTACAAGCATTAAGGCCCGGCTACTAAAACTACCTCGTCGAACTCTATTTTTTCTTAATAGCGATCTTACCGTACGGATCTTGGGCGGTTATGAACTTCTTGTTTTTGCTACAAGCTAGCGTCTATTGCGCCAGGCAAATAGGGAAACCGCCGTGAAGATTTCGGTGTGAACTGGCGTGTCGGCTAGCGGGCGTTGGCGCCGCGCCCGAGACTAGGCTTTCGTTCGACAAACGGCAAGCAACGTCCCGCCCTGGCCGGGGAAAAGCGCTAAACGAATCGGCTACGCCCGATTTGACGCTTTCCAACAGAACCGCGGTCAGTGGCGCTCGGAGCAAGGAAAAGCGTAAATAAGAGGTCTACTTAGAAAGACAGCACTATCGAATGCCAATTGGCGTTTACGGCTCATAGAGAGCCTTATTCGGTGAACTGATTATTTCCAAGCTCCTCGCATTCGTCTGTTGCGACACGGTAAACCGGGAGGCACGATACATATTTATTGTCACAGGCGCCGGAATTTTCACCACGGATAAGGTGACGTGAAATTCTCGGCCTAACCGAAAACAGTGATGCGGCGCGACCGCGTGGTTTTCGGGGAAATCGTTCGGCGTCACCAACTCTGATTACCTCGCCCGCCTTCAGCGCCGCAGCCAAGTGAGTCAAAGCGAAGATCTCCCGCGGGAAACAGCTGCGACGGCTTGGAGGCGTTTACCAAGTCAAATGTCGGGCAGTGCTTAATGATTATAAAACATCACGGAAGGGTCCCTGAGGTTTTGTCGCACACTAGTGCGAAAGTTTGCGAAGCGGTAGGCGAGCCTGTAGAAAGCGCCGACACGTTTCCGTTCCGGACTGGAGGGATAATTTGAGTTTCGACAGTTATTACGCAACACGCCAACCGCAACATCTTAACGATTGTTGTGACACGTGAGGAATTGAAAATCTCATCCGGGATACACGGTGCCAACGGTTCAAAACGTATGTGAATGGATCTGTGCTGCCCTACGCCGCGCGCCGCAGGTCAAGGGGGGCCGCTACAGATTATACGGCAAAAAGCAAGGGCGTAAACTGCCGAAAGTCCGGTAGTTTCGAACCTGTGAGCGGCTCCCAAACCGCATATCCATACCGTCATGGCTAATACTTTCTCCATCCTCTGGAAATCCCGGTATAAGCACCCATTGACGTGGACCATAAGCTAATGAGAAATGATATGAAACACACCTCCGTATTGGATGGCGCGCACATCGTAATCGCGAAAGCAGATCGTATTTACGCAGAGTTTCTTACGTGCACGTGTAAACAGTTGTGGCCCCAGGCCCGGCATGATATCGCCACTAACCTCAGAGAACTGACCGGTTTCTTTTCACCGCGTCCCCCGCAACTACTAGTTACTGGCATCAATCTTGCCGATGGCGATGCACTTGCTTTTCTTTCTGCGTGGTTACGGCTGAACCCCACTCGTTTTCCGAATGTGCTCGTGGTCACGGGTCGGCACGAAGAACGCACTTTGGCGACCCTCGCGACAATACCGATAGTTGGCGCTATAGATTCCGTCACGGACGGAATAGAGGAACTACTCCCCGCCCTCTCAAGCGTATCAATGGGAAGCCCTTATTTTTCAAAAAGTTTTTTGAAAGAACTCGCAGAGGTGCGACGCAATTCTAATAATATTTGCGAGCGGCTTACTCTTACTGAACAGCTGGTTCTTTCTGTAATTGGCGACGGGAGCGATGATAATGAGGCAGCAGAGCGACTATGCCTCAAACCATCGACCATCCTATCAATTCGTCGCGAACTCCACGGCAAACTAGGCATACACCACCGTGGGGAACTTGTCCGGGCCGCAATCCGACTTGGTTTTGTAAGATTTGCCCCAAAGATAATAGTTCGTCCCGCTTACGCTCTAATCGCTTCCGCACGCCGGCCCCAACACAGCAATAGGATACCCAAATCTACTCCGTGCAGTGACTCGCCTTAGAGTCCTCCACTTGGAGTGCGTTTTAAGGGTATCTATTCTAATTAATCGCCATAGCTTGCAATGTCGCACTTTATTCGCGTCCGACTAATCTCCACGCCGTGCTGAGATAGGCATCGTGAGAAACTGTTGAAAGCCACGTCGTTCGGCAACGCCCAGCCCATATCAGAAGACCCTGCTTTTGACACTCGATAGTTCATCAATACATCGAGACCGCCATAATACCCAAATATCTGGGTAAAGGACACGCTTGCATGGCGGGCATAAAATAATACTTCCGGATGTGCAACATTGTTGAGCGCACAAAAACGCGTTAACCGTCCGCTATGCCCTCATCAACCTGTTAAACAGTTTAGTCCATTCAACAAAAAGTGTTAACATGAGCTATATCTCTCCCGTTTTTGATGTAACGAAGTACGGCGCCATAGGAGATGATTCACACGACGATACCAACCCCATATTGGCAGCAGTAGACGCCGCAATAAGTGCCGGAGGCGGCTGCCTTTATTTTCCTCGAGGGACATACAAGATCACTGCCGCGATAACTCGCACAAACTTTGGTTGCAGCCTCACGATTAAGGGCGACGGAGCTAAAATTAGCTCTATCAAGCAATATACCGCTAGTGCACACGGATTGTATTTTGATTTGGGCAACGGAAACGTGCAATATTCGGTAAGTATATTTGACATCGGCCTCATCGCGGCGAATACTTCTACTACGTGCGGAGTGGCAATTACGCTCGCTTATGGTACTAATCAAGGATCATCTGAAGATAACGTAGGTCCAGTCGTTCGCGGAATTAACATAAATAACGGCGGATCAGCAAAGGGCTGGTCGATGGGAATAGCGCTCTACACCACGTGGCATGCTCATGTCACCGACGTTTACGCTCTTGGTTACGCCACAACCGGAAATTCCACTGGCATCTACATTGCCGGGGGAACTAACATTATCGTTGACCATGTACAATTGGAGTGGTGGAACACCGGCCTTTTAGCAGATAAAGGAAGCGCATCGGCGGCTTCTCAGGGCCTACAAATTGACTCGGTTCAGGCGATTCAATGTGGCGTTGGAGTTCAAATCAATGGCAATGATTGGACGGGCAGCGAATACGCCGGAGGTTCTCACACGTTAAGCAATATACTTGTCGACTCGGGGAATATGTCGGGAGGGACTCCATTCACTCCCAACGGCATAGCTTTACGATTAGAGGGCGTTCGGGAGGTGATGGTAACAAACTGTTATTTCCTGGTCGCGGCGAGCGGATCAAATCCAATAGTAGCCCTTGTTGGTGCCTGCGAATGTGCTCTTTCCAACCTTCAATGCTTCGGCTCCGTTACGCGAGGGATACGCTTATCGGTCGACGCACATATAGGCTCTAACAACAACCTGATTAGCGGTTGTTTTTTTCGCGGCCAGACATATGAGGTTGTTTGCGATTCAAACTGCACAGCTAATCGCATATATGGTAATCAGGCTGCATCTGGCCAGGCCCGTTCAAATCTCGATAATGATGGCAGTAACATTATTGGTGACGCCGGTGGCAAACAAATATCGGTTGCCATGGCCGGAAGCACCGCTGTTAATATTGACGTGGATATAACCGAATTTGCGCTCGGCAAAAAGCCGAGCTCAGGAATGATAAGCAAAGCTGATTTCTACGAGGATTCTCCCATTGTTGGCGGCTATGATTTTGTCAATGGCGCTAGCACGAAAACAAATGCCAGATTCCGAATATACATGGCCAGTGGAGCAGCGCTTCCTAACCAGACGCGAGCTTTTAATATATCTGTGTCGCCTTAGTTTCACAACGCAATATTTATTTGGTAATTTCGAGCTTAGTTCGTTTCTAAGTGATTTTTATTGATTCTGGGCTGTTCGATAGACGGTGATTAAGTCCATTAAATGGACAAGGATACGCGATGCGCATTCTGCTCCACAACGTAATAGCGAATCTGAAATTTTTAATTCTACTCAGCGCTCACATCGGCATGTGTTATCTCGTCTGGCACACATCCTTGTGCTGATAGTCTGTATTTATCATGGGAACCGATGGCCACCACACGTTCTCACCGTGGAACGACTTTCTAAAATAGAGTAACGCCGTTAAGCGAAATCGCAATAGTCATTCTTATGTCAAATACATTCCCCGGATCAGGCAATGCGGGCGTTGGGACCACAAGTCCCTCGAGCGGCCTCGTCGTCGCACAAGAAGGCGGCAATTACACTGATGGCGCGTACTTGCTTGTTGATAGTTCCAACTCATCGTTTGCCGCTGCTGCTTTCGCTGGGATCAAGGTGGCTGCCGCGGATGGGGGGAACTATCAATTTTTAAAGTTGCAAAACGCTGGCGGGACGAAGTTCGAAATCGACGGAAGCGGGAAAGTTTCTATCGGCGGTTCGGCACCAAGTAGTGGCTTGGTGATTAAGGCGGAAGGAGCAAATGGGACCGACGGGGCATATCTTTTAGTCGACGGCAGCAATTCTTCCTTCTCGGGTGGCGCAGCAATCGCGGGATTCAAAACTGCTGCTGCCGATGGCGGAAACTACAGATTTCTCAAACTGCAAAATGCCGGCGGGACGAAGTTCGAAATCGACGGAAGCGGGAAACTCTCTATCGGCGGTTCGAGTCCAAGCAGTGGTTTGGTCGTCAAGGCAGAGGGCACAAACTATACGGATGGCGCGTATTTACTTGTAGATAGTTCGAATTCATCTTTTTCGGCGGCCACCGTAGCCGGAATAAAAATCAGCACGGCGGATGGAAATTATACGCTTTTACGGATCCAGAATGCAAGTGGTACGAAGTTTCTGATTGATGGAAGCGGCAATGTCGGAATCGGCGTGACCCCGTCGGCGAAATTACAAGTGGAAGGAGACACATACTTGAATGGTGGGCAGCGGGTAAAAGTCACCACCGTCAGTACAACGACTACTTTGGGAGCCTCGCATCACACCGTTATTGCGGACACATCGACCTCTGATGTTACAGTCAATTTGCCATCGGCGTCATCCCATTCCGGGCGTGAATACCGAATTAAGAATAAGAATAATAAATTCGCGATCGTTAACGGGACAATAGACGGCAACACAGACTGGTTGCGACTCAAAATGAATGACGCTGTGACGCTGGTGTCGGATGGAACTGGATGGTTCATTATATAAATAGCATTTCTGGATGTTATTTTATCGGTGTTTCTGATGATACTATGAATCTAGTTATGTACCACATTTTTAATTACAATGTATAGTGAGTTAGATCTATTAATGTATACCTTACTCGTCGCGTATACGAACGGTCAGGGTTGTGTTGCCAGTCTGTAAAATTAAGTGACCCAAGCGATTGCCCGGTGAGGGCAGAGCCGTGCTGGAAACGGGTGCGCGGGACTTCGGCTCGCCGGGGGTTATGCCGAACTCTGGGATATGCCGAATTGATGGTAGCAGCCCTTTCTGGATGACATAAATCGACGCGGCATAATCCCAGGGCTAGTATGCCGAAGAAAGTTTGTTCGGTTTCCGTCCGGTGCGCTGATAATGGGTGCAACATTATGATAAGAACCGACGCCGATCTCCTTCAGGACCGCGTGTCCAACCGCTCGGAAGCGGCTTTCACGGAACTCGTCGCCCGGCACTTGAATTTGGTCTACTTCGCAGCATTGAGGCAGGTGGGTGGCGATGGGAACTAGGCTAAGGATGTGGCACAGATCGTATTCAGTGACCTAGCGCGCAAAGCGCCATCGCTCACCAATCGCGTGACGTTGACGGAATGGCTCCACACCAGCCTTGAATCAGGCTCAACATCGTCGATCGACTGAAACACGGGCACGCCACTTTTGGAGGAGGCGTTGGATACGCTGTCGCGATTGACCTGCTCGCGATCCTGATGCGGTTCATTGAACGACGCACGTTTGGCGAGATTGGGTCGGGGCTGGCGTTGTCAGAAGACTCCGCGCGCAAGCGCGTGGAGCGCGCATTGGCGAAGCTTCACCGTGCGCTAGCGGGGCGTGGTGATCTGTGCTCGACCGGGGCTTTCGGGAAAGCTTGCGCATGCCGTGACCGCAGCGCCCGTGGGGCTGGCGGCGAGCGGCACCGGGCACGCATTGGCTGCGGCGGCCACCACAGGCGGCGGCATATCGATCACCGCTCTTATCAGCATGACAAAACTACAAATCGCCGCCGTTGCTGTCATCGTTTCGATCGGTGGATTTACGTTCGCCTCGCGCCCTATCACTTCGGCTGCAACACATCCCGAACCTTTGGTCGGCGGGGTGGCATCGCGGCGCGACCATCCTTAAATTTGAGTCCGCGGGGAAAAGGGAACGCGAACACCTGGGTTTCCCCCGATTACCAGGGACACGCCGTTGAGTTAATTAATGATTAGTTACTGGGGGCTGCGTGAAACTCGTCGCCGGACAGCCGTCATCGGCGATGAGATAGATCAGCAGCGGAAAGCGATTTCTGCTTTCAATAATGAGCGAGTACCCGCCTGTATAGTTCGCAACCCAGTTAATGATGACGACGAGGGAGGGGTCTACTCGAAATTCAGGTCGATGTTCATGACGAGCACGGCGCGCACGCTTTAGCGTCGACGATTGAGTGGTTCGTCGCTCGGAAGGAATGATCCGAAGCTCGCGTTGCGCCTCTGGCACGAGACCGAATTACGGCAGCATGGCCTTCACCGCAGCCGGCAGGTCGTCCATGGCTGTGATGACACAATCGGCGCCTGCGGCGCGCAACTCGGCCACGCGTTCAGCCGATGCGCGGCTCGCTCCGGTGAAGCCAATCGCTCGCATGCCGGCGGCTTTCGCCCCTGCGATCCCGTGCCGGGAGTCTTCGACAACGATGCACGACGTTGGGTCAGCCCGCATACACCCTGCGGCGAATACCCAGATATCCGGGGCAGGCTTGCCACGTGCGACCTGCGCTGTGCTGTAGATATGTGGCCCAAACTCTGCATCGAGGCCGGTAACCTCCAATTTCAGCGCAAGCGAGGCCGGAGTACTGGAGGATGCTACGCATTTCGGCACCGCGCGTAGACTCTTCAGCGCGCCAAGCAGGCCTTTCATGGGGAGCAGTTCAGCGCGGTGCCGTGCCTGAACGCGCAATTCAACCTCTTCGATCAGGCCCGTCGGTATCGCCCTACCCATCTCGGCGAAGATTGTGCGGTAGGCCTCGTGACGCGCGATGCCAACGAAGCGATGTTCGCCCGCTGCTGGCAGGCGGTAGCCATGGGCGGTCAGCATTTCCAGGTCCACCGCATATTCCGCCGGCTCGCTGTCAACTAGCACGCCGTCGCAATCGAAAATAATCGTCATTTCGGGGAAAGTCGCGGAATCCGGCTGAAGAACCGCTGGATAATGCCGGACTGTACGCGGACGCTGAGATCGCACGGACGTCCGAGCAACCGGAAAAATTTCAAGTAACTCTGGCAACCCATTTAGGGTGTGACTTTTGAGTGCGTCGCTTGGCCGCAGGTCGGTCGACAACTGGACCGCGAGGCGTCATTGTACATAAGGGGACGGTAGCGTTAGCTCCAGACTCCACGCGATGAGATTCGAAAACGATACATTTTGTCCGACGATTTCTGCGAGGTGTGGGGAAACCCAGTAGGTTTGCATGCGGAGTGCGCAGGCGTTTTTTTAATTCTTTCCAGTAGGCGACGGCGCTTTAAGCAATCTTCCGAAGGCGTCGAACATACTTGGTGGCACCACCCACTTCCAGCCATCGTCCGTTTTGAAAAATACGGCCTCCGGGTCGGATTCTTTGCTGTTGGCGGTCCGGGCCTTGGATTTAATGGTTTGGTACGCGACGTCCGTGGCGGCCGATTCAGCCAGGCCGAGCGCCAAAGGCGTCATCGCAATGCCTGGTTCGACGGTTTCGAACTTGTATGACACGACCCCAGGTTGCTTGCCGCTCAGGGCGGACGCTCCGATGTAAATTGAAGCGAAGAGAATTTCGGCGTTCGGATATTCCCTCCGCTTTTCTGCGGGTAAATTTGCCAAGAGTTTTTCCGCACGTTTTCGCGCCTCTTCGGTAATGAACAGCGTTGATGCGGTGCCCGCAACGTCACCGCTTGTTGCCGAGTAGAGTAATGTTTCATATGCCGAAAGGGGAGAGGAAAGCCCGCTCGGACAGAGTTCGCGCTCATTCGTCCATTCCCCTTTAGCGAATTTGCTCTGGGGCGCTGCGCGTTTAGCCGCGACATCCGCGGCAGACTGGTCTGCGACCACTTTTCGTTGGGCTGCTGACCGAAATTGGCCCGGTTCGACTGTGGGCGCGCTCAGCTCATCTCCCGTTTTTTGTCGGATCGGCACACCTTTCAACTGCTCAGTAACGGCGGCAGCACTCGCTTTGGCATTGCGCGGTGTGTTCCAATGGTAGGTGGCGGTTCCACAGGCAGCAATGATCACGACCGCTGCAAGGAGGGATTTTTTTGTCATCATAATTCCGGCGGCGATCTGCCCCACGGATCCCGCAGACCCAGCAATAGCCGCAACGACGCTTGCAGGAGCTCCAGCGACGGCTTTTTCGCCGAGCATTAATCCTAGCGCAGCACCCGTCGATGTTATGCCTCGCTTTTCAAGGCTGACCCGAAGTGCCTCCAATGCTCTGTCGGTGCGCATGCGTGCCGCGTCTGCAGTGAGGTTGATTGCTACGCCTATGTCGGCGAAGGGCCGTTTCTCAAAAAACCGAAGAATTACTGCCGTTCGATCGGTGTGCTCCAGTTCGTCCAACGCTTCGTCTATGAACGGGCGTACAGCACCCCAATCCTCGGTTGATGCGGTTTTGTCGGTTAATTGCATCTGGTGAGCCGCCACCTCTCGGCGCCGGCGCCGATCCTCGCGGCGCAAAGCTTCAACGGCCGCATTGCGCGTCGCGGCGTGGAGCCAAGCGGGCAGGGCAGGATGTTCGGCCAGCTTCTCGGCATTACGGGCGAGACTAGCGAACACCCGTTGCGTGACGTCCTCTGCCGTGTGGGCGTCGCCGTGAACCCGTCGTAAGCCTGCGGAATACACCAAACCAGCATATCGACCCACCAATTCAGCGAATGCAGATTCGGAGTGTTCACGAGCGTATCGACGTAAGAGCGCGGCATCTTCGGTCATGGCGTCACCTAATTAACGTCGCCGGCTGGTGAACCGAACACGAACTCCTAAATTTCAGGATCTGACGGGGCTCAACGTTTCCTTTAAGGCACTCGTGCCGCACAATCCGCCAACGTCTTGATGACCGAGAGCGGGTCGGCTTTGGCGCAACAGCGGTCATCGCTGCAGATATTTGCGCCGTCAGTGTCAACTCCGGGCAAGTGTCTTCGAAGGGAGGACAAGTAACACCTGGCATGGGTACCTGAAGGCGCCGTCCGCCCTCTGGCTAGGTGCACCGGGTTACTGTACACGCTTACTTTAGAGGTTTTGGAGGCACGGTTTCTCGCTGAAAATCGGAGGCCAGAACCGCGGCATGGTGCAGCTCCCGTTTTTTGGCTGTTGCCTGTTCGGTTTTCGTTGCGGTGCGGTTAAGGAGGATGAACTGCCAGCCGGCTGCGCGCGCAGCTCCTGCGCCGGCCCCACGGCGGGCGGACCTTCGCTGAGATCAAAGAACGGCGTGATCCGCCATCAGGCGGGCAAGACCGACGTCGCGGCGTTCCTCTTCGCGCTCGAATGGCAACGGCTGCGCCCGCAGGGCGATTCTCCGCGGCTACTCCGCGGCGCGTTCGCGATGCCCGACGCCGCGATGGTCGGGACCAATGGCGAGTTGATGAAAGAACTCGCGGACGCGAAGGCGCTCGCGCGGGACATCGCGGGCGCCGGTCATCGGCGCGCCGCCTTGGGCTTCGGGGACTGGTGGAAGGTGAACGCGCTGCTCTACATCCTCCGGCATCCCGCACCGCATTATCGTGTCTGGGCCTGAAAGTCGCGGCGCGCGACATTCGCCGATTCTGCGCGGATGCAGGAATCAAACGCGACGTGCGGGCGGGCCGGCCAAACGGCTCCAAGACCTGCGGCCACCGAGGCAAAGCTACGACCAAGTAAGACCCGGCCCGCGGCATCGCATCAGACCTTCACCGTCTTTGATACCCAGCAGCCCGACTTGCCGGGGGCAAGCTGGAGAGCGCAGCGGAGCTTGTCCCCCGGTGATATAATCGGGGCGCAAAGGCGGTGAAAAATGACCAGGCGAGGGTCGCTTAGATCAAGGCGACGACTGATTCCCGCAGCTCTGTGAAATGTGGTGTGCGGACTTCATCGCGCCGCGGCCGTGTTCGATGCATTAGGGGTGTCGCACGCGGGGCGTCTGCGGCCGAACCGTCCCTGCGACGAGACTCTCGAATCTGCCATTAGGGAAAGGCTCGATTTTCTTTGTTCGGTTCGCGGTAACGCGGGTAACGCCATGTGCTCACGGCGAGGGCGATCGCACCGGCATCAGCGGGATATCCATCGACTTCGCTGGCGGCGGTTGGTTCAGCGACAACGGCATGTAGCCGTTATAACCCATCAGCCCCGGGGACATAACGCGGTATTTTCCTTGTCCCAATTCGGTGAGCCAATCGAACGTGGCCGGGTCAAGCAGTTGTTGTGCGGCCAAAGGCAGCAGCGTATCGAGCTTCGCGCGCGCCGATTGCTGGAGGCTGACGAGCGCAGCCCGTTTTTGTTCGGCAGTCAGTGCGTCATCGCGATGGATGGCCGCCGCCTGCAGCCCGGTCTCCGCGTTAAGCGTCATCACCTGGCCGACCGTGTTCTCGGGTAACTGCATGGTTCGGGCTGCGCGTGCCACGCCAGCATATTCGTTGTAGCCGGCCCAAACGATGTCCACTGCGCGATCGTAGCCGAACTTGTCCACCAACTGTCGCACCATTTCGCGCTCCAATTCGGCGCGACCAGGTTCGTTGCCAGTAAGTTGCTTCCTCTTCGCTTCGAATTCATCGATGGCCGGCTTGATCGCGCGATACTCCGTTTCCGTCGCCGCGATATTGTTCATTCGTGCAATGACTCCGTGGGCCACGTCGGAAAACCGCAGTTCCATTTCCGCTCGCTCCTCAGGCGTCAGCTCCGCGAGCACGTCTTTGCGGCGTTCGTTGGCGAGCAATCGCAACTGCTCCTGCTCGGCGCGCGTCTGCGTGTCAGACGTCCCGGGCGGAACCTGGAGCTGCGCCCGCATTTCACGATAGTCTTGATCGATCTGGGCAAGCTTTCGCCGCTTGTCCGGCGGTAGGAATGCATAGCGGCTTTCCGCATCGATCTGATCGAGCGGATCTGCGCCCAGCGCTTTCTGCAAAGGTTCGGCGACGCTTCCGCGCAGCATTTTCGCGTCGTCACTTCCCGGAATAATCCGCGTTTTCCACCAACTCTGACGCAATTGCTCTAGCCGCTCTGCCGTGAGCCTTTTCGTGTAGCGGTTGCGCAACGTGCCTTCGATCACCGCACGGATTGTCCGTTCGTCGATCCCCGCAATCCGCAATTGATCGCGAAGTTCCTCCGGCCCGCCCGTTTCGAGTAATTCCAACGGAAGACGGGCGGTCAGCGCAGACACCCCGGGCGTTCGGGCTCGGCTCGAAGCAGTCGTCGGTGGTTCGAACTGTGCGTTGCGCCACGCACGCCATCCCAATGCGACATTGGTCACCAGCGAAATCCCACAGAGGGAGAGAAGCAGTTTCTTCATCGGATTGAACTCATTTGGAGGGACGACGAGGCAACGGGGGCGTCGGCGAATTCGTCGGCCAGGCGTTATCGACTGAGAGCGTCCCTACGATACGACTGAACCCTTCCTTGTTATTCAGCGTAGTCGTAATCGGCCGATAACGGCCGTCAGCGAGCGCAGTGAACCACTGCAGCGCTTGGGCCGACAGCCGCGCCTGGGTCGGTGGCGGAAGAAGCGCGTCGAGTTGCGGGCGCACGGATTCTTGCAGGGCGCGAGTGGCCGCTTGCTTTTGGTCGCTGTTCAAACTCGCATCGCGTGAAATCGCGATGGCTTGTTCGGCCGTTTCCGCCGCCAATTGCAGCACATGACCAGCGGTGCTGGCGGGCAATCGCTCGTTGCGCGCCAGACGAGAGTAGAGTTCAAACTCAGGCGTGGCAGACCAGACGTAGTCGAGCGCGCGCTCGAACCCGACCGCCTTCACCATTTCCTGCATCATTCGGTCGTCGCGAGCGCTGCGCGCGGCGGGATCCCGCGGGGTGGCCGAATTTTCAGGTGCAATAATGATCCCTGCAATGGCCCGGAATTCCGTCTCGCTGGCGTCGATCAGGCTCATCCGTGTGTCCATCCATTCCGTCACACGGCGAAGCCCGTATTCCGTCCGCTCCTCCGGCGTTAGGGTGGCGACGAACGCTGCCTGCTTCTCCTCGCGCTCCCGCGCGGCCGCAACCTCGACGGTGCCGTTTTCGCCGCCGGTATATCGCGCGGCTACCCGGTCGGATTCCTGCTCGAGCGCGATGGCGATCCGACGCTTTGCTTCCGGCAGAAATTCGAATCTCGCGTTGTAAATTGCGAGTTCGCCGGGGTCGGGGCCGAAAAGTTTCTCCAAGCGATCGGAGACCATCTCCTGCAATAGCGCGCGATCGTCCTGCATGGGGGGAGGGCGATCCAAGTTGCCGGCCCACGACTCTCGCCACCAGCCGTTGCGTGCCCGCTCGGCGCGTATCTCAGACAACCTCTCCCGATACTGCCGCCTTAAAAGCCCTTCGACCATCGCCCGGGTCAATGCGGGACTGGCACCCGCCGCCCGCAGTCGATCGCGCATCAGCGTGGGATCACTGCTAAATGCCGCCACAGAAAGACTGGGCTCCAGAGTGATCCGCGCGATGTTTGGGGCGGGCGAGATCGGTGCCGTCATTGCCTGCGACGGCAGCGTACCAAGCCATACGTTGGTCGTGACCGACACGAGCAACAGCGCTGCTGTCCCCAGCGT
>JADMIO011251632.1_pt1 | contig 63596 bp, 48 predicted proteins | sample 8958161 | NCBI WGS metagenome assembly JADMIO01 (sample SAMN16585339, study PRJNA669376) | soil metagenome | isolation source: Crop rotation soil | place: USA: Cullars Rotation, Alabama | collected 2011
CCGCGACTTCAAGTCACGTGAATTCCAAGCTTCGGATCCCACTGTGCTGGAAAGGTTTGGACTTCTCCCCGCCGTCGCTGCAAGCCGGCCCGATGTTCAACCAGCGTTGAAGCGGAGCGCCGCGGTCGCCGCTCACAGGCAGAATGTGTGGGGACAGGCGATGGTGGGGGCGCAGGTCGCCCTGCTCGTTCTCCTCTTTACATCCGCCGGTCTGTTCATGCGTACGCTCCAGAAGGTGGATGCAGTCGACACGGGATTCCGTCAGGAAAACGTACTCGTCGTGAACGTCTCCACTGGTCCCGCCTATCGGGGAGCGAATGTCCGCTCGTTGTATGAGGATCTCTACTCGCGCTTCCGCACGTTACCCGGGGTGCAGGCGGTCAGCATGACGATGGACACGCCGCTCGGCGGCGATCCGTCGATGAGCGGCAATGGAATCATGGTCGCCGGCCGGCCGGCCGAACCGGAGGAGGGGCCGCGGGTGTATCACAACTTTGTCGGTCCGCAGTTTTTCGAAACGATGGGAATACCGGTGCTGGCAGGCAGGGATTTCGATGTCAATGATGACGAACGGGCGCCTAAACGCGTCGTGGTCAGCGAGAGTGTGGCACGGCGCTATTTCCCTGGTGACGATCCGATCGGGCGCCAGATCCTGTTTGGCGGCATTGCCGCGACGATTGTCGGCATCGTCAAGGACGTCCAGTTCACGAGCCTACGTGGGACTGCTCCGCTCGTTACCTACCGTCCATCGCGGCAGGATCCGTCGGCGCCCGCGAACACCTTCCTGATTCGAACCTCGCACGTAAGCGTTGAAGTGATGACGTCGTTCCTTCGTGCGCAGGTCCACGAGGCCGCGCCAGCGCTGCCGCCGCCGACGATTATCAAATTGGAAGATCAGGTGGCCGGTGCTCTTCGCGAAGAGCGCATGCTGGCAGCGCTTTCGACCGCATTTGGTGCGCTGGCTGCGGTCCTCGCCGCCATTGGTATCTACAGCACTGTGGCCGCGGTCGTCGCGCGGCGCCGGCGCGAGATCGGCATACGCATCGCGCTCGGGGCTGTGCCGGCTCAGGTTGTGCGTGTGGTCGTCAGCGAGATGTTTTTGATCGTCGCCAGCGGCCTGGCAATCGGCATCCCGGCGGCGCTTGCTGCCGGCTTGGCCACACGTGCGGTCCTTTCGCGCGCTCTGTTCGACGTCTCCCCCGCGGATCCATTCATCCTCTCCAGTTCCGTGCTCTCGATTCTGTTCCTCGCATCGGTTGCCGCCTACCTGCCGGCGCGCCGCGCCTCCCGAATTGATCCGATCAGCGTGGTCAAGATGGATTAGCGAGACACTTGGGTGGCTTGTGAATCGTGAATCACTGATCGCGGATCCTGGAATCGGCGAATCTTGGACTCCTGCATCGCGCTCTCAGCCGGACGATTCGGCAATTCGTAGATTGACGGATGCGCGATCCGTAGATTGACGGATGCGCGATGAGTGATTCACGATTCACAAGGATCGCACAGCCTTCGTCGTGACCCCAACCAATGCGGAGCGTGGAGTTGTCGTGAAGAAATCATCGAAGTCGCTGGCACGTCACGTGGAGCAATTACGCGCCCTCGAAGGGCACTGGGCCTTCACACGTCTCGAGACCGATGGCGCGGAAATGCCCGCACCATCGTTCCCGACCGCACAGCTCCTGATCGATGGCGATCGCTTTCGCATGGAATCTCCCGAGGCAACCTACGAAGGCGTGTTCAATATCGACGTCGAGCGGAAGCCATCTCACATCGATATTGAATTCGTCGAGGGACCTGAAACGGGCGAATGGTCGTACGGCATCTACAGGCTCGACAAGGACGAGCTCACGATCTGTCTGGGTCTCACCGGCGCATCGCGGCCGACGCGATTTGCAACAACCAAAGGAAGCGGCCATGCGCTCGAGCACCTGCGTCGAGTCTCATCCGCTCGTCCGGCGAGCGTGAGTCGTGGCAGACGTAACACATCCACGGCGATCGAGACACCAGTGCCGGCCGCAGCCGACGAATCAGCCTTCAAGCAACCGATGACGCCGCTCCTCGAGCGATTGCAGGGCGATTGGGTACCGGTATCGCTCGTGACCAACGGCGCTCCTCTTCAGAGTGCGTTTCTCGCGTACGGCTCTCGCATTCAGACCGGCAACGAGACGAAGGTCGTGTTCGGTGGTCAACCCATGGTGCACGCGCTCATGCGGCTCGACGAATCCGTGTCTCCAGTCGCGATCGACTATCTCAACATTGGCAAAGGACCACGGGTCGTCTCGCTCGGCATTCTTGATTTCACCGGCTCCGAGATGCGGGTGTGCATGGCCAAAGCAGGTCATCGGCGACCTGAGGAGTTTTCGTGTGAGGTGGGCAGCGGAAGGACGCTCAGTGTGTGGACACGGAAAAGGTAAAAGGTAAAAGGGACAAGGGACAAGGGACAAGGAGCGGCGGCAAGCTGCACAGCAACTTGCCCCGCGCACCAACCGCTGCTGGCCTACTTCGCGTCGGCCTCCACCTCAATCTGCAAGTTCCCACGGATCGCGTTCGAGATCGGGCACCCTTTCTCCGCTTCCCGTGCGACCTCCGCGAACTGCGACTTGGGGATCCCCTGCAGTCCTTCCGCGGTGACCTTGAGTTTCGATGACTGCAACTTGATGCCTGTCTCGGTCTTGTCCGCCGTCACCGTCGCGGTAATGAGCGTGCGTGATGCGCTCGCCTGCTTCCGTCCCAACGTCGCGTTGAGTGCCATCGCATAGCAGGACGCGTGCGATGCGGCCATCAATTCTTCCGGGCTCGTGGTGCCCGCGGGCTCGCCAATTCGCGATGGGAATGTCACCGGCAGCGTGAACGCTCCAGTGCCCGCCTTCGCGACGCCCTTGCCTTCCATGATCGGTCCGGACCAGTCAACAGTCACCGTTCGAGAAAATGTCGCCATCTTTCGCTCCGTTCAGCGCAAATATTTCTTCGCTGATCATTATTATCTCGGTTTCTTCCTCGCCGTCGTTGTCTTCAACTGAACGGCCAGCCCGACAAGGCCGATCACGACAAAAGCAATCAGATCGAGGCGTGTGTTCGGTAAGGGGTCGAGCGGATAGACATGAACCATCTGCCGCGTCGACGCTTCCGCAGTGCGGCCGCCGATGAATTCCGCGGCGCCGACCACTGCCGTCTGCGCTCCGGCGAACGCGGTCGCGACGATGATGACGTGGCGCTGGACGGAGAGCGCGCCGATCGCGCCAATCACCGCGAGGATGATGACCGGCCAGATCCCTGGCTCCCGATCGACGGCGGCCCACAACACCATCGCGATGCCGGCACCGATGCCCGCGCCAATCAACGCGACGCCGACGAAGTACGCGGCAAAGAGGATGATTGCCCCAATCAGGCCGCCTATGAGCCATGCCGCGATCATCCAGAGCGTCTGATCGCTGCCCATGGCGGCTCCAACGAACAGCGCACCGAATACGAATCCGAAAAATGCGAGCACCCAACGAAAAATGCGGTAACCCGCGAAGCAGGAGCAGAAACCGCCGACCAGCAGAAGCAGGGCGGCCGGCACCTGGAAAGAGCCGGGGAGCATAGGCTCGCAGATTATATGATGGCGACGTGTCCGGGAACCCGCCAACGCGATCGATGACGTCTGCCGGTGTGCTGACGGCGATTGCCGGCAGCGTGCTCTTCGTGTGGTTGGTGCTGAAAGTTGGTCCCTCCGAAGTCTGGGCCGGCTTTCAGAGAATCGGCTGGGGGCTGCTCCTCATCGTCGCGCTCGGCGGTCTGCGGTTCGCGACGCGCGCGGCGGCATGGATGATGTGTGTCGAGCCGCCGCACGCACTTGGATTCACCACTGCCTTTGCCGCTGTCGTCTGCGGCGACGCCGTCGGCAACGTCACGCCGCTTGGTCCGCTCGCGAGTGAGCCAACCAAGATCGCCTGTGTGCGTGGCCGGATTCCGATCGCTCCGGCGCTGACGGCACTCGCGATCGAAAACGTGATCTACACGCTCAGCGTGGGTGCCATGATCGCGGCGGGCGCGGCCGCTCTACTCCTGAGCGTCGATCTGCCCGTGCAGCTGCGTGAGGTCAGTCAGATCGCCATCGCCGCGATGGCATTGATGTTTCTCGCCGCCGCCTGGCTGTTGTGGCGGCGGCCCGCCGTCGTCACCACGTTGCTGCCGGTTGCGCGGCTCGCCGGCTCGCGCATCGACAAGCTTCGTGCAATCGAACGGGAGGTCCTGACATTTGCGTCGCGGCGCCGCCAGGCGATCGTGCCGCTCATCGCGCTCGAATTATCGTTTCACGCACTCGGCGTGATTGAAAAGCATCTCACGCTCTGGCTGATCCTCGGAGCACCGCCGCCGCTGCTCTCGTCGTTCATCGTTGAAACCGCCGATCGCTTGATCACGGTGGCGTTCAAGTTCCTGCCGTTTCAGGTCGGCGTCGGCGAGGCGGGGACCGGACTGGTGACGCAATTGCTTGGGCTTGGTCCTGGCGGCCAAGCTGCGCAGGCGACCGGTATCACTGTCTCGATCGTACGGAAGGCGCGTATGGGAATCTGGTCGCTGATTGGTACTGCGCTGCTGGTCCAGCGTGGTCTGGCGCCCCGAGGCGTACTTGCCGACTCATCCCTCTCGCCAGACTCATCCCGCCCGGACGGCTAATCCAAACTCTGGCACGGCGACATCTGGCGGTCACATCGTTTGCATATCGCGAACGAAGGTGAGCTCGCGTGACCGTGTGTTACGCCTTCATCCGTGACGCAACGGCCGGGCGTTGTGATGAATGCACCGCTCGCAACCTCTGTTGAGGTCGCGGCGTCCTAATAGTAGCCGGCTATGGTCGAGCCGGAGAATGACCGCACTGATTGAGGAACGCCAGCGTTCACACTCCTGCGGTCGATCAGAGACTCGAGGTAGTCGTGACTTCAGTTCAGTCGGTTCCCGTGCGCGACGCGGTTGTTCTCGCCGCGGGAAACGGCGACCGGTTCAAGAGCGATTCCCATCGATCAAAACTCCTTCAACCCGTGCTCGGCCAGCCGTTGATTCTTCGCACCTTGGCAACTGCCGCGGAAGCGGGTATCGCCACGTTCCACGTCGTAGTCGGGTACCAGGCAGAAGCGCTCCGCGCGATTGTCACCGAGGGCGCGCCACGCGGGAGCGACGTGCGCGTCACCTACAACCCGGAGTGGCATTTGGAAAATGGCGTCTCCCTGCTGGCAGTTCGCGAGTCGCTCCGTGGCCGGCGCTTTGCCCTGCTCATGGGCGATCATTTGTTCGAGGCAGCCGTTCTGTCACGGTTACTACGGACCGAGGTGCATGCGCGCGAATCGCTCCTTGCGGTTGACACCCGCGATGTCGATCCCGAAATCGCCGCCGAAGCGACCAAGGTTCGAATGCACGGCAATCGCATCACCGCAATCGGCAAGACTCTCTCGGCCTACGACGCGCTCGACACCGGGCTGTTTGTCTGCGACCCGGTCGTATTCGACGCGCTGGAGAAGGCGCGGCAGGCAGGAGATACGACATTGAGCGGAGGCATCAGACGGCTCGCGGCACGCCGGCTGATGCGCGCCGTCGACGTTGGCGGAGCCGCGTGGTGCGATATCGATACGCTCACGGATCTCGAGAACGCCGAGGACCTGCTCGCCTCACATCCTGAGCCGGAAGTCGCGTGACCGATTCAACCGCAAGCGGTCGAAGCCCACGCGTGGAGCGCGTGATTCGGTTGAGCGCTCTCGCAATCGGTGTTTTCCTGTTTGCCATCGCGCTCTACTACATCAACTTTCGAACAGCCATCAGCACCATCGGCGATCTGGGCGTCGCGCTGCCGCTCGCCCTGTTGTTCAGCGGCTTGTGGCATCTCGTGCGCACCTGGGCATGGGCGTGGTGCTTTCCGGCTGCGGCGACGCACGCGACGGACGAACACCGAAGAACAGGGGCCACGGAAACACGCGGAATAACACGCATCCTTCTCGGGCCCGGAGCGGTCAGCTTCGCCAGGCTCGCGCGCGTCCGGCTCGCGGCCGAGGCCTTCAGCTATCTCACACTTCGCGGCATCGCGGGTGAACCGCTCAAAGTGGTCCTGCTCGGCGATGCCGTCGATGCACGCGAGGCGACCGCCGCCGTCGCACTCGAACGTATCGCGTACATCATCGTGACGACGTGGATCGTTGGCATCGGGTCGATTCTCGCGATCATTGGTTTGCCGCTGAGCCACACGTGGTTCCGGATTTTTCGCGCGTTCGCCATTGCTTCCGCCGTCGTCGCGCTGCTGACCGCACTCGTCATTGCCGGACGCGGCACGTACTTTCAGTCGTGGGTTCTTCGCATCGATCGATGGCTGGGCACATCGCTGTCGCGGGGACGGGCCATGGGTTTCGTCGCTGCGGTCGAGCGTCAGATGCTGGAGCTCCTGCGAGGAAATCCCACCCGGCTGGCGGTATTGCTGATTGCTACCATTGCCGCGTACGTGTGCATGGCGCTCGAAGCATGGGTCGTTTTGCGGGCCACGGGCGCGACGATCTCTCTGAATGGAGCGCTTGCGGTCGAGACGTTCTCCCGCGTCGCCAGCTTCGCGTCGGCGTTCATCCCGGCTAATCTTGGAGCACTCGAAGCGTCGAGTCTTGCGGCAGTGGCTGCGGTCGGCGCAGTCAGCGGCGGTGAGGCGCTCGCTCTGGCGCGAAGGCTTCGCGGTCTCTTCTGGGCGGCGGTTGGTCTGGCGATCTATCCGCGGCGCGCGAAGCGTTCAGATGTCGGCACATCCGTTCCGCGAGAGCCATCACAACGGCGGCCGCCTCACACACTGTTGTATTTTCCGATGGATGCATCGGTATCGATCGCGCCAGCGGTTCGTTTAGCCGGATTGCCGATTGCGGAGCGAGTCATTCGACCGGCCCGGCGTGCCGGCTACACGCGCATTCTGATCTGGCTTCCCGACGACATGGGTGACCAGCAATCGAGGCTCGTCATCCATCAATTGTCGCGGTCGGTTGACGGCGCCACGATCGTGACCACCGAAGAACAATGGCGCGCACTGCTGCTGGAACTTGCGCCGGGCGAGCCTGTTACCGTGGTCGGCGCAGGCTCGGTCGTCTCGACCGCGCTTGTGGAAAGCGCTCGCGATTTGCCGGTCGGCGCTGATCGCGTTCGTGATGTGCCGGCAGGCACGGACTACCGGATCAGCGGCGTGCTGCGGATTACCGTCGAAGCCGCCGTCAGGCCCGACGCGGTCCAGCGATTGCTCGCTGCACGCCGGGAAGCGATACGCTCGCTGCCCTCCGGGCTGGAGGTCGCGACTGGAAAGGCGCAGCTGGCGCTTCAACTGAGAACGCCGGACGATCTCGCGACCGCCGAACAAACAATCCGCCGCGCCAGCTACAAAAATACCGACGCGACCCTGGCGCGGTTCAATCGGCGAATGTCGTTGCCGCTCAGCGTCGCGCTCATCCGAACGCCAATCACCGCGAATCAACTGTCGGTGCTCCTTGTGGCGGTCGGATTCTATGCCGCGTGGCTGTTCAGCACCGGCCACTATCTGGCGGGCGTCATCGGCGGATTGCTCTCGCTGGCCGCCAGCATCCTCGACGGATGCGACGGCGAGATCGCGCGGTTGAAATATCAGGAATCCGCGCTCGGGTGCTGGATTGAAACGTTTGGCGACTATTCGTACTACATCGCCATCTTCGTCGGGCTGACGATCGGCGCCGTGCGTCAGACTGGATGGGAGACGTTCTACTGGCTGGGAGGGGTCGCGCTGACGGGAACACTGCTCTCGTTCGCGTTGTTGATTTACCTGCGGAACAGGATCACCGCAGGGCAACCGGAAAAACTCCACGCCATCGCCAGGTCGCGCTTCAAGGCCGTCCCTTCACGCTGGTCAAAACTCGTCTGGCGCGTTTCCTTCGCCGCCACGCGCTCCGCGATGCCCTACGGCATCATGGCGCTGTCGCTGGTCGATGCGCTCCCGATGGTGGTGGTCCTTGCCGCGATTGGCGGCAACATCTATTGGATCAGTCTGATGGTCAAATTACGTCATTTGCTGGGCACGGAACAGGCGGTGCCTGCGTAATCACCATTCAGCAATCAGCGTTTTCAGAGTTCTCTTCTTCCTTCCATGGCTCTCTGCATCGTGACCTCGTCGGCGTAGTCGAGATCGCTGCCGACGGGAACGCCCATCGCTATGCGCGTGACACGGACGCCCAGCGGTTTCAGCAGCTTCGCCAGGTAGATCGCCGTCGCCTCACCCTCGACGTTTGGGTTCGTTGCCAGGATGACTTCGTCAATAGAGTTGCTTCCGACACGCGTCAGCAGGTCCTTGATCTTCAAATCGTCGGGGCCGACGCCGTGAAGGGGGGATAACGCTCCCATGAGGACGTGATAGACGCCCTTGAAGTCCCGCGTTTTCTCAACCGCGGTGACGTTCTCGGGTTGTTCGACCACGCAGATGATGCGATGGTCGCGCGACGATTCGGTGCAGTAGTAACACGGATCGACGTCGGTGATGTTGCTGCACGTCGAACAATAGGTCACCCGGTCCTTGACGTCGCGCATGGCGTCGGCCAGCCGGTCGACCTCTTCGCGCGGCGTTTTGAGGATGTGGAAGGCGAGCCGCTGGGCGCTCTTCGACCCGATGCCTGGGAGCCGCTGCAGTTGCTCGATGAGTTTGCCCAGAGGATCGGGTCTGGCCATCAGAAGAGGCCAGGGATCTTCAGACCGCCCATCATGCCCCCCATCTCCTTCTGCATCGCGTCATCGGCCTTGCGGTGGGCATCATTGATGGCCGCGAGAATCAGATCCTGCAGCATCTCGACATCGTCCTTCGAGACGGCCTCGGGATCGATCTTCAGCGACAGCACCTGCTTGGCGCCGTTGACGACGACCGTGACCATCCCGCCGCCGGCGGTCGCCTCGACGCGCATGTCGGCCATCTGCTTCTGCAGCTTTTCCTGCATCTGCTGGGCCTGCTTCATCATCTGTTGGATATTCACGATCTCGCGATCCTTGTCGTTTTTGGTTTTTAGTTTTTGGTTTTTGGTTTGGTTCTTGGTTTTGGTTCGTGGTTCGTGGTTCTTGGTTGTGTTCTCGGTCTTGACCAGAAGCCAACAACTGAAAAACTCAAACCTGGAACTTAAAAACTAAAAACCTCAAACTGACTATTTTCTTTCTTCCACATCCTTAATTTCCGCCGCGAACACGTCGAGCAGCGCCTGGACTCCGGAGTCCGCAAGTGCCTGCTGCCGCAGATCCTTCTGCCGTGCGTCCGACGAAGGCTGACCGGGTACATCCGCCGCCGGCGGCGTCGATTTCGCGGCCGCCGTGCCCTCGACCGATCCAATCGTCATCTTGCGTCCGGCAAGTTGCGACGCCAGGCTCTCGAGCGCAGTCCGGCTTTGATCGAGTTGATCGCGCAGCGCTTTGTGCTGCGGCGCGAAGGTGAAGATGACGCGGTCCCCGTCGATGTCGATCCGTTGCGCCTGTGCGATTACCGTCCCATAGAAGTACTTCTTCGTTTTCCTGACCTCGTTCAGGAACGATTCCTTCAAATCACCGATGGCGACGGGCCGCGCGTGTGCCGCGGCATCGCCGTTGGAGCGTCCGGACGCCGTTTCGCTTCGCTCTTCGATCGACTTGACCGTCGCTGCCGCCGCCGTCGGTGATCGAGGTGGCGGAGCGGGCCGCGCCGGTTGAACTGGCGGCGCCACTGTCGTGCTTCGCGCTGAAACAGGAGGGCCGCTGCGTGGTGCACTCGCAACCGACGCTGAACCGGCGCGCGACGGTGTCGACTCCAGTCCCTGAATCAGATCGCTGATCGGCACCAGCTTGCGGAGGTGAATCCACCGCAGGATTGCCATCTCGAGGTGATAGCGCGGATAGGCGGAGCCTCGAATGTCTGCTTCGGCCTTCGTCAGGACGTCAAAGGCACGCATCAGATCTTCGGCAGAAAATTTCGCCGCGAGCTGCTTCAGACGGTCGCGCTCCCCCTCAGCGGCCAGTTCCGGGTCGGTGACGCGCGATGGATCGATGCGGACGACGAGCACGTCGCGTGTCAACCGCGCAAGTTCGCGAATGACCAGCCGCAGGTCGTAACCGGATTCGACCGCCTGCCCCGCCAGTTCGAACGCTTTCGCGCCATCCTCCAACGCCACGGCCTCGGCAATGTCAAACAACAGATCGCGGCGAACCAGCCCCAGGACGGTCGAGACATCCTCGGCACCAATCCGATCGCCAGCAAAAGCGATCACCTGATCGAATGCGCTCTGCGCATCGCGCATGCTGCCATCGCCGGCACGGGCGATCAGCATCAGCGCGTCGTCATCGATCTGAACCTGCTCGGCATCAGCGATGCGGCGAAGTTGATCGGCGATCTGCTTCACCGCGATGGTCTTCAGCTCGAACACCTGCGAGCGCGACTGGATGGTCGCCGGCACTTTCTCGAGCTCGGTGGTCGCCATCATGAAGACGACGTGAGGGGGCGGTTCCTCGATCGATTTCAGGAGGGCATCGAAGGCCTGAGGGGACAGGCGATGAACCTCGTCGATGATGAAAACCTTGTAGCGGTTGCGCACCGGCGCCATGCCAAGGCCGGCAATGATGATCTCGCGGACTTTATCGACCTGCGTGTTCGTGGCGGCGTCGATTTCGAGCACGTCGATGTCGCGCCCCTGTGCGATCTCCAGACAGGCGTCGCACGTGCCGCAGGGATCTGCCGTTGGCCCGTGTTCGCAATTCAGTCCACGCGCCAGGATGCGCGCCGTGGTCGTCTTGCCGACACCGCGCGGCCCGGAGAACACGAACGACTGGGCAATGCGTTTCGCGCCGATCGCGTTACGCAGCGTCTGCGTGACGCCGCGCTGTCCGATCACATCTTCGAACCGCTGCGGGCGCCACTTGCGCGCCAGAACCTGATAAGTGGACACTGAAATTGTTGATTGTCGATTGCTGATTGACGCGATGGGCCCTACCGCGACCCGGGGAGCCTGCGGCACATGTCAGGATCTGCTTAGCGCTGCTGCCTTCCGGCCCTGACGCGGTTCGCAGGCTGAGATTGCACAGGGTCCGGGCCGCGATACGGCCCGCCTCTGCCGGAGGCACGTGGCAACCGGCATCTTTCAAGTGTACTACACAGGGTGGGGGATCCCGAGGACGCGGATCGCCATCCGCGGTGAGGAACTAATCACCGGCGCGTCAATCACTTCCGCGCGCAACTGCTCCGGCGCTGTGTACTTGTCAGAAGGATATTGGAGCGGGTCCAAACATTCAACGTGCGACTGCATCGAGCCTTGAACATTGAGCAGTGAACATTGTTATATTCGGACGTCTCACTATGTTGCCGTCGGATGATGACGCCAGCGATGGCGCAACAGTTCAGGTGGAACCCGCCCGGCGGCGGGCTGTGATCACGTGGGCGCCCGGCGTGCCCGTGTTCAATCCCTGGATGACGACCATGGAACGGTTGCTCTCGCATCCAGAGTACAAGCCGGAGTTCGCCGTCATTTCCGATTGGCGCGCCGCGACCGGATCACCCGATCAGGCATTCGTGGAGGCGTTTCTGGTGTTCTGCCAATCGATCCGTCGCGCCCGTCGTCTGACCGGTCGATGGGCGACCGTAATCGCTGCCGTCACCACCGATCAATCGAGCCTCGGCCGCACCGCGGAGTTGCAGGCCAGCGAGTTGGGCAGCGACACACGCATCTTCACGAGCTTCGAGGACGCGCTGTCGTGGGCGAGCGGCCAGGGTTAGGTGGCTCGCTTCTGGTCCGAATTGATCCATTGCAGCACACCGGAATCAAATTCACCGCGCGGTCTAAAGACCGCGCCCTACACACACACGTGGCCCACCAAACCCCTTAACACTTCACACGCAACCCGAACATGATCGGCATTGTCCAGCGCGAGCTCGTATCGTTGACTTCGCTGACCAATCTTCGAGTTGACGGCTTGCCTACGCCTTGATAAGGTAGGCATAGAAAATCTATGCCTGAGACCGGAGTCCCGCCGGGAACGCTCGTCATGCTGGTGCTCCGCGTCCTGCAAAGCGGGCCGATGCATGGTTACGCGATCGCACAGCGGATCCACGTGCTATCGAACGACGAGCTTCAGGTAGAGGAAGGCTCGCTCTATCCGGCGCTGCAGCGCATCCTGGTGAAGGGGTGGGCAAAGGCTGAGTGGGGCATTTCCGAGACGAACCGCAGGGTCCGTTTTTACCGCCTGACGCCGGCCGGAAAAAAGCAGCTGGCCACCGAGATGGACGATTATGAGCGCATGAACGCCGCCATCAAGACCGTGTTGCGCACGGCATAGCTGGCATCGATATGGGAGAGCTCTGGCGACGGATCTGGTACTTGCTCAATCGCTCTCGCTTCGAGCGCGAGCTGCAGGACGAGATGGAAGCGCACCGAGCCATGCAGGGTGATGGCGGCCCTCGCTTCGGCAACGTGCTGCGCTTACGTGAAGAAGCGCGCGATGAGTGGGGATGGGCGTGGCTCGACGCGCTGGCTCAGGATCTGAGATTCGCGTGCCGCCTGTTGTGGCGATCTCGTTCCTTCACCGCCAGCGCGATCGCCGTCCTGGCCTTGGGCGTCGGACTCCCGCTGGCCGCGTACCAGCTGATCGATCTGGTCGCCCTGTCGTGGCTCCCCGTTCGGTCACCGGAGACGCTCATCAACCTCCATCACCGCAACCCGCGCGGATTGGGGACGTCGTTTTCCTACCCGGCGTTTGATTTCTATCGTCGCCATGGAGCATCGATTCGGGGCGCCATCGCGCTCGTGTACGGCAGTATCACGCTCGGCGATGATGCCAGTGCCCCGGTCAGGGCCGAATTCGTCAGCGGTAACTACTTCGCTGAAATGGGCGCCTCTCCGATCGCGGGACGGTTGCTCGATGCCGCCGACGATACGCGCGACGCTCCTGCCGTCGCCGTGCTGAGCGAGGCGCTCTGGCGGTCGAGGCTTGGCAGCGATCCGGCTGTTGTTGGCAGGACCGTGCGCGTCAACGGGCAGCCATTCATCGTTGCTGGTGTCACATCGCGAATGTTCGTTGGGGTTGGGGATGAGTACGCGTCGATGTGGATCCCCGTCACGCAACATCCATTGGCATTTCCTGGGAGTACGCTGCTCGAGGACTGGAGCGCCGCGCCGGTTCGATTCTACGCGCGTGTGCGGGAAGGCGCGCCCATCGACGCCGCCGCGGCGGAACTCCAGCCGGCGGTCAACGCGCTGCGTGCGCTGCGTCCGGAGGATGTTTCAGAGGGGGAAGTCCTCGTCGCCAGGCCGGCAGGACGCTTCCTCTCGCTCGACGAGGCGGGTCCGGCGCTGGCATTGAACGGCGCCCTGGTCGCTCTGATCCTCGTGACCGCTTGTATGAATCTCGGTCTTCTCGTGCTTGCGCGAACGCTCGGCCGGTCTCGCGAATTCACCATCCGGTTGTCGGTCGGCGCCACACGAACGCGAATCTTCCGTCAACTGGCAACCGAGCATCTCCTGCTGGGGGCGCTCGGCGCCGCGGCGGCCTGCTTCGTCGCGTTTCAGAGCTCCCGCGCCGTTTTGTCGCTGATCGGCGCACCATCGGGACTCGCGCCCCAACTCAACGCACGTGTCCTCGTCGTCGCCGCCGTACTCGCGGTCGTGTCGTCATTGATGTTTGGCTTTGCTCCCGCCTGGCAGACGCTTCGACCCGTCACGGCACCACGGTTGCGGCTGCGCAGCGTGCTGCTTGGCGTCCAGGTGGCCGCCGCCAGCGCACTGCTCATCGTGTCAAGTCTTCTCGTGCGGGGTGTTACCCGGATCGTTCGCGTCCCGCTCGGATTCGACTATCAACAGACGCTCCTCGCCGATCCCGGTCTGGCCAGCCATGGGGTGACACCAGCCGCCGCGCACGCGTACTGGACGAGCACAGAGGCGCGCGTGCGCTTGATTCCTGGAGTCAGCAGCACAGCGCTGACAACGCTGCCGCCGTTCGGGAATCGCGTCACGATCAATCGCCAACGGACTGTCTTCTACCACGTGACCTCGTCGTACTTCGATACGATGGGCATCGCATTGAGACAAGGGCACATCTTCTCGGATCGAGAAACAGACGTCGCGATCGTCAGCGAATCGTTGGCTCGACGACTGTGGGGGGACCAGAACGCGATTGGGCAGGTGTTTGAGGGCGCGACCGTGATCGGGATCGCCGCCGACGCGCGGACGGTCAGATTGAGCGAACAGTCGGCGACGGAATGTTACCTGCCGATCTCATCGCCCCACCTGCCCGGCGCGGTCATGGTGGTCCGTGCGGACGCGCCGGGAAGCGCGGCGTTAGCACTCCGCGCGGCGATGCGCGAGGCCGACTCACGCCTGTTGCCGTCGATTACCCAACTGCGTGATGCGTTCGACGCGCGCCTCGTCGAACCGCGACGCGTGGCCCTGATTGCGTCCGGCGTCGGCATATGCGCGCTCTGGCTCGCGGTCACCGGGCTTGCTGGCATGGTCGCCTTTACCGTCTCGCAACGGCTTCGTGAAATCGGCGTGCGACTCGCCCTCGGGGCGCGACCGTCTGACGTCCTGCGTGCCATCGTGCGGCAGTTCACGACGCCCGTGATCTGCGGGGCCGCCGCTGGAAGCGTGATCGCGACCGGCGTCGCAACGATTCTGTCGCGCGAGCTGTTTGGAATCGGCCGGATGGATCCGATGTCACACGGCGGTGCGCTGTTGCTGTTCGCGATCGTCGCAATCGTTGCCGCTCTGCCGTCACTCCGCCGGGCGCTGCGCGTCGATCCAGTGACGATGCTCCGCCACGAGTAGGCGTGAGATCTCGCGTCGCGGTCTGAAGACCGCGCCCGACGCGTTTGAAAGCAGGGCGGGGTCTTTAGACCCCGCCGCGGTCTGAAGACCTGAAGGTAGCGCTTCACACCCTTCGGGCGCTCGAAAGGTCTGCTGCTACGTTGCTCTAGTCTGATGCGATCGTTTGCAGACCTGTCAAGTCAACCGCCGCCACCATTAACGAACCCGAGCCATTCGCCATTGTCACGTTTTTCAACCTCGCTTCATCTAATGGGTGGAGTGATGTCGATGACGACAGGGGAACGGTTCACGGCCAAGCTCGACGGCGTCGAAAAAAGCGATCTCGACGTCATCGCGCAGATTCTCAGCGGCGAGACGGCGTTGTTCGAGCTGTTGATGCGCCGGTACAACGAGCGGGTCTATCGCGCGGCGCGATCGATCGTCCGCGACGAAGGTGAAGCGGAAGACATCATGCAGCAAGCGTACGTGAACGCGTTCACTCACCTTCGGCAGTTCAACGGCTCTGCCCGATTCCCAACCTGGTTGACTCGAATCGCCATTAACGAAGCCCTGGCTCGCGTCCGGCTGCAACGCCGGGAGACAGCGTTCGACGACGACCTCGCTCACGACCATCCGCTCCAGTCGCATGATCCGGCACAAAATCCCGAGCAGCATGCCTTCACCGGTGAACTGCGTGGATTGCTGGAATGGGCTATCGACGCGCTTCCGCCTGGCATGCGTGAAGTGTTCGTGCTCCGCGATGTCGAAGGGCTCAGCACGTCGGAAGCCGCGGAATGCCTCGGCGTCTCCGACGACGTCGTGAAAACTCGTCTTTCGCGCGGACGCGCGATGCTGCGACGGATGTTGATGGAACGAACCGGCGCAACTGCGCCTGAGGCGTTCCGTTTTATTCGTCCTCGCTGCGACCGTATTGTCGCTCACGTCCTCGGCAGGCTCGGCAGTCAATCAGCGTCTGTCTGAGCAGCTCTCGTCACCGCCATTCTGTGTTGTCACCTTTCACGCGATCAGCACTCTGAAGTAGTGAGGGCTGTCAGGCGACCTCTGGTCGTTCGCAACGATCGAAGGTCAGCAGTCCTGGGTAGGAAAGGAGTTTCAGACGTGCGACTCATCGGTGCCGGATCGCTCATCTATCTCATCGCGGTCACATCTGTCATTTCGGGGTTTGCGCAAATGATCAGCAACCTCTGAATGTACGCGACGGCCAGGAGATCTTTCGTTTCGACACGTTCGGCGACGAGCAACTGTGGACCAATGTGCTCAGGATGCATGACGTTCTTCCGACAGTGCCGCCAGCTACCGCGCTCGGCGTCGGCCTGAAGGTGGACGTCGACGCACTGCCATCGGCGGTGATTGCCGCCTTGAAGGCGGGCAAAGTGGATCTGAACGATCCAAACGTCACCCTCGATCTGCTACGGCTGAATGCGGTCGTTGGCGTGAAGGGCACCTTCAACGACTTCAAGCAGCTCACGAAGGTTGGCATTACGTGCGCACTCTGTCACTCATCGGTCGACAACTCGTTCGCGCCCGGCATCGGCAGGCGTCTCGACGGGTGGGCGAACACGGATTTGAATGTCGGTGCAATCGTCGCGCTCTCCCCGGCGTTGGATCCGGCAACGAAAGCCGAATTCATGTCCTGGGGGCCGGGCAAGTACGATCCACGGCATCATTACTTCAATGGCACCAGTATCGTTCCTCTGAATAGTCCGTCCGTGCCGATCGTCATTCCCCCGATTTACGGCCTTCGAGGGGTCGGGTTTGAAACGGTGACCGGCGACGGGCCAATTTCTTACTGGAACGCTTACGTCGGCGTCGGACAAATGGGCGGACACGGCAGTTTCAGCGATCCACGCATCGGCGTGTTCATCGCGCAAACGCCGGATCTCGTCACGCCAAAACTGCCGGCGTTGCTCGATTACCAACTGAGCCTGCAAACGCCGAAGCCGCCGGCGAGAAGTTTCGATCATCAAGCCGCCGCCCGCGGCAAACAACTGTTCCGCAACGAAGCTCGCTGTGCCACGTGCCACGCGCAACCAGCTCTCACCGACGTTCTGAGCGGTCCAGACCGCAAAGTGCCTTTCCTCCACAGTCCGGCGGAAGTCGGAATGGATCCCGTCTACGCTGAGCGATCGGCCAGCAGACAATACCGGACGACGCCGTTACGAGGACTGTTTCAACATGCACCGTATTTTCACGACGGCAGCGCGCCAGATCTCCTGGCCGTCGTCGAACACTACAACACGCTGTTTCGACTCAACCTGAGCGCGGCTCAGAAGGCTGATCTTGTTGAATACTTGAAATCCTTATAAGCGACGATCGCTTTCTCATCCGGTCCAAATAAGAGCGTTCCGACTCAGCCGTCACGCGGCACATCGATTGAAGGTCGAACAGCCGTGTCGATCTGCGACTGAGGAGCTGCGTCATGTCAAAGACCGGTTGCGGTTGTGACTCTGTGGGCGAATTTTCTTCGACGGCCGTTTCGAGACGACGATTCCTGCAGGCTGCGGCTGCGACTGGCGGGGCAGTCACGCTGGGTAGTCTCGCACCCATTCAGAACGCGTTTTCTCAAGAGGTCGTGCTGCCGGCGCCCGACCTCTCCGGCATCGAGCACATCGTCGTCCTGATGATGGAGAATCGATCCTTCGATCACATGCTCGGATGGCTCGAGGGCGCCGACGGCCGGCAGCGCGGATTGACGTATCTGGACGCGACGGGGATGCCGCATCAGACTTTCCGACTGGCGCCGGACTTTCAGGGCTGCGGTCATTCGGATCCCGATCATTCCTACCAAGGTGGACGCGTCGAGTACAACGGCGGCGCGTGTGATGGCTGGCTGCGCGCCGGCAACAACGACGAATATGCGATCGGTTACTACACCAAGAAAGATCTGCTGTTCTATGCGGGCGCTGCGACTCGCTGGACTGCCTGCGATCGGTACTTCGCCGCGATCCTCGCCGGCACGTTTCCGAATCGAATTTACCAGCACGCCGCACAGACCGATCGCCTGGCGAACACGTTTGAGCTGAGCACGCTTCCAACGATTTGGGATCGATTGGCAGCAGCGGGACTCGACGGCCGCTACTACTTCAGCGATGTACCGTTTCTTGCGCTCTGGGGCACCACTTACGCGTCGATCTCGCATCGCTTTACGACGTTTCTCGCTGATGCCGCGGCGGGAACTCTGCCACACGTATCGTTTGTCGACCCACGCTTTCTCGGTGAAGAGGTGGGCGCCTCGAATGACGACCATCCATTTGGCGACATTCGAAACGGGCAGGCGTTCCTGAATCAGGTATATGCGGCGATCACGACAAGTCCGGCATGGCCGAACACGGTGTTGGTGATCAACTACGACGAATGGGGCGGCTTCTTCGATCACGTGCCGCCGCCAACCGGACCAATTCCCAGGGCGGACGAGGCGGCAGGAAATCAAGACGGGCTGTTCGGATTCCGAACGCCATGCCTGGTCATCTCACCGCTGGCTCGACGCGAGTACGTGTCGCACCGCGTACTCGATCACACATCAGTCCTGAAACTGATCGAGTGGCGCTGGAGCTTGGATCCGTTGACGGTTCGGGATGCGACCGCCACCAACCTTGCGGACGTGCTCCAGTTTGGACGTCGTGATTTCTCGGCAAAGCAGCTGTCGGTGCCGGACGGATCGTTCGGACAGCTCTGCGCCCCCGGTGCGGCAAGCACCTCAAATGAAGAGTGGGGTCCGCTTCTGGAGATGGCGGCGGACTTCGGTTTTCCTTCCGCCTGACCGCGTGCAGGTCAGGCCGAGAGCGGAACCGTGGGCTTGCATTGATCGCCGCTCACCCGCTACCCTCCGCACCGGAGGTGTCGCGGAATGGAATTGTCACGTCGGGAAATGCTCACCAGTGCAACCGCTGCGCTCATTGCGGCAGGTGCACCGGCCCTCGCATCTGATGGTCAGGCGCCTCGGTCAGCAGCCACGCGGACACGACCGGCGAATGAGCCGTTCGGCTATTGCCTGAACACCAGCACGATTCGCGGCAACAACCTCGATTTCCCGGGCGTGATTGCTGCCGCCGCCAAGGCCGGCTTTCATGCGCTCGAGCCATGGATCATGGAGCTCGATCGCTACACGTCGAGCGGAGGCACACTGAAGGATCTCGGCAAGCGGATCGCCGACGCCGGACTTACCGTCGAAAATGCGATCGCCTTCAATGCTTTTCTGGACGACGACGACGCGCGACGCGCGGCGTCGATGGAAAAGCTCAAGGCCGACATGGACAAGGTGGCGCAGATCGGCGGCAAGCGCATCGCGGTACCGCCGGGAAACAATCGCGCCGCCGCGGTCAGCCTGGACAACGCGGCGCGGTATTACCGGGACGCGTTGGAGATGGGCGAGAAGATGGGTGTGCAACCGCTGCTCGAATTGTGGGGCACGCACCCCGTGCTCGGTCCGCTGTCACACGGTATTTATGTGACGGTTGCCGCCGGGCGGCCCGACGCAAGTCTCCTGCTCGACGTCTTCCACCTCTATAAGAGCGGAACTCCGTTTACCGCCTTCACGCAGATCAACGGTGCGTCACTGCACGTGATGCATTTGAATGACTATCCGCAGGCCAGTGATCCATCCACGCTCAACGACAGCAATCGCATCTATCCCGGCGATGGCGTCGCGCCGCTGCGCGAGATCTTTCGCGACCTGCGCGACAGTGGATTCCGCGGCTACTTCTCCCTCGAGCTATTCAACAAGGAGTACTGGGGGAAGAGCGCTGATGACAATCTGAAAACCGCAATGGAGAAGATCCGCGCCACGGTCCGCGCGGCGCTCGCATAGGCCGGCGCGCCCGGCGTCGCCACAGACCGACACGGAAAAGTACGCCACCGAAGAACACGCGAACTATTGACCGACTGTAGCCGTTATCGATCCGACGCCTTCAATCGATCCCTCGAGTCGATCGCCTGGCTTCACGGCGCCAACCCCTTCCGGCGTGCCGGTGTAAATCAGATCGCCGGGTTGCAGATGGTAGTACTGCGACAGGTGTGCGATGACCGCCGGTACGCTGTGAATCAACTGCGAGATATCGGATGACTGCTTCGTCTCCCCATTGACCCGGAGTTCGATGCGCCCGCGATTCGGGTGGCCAGTCTCCGCCGCCGGAGCGATCTCGCCAAGCACGGCCGACTGCTCGACGTCCTTCGCGATATCCCATGGCCGCTGTTGTGCTTTCGCGGCGGCCTGCAGATCGCGGCGTGTCATGTCCAGTCCGCACGTATACCCGAACACGTGATCCAGCGCCTGCGCTTCGCCGATGCGAAATCCCCCTTTGCCAATTGCGACGACGAATTCCATCTCGTAGTGATAGTTCGTCGTGCCCCCAGGGTAGGCGATCGTTGATCCCGACGGCGCGTAGTGGATAGAGGACTTCGTGAAATAAAACGGCGCTTCCCGATCCACGGCCCCTCCCATTTCTCGGGCGTGAGCCTCGTAGTTGCGGCCGACGCAGAAAATCCGCCGGATTGGAAAGCGCTCGGCCCGGCCCCGGATCGGAGCGGCCATAGGTCCCGGCGGCGGGAACACGAATTCGGTCATGAGTCCTATTGAAACACATCGGTTGCGTGGAGGTGACGGAGAGAACGGAGTTCACAACGGAGAAACGAAGAAAAACGGAGACGAACGAAGACAAATACTCGGCAGTAATACACCTGACTGACCCCGCCTCATGTGAAGACTTCATGCGTGGCCGCACCACGTACTCTCCAAGAAGCGATTGTTTGCTTCTCCGATTACACCAACTGCCACAATGCCGTCCTCGCGGTGTGCTGGCCTGATGGAGGACGACTACTGTTCCAATAGAAGGCGGGCCGTGGATAACCGCGCCACAAGTAGCCGTCCTCGCCGGAATCCTGGCAAATAATTTCGAGCCGTCCTAGGCGCGGGCGGTGCGATCAGCTACTAGTTACGCCGCGAAAAGTACCATCCCGTACGTCTACCACCTCCGTTCGTCTCCGTTTTCTTCGTTTCTTCGTTTGTGAACTCCGTTCCCTTCGTCATCTCCAGAAGATTCGTGCGGCTGAGTCCGTTCTTGGCGCAGTGGCGTTACGATCAAGACAGGAGGGCGCCATGCCGACAACGTCATCTTCGATCGCCTGGTCTCATGATTTCGATTCCGCACTGACACGCGCACGCGCCAGCAAGCGCGGCATCCTGCTCGACTTTACCGCCGCACCGATGTGAACGGGCTGCGCTCGGCTGGAAGCCGAGGTGTACTCCGATCCACGCGTGGCGCGCTTCATCTCGGCGCAACTGGAGCCGGTGCGCGTTCACGTTCGCGAACAGAAGGACGACTACAAGCGACTGAGCGAGCGGTTCAACGCGCAATGGACGCCGACGGTGCTCATTCTCGATTCGGACGGACAAGAGCATCACCGCATCGAGGGGTTCCTTCCGGTCGACGACTTCTTGTCGCAGATCGCGCTGGGTCTGGCCAAGTCCGCCTTCAAAGGTAACGACTACGCGGCAGCCGAAACCCGTTATCGCGAAATCGTCGACACGTTTCCATCAACCGATGCGGCGCCCGAGGCTCTTTATTGGGCCGGCGTTTCCAAATACAAGGCAAGCGGCGACGCGAGCGCGTTGAAAGCAACGCACGCGGCATTCCGCGAGCGCTATCAGGACACAGCGTGGGCGAAGAAAGCGTCTGTCTGGGGCGGCCAGTCGTGACGTTTTCCTGAAGGTTCACGCCCGCTGGCTGCCGTTTGTAACTCTCTGCTCGCCTCGTGGGCGCGTGCGGCGTTAGCATGCGCCGACGAGGCAAAATCGCCCACGCTCGAAGTTCGTAAGCTTGGTCAGCTACAGAGGGGCATAATCGGGCTGTGCGTGGGAGCGGCGAGCGATGGCGATTGCGCGAATCTTCGGATCACTCCGGTGAAATGTGTCGGCTGCCGTCATTTCACACACCGGAAGCTCAGGTGGTTCGTCCCGGTACTCACTTCTCCCTTGCCCCTGGTGCCGACGATGTAGCGGGAGCAGTACTGATCCGTGCACAGAAACGATCCCCCGCGATGGACCTTCTTCGGCTGCCCTGGCTCCGAGGGATCGAATGATGCGTCCGGTCCTCGAGGGTTGCGGGCGACCCCACCGGTCGCCGCAAGTTGCGCGTAGTAATCGGCACGATACCAGTCGGTCGTCCAGTGCCAGGCGTTGCCGGCCATGTCGTAAAGTCCGTAGCCGTTTGGCGGAAACTTCGCGACCGCGGTGAGTCCGACATAGCCGTCCTCGGCGGCGTCGCGATCCGGAAAATGGCCCTGATGCGTGTTGGCCATCCACTTTCCCTGCGGCCGCAGCTCGTCCCCCCACACATATGGTTTTCCCGAGAGCCCTCCGCGTGCCGCGAATTCCCACTCGGCTTCCGTCGGCAGACGCTTGCCGGCCCATTTCGCGAACGCCTCCGCGTCCTCATACGCGACGTGAATGACGGGGTAATCGTCCTTGCCTGTGACGTCGCTGTTCGGGCCGAGAGGATGACGCCAATTCGCCTCAGGGACATAGGTCCACCACTGAAAATGATCGTCGAGTGGCACCGCGTGATTCGGTGGCGAGAAAACCACGGATCCGGCGACCAGGTTTTCGGGCGGCGCGCCGGGGAAGTCTTCGGCACGAGGTTTCCGCTCTGCGACCGTGACGTAGCCGGTCGCCTTCACAAAGGTCGCGAACTGAGCATTGGTGACCTCGGTCTTGTCCATCCAGAAGCCATCGACGTAGACACGGTGGATAGGACGAGAGTCGGTCGTCGCCTGCATTCCGACCTCATTCGCATCCGTTCCCGCTGGATCAGCGGCACCCATTGAAAACTCACCGCCAGGAATCCATACCATTCCGTCTGGCGCCGACTCGGTCGGCTGTAAGCGGTTTTCTCGAGTCGGAAGAAACGCCTCCCCCGAAACCACACGTGACGCTGTGGTCTCAGTCGTTTTCGAACGGAGCAAGGTCCAACTCGCCGCGGCGGCGATCAGCAGTAATACGATAACGAGTGCGCTACGAGACAGGCGTGGTCGCTTTGCCGCCATGGATCTTGCGCAATTCGCGTTTCAGGATCTTGCCCGTCCCCGTCTTTGGGAGACTGTCGAGGAACTCCACCGAGTGGGGACATTTGTAGTGAGCCAACCTGGTTCGGCAGAAATCGAGTAGGTCAGTTTCGCTCAACTGCGCACCCGGTTTCCGCACCACGAGCGCCTTCGGAACTTCTCCCCACTTGTCGTGCGGGACCGGGATCACGACACCTTCGTAAACACATGGATGCGCAGCGAGCACCTTCTCGACTTCGAGCGACGAGATGTTTTCGCCGCCGCTGACGATGATGTCCTTCTTTCGATCGACGATCAGGACGTAGTTGTCACCGTCGATGGTCGCGAGATCACCGGTGTGGAACCAGCCGCCGCGCATCGCACTCGAGCTGTCCTCGGCCCGCTTCCAGTAACCCTCCATGATCACGTCGCCACGCGCGACCACTTCGCCGACAGCCTGCCCATCGCGCGGCACGTCCTGATCGTCGCCATCGACGACGCGCAATTCGACGCATGGGATTGCGTATCCCGCGCGGGCGCGACGATCGTTGCGGCTTTCCCCGTCATCACACCGAACACCCTTCTTTATGCGCGAGACGGAAAGCACGGGACACGTTTCAGTGAGGCCATATCCCGAGACGCACGTACATCCCAGCTTGTCCTCCACCTCGCGGACGAGTGTCGGGGAAGACGCCGCTCCGCCGATCATGACGCAGCCGAGGCTGCTCAGGTCGTACTTCTCACGATCGGCACAATTGACGAGCGCATTTGCCATCGTTGGGACGAGCGCGCAGGCGGTTACTCTTTCCCGTTCGATGATTCGAAAGACGTCGGCGGGAACAAATTGATGAACCATCACATGGGTGCCGCCGACCAACGTGATCGTATGCGCCGTTCCCCAGCCGTTGGCGTGAAACAACGGAATGGTATGCAGCATAACCGAGTCGCATGACGTGCTGGCCGCGACGTCCCGCGTCGTCTGGCCGGCAGCAATCACTTCCAGGGCGTGCAGATAGATGTTGCGATGCGTGAGCATGACGCCCCGCGGTGCGTCGCTCGTCCCGCTCGTGTAGAACAGTTCAGCCACCGCGTTCTCGTCCACGTCCATGACGTCACGATGGAAGGGTGGCGCCTGGGCGATCAATTGATCGTAGGAATTCGGCGACAGCCAATCCACGCCCGGTTGGTCATCGAGGAGATAAATCCGTTCGATTTCCGGCACCTCACGACGGAATGCCTCCGCTAACGGCAGCAGCGCCTTCTCGACGAAGAGGAATCGCGCTCCCGCATTGTTCAGGACGTAGGACAGTTCCGCCGGCGCGAGGCGGACGTTGAGTGGCAGCAGGACGGCGTCAGCTTCGAGCACGCCGTAATACGCTTCGAGCAGTCGATGGCAGTTCGTGCTGAGGAACGCAACTCGGTCGCCGGCTCGGACGCCTTCGCCGCGAAGCGCTCCGGCGAGTCGTGCGGCGCGATCGGCAAACTCCGCATAGGTGAATCGCTCGTCGCCGCACACGACCGCAACATCGTCGCGGAACTGCTCGCTGGCATAACGGAGAAAGCGAATTGGCGTCAGAGGTACATTCATGTACCGCGCTCCTTATCATTTCCGAGGGGCTTCGCCCCTCGGACTCCCCCAACACGCGTCGCTGCGCTCGCTCGCGTCTTCCTCCACGAGCCGTTGCTTTGAAGTCACTTCTATCGATTCACCGCGGGAACGACGTGAAGTTCGTCGGCCGTCCACGCGTGCAATGCGTCGATGTCTTTCCGGACCGTGCGCGAGGCGCCAAAGAGAACCACGGCGAGAAATGCAACCAGAATTGGAACGACGTACATCGCGGCATGCAGCCCGGCACCGCGGAACGGCTCGAGCGCTCGAATCGACTGGTCTGCCGCGCCGGCCGCTGCGGCCGCTTGCAAGGTGAAGTAATCGCTGATCAACCCTGTGCCCACAGGTCCCAATGACGCGCCGGCCAGGTACATCGCTCCGAAGTACAAGGCCATCGCGGTGCCGCGTAACGCAGGCTCGACAATGTCCTGAATGGTCGAATACACCGTCGAGTAGTAGGCGTACATGACGCCCGCACCCGTGCCCATCAACAGTGCAAAGGCGACGACGTCGCCTGGCGGCCGCAAGAGCGAGAGAAACATCAATGGAGCGGCAATGGCGATCGCACCGGTGGCAACGATGAGCCGGCCGTTGGGACGCGTCTTGTGAAGCGCATCGGCGGCAACGCCGCCGGCGAAAAGGCCCAACACGCCCGACAGGCCGAAGACCCACATCGCGATCAGACCTGCCTTGGCCAGGCTGACCCCGTGATACCGAATGAGAAACGGCGCGAGGAAGGCGCTGAGTGCGTACATGTTGAAGTTGTGCAGCGCGCCGGACACGATGATCCACCACAGCGTCGGGATCGAGAGCAGAGTCTTGTAGGGCGAGCCAGGACGGCGCCGTGCGCCGATGTTCGCCGACTCGACGGCGCCGCGCGCGGGTTCGCGCATCAACAACGCGGCCACCGAACAGAGCAAGCCGGGGACCGCGGCAATGAACAGCGCTGCCCGCCATCCCCAGCGTTGCGCGACGTATCCGCCGACGAGAAAACTCAAGCCGATTCCAAGTGGCAGGCCGAGCATGAAGACGGCGGTCGCTCGCGCGCGTTGCTGGGTGCGATACAGATCGCCGATGAGCGACATCGCCGCAGGAGCACAACTCGCTTCGCCGACACCAACGCCGAGGCGAGCGACGAACAGTTCCCAGAAATTGCGCGCCAGTCCTGAGGCGGCGGTCAGTACACTCCAGACGAATACGCCAATGGTGAGGATGTGTTTGCGGGTACCTCGATCGGCGAGGCGGCCTAGCGGTACGCCAACCGCCGCGTATAGGAGCGTGAACGCCGTCCCGAGGCCACCGAGCGCGGTGTCGCCAAGCGCCCACTCGCGGCGGATCTGTTCGCCAACCGCTCCGAGGATTTGGCGGTCGAAGAAGTTCATCAGGTTGATGGCGAACAGGACCGTCAGCGCGTATCGGGCACCGCTCATTGTCTTAGAAGGGATACCTGGACTGCGCGATTGCCGCGTCAGCGAGCCGCCGGCGCGCCGAGACACTATCGGTGCCCGGATGTTCGTTCACGGTTGCAACGGCTGACCGAAGTGGATCGATGCCTTCTCTTCCACCAAGCGCGTTCACGATTTGCTTGGCCGCGTGCGCGACTCGATCGACGGCATCGCTCGTGTACACTCGAGCCACATCTGCCGCAAGCGCCGCGCGCTCGCCTCGCCGGCCGGCCATCTTCTCGGCTCGCCCGACGGCGCTTTCGATCGCGTAACACTCGATGACGACGTCGGCCGCATGCCCGAGCAGCTCCTGCTGGTCACGTGCGCTCGAGCCAAAGGCCTGCGCAATGCTTTCCAGCGCGATGCAAGCGACCCGTTTGACGTGTTGGAGCGCATCACGTTCAGGCTGCAACACCGACGTGCTGCCTTCGGACGTCTCGCCATCGGTGAGAAGTGACTCGGCGTTCTTCAAGAGCCGCGTCGCGATGATGAGCCGATTGATTTCGTTGGTGCCTTCGTAGATGCGTGTGATGCGTGCGTCACGATAGGCGCGCTCCACCGGGAATTCACGCGAGTAGCCATTGCCGCCAAAGACCTGCACGGCTTCGTCGACGGCATAAGCCAGCGCTTCGCTGGTCGCAACCTTGTCGATCGAGCACTCGACGGCAAATGTCTCAATCGCTTTCAGAATTCCGGAAGCGTCCGCCGGATCGATTCCTTCGAGTGCGTGGGCGATGTCGCCGAGCGTGCGGTACACCATCGCCTCGCTCACGAAGCATTGCACCGTCATCTCCGCAAGCTTCTCCTGTACCAGGCCGAACTCACAGATGGCTTTGCCGAACTGACGCCGGTCTCTCGCGTAAGTGATGGACTGGTTGAGCGCCTGCCTGATCCCGGCGATGTTTCGCGTGCCCAGCTTGACGCGGCCGAGATTGAGAATGTTGAACGCGACCTTGTGCCCTTCACCAATCCTGCCGAGGACGTTCCCGACAGGTACCGGCACGTTGTCGAGCATCAAGACGGTCGTGGAGGATCCATCGAGGCCAAGCTTTTTCTCGTCCGCGCCGCTCTTGACGCCCATGGCACGCTCGACGATGAATGCCGTGAACTTCTCCCCATCGACTTTGGCAAACACCGTGAAGAGGTCGGCAAAGCCGCCGTTGGTGATCCACGCCTTCTGCCCGTTCAACAGATAGTGCGTACCGTCGGGCGTCAGCCGCGCCGTGGTCCTGGCCGCCAGCGCGTCGGATCCGGACTGCGGCTCGGTGAGCGCATACGCCCCAATCATCTCGCCGCTGGCGAGCTTCGGCAGATACTTCGCCTTCTGGTCGGGCGAGCCAAAGTACACAATCGGCAACGTGCCAATCGATGTGTGTGTTCCGAGTGAGCCCGCGAACGAAGGATTGGCCGCGAATTCTTCACCAACGTAAGCGGCGCTGATCTTATCGAGACCAAGGCCGCCAAATTCGGCCGGAATCTCGAGCCGGAGCAGATCGAGGTCCGCCGCCTTCTTCAAAAGCTCACGCGTCGCAATCCAGTCGTGCGCATAGAGCTTCGCCTCCTGCGGCAGGACTTCTTTGCGCATGAACTCCGCCGCGGTCTGACCGAACAGCCGCTGCTCGTCAGTGAGGTCGTCGCGCGTGAACAGGAGCTGCGGGTCCAACGCCCGAATCAAGAACATTCCGCCGCCCGCCACTTCGCGTACCGGTGCCACAGTTCCTCCGAGTTGACAGATTGAACGGGGCGCCAGTATATGCTCGCGCGCATGCCTTCTATCCAGGAATTGTTCGCGCTTACCGGCCGGGTTGCAATTGTGACCGGCGCCTCGCGGGGCCTCGGCGAAGAGATGGCGGAGGGTCTTGCCGAAGCCGGCGCAGCCCTGATGATCTGCGCACGCCGGCAGCAGTGGTTGACCCCGACGCTCGAACGGCTGCGCGGACTCGGCTTTCGGGTCGAAGGTGTGATCGCTGATGTGTCGAACCCGGCCGACGTGCAGGCGGTCGTGGACAAGACGATGGCAACCTACGGGCGTATCGACATTCTCGTGAACAACGCCGGTATTTCGTGGGGCGCGCAGCCGGAGGACATGCCATTCGACAAGTGGCAGAAGGTCATCGATATCAATCTGACCGGCGCGTTTCTGTTCGCTCAAGCCGCAGGGCGGGAGATGTTAAAGCGGCAGTACGGGCGGATCATCAACATCGCTTCGATCGCCGGTCTTCACGCAGCCGTCCACGGACCGCACTATGCAGCGTATGCCGCATCCAAGGCCGGGCTCATGGGCCTGACACGCGAGCTGGCCGCCTCATGGGGGCGGCAGAACATTCGCGTGAACGGGATCGCGCCAGGATTCTTTCGCTCGCGACTTGCCGACCCGGTTCTGCCGCTTGCCGAGCCTTCGATCAAGGCGACCTCCCCCATCCCACGTATTGGCGCAGAAGGGGAACTGAAAGGGGTTTGCGTCTTCCTGGCGTCCGACGCGTCCAACTACATCACCGGTCAGACGATCGTTGTGGATGGCGGGCGAACCATTGGCGGGTAAAAAGGATCTTCCCTTTTCCCTTTTCCCTTTTACCTTTCCCTCGCCAACTCCATCCTGGCGAGGGCCTCGAGATGCACTTCATCCGGTCCGTCGACGATGCGCAACGTGCGCGCGTGCGCCCACCATTGTGCCAGCGGAAAGTCCTCGCTCACGCCGGCGCCGCCATGTGCCTGAATCGCGCGATCGAGAACGCGTAGCGCCATGCGCGGGGCGGCGACTTTGATCTGTGCGATCTCCGACCGTGCCGCCTTGTTGCCGGCGGTGTCCATCAGGTACGCGGCACGCAGCGTCAACAGCCGCGCCTGCTCGATCTCGATACGTGACTCCGCGATGTGTACGCGGATCGTGCCTTGATCCGCCAGCGGTTTGCCGAACGCGATGCGGCTCTTGACGCGCGCGCACATCATCTCCAACGCCCGCTCGGCGATACCGATGACGCGCATGCAGTGGTGGATGCGCCCCGGTCCGAGACGTCCCTGCGCAATTTCGAACCCACGCCCCTCTCCGAGAAGCATATTCGACGCCGGCACGCGCACGTTCTCGAACACGATCTCCGCATGTCCATGCGGAGCATCGTCGAACCCGAACACCGGGAGCGTTCTCTTGATCCGCACACCGGGTGTGTCCATCGGGACCAGGAGCATCGATTGCTGTTTGTGCTTCGGCGCATCCGGATTGCTGCGGCCCATGAAGATGGCAATTCGGCATCGTGGATCGCCGGCTCCCGATGTCCACCATTTCCGTCCGTTGATGACGTACTCGCCACCTTCCTGACTGATGCTGGATTGAATGTTGGTCGCATCCGAAGACGCCACGTCCGGTTCGGTCATGGCAAAGCAGGATCGGATTTCTCCGGCAAGCAGCGGCTCGAGCCATTGCCGCTTCTGTTCGGCTGTCCCATACCGCACGAGGACTTCCATGTTCCCCGTATCGGGCGCAGAACAATTGAAGACCTCCGGTGCGAATGGCATCGCACGACCCATGATTTCGCAAAGCGGCGCGTATTCGATGTTGGTCAGCCCCGCGCCGTATTCGCTCTCGGGCAGGAACAAGTTCCACAGTTTCTCGCCGCGTGCCTCTGCCTTGAGCTCCTCGATCAACGGAAGGGGCTGCCAGCGCTCCCCGTCGCCGACTTGCGCGTACAACCGCTTCTCGTTGGGATAGATGTGCGCCGCCATGAAGGCGGTCAGTCGGGCCTGGAGATCCTGCACTTTCGCTGAATGCTCGAATTGCATAGTCGTCGATCCGGCGTCGCGGTTGAGAGGCATGATACCTTTTGCGCCGCATGTCACAGCTGGTTCGCTACGAGGTCCGGGACCGCGTCGCCGTGGTCACCATCGACAACCCACCCGTGAATGCCCTGAGCGGGGGCGTTCCGGAAGCAATCAGCGAAGCGGTCGAGCGCGCTGGCCAGGATCCGGCGGCGAACGCCATCGTGTTGATTGGAGCCGGCACAACCTTCATTGCGGGGGCCGACATCAACATCTTCAAGGAGTTGAGAACGCGCGAGCAGTCGATCGAACGATCGTCGGCGATCCACGCGCGTCTCACAATGCTGGAGGATGCCAGCAAGCCGCTGGTCGCGGCGATTCACGGCCACGCTCTTGGCGGAGGTCTCGAGTTTGCCATGGCGTGTCACTATCGCGTCGCGGTGGCGACGGCGAGAGTCGGGCAGCCCGAGGTGCACCTCGGAATCATTCCCGGTGCCGGCGGGACGCAGCGGTTGCCCCGTTTGTGCGGCCCGGCGCTTGCCCTCGAGATGTGTACTGACGGCAGGCCGGTTGACGCGACGCGAGCAAGAGAGGCCGGCATCCTTGATGCCGTGATCGCGGGCGATCTCCTCGACGGCGCGATCGCGTTTGCGACCGCACGCGCCGCCGCGAACGAGCGGCGTCGCACGCGAGATCTGCGAGAGAAGATCGGCGATCGCGCGGCGGGTATCGCGGCCTGCGACGCGATGCGTGCAGCGCTCGGAAAGACCGCGCGAGGAGCCCGCGCGCCCTTCGCTGCCGTCGAGGCCATCGAGGCCGGCATCACGCTCGATTTCGATGCCGGCTCACGTCGCGAAATGGAATTATTCGCCGACTGCGTCTTGTCGACCGAGTCCAAGGCGATGCGGCACTTGTTCTTCGCCGAACGGGAGGTCGCAAAGATTCCCGACGTGCCGAAGGACACGCCAAGCCGCAAAATCACGCGCGCAGCGATCGTCGGCGCCGGAACGATGGGCGGTGGCATTGCGATGGCGTACGCGAACGCGGGCATTCCCGTTCTGCTCAAGGATGTCGATCAGGCCACACTCGACCGGGGATTGGCGATCATCCGCAGAAACTACGAGTCAACCGTGTCCAAGGGGAAAATGACACCGGAAGCAATGGCGACGACGTTGGCACGTATCACGCCGACGACAAGCTACGACGGATTCGGTGACGTCGATATTGCCGTTGAAGCCGTGTTCGAGCATATGGATTTGAAGAAGACGACGTTCGCCGACCTTGGAAGGGTCACACGTCCCGATACGATTCTCGCGTCGAACACGTCGACTCTCGACATCGATGAGCTCGCCGCGTCAAGCGGCAGGCCGGCGCAGGTGGTCGGCCACCATTTCTTCAGCCCTGCCAACGTCATGAAGTTGCTTGAAATCGTCCGCGGCCACGACACCAGCAAAGACGTGATCGCCACGTCGTTGAAGCTCGCGAAGCAACTCAACAAGGTTGGTGTCGTCGTCGGAAACTGTTTCGGGTTCGTTGCGAACCGCATGCTCGCCTACTACATGCGGGAGTCGTATCTGCTGCTCGAAGAAGGGGCAAGCGTGTCGCAAATCGACAACGCGCTCACCGACCTCGGTCTGCCGGTCGGGCCGTTCGGGATGCAGGACATTGCCGGCATCGACGTCGGCTGGCGCATCCGCCAACATCTGAAGTCGTCAGGCAAGACACGCGCTGAAGGACCGCAGTCGGCAGTTCCCGATCGTCTCTACGAGATGGGCCGCTATGGCCAGAAGACCGGCGCCGGATGGTATCGATACGAGAGCGGCAGCCGCACGCGCATTCCGGATCCCATCGTCGACGACGTTGCGGCTGAAGAAGCGGTCAGGCGCGGCGTGACGCGTCGGGCCGTCTCGAACGAGGAGATCATTGCGCGGATTATGACGGCGCTGGCCAACGAGGGGGCTCGCGTCCTCGAAGAGGGATACGCGATCCGCGCGAGCGATATCGATGTCGTTTACGTGAATGGGTTCGGCTTCCCCAGGCATCGCGGTGGTCCAATGTTCTATGCCGACACTGTCGGGCTAGCGACCGTGCTCGCGCGAGTGAACGAGTACCGCGCCCGTTTCGGTGATTATTGGCAACCCTCACCAATGCTGAAGAAACTCGCGAGCGAGGGTCGTGGATTCCACAGCGACGCCGAATGACAGTCCTCGACCTGAAGCAACTCGGCGGAGTCGTCGGGCAGGAGGTCGCTGTCAGCGGCTGGCTCGTGATCACTCAGGATCGGATCGATGCCTTTGCGAATGCCACCGATGACCATCAATGGATTCATGTTGATGGGCAGCGCGCGAAGACCGATACGCCCTTCGGCACGACGATCGCGCATGGATTCCTGACGTTGTCGCTACTCAGTCCCTTGCTGCGCGACGCCCTCAAGATCGAGGGCGTGCGCATGACGATCAACTACGGCCTGAATCGTGTGCGGTTCGTGTCCCCGGTTCCGTCGGGTTCACGAATCCGCGCCCGGATTGCCCTTGGCCAGCTCGAAGAAGTGCGTGACAGCACCCAAGCGACGTGGAATGTCACCGTTGAGCGCGAACGTGGAGAGAAGCCTTGCGTCGTCGCAGAGTGGGTCGTCCGCTATTACGGAGACGGTGCGGTCTAAAGACCGCGCCCTACACAACCGCACTCAGCCGGTGTAGCGGGCCTAGGGCGGGGTTTTTAAACCCCGCCTGCTGAGTGGTCGGAAATGGACGCGCGGCAGACAGGCTCACTCCGTTACGGAAATGTAGGGCGGGGTCTTTAGACCCCGCCGCGTCCGGAACAACGATGGCGTCACTTGACACAAGACCGGTCCGTCCGGGCGAAGAGCTGGACTGGGCGCGATTGGAAAACTGGCTGCGGGCCGCGCTTCCCGCGTCGGACATTCGCCCAGACGATCTTCGCGAGCGCATGGAGGTCGCGCAGTTTCCCGGCGGCCACTCCAATCTGACCTATCAGGTTCGTTTCGGCACGAGCGAGATCGTCGTCCGGCGACCACCATTCGGGCCGGTCCCGCCGACGGCACACGACATGGCCCGCGAATATCGCTGGCTGTCGGCGGTCCATACCGTATTTCCGCTCGCGCCTCGAGTCTACGCCCTGTGCGACGATCCCTCGATCATCGGGTCAACCTTCTACGTCATGGAACGTCGGCACGGGATCGTCGTCCGCGACGAAGAGCCGCTGCCGCTTCGGGACGACGCGGATCTGCGGCGTGGAGTCAGCCTCGCGGTGATCGACGCACTCGCCGATCTTCATGCCATCGACATTTCGGCCGCTGGTCTCACGGCTCTCGGCAAGCCTCAAGGGTTCGTCGAGCGCCAGGTACGCGGATGGACCGACCGATGGCATCGATCGAAGACCTCGGAGCTACCGGTCATGGAGGCGCTGGCGCGTTGGCTGCTGGAATCACTGCCGGCCAATCCGGCACGACCGACAATCGTGCACGGCGACTTCAAGTTGGACAACTTGATGTTCGACGCCGCTGACCCACGCCGTCTCGCGGCAGTGTTCGACTGGGAGATGGCAGCGCTCGGCGATCCGCTGGTCGATCTGGGAATTCTGCTTGCCTATTGGTCAGCAAACGCGGCTTCTCGACACGAGACGCTTACCACGGTCACCACGTTGCCAGGCTGGCTGACGCCGAGTGAGCTCGTCGACCGCTATGCGGCGCGAAGCGGTCGCGATTTGACGACATTGAAGTTCTTCGAAGTGTTTGCGCTCTTCAAAATCGCAGTGGTGATCCAGCAGATCTACTATCGATTCGTGAATGGGCAGACGAACGATCCTCGTTTCGGTCACTTCGGCGAGCGGGTCTCGTCACTGGCGCACAGGGCGGCATCCCTGCTGCCCGGCGCCTAACGGTCCGGCGCCACGATGAAGCGAATGGCGCGCCCTGCGACCCGCTGCCCCATCTTCGCCTCGACCTTGAGCAGGTAGTCTCCAGGCGCCAACGTGGCGAGCGGCAGGACCACGTAGGAATCAGCGGCACGGCCATTGGCGAATTGCCCGGTATCGAGCGTGCGCGTCTCTGTTGCGACGATGCGGTCACCGGCGTCAGCGATCGTCGATTGCAGTTCGACCGGTCCGAGCGGATCTTGCCGATCCGTTCCCTGGTAAATCCTGAAGAACGCGGCGAACCGATCAGCACGTGCGAATTCGCGGCGCGCCGTCGGGACGACCGGCAGAACAGTTGAGAGAAAGTCTTTGGGCGCCGTCAGCGTTCCGCCCGGCGCGGCAACGACGATGTTCGAGAGCGACAACGGAGCGGCGGCGAAAGGGGGAACTGTGACATACGAGAAGACGCTGGCCGTGCGCCCGGCGCCAGACACAGCGACTCGCAGTTCGTACTCGCCTGGCGCGAGATCGATGCGCGACAACGCATCGAACCGATGCTCGCTGCTTGCCGCCGATGAGGGCCACGAGAGTTCCAGCATCTGCCGTGCGATGCCTTTGGGGCGCCCACTCGGATCAAACGCCGTCGCTACGATCTCGAGTGGAGTACCGCGAGAGGATCCGTTTCCGCCAGCTGGCGGCGATGCGAACGCACTCACGCCGATGGTCAGCGCGACAGTCGACTTCTGCGTCCGGGGAATCGCAAACGCCGCCGCGTTCAGATCGATCGCGGTGGATCCCGCCGGCAGCAGTCCTGTCAGTGCGTCACGAACAGGTTCGGAAAGCGTATTTGTGGTCGCCGATGGCGCCGGGCTCGCCGCGCTGGCGGCCGTGTATCCGCTGCGCGCTCGAACGTCCAGTCCTCGTCGCGTTGTCTTCACCGTGATCTGGTGAAATTTGCCGGTGGCAGCCGTATCGGCGGGGCGAAAGCCGATCAGATAGTACGAATCGCTCTCGCGAAAAATTTCCGGCACCGAGAGATCGGGGCCGTTCGTGTTCATGACCGCGCGTCCGCCGGTCCGATCAGGCAGAACCTCGAGATTGCCTTGGCGGCGGAGATTGTCGCCAATGCCAGCCGCCGCAATCGCCGCCCCGTTGGGCCCGCTTCCGGGACGGAGTGTCGAGCTTGGCCTGCTCGTCGCCGTGAAATTCGCGAGACCACTGGGATCGAGCGAGTGAACCGTCAGGTGGGCCCGATCCACTGCCGTGAACATCACGGCGCGGGCATCTTTCAAACGATTGCCGCATCCCACGTCGTTGCTCGGAGCTCCCGCTGGATCAGCGGTCTGCAGCAGCAAATCACTGCCGATGAAAAGGAGGACCTTCCGGCGTCCGGTCGAACCTTGAACGGCATCAGCGACGCGGGTGATCGTTTCGAGCACGCAAAGCCCGCACTGGCAGCGGCCGTCGTTGAGCGTGCTCCAGCTGCGGGCGGTCAGCGCGAAAACCGACGCTTCGATTTCCTTCGCTTCGTCAGAAATGTCGGTGCTGAGATCCGACTGGCCGATCGCTCGCAAGAGCCGTGTGTGATCGGAGGTGAGATTCTGCACCGCGCCATTACTGGTCGACACGACCGCGCCGAGATCGCCAGGACCGAGCTGGTTGATCGCCGCCGTCGCGATCCGCTTGGCCGTGATTGTTGGCTCACCGAGAGGAATGGTGCGATCCAGCAGGATGATGACCAGGCGCCCTTCTTCCCGTCCGGTCTGATTGGTCACGACGTCAGCCGGCACGTCGCGCGTCCACGCGGCATCGCGCGACTGAACGCGATCGGGCAGATTGACTTCCGTAAACGCCTGGATCTCGCGCCGCTGCCCGTCTTCAAAAATGGTGAAGTCCTCGGCCTTCAATCCGCGAACCGGATGTCGTTTGTTGTCGAGGACCGAGATATCGACCTGGACGAGATCTGTCCCGCCGCGGAACGTCGCCTGCGGCGCCGGCGTCTGCGCGTGCAAGGGCAGCGCGATCGAGGCAATCGCGAGCAGCGCGACGCGGGCGGCTCGATTCATTGTTTCTCGGCAGGCTGGCGCGATGGGCAAGCCATTGTACCGCTGGCGCACTTGAAGGAGTGCCTTGCCCCTGACCCGGCTATGCGCCCTGCCGGATTCGACAATGACTGCGACGGTTCCTGCGGTTGCCAGCACGGCTACCCAGCGATTCGACATGACTTCCTCGTCCCATCCCTTGCTCGACGCCGCGACTCGGGCGTGTGCCTGGAGGATACGCAGAAGACAGCGTGCCGGCAACCGTCACTTCCCCACGGCACTCTCCATTGGCAGGGCCGCGACCGCCGCTTGCAACCGGCGCGCTTCGACCGCAGATCGTTGCGCCTCGGCTCGCGCGATCAGCCGCGGATAGTCCAGCCGTCCGAGCTCCGGCGCGCGCTCCGCTGCGACGCGCAGGGCGCTCCAGAGCGCCTGCTTGCCGTGGATCCCGATCGCAAGCGCTTCGATCAATTCGAGCCGGCGCAGAGCACCGGCCGATCGATCGTCGACTCGCAACTTCACCTCCGTGGCCTTCTCCGACAACCAGGCACCCGCACGTCGAAACGTACTTGGCTCGGAACCGATCGTGCCAATGAGACGCTCGAGTTCGTCGCGATCGGCGATGATCTCTTTTTCGATCTCCGACCAGAAGTTCGAATCATCGATCTTGCGCAGCGCCGCCAATAACTCCAGCCCCATCTGAGCGCCAGCGAAGTGATCGTTGAGGTACACGTTCAAATGTTCTCGAGACACATTGCCCTCCCGCGCGAATGCAAACAACACGGCCCCTTCAAGTAGCAGAACAGCTGCGCTCCGGCTTCACGTCCAGGCAAACTCGTCAATCGCCTGACAGCCGGGGTGATCGTTCGCGCAGCTCGTCAATCCGTTTCGAGGCGTCCGCCTTCGATAACGACTCATCAAACTCTTCACCTGTCTCCCTGCACAACGTTTCGAGATACGAACGTTGCGCATCAGTCATCGGCTCATCGCCGGTTTTCCATTGATCTGGCTCTCGTTGCAAACCTGGTTGGGCGCTATCATCGGTTGTTCGGTTCTTCATGAGGCGAATGGATCGCAAAGCCCAGGCCAGTTCCTCCGGCACAAACACCCGACCATCGGCGACCTCATCGGCGCGTTTCATCGACCCGATGCTTCTTCTCAAGACCGAGTCGCTGCCATCTGGGGACCAGTGGCTCTACGAACTCAAACTCGACGGCTACCGCGCCATTGCATTCAAGCGGGACGGTACGGCCCACCTGCGCTCGCGGAACAACAACGACTTCAGCGTCAGGTATCCGGCCGTTTTCAAAGCCCTGGCGAAATTACCCGACGAGACAGTGATCGATGGCGAGATCCTGGCGTTTGACGAGGACGGCCGCCCTTCATTCAATGCGCTCCAGAATCAGGGATCGGGATCGACGCCGATCATCTACTACGTTTTCGACGTGATGATTCTGGCGGGGCTCGATGTCATGCGTGAGCCGTTGGCGGTCCGCCGGCAGCTGCTCGAGAGCAAGGTCCTGCCGAAGCTGTCGGAGCCGATCAGATACGCATCCTCACTCGACGCCGATCTGCCGGTGTTGATTCAGTCGGTGAAGGAACAAGGATTCGAGGGGCTCGTCGCCAAACGCCGAAGCAGTGCGTACGAACCCGGACTGCGTTCCGGCGCATGGATGAAGATGCGCGTCAACCGCGGACAGGAGTTCGTGATCGGCGGCTACACGCGCGGAACCAATACGTTCGATGCGCTCATTTTCGGATACTACGAAGGGCGAGAGCTTATCTACGTCGCGCGAACGCGCAGCGGTTTCACCCCGGCGACGCGGGCGCAGCTGTTCAAAAAGTTCAAGCGTTTCGAAATCGATGACTGTCCATTCGTGAACCTGCCTGAAGAAAAGAGCGGCCGCTGGGGCCAAGGGCTGACCAAAGCAAAAATGGCGCAGTGCCAATGGCTGAAGCCGGTGCTGGTCGGTCAGTTCGAGTTTCTCGAATGGACTGCAGACGATCATCTCCGCCATTCGAAGTTCGTCGGGTTGCGAGAAGACAAAGACCCAAAGCGCGTCACGCGTGAGTGACGCCGTTCGAGCACAGCTTCAAGAGATCAGGTGCGCAGTGGCTGGCAGCTTGCAACGTCGGTTGCGAACCAACGTCCACACACGCAAGCACACCCAACTGGAGTGACCCATGATCTTACGAATCGATCGCCTGGCTATCGAACTCCCCGCTCCCGATCACCCTTCACCGAATTCGGCCTCGGCGGTACAAGAGCTGCTCGGCGGCAAGTTCGGCGAAATGTCGACGTTAATGAACTACACGTTTCAATCGTTCAATTTCCGCGGCCGTTCGCAGCTCAAACCGTTCTATGACCTGATCGCCAACATCGCCGCCGAGGAGTACGGGCATATTGAACTCGTCAGCCACACGATAAACATGTTGCTGACCGGATCGACAACTCGAGGGAACGATCCGTCCGACACACCGTTGGAACACGCGACGGACGCGCGTCAGCACTACCATTTCATTGCCAGCGGCCAAACGGCACTGCCGATCGATTCGCAGGGCAACCCCTGGAACGGCACGTATGTGTTCTCCAGCGGCAATCTCAAACTCGATCTGCTCCACAACTTCTTCCTCGAGTGCGGAGCGCGAGCAAATAAGATCCGCGTCTACGAAATGGTCGACGATCCGGTCGCGAAGGAAATGGTTGGGTATCTGCTGGTTCGCGGCGGAACTCACATCGTCGCGTATGCGAAGGCGCTCGAGGCCTTGTCGGGTGTCGACGTCGGCAAGCTTCTGCCGATCCCGGACATCAGCAATAAGCGTTTTCCAGAAGCGCGGAAGCATGAGGCGAAAGGACTGCATCAGGTGATGTACCGGATGAGTCCGAATGACTATCGCGAGATCTCGCAGATCTGGCGTGGGCCGCATCCGGAGGATGGATCGGAACTCCGCGTCGTCGACGGACCGCCTGAAGGCGGCCCCGTTCCCCTTCATCCTGAGGAGCCGCAGCTGACGTCGCCAATCGGTCCGGACGGGGTGGACAGCGGCATGCTCAAGGACATCGCCGAGCGGCTGTTCGGCAAGGAAACGGTCCGCCGCTAATCGCCGCATCGAGCGTCGATTAAACTTGGCGCAAGCGATCGATGCGATCGCTTGCGCGCCTTTGTCAAGCGGGCTTGCTTGACATCGTCGGTCGTCCAGACCTGGCCCGCGCGATCAGTTTGCTGGCTTCGCGCAGCCACAAGACCGAACTTGCGACCGCAACACAGAAGAGCCAATCGCCAGCGCTCAATCCTACGGTGCCAAACGCTCGCTGCAGAAATGGCACATACACGACCAACGCTTGCAGCGCGACAGAGCCACCAATCGCTGCCCACAGCCAGCCGTTGGTAAAGAGATGAACAAATGCGCTCTGGACATCCGACCGCGCGTTCACCACATTGAACATCTGAAACAACATCAGCGTGGTAAACGCCATCGTCTGTGCGTATCGAAGATCCCCCCGGCCGTCGATGAAGCCACCGGGCACCGTCGCGTCGAGAACGAACAACGTGCCCGCCGCCATGATGACGCCGACGAAGATGATGCCGCGCCACATTCGGCGCGTCACCACACCCTCTCCCACTGGCCGCGGCGGCTGCTCCATCAGCCCGTCCTCGGCGGGATCGACGCCAAGCGCGAGCGCCGGAGGTCCATCGGTGAGCAGATTGATCCAGAGAATCTGCGTCGCTAACAGTGGAAGGACCACGGCGTCCCGGCTAATCTGGAGACCGATCTGCTTGGCCAGCACCACGCCAAAGAACATCGTCATCACCTCGCCGATGTTCGACGACAGGAGATATCGCAGGAACTTGCGAATGTTCGCGAAGATGGCCCGGCCTTCCTCGACCGCGGCGACAATCGTCGCGAAATTGTCGTCGGCGAGGATCATATCGGCAGCCTCTTTAGAAACGTCTGTACCGGTGATTCCCATCGCGACGCCGATGTCTGCCTTCTTCAACGCCGGCGCATCGTTGACGCCGTCGCCCGTCATCGCGACGACGGCGCCTCGCCGCCGCAGAGCGTCGACGATGCGAAGCTTGTCTTCGGGATTCACACGCGCGTACACGGACATTTCCGCAACCGTGGCAGCCGCCAGCTCCGGCGGCATTCTCTCGAGTTCGGCACCGGTGACGGCGCGTCCATCTGAACTAATCCCGAGTTCCTGAGCGATGACCGCTGCCGTCCTCGGGTGATCGCCAGTGATCATCAGCGCGCGGATGCCGGCACGCCTCGCCCGAGCGACCGCGTCGCGTGCCTCGGGCCGTGGCGGATCGATCATGCCGATCAAGCCAGCGAAGACAAGTTCCTGCTCGACGCGCTCGTCGGGATGGCCCGAGTATTCCGCCAGAGCTTCATTCGTCACCCAGCGCGCGGCGACGCCGAGGGTCCGCAGCGCTTCACCAGCAAGCGCCTCGTTGTCTTTCAGGATCTCTTCCCGCCGTGCCGCGGTCAGTGCTCGCCGACCATCGCCGACGACTTCATGCGTGCACCGCGCCAACAGCACATCAGGCGCCCCTTTGGTGAAAACAATCCCACGATCCTGTTGCTCGGCGTCGCGATGAAGCGTGCTCATCAACTTGCGCTCTGACGAAAACGGCACTTCTGCCACTCGAGGCAGGCGCCTGCCGAGGGCCTCGGCACTCAGTCCGCATTTCCGCGCAGCAACGAGCAGCGCACCTTCTGTTGGATCGCCCTGCACGATCCAGCGCCCCTCCTGAGATTGGACGGAGGCGTTGTTTGCCCGATCGGCAACCGCAAGCGCCTTTTCGATTTCGACGCGAAGTGGACCGTCGATCGGTTTGTTGCTGTCAGTACGAACGGCGCCGTCCGGAGCGTAACCGGATCCTTCGACGGTCACTCGGCCGCTCGCGGTGACGATGACGCGGACCGTCATCTCGTTTTTTGTGAGCGTGCCGGTCTTGTCGGACGCGATCACTGTCGCCGAACCAAGGGTCTCGACCGCGGCGAGGTGCCGGACGATCGCGTTTCGGCGCGCCATGCGTTGAACGCCGAGTGACAGGACGGCTGTTACAACCGCCGGAAGTCCTTCGGGAACAGCCGCCACGGCGAGTGCCACGCCGAGGATAAGCACGTCAAAGAGTGCCGCGGCACCGTGCACGTCCTCGACAACGATGATCGTGGCGATCATGATCACCGCGATCGCGACGACCACCAGACCAAGAACTTTGCCCGTGCGATCCAGCTCCCGCTGTAAAGGCGTGGACTCGTCCGCGGTCGCCTTGAGAAGGCCAGCGATGCGGCCCATCTCGCTGCGCATCCCGGTCGCCGTCACGATCGCCGTGCCGTGTCCGTACGTGACCGCTGTGCCACTGAAGATCATGTTGTCGCGATCACCGAGTGCCGACTCTTGCAGAATCGCAGCAGTGCCCTTGGTCACCGGAAGGCTCTCACCGGTCAGCGCCGCTTCGGCTGTCTGCAATGCCGCCGATTCGATCAGCCTTCCATCGGCCGGGATCGTGTCGCCTTCCTCAATAAGAATGACGTCGCCGGCAACAATGTCGGTCGCCGGGATGCTTCGCCGCTGGCCGCCGCGCACGACTGTTGCGTCGGCGGCTGACAGCGCGCGGAGCGCGGCGACTGCCGCCTCGGCTCTCGCCTCCTGGACGTATCCCATCATCGCGTTGAGAAGGACGACGGCGAAGATGGCGATCGCTTCGTAGGGCGCGGCTGCATCACGCTCGATCAGCCACAAGCCGGCCGAGATCGCGGTCGCGATCAGCAGAAGGACGACGAGAACATCCTGAAACTGCGCGAAGAACCTCCGCCACGCGGGTACCGGCTTCTCCGCGGCGAGTTCATTGCGCCCGTCCCGTTGCAGACGGACATGCGCCTCGCCGTCCGTCAGGCCCTGCCGTGCATCGGTCTGAAGTACGGCAACGAGATCGTCAACCGACCGGCGGTAGGCAAGACTCGCATCCGGCGTCATCGGCAACCTTTCGCTTCAATTCTGCCGTCTAACCGCCATGGCGGTGGCGCCTGGTTCGTCGATCGTCGCCAGGCAGAAAGGTTAGCGATCATGAATGACCTTCGGATGGCCTGCCGCGTGCTCGCGAAGAACCCCGCGTCGACGCTGATCGCGCTGGTGTCGCTCGCAGTCGCGATCGGGGCCAACACAGCAATCTTCAGCCTCGTGAACGATTTTCTCCTGCGTCCACTGCCAGTCCCAAATGCGAATGAGCTCATCCTTCTGAGAAACGTTGATGGACCGAACGGGAGAATGTCACGCGCTGGTGAAAACAACGGGTCGATCGATCCTGTGACCGGCAGAGCGGCCTCGACTTCGTTCTCGTTATTGAGCTTCGAACGAATGCGCGCGCAACACGCGCCCATATCCGACCTGTTTGCATTCGCTCCCTTCTCCCAGGTCAACATCCTTGTCGACGGCGTCCCGGAGATCGCCGTCAGCGCGCAGATGGTGTCCGGCAATTATCACACCGGCCTCGGCGTTGGTGTGGCGCTCGGCCGCACGTTGACGCTCCGCGATGATGACCCATCGGCACCGCCGGTTGCTGTCATCTCCTTTCGCTACTGGCAGCGGCGCTTCAATCTCGAGCCCGGGGTGATGGGAAAAACAATCTCCATCAATAACGTTCCAACGACTATCGCCGGCGTCACCGCGAAGGGCTTTGACGGCACGCTCCAGGTTGGAGAGTCGCCCGACGTAACGGTGCCACTCGCGCACTATCTTCGATTTCAGCCTGATCGAAGTGGGCGGGCGCAGCCGTCTTACTGGTGGATCCGAGTCATGGGCAGGCTCGCAGCTGGCGCAACCGCGGCCCAGGCCGCGGCCGCGCTCGAACCTTCCTTCCAGGTGACGGCCAAAGAGGGATGGACCGCAGGCCGTCTCGCCGGTGGAGTCGACGAACCCATGCCGGGGCCCCCAGCACTTGTCGCCGATCCGGGGGCGCGCGGCGAGAACGATGTTCGCCGCCAGTTTTCCGGCTCGCTGCGCACATTGTTGGCGCTGGCGGGCGTTCTGCTCGCGGCAGCGTGCGCGAACGTCGCCAATCTGCTGCTCGCGCGGGGAACGAGCCGGCGGCGTGAGATCGCGATCCGATTAGCGCTCGGAGCAAGTGGCACCCGAATCGTTCGACAGCTTGTCGCCGAGTGCCTTCTCCTCGCGTTCGCGGCCGCGGCGCTCGGCCTCCTGCTGGCGTGGTGGAGCCGCGACATGTTGGTCGCGCTGAGACCCTTCGGCAACACCGCCGCGGTCCTCGATCTCCCGCTTGACGGCCGGGTGCTCGGATTCACGATCGTCGTCACGCTGGCCACGGCGTTCATGTTCGGACTCTGGCCAGCCCTCCGCGCCACCCGCGTCGATCTGAATGCTGCGGTCCAGACCGGCAGTCGCACCCTCGGCGTCGGGCGTTCTCGTCTCAGCCAGGCAGTGACGGTTGTGCAGATCGCGTTGTCAGTCGTGCTGCTCGTCTGCACCGGCTTATTCGTGCGGACGCTAAGTAATCTCCAACGCGTGGATGCCGGGTTCGATCGGCGCGATCTCGTGCTCTTCCGCATTGATGCCGCATCCGCGGGGTACTCGCGCGCACAATTCACCGGCCTGCAGGCGCGGATTCAGCAGCGCCTCGAACGATTACCGGGCGTTCGCGGGGCGACCTTCTCGAGCACGGCTCTTCTGTCGCGCGTTCGTCAGAACCGGCGAATAGCCGTCCCAGGACATGTGCCAACCGCCGGTCCTCTCCCAATCGTCAATACAAACGGTCTGGCGGCAAACTTCTTCGAGGTGATGGATCTTCCGCTGATGCTCGGCCGTGGTTTCACGGCGCAAGACGACGGCGGGGCGCCGAAAGTCGCCATCGTGAATCACGCATTCGTGCGGACGTATTTCGGCGGAGAGAACCCGATCGGCAAAGACATCGGCATCCCCAATTACGGCGAACACATTCACGTGGTCGGCGTGGCGTCCGACGCCAAGTACACCGAATTGCGCGGCGAGGCGCCGCCGACGGTCTACCTACCATCGCTACAGCAAGTCGATGGCAATGCCAACTTCGCGGTGCGCCTCGTGAATGCCGATCGGAATGCCGGACCATATTTCACTACTATCCGTGCCGCTGTGCGTGAGATCGATCCGATACTGCCTCTGCTCAACATGCGCACACAGGATGAACAAATCGATCGACTGAATGGCCAGGAACTGTTGTTCGCGAAACTCTCTGGAACGTTCGGCGGTCTGGCTGTGCTGCTCGCGTGTCTTGGCCTCTATGGGCTGATGTCCCATAACGTCCTGCGGCGTACGAGCGAGATTGGAATCCGCATGGCGCTGGGCGCACGACCCGCCCAGGTGGTCCAGATGATCCTGCGCGAGTCTCTGACGATCGTCAGCCTCGGTCTCGTTACCGGCATCGCCGTGGCCTTCGGCGGCGGCCGCCTCGTTGCGTCAATGCTGTTCGGCGTGTCACCCACCGATCCCGTCACCTACGCCGCCGTCACCGCGATGCTCAGCGGCGTCGCGGTGTTGGCGGCGATGGTTCCCGCAGTACGTGCCAGTCACGTCGATCCTGCGCTGGCGCTGAAAATCGAATGATCGTGGCCGGGGCGCATCGAATTCGAGGATCTCGCGAATCCTGATTCGCGGCAAAATGGGAGCCGGGCACTGCGGACTCCTCCATGTTGCACACGCCTCGTCTCCCCACAATCGTGCTTGCCTGTGTTCTGACGTCGTCGCTCCCGCACACGATGGTTCACCCCGGTATAGCGCGCATGAACGCGGTGACGCAAACGCCTTCATCACGAGCACGCGAGACGACGGCTCGCATTCGTGGACGCGTCTTTGCCGGCGACACCGGCAAACCGCTGTCAGGGGCGATCGTCACACTTGTGGACACTCGGGCTGCGAATCCCGCGCAGCGACAGGGCCGATGGATCAGGGCCGATGCGGAAGGATCGTGGGAAGCACAGGACGTGTCCCCAGGTGCTTACGTGCTTAGTGCTTCAAAAGCTGGGTACCTGAAGATTGAGTACGGACAGAAGCGCCCGTTCGAACGGGGCAAGACGCTGGATATACGCGCCGGTCAGTTGCTCGACGGGATCGACATCACGCTTCCCCGCGCGGCCGCGATCACTGGAAGAGTGTTCGACGAATTCGGCGACCCTGCGGCGACCGTTTTCGTCCGTGCGCTGCGACAGCGGTACGTCGATGGACGACGGGAGTTGACGCCAATTGCAGAAGCGCTCGAGGGACTGGCAAACGGGGGCGGCGATATTACCGACGATCTTGGTCAATTCAGGATCTACGGTCTTTCACCGGGGGACTATTTCGTGTCGGCCTCGTTCAACCCCCCCGGCGAACCGGCGACGGCGCTCGGTTTTCCGCCCGTGTACTATCCGGGTACGCCCACCGCGAGTGAAGCACGCCGCATCAAAATCGGTCTGGGTGAAGAGGCGCAGAACATCAACGTCACGCTCGTCAGCGCCCGATACGCGGTCGTTTCTGGAACAATCGTCAATTCGCTCAATGAGCCGGCGAGCGCTTCCGTTCAGCTTGTCGCTACCGACCCTGTCGGGGGCATGCCGGTCGCGCCCGCGAGATCGTCGGCGAACGGGACGTTCATGCTCCGCAGCGTGCCACCTGGGGAGTACCGATTGTACGCGTACGACGTACGCCCCGCGGCCGGATCGTCCGAGTTCGCATCTGTGCCTCTTGCCATCAGTGCTGACGATGTGGCGGCTTTGACAATCGTCACGGCTCCCGGAGCAACTGCACGCGGCCGCATCGTCGCCGAGGACAGCGGAAAGATCAGTGCTCGCGTGTTCGTTCGCAGCGTCAGCACCGCGCCGGCCGCTGGTGCGCCGACGTTTTCGAACAGTTCAGTGGGTGCAGATTCAGATTTGACGTTCGAGATGTCGGGGCTTTCCGATCGGCAGACGTTCCGCACGGGAATGCTGCCGGAGGGCTGGTTCCTGAAATCGGTCACTCACGAGGGGGTCGACATCACCGACGCGGGCTACGAGTTCAAGCCAGGACAGCGTGTTTCCGGTATCGAAATTCGGCTGACGCGGCAAGCGACGCGTCTGGCGGGAACCGTGCAGGACGATGCGGGCAATCCGGTCGCCGACTACACCGTCGTCGCATTCTCCACGAACGCCGGGAAGTGGGGATATCAGACACGATTCGTGCGTAGCGCGCGTCCCGATCAGACGGGGACCTTTTCCATTCGCGCCATGCCACCCGATGAGTACTTTGTCGTCCCCCTCGAATACTTGGAGACAGGTCAGGAGTTCGATCCGGAACAACTCGCCAACTGGAAGGCACAGGCCACAACCGTCGAACTAAAAGAGGGACAGACAAGAACGCTATCGCTCAGGCTGGCGCGGTAGGATTTAGTGCGTCATCGAGTACAGCAAGACGTTGATACCCACCGCGTAGGCATCAACGGAGAACATTTGAAAGTACCGCGGATCCATGCCTTCACGCTCCCAGCCATCCGCGATGTCGGTGTTGTGGGTCGAGAGGACCATGAGCCGGCCATGCTGGTCGGCAATTCCCCTGACGTGGACTTCCGCACTGTCCGCCCCTTGCTCCGATGTCCCGCCGCCGCTCCGCCACCAGTAGCTGATGCCGGGAATTTGCGGAACCTGTTTGAGCGTGAACCGCGTGTTGAACATCGCATGCGTCGCCGGGAGATCGACAAACCGATACTGCGGCTCCGGCAGCACCTTGGCCATCTCACGTTCGAAGTTCTGCCACGCGAAGGCTCCCCACGAATCATCCGACCACAGGAATCCTCCTTTCAGGAGATACAGCCGCATCCTCGCGGCATCCTCTTCCGAGAAGTACAACGATTCGGCCTGCCACAACATCACGAATGGGCATTTGAAGAGGACGTCGTCTGTCGGTCTGACGATCAACGGTAGCGGCTCTCCATTCGCCTTGCTGACGGTGGTCGTCGTCAGCTCGGAGATCCGTGTGCTGAAGTTGTAGTCGGCGTCGGGATAGTCGGTCAGCCACGCGCGGCCGCGATACGCAAGCCGGCAGAAATGCCAGGAACCGTCGAAGCTTTCGTTGGTGGCGACCGCCGGCGCGACGTAGCGCCCGCCACCACCGAACCCTCTCTGACCATCAACGGTCACAACCGCGAGCACGACGGCGAGAAGTGCGCACGCTGAATTTCTGACCGGTTGTGATCGTGCGTTCGTAGTCATGAGAAACCGCACCTTGTCCTCTGTTCACTCCCGGATCTCTCGAATTACACGGCACGGATTCCCCGCCGCGAACACGTCGCCGGGAACGTCGCGCGTCACCACGCTTCCGGCGCCAATGACGGCGCGCGATCCGACACGAACGCCGGGAAGGATGATCGCGCCTCCGCCAACCCACACGTCGGAGCCGATGTCGATCGGCTTGCCGAACTCTTCGCGCCGACGCTGTTCGGCGTTGAGAGGATGCATCGGCGTATAGATCTGCACTGCCGGGCCAAACAACGTGTAATCACCGATCCGCACGCGGCAGACGTCGAGGACGATGCAGTTGAAGTTGAAGAAGACGCGCTCCCCGAGTTCGATATTGACGCCGTAGTCGCAGAAGAACGGCGGCTGCATCCAGACCGATTCTCCACCTTTACCGAACAAATCGCGGAGAATCTGGCGCCGCGCCTCCTGCTGCGACTCACGGGTGGCGTTGAGGTCCTGACACAAATCACGGGCGCGTTCACGGCCGGCGACGAGGTCGGGATCAAACGGGTCATACATCTCGCCAGCGAGCATCTTCTCGCGTTCGTTCACGTGGTCCTCATTTGAAACCCACGACACGGCGAATCATCCCGTCACTCTTCGTCAGGACAAAGAGTTCGCCGTCGTTCGACTGCGCGAACCGCAGATCCACACGCCCTTGTCCGGACACGGCGCCGGCACCGGGTAGTGTGTCACCAATGCCGCCGCGCGAGTGAAACGTTTCGCCGACGAGATCGCGAAGACCGGCGTTTACTTCGTGCATGGCCGCAAGTGTTGCTGCCTTACCGTCGTCAGCACTCAGGACATCGTCCACATCGGCGTACCAGACATGACCGGTCGTGATGTCGCCGAACAGGAGCTTGTTCTTCAACGCGGGAATCTTGTTTCCACGGTAGATGATGCCGCCGGCGATCGCGTCCCCGCCGACCGACGTATGCGGATAGGCAATGACAGGATAGATCGGTGTGACCGTGCCGCGGGTAACCGTTTCAGTGATCTGCCAGGGGACCGTGTCGTCGGCCGGCACATCCTTCATTCCTTCGAGCGACATGACCTGCGGCCCCTCGCGCAAGGGATAGCCATAGTTGGCGCCCTTCCTGATGATCATGACCGTCTCCCAGTGTGTCAGCCCGATGTTGAAGGCAAACAAGCGCGGCGCGCGAGGTTGCGCAGGGTCGACGTCCCATACGAGCCGATGTGGATTGCGCAGGCCCACGGCCCAAATCTCCTTGCGCGCACCATCGAACGATACGAACGGGTTGTCGTTCGGGATTCGGTAGCGGCCGTTTTCGCTCAGCGTACTCGTGGCACTGTGCTCGCGCAGGTCGGGAATGATCCGGAGGATCTTGCCACTCAGGTTGTCCAGCCGCTGCGGCGTCAGCCGGCGAATGTCCTTTTGCTCTCCCGTGCCCGAGTCGCCAACGCCGACGTACATCACACGCCAATCCGCATCACCGCGTTGCGCGGTCGGGTTGAACGTCATCTCACCGAGTGGATGAATCGGCGATGCCAGCTGCATGCGCAAGAGTTCGCGCGCGGTGCCTTCGAAGCTCGCGTTCCTGACGTTGCGATCGGTCCATTCGATCATCACGGCTTCGCGACTGATCACCGCACCTGGCCATGTCGGCGTCACATTCGTAGGCGTCGTCTGGTAACCGGACAGGTCGAGACCGCTGACAACACCGGTCTTCGGGTCAGCCGGTGCTTCGATCGTCGGATCCTCCATGTGGATCGTGTAGAAGATGCCGTTGCGCGCGTAGTCGGGATCGAACACGACGTTGATAAGACCGGTCGCGAAGTTGCGCTGGAAGGTAAACCTTTGAAACAGACCCGGCCGTCCAGCGAGGCCGTTGAAGTCAAGATACTTGGTGAACTGCTTCGTCTGTTTGTCGAGGATATAAAGCGGCCCATTGAGATCGTTGACGAAAAATCGCCGGCCGCCAGGTTCGTCACGCAGGAAATTGACGCGCGCCAACTCAGCTCGCGTGCTGGTATCGGTGTTGTCGGCGGTGATGGGCATCTGCACGTAGTCCGCCAGCTGCAAGGTATGTTTCGGCTTGGTTTCTACCGCGGCGGCTGGCGCGAACGTGACCTCCTTGTGCGACGCCAGCGCACGAAGGTAATTGACGACGCTCCAGATTTCATTGTCCGAGAGCCGGCCTTCCCACCCGGCCATCATCGTTGGCGGCACGCCTTTCTTGATGACGCTGTAGATCTCTCCGTCGCTGGAACCATGATCCCATTGGGTGTCGGTCAGATCTGGCGGTTGCTTCCCACCCTGCTCGGCAATGATCGAAATTGCGATGCCCGCCTTCGCCGCGCCCTGCGCCATGTTGCCGTGGCACGGCGCGCAGTTTGTGTCGTAGGCACGCTTTCCAGTGCCGAGCGATTCGGCAGTCGAGGCGACGGGGTTCGTCAGCTTGGCGGCTTCCTGGCCCGCAACCTGTCCGGCGAGGACGGTTCCACCAATGATGGTGACGGCAACGACCAGACCACTGACGCATTGCAGACGTGAATACATTCTCATTACGGTGAACACTCCACGATTACAGAGCGAAGTCGTCCTCGAAGAACTCACCTTGCACCCTGGTGCCGGCTGCCCGGCGCTCGGCTTCCCGCCGGCGAAGCTCCACTCGTCGAATCTTCCCGGAAATCGTCTTTGGCAATTCGCAGAATTCCAATCGCCGGATCCGCTTGTACGGCGCCAATCGGCTTCGACAGAAGTCCAAGATCTCCTTTGCCAGTTCTGACGAGGGCTGACGTTCGGCCACCAGCGTGACGAACGCCTTGGGGATGGCGTGGCGTACGGGATCCGGGCTGGGCACGACCGCGGCTTCGGCAACCGCAGGGTGCTCGATCAGCGTGCTCTCCAGCTCGAACGGACTGATTCGGTAGTCCGATGCCTTGAACACGTCGTCAGCACGACCCACATACGTAATGTATCCATCCGCATCACGCATTGCGACGTCGCCAGTACGGTAGTGAGAGTCGGATGTCACCGCCGCGCTCTTCTCGACTGCGTCCGCATATCCCTGCATGAGACCACCGCGCCCGTCTTTTATGTTGATGCAAATCTCCCCTTCGTCGCCGGTCGTCCCGTCGACATTGATCAGGTCAACCGCATAACCCGGAAGCGGCCGACCCATCGATCCAACTTTTATCGGTTGGCCGGGAGGATTGCCAATGAGCGCGGTTGTTTCCGTCTGGCCGAAGCCATCGCGAATCGTCAGGCCCCACGCCGCCCTGACCTGCTCGATCACTTCCGGATTCAACGGCTCGCCGGCGCTTGCCACTTCCCGAAGTGAGACGTCGTAATTGACGAGCGGCTCTTGAATGAGCATTCGCCATACCGTCGGCGGAGCACACAGCGTGGTGATGCCGTATCTCACCAGCGCATCGAGAACCGTCCGCGATTGAAACTTGCGATAGTTGAACGTGAAGACTGTCGCACCTGCGTTCCACGGCGCGAAAATGCAGCTCCATGCGTGCTTCGCCCAACCCGGCGAACTGATATTCCAATGGACATCTCCGGGTTGCAGGCCCAACCAATACATCGTCGACAGATGTCCGACCGGGTAACTCTGATGGGTATGCAGCACTAACTTCGGCTTCGCTGTCGTGCCTGACGTGAAATACAGGAGGAGCGGGTCGTCGCGATCGGTGTCGCACTCCGGTACAAACGTCGTACTCGCAGTCGCTGACTCGTTCAAGTTACGCCATCCAGTCGGCGTCGATTCGCCGACGCTGATACGCGTAAACGGGTGCGAGACATCGGCGAACTTCGATGTGCAGTCCGCGCCGGCGACGACATGCGCGACCCGTCCGCGCTCGAAGCGATCGCGAATATCCTCGCCTGCGAGTAACGTCGTCGCCGGAATCACGATGATCCCCATTTTCATGCACGCGAGGAACGTCTCCCACAGCGCGACTTCATTGCCGAGCATCAGCAGCAGACGATCGCCGCGCCTCATTCCAAGGGATCGGAAGAACGAGGCGATGCGACTGGAACGTTCGGAGAGTTCTTGAAACGTGCACACCATCTCTGTGCGGTCGTCATCGACGACGACAAGTGCGCGGCGCGTGTTTCCGGCCGACACGACGTCGAAGTAGTCCAACGCCCAGTTGAATGTATTCATCGACGGCCACCGGAACGCGCGTGCCGCGGTGTCGTAGTCGGTCCGATGGGTTATGAGAAAGTCGCGCGCCGCCAGGAACGGTTGAGCAGACATACAGCCTATATGGCCGCGTTTGTATCACGAATGTCGATTGACGGTCGCCCGTTGGCACCCGACATGCTCGTTCTTCAGCGATCCGGCATAGACGAGGAGGTGCAGTGTGGACCGTAAGAGAACGTGGCAGTTGGACCCAGCGCATTCGACGATTGAATTCAGCGTGAAGCACATGATGTTTACGACCGTTCGTGGGCGTTTCAAGAGCTTCAGCGGCGCTGTTCAGGTCGACGAACAGAATCCGAACAACTCGCAGGTTGAGGTCACGATCGATGCAGCGAGCATCGACACCGGTGTGGCGGATCGTGACGCGCATCTACGAACCGGAGATTTCCTGGACGTTGAACAGTATCCCAGCATCACCTTCCGCAGCACTCGCGTCGAAGGGGCGTATCAGAAAGAAGGCGATCGGTTTCGCGTGACGGGCGACCTCGAGATCCGCGGCCAGTCCATTCCGGTCACGCTGGATGCAACCTTCGAAGGGCTGGGCAAGGATCCATGGGGTAAACAGCGAGCAGGTTTTGCCGCACGCACGGAGATCGATCGCCGCGATTGGGGACTCCGCTGGAACCAGGCGCTCGAGACTGGCGGCATCCTCGTCGGGAACACGGTCAAAATTGAAGCCGAGGCACAGGCAGTCGGCGACCAGGATGAGGCGGAGTTGGCTGGCGCCGCGTCGTCGAGCAGCGGCCCCACCCGAGCCTGAAGTCGGCACCTCGCACACGGCCGCACGGTCCGTCTACACTAGAGACGGTTCGGAGACCGAAGGCGCGCCACGGGCGCGCCCGCCGGAGCGGAGCGCGGCGTTGGGGCCCCGCGAGCGCAGGCGTAGGGGTTCCGGGGGCAAAGCCCCCGGATCAATATTGGATAACCTGACACATTCACTGTTTGGCTGGACGGTCGCGCGAGCCGGTCTAGGCCGTCGCGTCCCTTACGCGACGGCGACACTCATCATCGCCTCGAACGCACCCGACATCGACATCGTCTCCGGCTTTCGAAGCGGCGTCGATTACCTCGCGGTGCATCGAGGACCGACGCACGGTCCGCTCGGCGTAGTCGGTCTTGGCCTGATTACGGCGGGCGTCATCTCGACCTGGGCCCGATTCCGATCGGCGAGCGGTAGCGGTGTCGCCGATCCCGGCGTTTCGCACCATTTCACGCGATGGTGGCTGCTCGCGATGGTGGGCATCGGGTGTCACGTGTTGATGGATCTGCCGACCTCATACGGCACGCGGCTGCTCAGCCCCTTCTCCTGGACCTGGTATGCACTGGATTGGATGCCAATCATCGACGTGTATTTGTGGTTTGTGCTCATCGCGTCAGTGATCGTCGGTTCGCGGTGGCGCCGTGAACGGGTTGCGCTCATCGCACTCGGACTGATGGCGTTCGACTACGCCGCGCGCGCGGCACTTCACGAGCGCGCGCTTACCAACGGCGCGGCGTTCAATGCAGCCGGGCAGCACGCACCGTGTACCAGCGCTCCAACATTCGTCGCCCATTCGGGACCTTTCGATACGTCTTTTGCCGAGCCCGGCACATGCGTCGAGGCCGCTGCCCTTCCGACTTTCTTCTCGCCATTCACCTGGCGCATCATCCGGCGCCAACCGAACGACTACGAACTCAGCGATCGACGTCTGTTCGAGAGCGTAGTGACGGTCGAGTCGACCCGACTCGTGACCGATAGCGGCTCGGAGGTGCACCGAGTACGCACGATCCGGCCTGGCCGTGTCTATCTCGACTTTGCCCGCTTCCCTATTGCGCAAGTGTCAGCCCACACCGATACACGCACAACAGTGCGGCTGTTTGACGCCCGGTTCGTCGCGGTGCCCTCCTTCCGGCAGGACGGGGCGACGAACGCGCGTCTGTCGGTCGTCGTCACGTTCGACGAGTCAGGCCGCATCCTCGAGGAGCGTTTCGGGAATTGACGTTCAGCGATGTATCGCTGGCGCGTATAATCCGCCAATGCCTCACCGTCGAGATGTCCTTCGCGTCGCCGCGACTGCGCCGTTGGCGATGTTCACCGTTGGCCGGGAAAAATCCGAGGCCGCCTCACCCGCAACGCCGCCGCCCTACACGCTCTCTATCAACATCGAGATCATGTTCAACACCGGCCGCGGCAATCCGCCGATGCCACGAGCCGATCGGATCCGTGCCGTAGCCGCGAACGGGTTCAAGGCATACAGCTACTGGAACGCGACCGCCGAGGAACGCAAGGCGATGATCAAAGCCCAGCAGGAGACGGGGCTCAAGTGCGTGAGCCTTGTCGGCACCGGGAACGCCGGTGGCACGACCGGCTTCACCAAACCTGGTGCGCAGGACGCATTGCTCGCAGAAATTAAAGAGCGCGTCGAGATTGCGAAGGAGTTCGGGACGCAGCCCGACCTGATTTCCTTTGTCGGTATCCTGCAACCCGATGTCCCGTGGGAGACACAGCGGGCCCAGATCGTCGACGGGTTGAAACGCGCCGGTGACATCGCCGCAGCTGCCGGCGTGACGATCGCCCTCGAACCGCTCAGCGTCAATCCCGGCCAGCCGCGCCGCGCCCTCGATCGAGCGATCGATGCGTTTCCTGTCATCAAGGACGTCAATCACCCCCACGTCAAGATCTGCTTCGACCTTTACCATCTGCAGCGGACCGAGGGGAATCTCGTCGTCAACCTGCGCAACGGTCTGCAGGACAAGCTGATCAAACTGGTGCAGGTTGGCGACAATCCAGGGCGACTTGAACCGGGGACGGGCGAGATCAACTATCCGTTCATCTTCAAAGAACTTCGCCGCCTGAACTGGACCGGCTACGTCGATACGGAGCACGGCACGTCGAACACCGCTGAATACGCGATGAACGTCGTCAGAAAGATGGCTGAGGAGAACTGATCATCGAGCGGACCGGGGCTTGTATAGGCACCGGTCGTGGCGAAACGATCCCGCGCCCCTCGCGCCAGTAAAGTCGGAGCAAAACAGCTCAACGGTGTCATGCGGCGGGTGTTCGGCCTGACCGAGCTGCGACCCGGCCAGGACGAAGTCATCCGATCGGTATTGAGCGGCCGCGATACGGTTGCGGTCATGCCCACCGGCAGCGGCAAATCCCTTTGCTATCAGCTCCCGGGACTGCACCTCGACGGTACAACAATCGTCGTGTCTCCCCTCATCTCTTTAATGAAGGATCAGAGCGACAAGCTTCAGGAGCTTGGCGTCGATGCCTCACAACTCAACAGCGCATTAACGAAGTCGGAACAACGCGAGTCGCTCGAACGGTTGCGTTCCGGAAGCGAATTCGTGTTTACGACGCCAGAACGACTCTCGACCGATACGGCCTTCGTCGACCTGCTGAAGCAGCACACCATCGATCGCTTCGTAGTCGACGAAGCGCACTGCGTGTCGCAATGGGGTCACGAGTTCAGGCCTGCGTTCATCGAGCTCAAGGAAGTCATCGCCGAGCTCGGGCATCCCCCGGTCCTGGCGCTGACGGCGACCGCCACACCTGCCGTGATCGACGACATCGTCGGATCGCTCGGTCTGAGAACGCCGCACATCGTCAACACTGGAATCTTCAGACCCAACCTGCGGCTTGAAGTGCATCAAACGCCGTCAGAAATGGCAAAGCGGCGACAGCTCGCAGAGCTCGTACGTCATGGCGAAGGAACCGGCATCGTTTACACAGCGACTGTAAAGCAGGTCGAAGCGGTGCATGCAGAGCTCGCCGCCGCCGGGCTCCGCGTCGCTCCTTACCACGGCCGCCTGTCACGCCAGGCACGGCACGACAATCAGGATCGCTTCATGGCGGGCGAGCTCGATGCGATTGTTGCCACCAATGCGTTCGGCATGGGCATCGACAAGCCGGACATTCGCCTGGTTGTGCACTTCGCCATGCCGGGATCGCTCGAAGCGTATTACCAGGAGGCCGGGCGCGCCGGACGCGATGGCGCCTCATCTCGCTGTGCTCTCCTCTTCAGCACCGCCGATCGCCGCACGCATCGCTACTTCATCGCGGCGCGGTTTCGTGGTGCCGAGACGCGACTGGTCCGGAAGGAGCTTGCCGACCACGAGCGGCAGACCAAAACCGATCAGCAGGCGGAACGCCGGCGGGCGGACGAAGAAAAGCTGGAACGAATGGTGCTTTACGGGCAAACGATCGCCTGTAGATGGCGGACGCTTCTCCAGTACTTTCACGAACCCGACATCGACGATACGTTTCAGTGCGGGAATTGCGACGTTTGTGTGGACCAGCGTCAATCAGGATAGGCGGCGGCGCCACTCTTCGCGCGTCTGTCCCCATAGGTCGACACGATCATTCTCGTAAGGCGGCGGCATTTTCCCCGGGCCGAGATTGCGTGACCCAAGTTTCTGCGCGACTCGCTGCGACGCGAGATTCTCCGGAGCGATCGAATGGATGATGTTCGACCATCCCAATGTGTCGAACGCCCAGTTCGTCGCGACGATGGCACCTTCCACGGCATACCCACGACCCCAGCAATCGCGCGCGATCGACCACCCGATCTCGCAACCGGGCCAGCCTTCCGGCTGCCACGGTCCGAGCCGGCCAATCCACCGTCTGGTCTCCTTTTCGATCACAGAGAACATCGCAAATCCGGTGGCGTGCCACGCCCCGATCATCGTCATCAATTGCCGCCAACAGACGGCTCGCGGCGCCACCCCGCCGATGAACCGCGCCGCGACTTCGTCGGCCATCATCTCGCTCCAGCCATCGAGATCCTCGAGCCTGGGGGGGCGCAGAATCAGACGCGGTGTTTCGAGGTGCAGATCGTCGATTGCGTGCATCCCGCTATTGTTTCAGTTTGGCTGAAGATGGCAATCGCGATCCCGTCATAGAGAAAAACAGGAGAAAGGAGAACGGAGAACGGAGAAAGCCTTTTTCGTTCTCCCTTCTCCCTTCTCCTGTCCATCTCTTGGACGGGAATGCAGCGTGACGGTGAACGCTGGTGATTAAGTACGCCCGCCCAGAATTCCAACCGGGGCAAATACCACAATTTTCCATGCAAACGCGAACTAATTGTGATATCTGTTCGTAGCATGAAAGGGGAGCGCCTTGGCGAATTCGAAGAGTTCACGCTGCTGGCGGTTCGCGCGCTCGGCGACAACACTTATGCCGTGCCCATTCAGCAGTATGTCGAGAAGGTCACCGGCCGCGTAGTCTCGATCGGCTCGATCTATGCCGCTCTCGCGCGGCTCGAAGACAAAGGGTTCCTGCGCTCGACCATGAGCGAGGCGGTCGCGCAGCGCGGCGGCAAGTCGAAGCGGATCTACGCCGTGACGCCGAGTGGCTTAAAAACAGCGCGCGATCTTCATCGCCAACGCGAGCGGATGTGGAATGAGATCGCCCGCCCTCAGCGACCACGAGTTCCTGGGAGTCGAAGGACTGAAGGAGAGCAGTCGTGATGCGCCGGCCGCGTCTGCCGCTCCTCGCGCGGTGGGTACTGCGATTGTCCCCAGTGCCGCGTCAGTCGCGCGCGGAAGTGCACGCCGACCTGCACGAACTCTTCGTCGCGCGGCGAAGCGATCGCGGCGTCGTTCACGCACATTGGCGTCTGTATCACGACCTCGGCAGCCTGTGGCTCCAATCCGGAGAGATCATGCAAACACCCACTCCCCGATCCCTGTTCGCCGCTTTTCGTGACGCAGGCGGTGATCTGAGATATGCAGTGCGGCTGTTCGCGCGGCAGCCTGCGATCTTCCTGCTCACGATCATCGGCCTTTCACTTGGATTGGCGATCGCGACCGCGGCATTCAGCATCATGAATGTTGCGCTCCTGCGCGGTGAAGGGATCGTCGATCCGGACCGCGCGCCAGGCGTGCTGCGGACGGCAGACCAATCGGTGTGGGATGTTTGGCAGTACGACGAGTTCGTTCACTTGCGCGAAGGTTCCACGCGAATGCAGGTCGAAGCGGTGATGACCGACGCTGCCGTCGTGCGGACGACGGCGGAGGAAGGTGATGGCCCTTTGACTCGCGTCGCGTTTGTCAGCGGCGGCTTTTTCGCCGCGACGGGCGGCCGAGTAACCGCCGGCCGTCCACTCGCCAGTGCTGACGAACGTGACATTTATCTCATGGGTCAACCTCCCGTCGTCGTCAGCGCCGTGTTCTGGGCTACGAGACTGAATCGCGATCCTCAGGCGGTCGGGCGGACGATCCGCGTGGGCCGTGCGACAGCGACCATCGTTGGCATAACAGAGCGCGGGTTCTCCGCGCCGCACAATTCGCTGCTCTGGATGCCGCTGCCCGCCTACCGTGCCATTTACAGTACGAGCCGCGTCAGCGGTACACCCGAAACGGTACAGGTTTTCGGACGGTTGTCACCGAAGATCGCGCTCGCAGAAGCCGAAGCGCAGCTGAGTGCAGTTGCCGCCACGAGCCCGCGCAAGCCGACGGCAGAGGGATCGAAGATCGGGGTGGCACTGGATCCGCACAGGGGACTCGGCCGGGTGTCCTCCACGACCATGATCGTGGTCGCGATTTTCGTATTCGCCATTATCGGTCTCGTGTTGCTGTTGACCAGCGCGAACGTCGCAACTGTTCTGGTCTCGTTGGCGATCACGCGCGAGCGCGAAATCGGCGTGCGTGCCGCGCTCGGCGCGAGCCGGTGGCGTATCGTCCGGCAGCTCGTGACGGAAAGTCTCGCGCTCGGAACCATCGCTGCCGTGTTTGGGTTCGTCCTTGCTTTTTGGAGCATGCCGGTCGTCGGCATGATGATCGAGGCCCCTGCCGGTGCCGACCTGTCGCCGGATCTCAGAGTCTTCCTGTTTCTCGGTTTGGTGACGATCGTCAGCGGCGTCGGCGCCGGCCTGGCGCCAGCCTCGCATGGACGCGGCGTCGATCTCGTCACGCCACTCAAGGGGGACGGCGCCGGGCAGAACAGACTCGCACCAAGACGCCTGCGATCGCTACTCGTAGTGACTCAGGCGGCCGTCTCCGTGCTGCTCATCGTCGTCTCAACGCTGTTCGTGCGCGCAGCGTTTCAGGTTGCCGCGATCGACGTCGGGTTCCAGCCGACAGGACTCTACGCCGCGTCAGCCAGCCTCGCCAGCGGCTCGGACGAGAGTGATGCCGCGCTGCGGAGCTTCTGGGCGCGCGCGATCGCCGAAGTGCGCGAGGTGCGTGGCGTCCGAGCGGTGACACTGGCCGAACTCGCACCATTCGGCGGCATCATGAGAATGGCGGTGACGCACGACAATCCCGCTCGCGTCATCGACCTCAATCGAACACGCCCGGACTACTTCGAGACGGTCGGGATTCGCCTGTTGACCGGACGCATCTATACGCGCGAGGAAGTCGCCGCCAAGGCTGCCGTTGCCGTCGTCAGCGAGTCGCTCGCACGAGCCTACTGGCACGACCAGTCGCCGCTCGGTCAGATGCTGCCGCAGGAGATTCCGATGGCGGGGGGGCGTCCGCTGATCATTGGTGTCGTGTCCGACACCATCACGGCAAGGCTGCATGAACGACGTGCACTTGCCGTCTACGAGCCGCTCGATCCCGGTAGCGAAAAGTTCGCGCGGCTCCTGATCCGGGTAATGCCGGGCAGTGTCGGTGCAATGGAAGAAGCGGCGCAGCGGCTGCGCGCGATCGATGCACAGGCTGACGTCAGGATTACCAGCGTGGCCGCGGATCTGCGCCTCGAGGCAAGCCGACCGCGTATGTTAGCGACGCTGACCGGCACGATCGGCATCATCGCGATCGTGCTATGCGTCATCGGTCTATACGGCTTGACCGCATCGGTCGTCGGTCAGCGTGTGCGCGAAATGGGCGTACGGGTTGCCCTGGGTGCGCAGCGGCGCGATCTTTTGCGGCTGTTGATGTGGGACAGCTTACGGCCGGTCGCACTCGGTCTTGCGATCGGGACCGGAGCGGCGCTGCTCGCGAGCCGCATCATTGTTGCCGCGATGTTTTTCGGCGTGTCGCCGCACGATCCCGTTGCACTCAGTGGAGCCGCGTTGATCCTGAGTGTGGCGGCGACACTGGCGGTGCGCGCCCCGACGAGCCGTGCAGCATCGGTGGACGCGGCGTCTGTGTTAAAGGGATGGTGAGTGGCTAGCCTGCTGACTGCGCAACCAACAGCCGGTCGAGCATGCTTATCAACGACGGCACGTCGACCGGTTTCACGACGTGTGCATCGAAACCCGCCGCTTCACACTTTTCGCGGTCCGTCGCCTGTCCATAACCGGTGACCGCCATCAGGACTGGCCGCCGGCGGCCGGCGGCGGCGGCGATCAGCTGGCCTGCGACCTCATACCCGTCCATCACCGGTAGACCCAGATCGATCAGCGCGCCGTCTGGCTCAAATTCGACGGCGGCCTCGAGAGCCCCCGGACCATCGAATGCGACGCGCGTGTCGTGGCCGACCATTTCAAGCGCCTCGGCGAGCAGTCGTGCGGCGTCGACATTGTCGTCGACGACGAGAATTCGACGCCCAGTCGCGAGCCGCGAGTGCTCCTGCGGATGCGTCGCAACGGCGTTGGGTTGTCGCGCGTCGGCGGTAATAGCCGGAAGACGAATGACGAACTCGCTGCCCTTGCCAACGCCATCGCTGTGCGCTTCGACGCTCCCGGCGTGAAGCTCGACGAGGTTCTTGACGATCGTCAAGCCGAGACCGAGGCCGCCGTGCGATCGGTCCAGCGCCTGACGCTCTTGCATGAACATCTCGAAGATATGCGGCAGCATGTCGGACGAAATGCCAATCCCCGAATCCTTGATACGAAGAACGACCTGACCGCCATCGGGCCGCGCGTCGATACGAATGTCGCCGCGCGGCTCGCTGTATTTCGCCGAATTACTGACCACGTTGAGGACGACCTGCGTAAGCCGGGTCGCGTCGCCGCGGATCAACAGCCCGCGCGGAACATCCACGCTCAGCTGGTGACGACGCTGCTCCAGCAACGGGCTGGTTGCCTCAACGGCATTGGCCACGATGTCGGCCAGCTCGATGGTCTGCTGGCGCAGCTCGATCTTTCCCCGCGCGATGCGCGAGACATCGAGCAAATCATCGATCAGCCGCACGAGGTGACGCACCTGACGATCGATCACGGTGCGCTCCTTCAGAGTATTGCCGTCCGAGCGCAGGCTCATGAGCTGCAAGGCCGTCAAAATCGGCGCCAGCGGATTGCGCAGTTCGTGGCCGAGGATGGCGAGGAATTGATCCTTGGTCCGGTTCGCGGTCTCGGCCGCGGCGCGCAATCGGTTCGTTTCGTTGCGCGCGACGACCTCGTCGGTGACATCGAAGGCGATGACCAGCACACCTTCGATCTCGTCGCTCAGCCCGCGCATTGGCGCGTAGACAAAGTTGAAGTACACGGTGTCATACGTGCCATCGCCGCGCCGGTCGAGGCGCGCCGGTACTTCTTTGCCGACATGCGGCACACCGGTAAGAAACACTCCATCGAGCAGCGATTCGAACGATTGTCCCCGCAGTTCGGGCAGCGCATCGACAAGCGAACGAGACAACACGTCGCGTTCCATCCGGCCCCAAATCGCGCAGGCAAGCGGATTCGCCAACTCGACGACGTGCGTCGGGCCTCGCAGGATGACAATCGGGGTCGGCGCCTGCATGAACAGCGAACGAAGGTGTTGTTTTTGGAGCTCGGCCTCGCGGCGCGCCCTCGACAGATTCAGTAGTGATTTGACTCGCGCTGTGAGCTCGCGAGCACCAAACGGCTTGATGATGTAGTCGTCGGCGCCGGCATCGAGCCCTGAGACACGCGCTTCCTCGCCGGCGCGTGCAGAGACCATCATGACCGGAACCGTAAGCGTCCGGGCGTCGCTGCGCAATTCCCGGAGCAGGGCGAAACCGTCCATTTCCGGCATCATGACGTCGGTCACAATCAGGTTTGGTGGATTGGCGCGGGCCAATTCCAATGCCACCAGACCATTGTTCGCTGGTGTCACATCCCAGTCGCGAAGCAGCTGGCACAGGTAATCGCGCATGTCCGCATTGTCATCGACCACCAGCACGCGCTCCCTTACGGCACGACTCTCCCGCTGACTGTCACCCACCGTGCGCGCGGTTGGACGCGTGTCTTCATTGACTGGTGCCTCCGGCATCCATCGCATCGCTTCATCAACGAACGGCGAGGCAATAAGGCTCGGAGCGTCGGGGACCGGCGAAATCACGACACGATCAGGCGGGAGATGGCCCGCGCCTGTCGGCATCCGAACAACGAATTGCGTGCCCTCGCCGATCCGGCTTGCGACGTCAATCGTGCCGCCATGCAGCCGCACGAGTTCGTGCGTGAGCGCGAGGCCGATGCCCGTCCCTTCGTGCGTTCTCGATGTCGCCCCTTCGACTCGATGAAACCGTTCGAAAATCCGCGGCAGCTCTGATTGGGCGATACCGGTGCCGGTGTCGGTGACGGTCAATTCGATCGCCCCTTCGCGCGCGTCCAGATCGATACGGATCTCCCCGGCGAACGTGAACTTCAACGCGTTCGAGAGCAGGTTCAGGACAATCTTTTCCCACATGTCGCGATCGAGGAATACGGGCGCCTCAATCGGGCGACAGCGGACTTCGAAGTGAATTCCCGCGCGATGGATCGCCGATTCAAAACTGCTTGCGATATCGCGTGTCAGACTGCAGACGTCGGTCGGCGCGTAGATCGCCTGCGCGCGGCCGGCCTCGATGCGGGAGAAGTCGAGCAGCGCGTTGACCAACTTCAGCAACCGGCCGGCGTTCCGCTGAAGGATGTCGACGTCGTGTTGCTGCGTTGGAGTCAGTTTACCGTTGACTTCGGCAATCAGGTTCTCGATCGGCCCAAGCATCAGCGTCAACGGCGTGCGAAACTCGTGACTGACGTTGCTGAAAAAGGCGGTCTTCGCACGATCGATCGCGGCCAGAGCCTCGGCGCGCTGGCGTTCCTCCTCGTATGCGCGCGCGTTCGCCAGCGCCGTACTGAGTTGGTCGGCAACCAGATCGATGAAGTTCCGATAGGGTTCGTCCAATGGCCGTCGCGGGTTCAGACCAACAACCAGACGCCCGGCGCGAGCGCCCGATGTCGACGCCGCGAGAGTACGCGTCGTGACCAGAGTGGGCTTCACCGCCGACAGTTGTTGGTGCGCGTCTGGAGTCGAGGCCTGAAGCTCATCGGCGAGGTAGGCAAGCGCGAACGTGATATCGGGATTGCCGGCCAGCGTTTCCATCGCCAGCAGACATGCCTCGCGCTGCGTTCTGGAGGTCGCGTTCCGCGACGCGAGATCGCGCAGCAGCGCCATCCGTCGCTCACCAACGACTCGCTCCGTGGTCTCCGTGACGATGCAGAACACGCCACCCACGGCGCCAGACTCGACACGCACAGGATCGTACGAGACGTCGAAGTAGGTTTCTTCGAGGAAGCCGTGGCGGTCGATCTCGAACAACAGATCCTTGGCCCAGAATGCCTCGCCCGTCCGCACGACGCCGGCGAGCAATTCGTGCAACTGGCTGTCCCAGATTTCGCTCCATGCACGACGCCCCGGCCACCCGAGCGCGTGCGGGTGCTTCGCGCCGAACACAGGCCTGTACGCATCGTTATAGAAGACGATGAACTCGTCGCCCCAGAAGAGAATGATTTGCGCCTTCGAGGGCAGCAGCATGCTGAGCGTGCTGCGGAGACTCTGTGGCCATTGCTCCGGTGCGCCCAGCGGACTGTTGGACCAGTCCATTTCGCGCATGCGCGCGCCCATTTCCCCGCCGCCGGCGAGAAAGGTGAGTGGCGATTGCTGGTTGGACGGAGCTCCCATTCGAACGTCGCGCCGGGTCACAATGATGTCGGCGGGCAGTGACCCGATCGCACGAAAGCATCGATTGGTAAACAAACGTTGTGCCGATGGGCTGAGCCACGGTTCGTCCCTGCCGCAACTGCCCCAACCTTGTCGAATCAGCCGTTTACAAGCGAGCCGCCGCGCAACCCATGCAAACCTGATCCGTTGCATTCCACGACAGAACCGTTGCCGCATGAATTCTGACGCGACACGGCCGGCGGTTTCTCGTCACGCGGTGAGCCGCCGCCGGGACGCCGAGTTCCGACCGTTACGAGGTTTATTCGGTCTTGAGTGTTCGGACAGGATCGACCCTCGCTGCTCGGAGCGCCGGGAGCGCACTTGCGAGGACGACGGTACCGAGGACGAGGATGGCTGTGACCGAGATCGTCACCGGATCGATTGGCGAGACGCCGACGATGAAGCCGCCGAGCGCGCGGGCGCCGAGCACGCCGAAGAAGATTCCAATGGCCAGGCCGCTCGTCACGAGCGTCAGGCTGCCTCGCACCACCAGTTGCACAACATCGACCGTCCGAGCGCCGATGGCTTTGCGGATGCCGATCTCTCGCGTGCGCTGGGCGACGGTCAACGACACCAGACCGTAGAGTCCCATCGTCGCCAGTACTGCCGCCAGCGCGCCGAAAGCACCCGTCAGCGTCGCACCGACTTGCGCCGGAACGATCGCAACCGCGACCGCCGTCGTCAATGGCTTGATCTCGACGAAGATTTCGGGCGCGACACGTCGTAGCCCAGACCTCAGCGCCGCGATTGTTCCCGCACTTTCCAGCACATTGGGATCCTAAGCTTAGAATTCCACGTGGACAAGTTGTCGC
>JADMIO010806461.1_pt1 | contig 63585 bp, 67 predicted proteins | sample 8958161 | NCBI WGS metagenome assembly JADMIO01 (sample SAMN16585339, study PRJNA669376) | soil metagenome | isolation source: Crop rotation soil | place: USA: Cullars Rotation, Alabama | collected 2011
CGCGACAACTTGTCCACGTGGAATTCTAAGCTTAGGATCCCAATGTGCTGGAAAGATCGCTGCGTCGATCCACGAATGGGGATGGACCAGTCCGGTCCTCGTGACCGAGCAGGGCATGGTCATCGCGGGCCATGGACGGGTGCGGGCCGCCAGGAAGCTTGGCCTGACCGAAGTGCCGGTCATGGTGGCGTCCGGATGGACCAAGGCCCAAATCCAGGCCTACGCGCTGGCCGACAACAAGCTGGCTCTGAACGCCGGCTGGGATACCGACATCCTGGCCCTGGAGATCGCAGAACTTCAGCAGATCGGGTTTCACATTGATCTCATTGGTTTCGATCAGGCGGAACTCGCGGCGTTGAACTCAGGCGCCGCTGGGCTGACGGACCCCGACGAGGTTCCCGAGGTACCGGCCGTCCCGGTGTCGAGACCCGGCGACCTGTGGAGGCTAGGTAGGCACCGGCTGTTGTGCGGTGACAGCACCAACACCGCCGACGTGGCCGCGGTCCTCGATGACATCAGCCCGCACCTGATGGTGACCGATCCACCGTATGGCGTGGACTACGACCCGGCCTGGCGGACCAGGGCTGGCGTCAAGCATGACAGCAAGAAGCTCGGCAAGGTCGCCAACGACAACCGGGCGGACTGGCGCGAGGCCTGGGCGCTGTTCCCCGGCACGGTCGCCTATGTCTGGCACGCGGGGCGCTATGCCAGCACGGTGCAAGAATCACTGGCGGCAGAGGGCTTCGAAGTACGCTCGCAGATCATCTGGGCCAAGGACCGGTTTGCCTTGAGCCGGGGGCATTATCACTGGCAGCACGAGCCATGCTGGTACGCCGTCCGCAATGGGCCGGCGAGCTGGACTGGAGACCGCAAGCAATCGACGCTCTGGCAAATCCCGGCCCGGGAGGGTACGGGCTTCGAGCATGGCACGCAGAAGCCCGTGGAATGCATGAAGCGGCCGATCGAGAACAACTCCTCGCCCGGCCAGGCGGTCTACGAGCCGTTCTCTGGCTCAGGCACCACCATCATCGCGGCCGAGATCACTGGCCGCTCCTGTCATGCCGTCGAGGTGTTGCCGCAATACGTCGACGTTGCCATCGAGCGTTGGCAGGCGTTTACCGGTGACACAGCGCGCCTGGACGCCGGCGGCGCGACCTTCGCGAAGATTGCTGCCGAACGGAGCCGGGCATGAGCCGAAAGGCGCATCAGCCCGACCCGGGCCAGCGCCGCCAGGTGGAGGCCTTGGCGGCCTATGGCATCCCCGAGCAGGACATTGCCCGGGTGGTCGCCATCGATCCCAAGACCCTGCGCAAGCATTACCGGGAGGAACTCGATCTCGGACAGACCAAGGCCAACGCGCAGGTGGCAGGCTTTCTCTTCAACTCGGCCCGCAACGGCAACGTCACCGCGCAGATTTTCTGGCTGAAGACGCGAGCGCAATGGAAAGAGGTCCCCTCCGAACACCGGCATGTGGCGGCGGTAGGCACAATGGACGTCCGCGAGATGTCAGATGAAGAACTCGAACGAAGGATTTTCGGCAAGCCAGTCGAGCTGCCGGGCCTGTCGAGGATAGAGCGGAGCGAAGTGCTCGCGCCGGTATTGAATGCGATGTTGAATGCCGCAAAGGCCAAGAACGGCGAGGAATCTGGTGGGTGTTGATGGACTCACCGAAGACACACAGCGAGCGGCTGCGGTCGAGGTCATTCGGAGAGAGGCACTGCGCTCCGGCAGAAAGGTTCGTCAGGTTCTTTCTTTAATACGGATCAGCGATCCTCCAACCGAGGCCGAGCAGCGGTTGCTGGGAGCGATCCGCGTGCTGCGAGTGCCACACGCAATCATGCCGCACAAGTGCAGGACGGTTGCCGAATGGATGCGCGCTTACGCAGGCAAGGGCACGCGAGATTAAAAGGCCTTCGGGACGGAAAACTCACGTTGCGTGTCGGTGCCGCATCTCGGACAGCGATAGGTCGCTGTGTATTCCTGCGTATTGGGAACAGGAATCAGGGTCCGAAGCGGCATATCGACCGAGCAGCGGGGGCACGTTACCTGCGGAGCATGGTCGATCAGGCGGTCGAAGTCGGTCTCTATTCCCATTCCCTGATTATATCGAAAAGTTTTAAACAACCCAGAGTGCACCGAAGGGCTTTTGCAACGCTGCTTCTCTAACAGCGCTACAATTTATCTTTTTCTGTGCTTGGTCAGAGCTCTTCGATCCTCCGTTCGGGCGCGTTCTTCACCACGAAAATCGACAGTGGTGCCCTTAGGGAGTGCGGCTGCCAACATTAGAGCATCCCAGTTCGTGAGCCGCACGCAGCCGTGGGACTCAGTTTTGCTGACCTTGGAGGGTTCTGGCGTTCCGTGAATGCCGAACCCCTCGCCCGGCGAAAGGGCGATCCATACCAAGCCAACAGGATTGTTGGCGCCAGGTTTGATCGTGAAAGGCTTATTTGAGCGAACCCCCTTAAATGCATAGTCCGGATTATAGCGATAGGTCGGATTTTTGCTGATACTTCGGACTTTAAGGATTCCGGTTGGAGCAGGTTTCTCTTTGCTGCCGACGGTGGCGGGATAGAACGCCAACAGCTTTCCCTCTCGGTCAAACACTTTCACAGTCTGGTGCGTTTTGTCGACCTCCAGGCGATTGGCCTTGCCTGGAAGATCGTTAGCCACGCGGCTTGCCACAACAATTCGGTGGCCGGGGGAGTCGAACTGTTCACCTGGATTCAACGTGCGAAGCAAATCCTCGCTCATATGGAATCTTTCAGCGATCTTTTCGAGCGAGCTCGTGTATCCAAGGGAGGGCAGGTCTTTCATCTCCTCCATCTTTTTCGGAATGTCTTTGACAAAGGGGCCCTGAACGTCGTCCTCAGACAAGGTGTACCGCTCCAGCACGGGTTCGGAACTTGTTGCCGTCAGCCTTTCCCAGACGTCCTCGCGCAATTGATCCGACTGAGCCAATCCTTGTTCTGCTTCGAAAGCGGCCAAGGCCTTTTTGAAATTTTCGCCGGCTTTCCCGTCGATCTCGCCCGGCGAGAAGCGCGCTCGGTCAAGCAGTATCTGAGCCTTGATGGTTGCAGGGTCGAGTTTGCCGTCGGCAAGCCGCGCCGACTTCAGTTCCGCTCTGTTCACAGTCTCAATGTCCAGTCCCTCGGACGCTGCTTGAGTCGCGAAAAACAACAAGAGCAACAGCGCCAAAGCGGATCGCATGAGATTTTCTCCAAACAATGCAAGCGCGGCCACAGCGAAATTGTTCCGGCGGACTGTTCCGGGAACTCGGAAGTCGCTTGCGGATTATTGGGCCGTGCCAGCTGCCACCCCCGGAACGGTCTATCGAGCTATCTTCATGACGTTGGTGTTCGCTGTGAGCACGGCGACGGCGGCTTATTTCGTGGTCGGCAATATTGAATCAGCTGGTGCCCCTGCGGCACTGAAGCCGATAACCGAGACTGTTCCCCCGTCGCCCCCACAGCTCGTCACTCAAGAATCACAATCTGCAACACAGCGACCGGTTCGTGGTGCTCAGATTGACGAACCTGAAAGTGGAAACAACGGTGGGCCGGTAGCCGATCGAGGCCAACTCAAGGGGCAGCCAGCAACAGTCACAGAGCCTCATTGCGATCGACGCGCCTGTAGCCGCGCGTACCGGTCATTTGATGAGACGACCTGCACCTACCAGCCCAACCGCGGCCCACGGCGGCTCTGCGAGAAATAGCCAACTTCTCGACTTGCTGCTGCCAGGGCCGCACCGCGGCCCACAGATGCCCGTGGACTCGCTGATCGCCTTCTTTCAAAGCCCCGTCGCCAAAACCGCCAAACCGAACCTTTGGCGATTTGTAGGAATCCTGGGGCATCTTTCGCTGCGCTACGCGACACTGCGGGCCTTCGCTGCTGCAACATGCGCTGAGCAATGACATTGCTCGAAAACAGCAATGACATTGCTCCGAATGTGCGTACGACCAAACCGCAAACGGTGGTATGCGGTTTGTACATGGAGCGCGTGATCGCCTATCTGCGGGTTTCGACGCAACGGCAGCAGCGCTCTGGTCTCGGCCTGGAAGCCCAGCGCGCCACCATCGCCCGGTTTGCCGAAGCCGAGAGGCTCACCATCATCGGTGAATACGTCGAGGCGGAAACCGGGAAGGGCGCCGACGCTCTTGACCGCCGGCCGCAGCTGGCTGCCGCCCTGGCTGCTGCCAAGTCAGCGAAATGCAGCGTGGTCGTTTCCAAGTTGGATCGCCTGTCCCGCGACGTGGCCTTCGTTTCGGGACTGATGGCCCAGCGGGTGCCCTTCATCGTCGCTGAACTGGGCCGTGACGCCGATCCCTTCATGCTCCATCTCTACGCCGCCTTGGCTGAGAAGGAGCGGCGGCTGATCTCCGAACGAACTCGGGCCGCGCTGGCAGCCAAGCGGGCCAATGGAAGCAGGCTGGGGAATCCGCGCAACGCTGCCGACGCAGCAGCCATGGGCCGCAAGCTTCAATCGGCGGCTGCCGACGAGTTCGTGCAGCGCATGCAGCCGATGATAGCTGGCATAAAAGCGGCAGGAGCCACAACTCTGCGGGAGATTTCCGAGGCTCTCAATGAACGCGGCATCCGATCCGCGCGAGGCGGGAAGTGGCACGTTTCCTCGGTGATGAACCTGCTGGCTTGCGCGCAACAGCTATCTGCAAGCTTGCTCTAATAGGCGGGAAATTGATGAACCGAACCGAGGCCGAACTTTGGACCAGTGGCCGGTCAGGTCGACTGCTCGTAAATAACCTAAATCGACCAGTTAACCGCAGGAAGGGGCCGTGGGAAAAAACGGTCGACGTTGTCAATGCTCCCTTCCCATCCGAACGAGGATCGCAGAGGCCGCCTTGCCGTCTTCTTCCGGAGGGCTGGGTCGTGCGTCGGGCAGCGCCACTTACCTATATGTGCTGTGACTTTTCGCACTTCAAACTTGCCCCAATGCTGGCATTGTACCAAGCACCGGACTTGGGAGATTCCGATGCTCACGACCCAGCACACCACGCAAATCATCACTCCGTTCGGTAGCGGTTATGTCCCCGAGCAACATCGAGACATCAACTCGGCTCAACTAAACACTGTCGTCGCTTCTCTGAGAGAGTCTATGTTCGCGGAACTGCTGAATTCGTTGCGATCAATGCTCTTCGTGCGGCACGCGTGTTAATTTGTTAGAGGTCGCCAATGACACAGACCGAGCAGTATCGCGTCAAGGCGGTGGAATTTGCGGCCAAGGCCAACGCCGAAGGCAATCCCGACATTCGGACGCAATTGGAAGCTCTGTCCTTGAGCTACAGGCGATTGGCCGAGCAGGCCGACCGTAACGCGCGGACTGATGTCGTGTACGAGACGCCCCCCGCGCCGCCCGAAATGCCGCCTGATCGCGACGAATAGGCCAGTTAGCTCTATTTCAAAAGCCAGCGTATTGGCGCACAGTCGGGTTCGGGTGGGACCCGATCATGCCGATCTACCGCTTCCTGCGGGAAGCCGCATTCGATCAGGCAGATATTACGTGCATGGTGGCTGCTTACGAAGCGGCCCTGGAATTTTTGCGGCTCACAGATCGGAATGATCCGATCTGTGAATTGCTCGCCAAGAAGATCATCGAGGTAAACCGTAGTGGCGAGCGTGACGCGCCCAAACTTTGTGCGCGCGCTCTAATAGAACTTGGCATTCCGCTGCCCAAATAGTTCGCCTTAGAGCTTTTGCACGCCTAGGCGCAGGGGCCATTGTCGACTGGCTCCCTCGACTCAATCCCAGTCTTTGTCATCGACCGGGATATCTCGGTGCTCGATTATCCGCTGATAGTAGGGGGCCCGAAGCCCAAACTACTCCGGCAAACCCCGCTGCAATGCCCAGCCAGATGATGATTTCCATGATGTGCGCTTCCTAGAGGCGCAAAAGCACGGCATCATTATGCTGGGGAATTGACCCACTCGTTGTGACGTACCTCACTCTGAACTTGAGCCACTTGGCGGCATTCTCCCATCGGGCTGGGTCATTCTCCCATCTTCAACCCGGCTCCAGGGAAGGCGAGGTCGCGTATTGCTCTTTGGCGCGATCCGCCTTCCTCAGTGTTTCAACACGTCTTGACTGTCCGGCTCTATCCCGGCAGCGCGCCGACATCCTCCAGGTCTTTGCCAAATGACATACTTCAGGTCGGACGACTTCAAGGGGGGAGGATCACGACGAGGTTATCGAGTGATGTCGCCTGTTGACCCATCGGACAGTATGTCGCAATAGCGAAGCTGGCCTTAGCCGCTTCCAAATTGCGATACGGAGCCATTACGCTACCGCTCCTAAGCTGAGGGACGGACATGAGACGGAAAAATTTTCTCGGTATCTTGGTTGGTATAGCAGTGGCGTGGCCGCTTGCGGCAGGCGCACAGACTTATCCAAGCCGGCCTATCAAGGTTGTTGTGCCTGCAACGCCGGGCTCCCCGACCGACGCTACAGCGCGTGTCGTCATTCAGCATCTACAGATTAGGCTAGGTCAGAGTGTGATCATTGAAAATCGCCCGGGAGCGGGAACCACTATTGGGGTCAGAATGGTGGCGAACGCCGCTCCGGACGGTTACACGCTACTGTCAATGGCCCCAAACATCGCGTATTACCCGGTGCTCTATCCCAACCTCGACTTCGACCCGTTGAAGCGCCTAGCTCCTGTTGCAACCACGGTCGTCTGGTCACACGTCCTGGTCGTCGGGTCAGACGTTCCGGTCAAGTCGATGAAGGAACTGATCGCATATGCGAAGGCCAATCCGGGCAAATTGGTCTTTGGGTACGGACTAGGATCACCGCCTCATATCCTCGGCGAAGCACTGAAGCGAGCAGCCGGAATCGATCTCGCGAATATCCCCTACCGTGGTGGTGAGCAGGCAAGAGCTGACCTGCTGGGCGGCCGTGTTCACATCAATATTGCACCGGTGGTGTCGCTGCTTCCTTTGATTCAGGACGGCAAGGTGCGGCCGCTCGCATTTACTGGACCTCAACGGAGTCCTGACTTGCCTAACGTTCCCACGATGATTGAAAGCGGGCTGCCGCAGGTCGGATTCAACCCCGACGTCTGGCAGGGGATTTTTGCGCCTGCCGGTACCGACAGCGTGGTAATTAATAAACTCAATCATGAAGTCAACGAAAGCTTGAGGTCGCCAGAGATGAAGGCAACTCTGGCCAAGCTCGGTTACGAATCGAAGATAACGACACCAGAAGAATTTGCTGCTTTTCTCGCCGTCGAGTTGAAAAAATGGCCCCCACTTTTGAGGGCGGCAGGTCTCAAGGCGCAATAGGCCCAAACCTGCAAGGCAATAAATAAGTGCCCCGGTTCAGCCGCGCGGGTGTTGAAGTGCCGACCTGCGATCAGCAGCGCCAGCTCCGGACCGCAAGCGGACCAGCATTAAGTTTGCTCACATCGCCATCGTGAGGTTTGTGCGTGTCAGTCCCGAGATAGCTAGTCAGCTACGATGCCAGCTGCGTTGATGGCGGAAGCCCATTTCGCAATTTCGGCGCGTAGGAAAGCGGTCAAATAATCCGGTGATCGGCGGTCAGCATTGACGATCGATCCCCCTACGACTTCTACGCGCCGCTTGATGGTGGGCTAATCCATTGTAGCAACAACAGCTGTATTCAGTTTGGCGATTATCGTTGGCGGGGTGCGTTTAGGCGCGAACAATGCAGTCCATGATCCAACATCAAAATCGACTAAGCCTTGTTCGTGGGCGGACGGAAGCTCCGGCAGAGCCGGAGATCGGCCTTTTGACAAGATGGCAATTGCTTTTGCGGCACCACTTTGGATGTGCGGAATTGCAACCGACGTACCGACACATTGGTACGCAATACGCCCCGCAATTAGATCCTGCATAGCCTGCGCGCCGCCGCGGTAGGGAACGTGCGTAATGTTGATTCCAATCGCGCTGTTCAGGAGAGCGCAGGCAAGGTGGGGCTGGGAGCCGGTGCCGGCAGACGCAAATTGCAAGGTGGCTCCGTGACCTTTGGTATAGCACTCCATTGAGCCGATACGATCCCGCTCATGCGGTACGGGGTTGGCCCGGAAGCTATATCGAACTAGAGACGAGGCCTGAGCCGATGTGCGACTACTTTGGACGTTTCTACAATTCGGACCGCGCGACACTCTATGATCGAATAAGTAGAGTGATGGATGCGAATGGAGGGCTGGTTCGCTGAGGTGGTTATTAACGAAGCCGGGCAAAAGCCAATGAAAACTATCGTTTTTCAGTCTTATCGTCAGTCTGATATACCCAAATGGATTGGTCGCTGTCTGGATAGTGTAAAACATTGGGCACATTCGACCGGACACGAATACGAGCTTTGCGGCGACGCAAAGTTGTTTGAAGCTGTAGGAAATGATTTTTTGAGCAGCGTAGGGCCGAATTTTAGGTCAATAACAAATCTTGGCCGTCTCGAATTCATCCGAAGCGGACTAGCGCAGGGATATGATCGCGCTATTTGGCTGGATGCCGACGTATTTGTATTTGCTCCCGACCGCCTGGATATTAAAATCCCTGAACGCTACGCCTTCGCACGAGAGGTCTGGATTAGCGATGCAGCACCGGGCCAAACCGTAGAAGAACATGGCGTAAACAACGCGGCATGTATTTTTGCAAAAGATGAACCCGATCTGGATTTTTTAATCGATGTGATCCGGTACGTCGCGAAACGTCGAAATATAACATCCAATTATCAGGTGGGCGGAGATCTACTTAAAGGCCTTCGAAAAAGCCTCGCCTTCAATCTACTGAATCAAGTTGGCATGTTTAGCCCGATGGTTGTCCGCGCTTTGCACGCAAGAGACGCATCAGTTCTGCGTCGGCAGGCGCTTGCATTCGGAATGCCCGTGTACGCAGCAAACATTTGCGCCACATCCAACCATGGCACATTTGACGAAGCCTTCATCGCGAGGGCGATGGACAGCTTAGAAAAGACAAAAGGGACCATCGTCAACGCTCATCTTTCTGAACACGGAGGCGAATTTAAAGAGCCTTCCTTTGAGCCTCGCAATCTCATTCAGGGAACATTAGAATCAAGGGGTTCGGCTTTGCGCCTTCCCGAATTGATGAAGTTGGTAGCTTCACCATCCTGGCTACAGGACCAGTTAGTTCAGAAGTCCAACATCGATGAACGAAAGCTTTTAAGGTGAGTGCTCTTGCAAATTTAAGACGGTTCCTCCGCGAAGCTAAGTACAATTTGAGCGGCCGAAGGGTTGGCGAGTTACGAGCGGATCTTGCAGAGCTAACAACGAATATTGCAGAGCTAACAACGAATATTGCAGGGTTAAGGGCAGAGCTTGGATCCAGGGATTTCCCCATTCATGAATCGCTATCGCGGCTAGAAGAAGAACCCAGCCCCGAAAGCGAAATGCGTCTGGCGGTCATTTCGTGCATGCCACCAGCTCGCACCGGAATCGCTACAGCAACACTGCTCACTTTTCTTCAATCCCATTTTCCGGTTGACATTTTTTCTTACTTCGAAAGCCCGGAAGATTATTTGTATGCCATCACAGATCGAAGGTTGCATGGCACGAACGTTCGTATTTTTCATCTAGCAACACTACCATTTGCCTTGCGAAGGACGAACTACAAAGCACAGCTCTTTGTCCTTGGAAACTCATTGCATAACTTTCCGCTATATTCGCAACTCTTGCGTAAGGTTCAGTTTCCAGCTTTGCTTCCGACGTTCATACATTTGCACGATCCGTGCATGCTTAATCTCCTTAGGATGCGGTGTTTGGCACAGGAGGCGGACTTCGGTGCTGTTATCCAAAGGCATTACGACGTCCGGCCATCCAATGTCCTCGACGACAATGTGTTAGTGGGCGCCGGCATATTTGGTGTTCGCCCTCTATTGCAAAACATTCAAGTCAAAGGGATTTTTGTAAATTCACTAGCAGCCCTGTCCATTGTCAAAAGAGAATGTCCTAATATTCCTGCAGACCTTTTGTTTCATCCCGTATTTCCAATGGTCGAAAAAACCAAGCGCCTTGGGAGTGCGGAGTTTCAGATTGGCACCTTCGGCGAGCCACATCATGGAAAACTCACCGAACTGGTGACTGAGGCGTTTGAGATCATAAAAAGTCGAGGCCATCAATCTCGACTGTTTATTGCTGGATTTGGAGCAGATCGCTACGCGATCGCAAATAATCTGACTAGGCACGCTGGATACGAAATCTATGATGACGTCGATGACGAGCAGTTATGCCATCTCATGCAATCCATAGATGTGGCAGTTCAGCTCCGTTACATAAATCTTGGTGAAACTTCAGGGATCGTATCGCGTTTGATCAATACAGACATACCAATCATTGCATCTGATATAGGCTCTTTCAAAGAATTTGCCGACAGTGTTGTTTTTTTTGATCGGGAAGGTTCGTCGGAGAAGCTCGCTGATTTGATCATCAGTCTGAGGGGGCGTCCGGTAAATCGAAATGCGCGCCAAAATTTCATTTCCAAACATACGTCTCAGTTGTTTTGTAGAGAGCTTGTTGACGTACTCACCCGTACTCTTGAGGCGCATAAATAGACTGAAATTGGTATGTAAGCATTCATGAGGGTTGGTGAACCGCCTGGACATCTCACAGTGAAATTTCGTCACATTTTTATCGTCACGTACGGGAGGTGGCCTGCACCCGGTTTCGAAGACACCGAGTTAGGTGTTTTCATGGGACCGGAGGTGCGTCATGGAGAGGCGGAAGTTCACGCGAGAGTTCAAGCTTGAGGCTGTGCGCCTGATCAAGGATCGAGGCGTTTCCTACCCACAAGCATCGGCCGATCTTGGTGTGCATCAGTCGCAGTTGCGCGGCTGGGTAAAGAAGTTTGCAGACGACCCGCAGCACGCCTTCCCCGGCCAGGGGCAGATGAAGCCCGAGCAGCTGGAGATCGCGCAACTGAGACGCGAGGTCACCAAGCTTAAGGCTGAGCGGGACATACTAAAAAAAGCCGCGGCCTACTTCGCGAAGGAATCGACGTGAAGTTCGGTTTCATTGCGAGGCGCCGGGGGATCTGGGCCGTGGATTGGATGTGCGGGGCGCTCGGTGTCTCGCGGGGCGGCTTCTATGCGTGGCTGACACGACCGCGCAGCAAGCGCAGCCGTGATGATGAAGAGCTCGGCGCGAAGGTTCGCGCTAGCTTCCTCGGCAGCGATCGGACTTATGGCGCCAGGCGGATATGGCGTGATCTTGCATCCGATGGCGTGTCATGCGGCCTGCACCGGATCGAGCGTTTGATGCGGCAGCAGGCCCTCAAAGCACGCCCGCGCCGGCGTCGGCTGCCGCCCGATCTGGGTGAGCGGCAAGCCTCCGCCATCGCTCCCAATGTGCTCGACCGTGGCTTCGAGGCACCTGGGCCGAACCGCAAATGGATCGCGGACTTCACCTATGTCTGGACCGCAGAAGGCTGGCTCTACGTGGCGGCCGTCATTGATCTGTTCTCGCGGCGCGTGGTCGGCTGGTCGATGAGCGCAGGCATGACTGCCCAGCTCGTCACCGATGCTTTGGTGATGGCGATCTGGCGGCGTGGCAAGCCCGATGCGCTGCTGCATCACTCCGACCGCGGTAGCCAATACACCAGCGAGCAGTTCCAGCGGTTGATGGCCGATAACGGCGTTGTCTGCTCGATGAGCCGCTCCGGCAACGTTTGGGACAACGCAGCGATGGAGAGCTTCTTCTCTTCGTTGAAGACCGAACGGACGGCGCGGAAGCTCTACCGAACCAGGGACGAGGCGCGAGCCGATGTGTTCGACTAGGCGACATCGGCGCTGAGGCGCTACGATGCTATTCTCTGAGCCATGAGGGCGGACATGAGGCGGCGGGAATTTCTCGGTGTCCTGGGTGGAGCGGTTGCAGCGATTCCACCTGTTCCGTTCGGCCTTGGTCTATCGTTTCAGGAGCAACTCGCTGACGTCGAAGTTCTGATTACAAGGGAATTGAAGGTCGTAATACCCGGGCAGCAGATCCGCGCGCGACGGGGAGGTGGCACATTTCCTCGGTCGTTAATCTGCTCTCGCGGGCACAAGAGCTGCCCGAAACCGCGCTTTTATAGGTAGAAAATTGAACCCGCGACATGCTCGACAGAGCCTAGGCGTCAATCAAGCAACCAGTTCCTGCCAATCTGCCTGCTCGTGCTTGCGAACCTTCGGGTACGGGATGACAGGGGTCGCGTGCGGGTTCAGCCGCTATAGAAATGTGCTCCGATCCAATATGATGCGAGCCTTAACGCAAAGGCGGATACATGAGGCGACGGGAATTTCTTGGCGTCGTAGGCGCGGCAGCCACGTGGTCCATGCCAATCCTTGCGCAACAGGCGAAGCCAATCATCGGCTTTCTGAGCAGCCGGTCAGCTGAAGAGTCAGCATCTGCCGTTGCTGCATTTGCGACAGGCCTCAGCGAGGCGGGGTATTTCGAAGGTCGCAATTTAGCCGTGGAATATCGGTGGGCGGCAGGGCGCTACAACCAGCTTTCTACACTTGCAGCTGAGCTTGTTGATCTGCGTGTTGCGGCCATCTTTGCTCCCGGGGGGACTGATCCTGCCACGGCCGCAAGAGCTCTCACCGAAAAGATTCCCATTGTCTTCATCAGTGCAGCCGATCCCGTGCGGAAGGGTCTTGTTGCCAGTTTAAATCGACCAGGCGGAAATGTGACCGGTGTCAGCCTGATCGGCTCTACTCTGGAGGCTAAACGTCTGGAAATGCTGCACCGATTATTGCCCAAGGTCACATCAATCGGAGCTCTGATCAATCCGAAGTACCCCGACGCTCAGTTCGAACTAAGCGGGTTGCAAAAAGGGGCAGAAGCAATTGGGCTAACGATTCATGTCGCTAATGCCAGTCGAGAAGCGGAATTGCCAACGGCCTTCGCAAGCTTTTCTGAAGCCCACGTCGGGGCAATTCTTGTCGCCACTGACGTATTCTTGTTGAGCCAACGTGAGAAAATCGTCGCCTTGGCCAATCTCCGTAAGTTGCCAGCAATGTATGCATTTCGGGAAATTGCCAAGTCGGGCGGTCTTATGAGCTACGGGCCGAATCTGCCGGACGCTTATCGTAATGCCGGTTTGTATGTCGCACGTATATTGAAGGGCGAGAAACCTGCCGAACTTCCTGTGTTGCAGCCAACCACGTTCGAATTCGTTATCAATATAAACGCCGCCAAAGCGCTTGCGCTTGAAATACCTGCAAACGTTTTGGCTCTTGCCGACGAGGTAATCGAATAGCTGGGTTAATGTCGCCTATCGGGCCTGCAAACGCCACGCCACCGATGCGGAATTGACGCCGACGCCAACCCCGTCAGCCCAGGGCTCCGCAGCCTCATACAAAGAAAAGACCCGGAGCTGCCGGGCCTTGAGCATTTCGCACAAGCCCTCTGATCAGAGAGGGCCGTGCCGATTGACAGAAGTTAGTTTTTGGCATCAACCGATTTTATGTGCATTGCCCGTTCAATTCGCGCTATCGCGGCCATATTGCGAGACGTGATGGGAGCCGCGTCTTTTGTGACACTTTCGATAAGCTGCGTGAGCTCGTGTCGGGTAACGTCCGGGATGACCTTTAGCCTTTCTACTCGATCCGCTACGCGATCAAGCGCCGGACCGTGCGATTTGTTGAACACAACGAGAAGGCAGAGTGAGGCAATTGCAACGCCGCTTAGGAAAATGCTTCGCATGGCGGATCCCCACGAAAGCTTTGGACTTGATATTGTGGTTGGCTCCTCAGTTAATACACAGATATTTCAATGCCCCCACTGAACGGGCTTTTGAAGAAAGTTGATGGCTGGCTCCAGGAATAGTCCGAAGCCGGAGTTTGGAATTTCGAGATCGCCGTAGCCGTGCTGACACCCCAGGCCAACAGACAGGCCACCGCAATCCACTTGGCTGCGCCAACCTTGCCTTTCTCAACGAAGAACAAGCCTGCGCCATGGTTTTCGGAGACGTACTCGCCACCAAAGACCGTAAAGATCTGCGTTGATTTGACGGTGTTCATGGCATCCCCCAATTCGCTTCCTGCGATATTGGACCAATCCCGTCAAAGTAGAAGTGCGTAAACGCACACCTCAAACAGCGCGTTCGTCATCGATCCGGCTGCAGGCAACGAAGCACAAGGCGCCTCGACAACGTTAGGAGGCCAGGTTTAGAACTTTCGCGGCATAAATTTCCGCTGATATTTCAATGGGCGAATTTGATTTCAGCGCCTCTCCCTGAACCGCCTTTTAAAGTTGCAAATTAAGAGAGGGTTAGACGACAGTTCCTCTCCCTCCGCCAGTCCTTCCACGACCAACTTTCTCCGACGGGTTTTGGCGCGCTGAAATCGCCAGTAACCGCAGGCTTTGCGCGCAAATCTCCGCACTGCAACGAGCCGGCCAACGCGCTAATTCCTCTCTCCGGGGGCGTTTGTCTCCAAACCTCCGCACTTCGCGGTTTTAGTGCGGTTCTCGTAAGCAACTGATTTTGAACCTCTCTTCGTGATGCCGACCTCCGCACTTTGGAAAGGACATGGGCGGAGTAGCGGGAGATACCGAAATTCAACTCGACGCTACCTCGATAGCGGCCCTTGGTCACGACGATCATGTTGCCGCGCCAAGATCGGCGACGGGCCGGAAGGCGCGCACAAGATCCTGGTCGAGCTTTGGCCCCATGTCGAGCAGGATTTGGTAGGCCGCTTGTCCGGTCATGGGCGGCTTGTACGACCGTCGCTCGATCAGAGCACCGAACACATCCGCAATTGTAATCATCCGCACCAGATCGGATATCTCAGTGGCGCGTAAGCCATGCGGATAGCCCGACCCATCCAAGTATTCGTGGTGATGGACCACCATATCGAGCATCTCGGGTGATAGTCCCTGCACAGTCGCCAGAGCGTCGATACCGTACTGCGGGTGATTTCGCATGGATGCCATTTCGGCTTCGTCTAGGCGACCCGGCTTTTCAAGAATGGCAAGTGGTATGCGCGCCTTGCCAATATCGTGGAGCATTCCAGCAAATGATAGGCGCTGCCGGTCCGCGCGCGAGGCGCCGATCTTCTGGCCGAACGCCACCGCCAATCCCGTCACGAGCAAACAGTGCTGATAGGTCATGCTGTGGTGAGTGCGAACTGTATCGATCCAGGCCTTGAGACCCTGCGTCTCAACATGGCCGACGACCGAGCTGCCGGCGGAAGCGACTGTTGCGGGGTTGAGCGGTTCGCCAATGCAGGCTGATGAAAAGAGATTTTGTAGCGTGTCGACCGCTGTCGCGACGGCCGGCGCTTTGCGAATGGCCAGGTCGTCGGGACCGGACGATAGCGACGCGATGTCGCCGAGCAATTTCTTTAGCAGCTCGCGCTTGTCGAGGGGCCGGTTCACAATGTCGGTGGCACCGATAGCGCGTGCGCGCGTTTGCTGAAGATGGGAGTTCCTGTCCGCAAGGAAGATCGCTTTGCCGTGCGGCGGCTTACGCTTGAGCCAGTCCTTTATGCGCGGCAGCGTCGCCTCGTTGTCGAGATCGATATCGAAGACAACGGAAGAGCCGGGCTCCGCACTCGTGGCGTGGTCGAGCGAAGCGAAGTCGATCTTAAGGACCCCGGCAAGCTTCCGTTGGATTTGATCTGGGTCCGATCGGCCGTCGCCGATCAGCGTGATCGAATTCATCGCACTCTATCCGGGAAGTTTTCTATTCCTGAACCCAGAGTACGCAACCCGACTTAATAAAAGCTTTACGAATCCTGTTTGCCGAACAGCAAACGTGCATAAACGAAAAAGCCACACGTCCTCCGTGTGTTAGAAGCCGCTCAGGATGACATTGACGCGCGCTGCCAACGGAAGCGGGTTCTTCGCGACGTGGCCCCTCGCTGGCAAATTTTTCTCACCAACAGCAAGCGACGTGAAGCCAGATAGGCCACTCTGATTCACACCCGCCATGTCCCACCGACGTGTGTTGTTAGGGTCATAGCCGACATCGCACACCCTGACCGGGCGAAGTCGCCTAATGACCCGAACCGGACTTGGGCCGGCTTCTCATGCTGTATTGGCGAAGGGCGCTTCCAGGAGCCTGCACTCACCCATTACGATGCTGCCTTCGGAACAGGGTTGGGCATGAGACGGCGAGAATTTCTTGGTGCAATTGGCGGAGCAGCGGCATGGCCAGTGGTGGGACAAGCCCAGCAAACGGCCATCCCGATCATCGGTTACCTGAGCGTTCAATCAGCCGCAGAACGACCGACGTATTTGGCGGTACCGACCTCGCGCGATCGGGGCTGTGCATTCGCTCAGGTCTGTTACTGGCACGTTTCGGACATCCACCAAGGTCCGCTGTTCGGTCGCTACCAGGGGAATACCGGACATCGTGCGAACCGCCGGATTTGTCGAAAATGACCCATAGTCGACATCGGCAGGACTTTCACCATACCTATTTTAATCGCTACGATGCCTCTATCGCTGGGGGCGGGCATGAGGCGGCGCGAGTTCATCGGAGTAGTTGGAGCTATCGTTGGATGGCCCGGCCTTGCGGTCGGGCAAAACATTCCCCGAGTTAGCGTATTGCTCGGGACAGGTAATGACGCCCAAGGGCAAACATGGCTCGACGCATTCCAGCAACATATGAAGCGACTAGGCTGGATCGATGGCCACAATGTCAGCACCGAAGTCGTCTGGGGCGACGCTGACATCGATCACATTCGAACAAGCGCGGCCAAAATGGTCGCCTCAAAGCCGGATGTAATTTTTGTCTACACGGTTCGTGTTTTGAATGCCGTGCGGCAGGCGACGCGAGACATTCCGATTGTCTTCGTAGCAACCAACGACCCTGTTGGGCTTGGCATTGTCAGTAGCCTGTCGCGGCCTGGTGGCAATCTTACTGGCTTCATGCTCTACGAAGTTTCCGTTGCAGGTAAACTCGTCGAGCTGCTTAAGGAACTGGTTCCCGGTCTGCGCCGTGTAGCTCTGCTCTATAACCCAACTAATGATAGTGCCGGCCCCTACTGGCGGCTCATCCAGAGTATTGCAAGAACCAATGGCATCTCAGCGGTTTCCTATACTGTCCATGACGCCAGCAGCATTGAACAAGCCCTAACGGAATTTGCCCGCGAACCTAATGGCGGCGTCGTACTGCCGGCAGATGCAACGACGACAACTTACTGGAAGCCCATCGTCGACATCGCCCAGCGGCATCGATTACCCGTGGTCTATTCATTTAGCGCGGTAACTCGCAGCGGCGGCCTGATCTCCTATGGCCCCGACACCGCCGATCTATTCGTGCGCGGGGCAACATATGTCGATCGCATTTTAAAAGGAGAAAGGCCCAGCGGCTTGCCCGTCCAAGCGCCGACCAAGTTCACATTGGCGATCAACTTAAAGACTGCAAAGTCTATGGGTCTTCAGGTTCCAACGTCGGTGTTATTGCGTGCCGATGAGGTGATCGAATGAGGAGACGGGAGTTTCTTTTGCTAGTTTCCGGCGCGCTCTTCGCGCCAACGGGAGCCGCGGCACAAGAAGACGGCCAACGTCGACTCGCGATATTGCTGGCTGGGCCGCAAGACACACCCGATGCAAAGGCACAGATTGGCGCATTTCAAGAAACCTTAGAAAGGCTGGGATGGCCGGCAGGCAAAGTTCGATATGAGGTTCGCTCTGCGTCCGGGCATCGCCAACTGATGAGCACTGCGGCCCAAGAATTAATTCAATTGCGACCGCACGCAATCCTTGCAGTCACAACTCCCGTTACAACAACTATCAAGAACCTAACGCAATCCATCCCGGTCGTGTTCATCAACGTTTCTGACCCGGTTGGCGACGGTATAGTGGCAAGCTTGGCGCGACCTGGCGGCAACATTACCGGCTTTATTAATGTAGAAGCGTCGATGGCGGGGAAATGGCTGGAGTTGTTGCGTGAGGTTGTTCCTGGGCTCCGACGAGTCGCCGTTCTACACAACCCCGACATTGGACCGGCACGTGGAATGTTTTTTGATCAACCGCTAAAGACGGCGGCTTCTTCACTCAACCTCCAGCTGACCCTCGCAGCGGCGCGCTCTGCCGAGGAGGTCGAAACGGCAATCAAATCTCTGAGTCGCGAACGAGGCGACGGCCTGATCGTCCTTCCTGGCGGTGCGTTTGCCAGGGTTCATCAGCAAGCGATCCGTGAACTAAGCTTCAAGCACAGCGTGCCCACCATCTATTCCGAACGAGGCTTTGTGCGGGCAGGTGGCTTACTGTCGTATGGGCCAGACTATCTGGATTTGTACCGGGGGGCTGCCGGTTACATGGATCGTATTCTTAGGGGGGTGAAGCCACGCGAACTTCCGGTGCAAGTACCAAGCAAATTCGAACTGGTAATCAATCTAAAGACCGCCAAAACGCTCGGTCTTGACGTGCCCCTTCTTCTTCAGCAACGCGCAGATGAGATAGTTGAATGATGTCGCTTATTGGCACTTAGCGACGTGTTGCACCGCCGCAAGGTTTCAGTCGCAAACGAGGAATCGCGGACATCACCGGACCGGTGGCGAGGGCTGACGGCGACGCGATTGACCCGTCAGCGACATCGGCCCGCATCTGATTTTGCGGTAGCGAAGCCGCTTCCGCCCCTATCAAATTGCTCATTTGAGACGGTACGATGCTTCGTCCAAGGCAAGGGGCAGGCATGAGACGACGGGAGTGCATTGCTGGTCTTGGTGCGGCAATGGCATGGTCGCTTGCGGCGCGGGCACAACAGCCAATGCCAGTGATTGGCCTCCTTAGCGCGGCGTCACGCGCGCAATCGGATACCCGTATGCGCGCTGTGCGCCAAGGACTGGAAGAGACTGGGTTTTACGAGCGCCGCAATGTCACTGTCGATTTTCGCTGGGCGGACGACGAATACGAGCGACTTCCGGCTTTAGCTGCCGATTTAGTCCGGCGTAAAGTCGATGTCATTGTTGCGCTTGACGGCGGCAGTGCGTTCGCAGCCAAGCGGGCGACGACAAGGATCCCCGTAATTTTCCGTCTGGGGATTGATCCTGTTGCGACGGGGCTTGTGTCTAGCCTGAACCGACCGGGCGGCAACGTTACTGGGGTCACGTCGCTAAGCGCGGAGCTTGGCAGCAAGCTGTTGGAACTGCTTCATCAGATGGCCCCTACGGCCAAGGTTCTGGCGCTGCTTGTCGGGACACACAACCCTAATTCCGTCGCTCTGGCGAAAGACCTGCCGCCCGCCGCGCACGCCCTTGGCATCGAACTTCACGTGCTGCGCGCCAACAGGGAAGACGAGTTCGAAGCGGCTTTCGCTGCGATGCTAAGACTGAACGTCGAGGGACTGATAATGGCCCCTGAAGTCATCTTCACCAGCAGGATCGACAGGCTAGCGGCACTCACGACACAGCATAAGCTCCCGGCCATATACTATTTTCGCGAGTTCGCCGCCGCCGGTGGCTTGATGAGTTATGGAAACAATCTCTCAGAATCCTACAGGCTTGCCGGTGTATTTGCAGGCCGGGTGTTGAAAGGGGAAAGTCCCACCGACTTGCCGGTCCAGCAGTCCACCAAGGTAGAATTGGTCGTAAACCTTAAAACAGCGAAAGCTCTAGGCGTCTCAGTTCCGCTGCCACTGCTCGCCCGGGCCGACGAGGTGATCGAATGAGGCGACGGGAGTTTCTCGGCGTTTTGGGAGGTGTGGCTGCAGTATGGCCGATTGCGGCGCGCGGGCAGCGTAGGTCCTTGCCGACCGTCGGATTTCTTTATGGTGCTCCTCGGGAAACCAATCTTGCTTATCTGACGGATGTCATCAACGGCCTTGAAGCAGCCGGTTTTGTCGCCGGTCAAAATGTAATCGTTGAAGATCGTTGGTCGAACGGTCGCGCCGAGAGTGTACCCGCACTGATGGCGGAGTTGATTGAACGGCGGCCCGCCGTAATCGTCGCGGCACCGACGGCAGTTGCTCTCGCAATAAAACCTCTGACTGCAACGATTCCAATCGTGTTTGTCGCAACGGACGATCCAGTCAAGCTGGGTCTTGTCGCTAGTCTCAATCGACCCGGCGGGAATATGACCGGCGTGAACTTCATGCTCAACGAACTGGGCACAAAACGTCTTGAAATGCTGCGCGACCTAGTCCCATCCCTCAGCAGGATCGGGCTCTTACTTAATCCGACTTCTCGACCGGGAGCCGCAAGTCTGACCGATATTAAACTCGCGGGCCAATCTTTCGGATATGAGTTCTTGACTAGGCCAATTACCAGCGAAAGCGACGTGCAAGCCAGCTTTTCCGCCCTAGTAGAATGGAAAGCGAATGCAGCCATGGTTATTCCGGATGGTCTGGTTTTCTCGTATCGCAAGCAACTTGCAGTGCAGGCATCGCGGGCCGCGATCCCCACAATCTATCCATTGCGGAGTTTCGTCGAAGCCGGCGGACTTGTAAGTTATGGCTCAAGCAGTACCGAGACATTCAAACAGATGGGAGTTACGCTGGCCGCATTATTAAGGGCGAGAACCCTGCCGATATGCCTGTGGTTCAATCGGCCAAATTTGAATTAGTCATCAACCTGCAAGCCGCGAAAGCAGCAGGTTTTAAAATCCCCGAAGCATTCCAGCTGCGCGCCGACGAGGTGATCGAATAGGTTCGATGTCGCTTGATGGCACTGAGCGGACATCGGCTAGACGGTCTAAAACGGTCGCTTTTGACCCGAAACGGACATTTTGACGCGGGACAACCACTTCGTCGAACGGCCTCGGGTCAGTACGTTGCCAGCATGAGACGGCGCGATTTCATCGCTGGTGTGGCTGGATCGATTGCAGCTTGGACCGGCGCACATGCGCAGCAACCGGACAAGGTGCGGCGGATCGGCGTATTGGTTCTAGGGAATCCAAATCCCGAACCTTTCTTGAAAGGGCTTCGGAACGGTCTGCAGACACTGGGCTATGTAGATCATCGCGACATCGAATTAGAGATACGGTCGGCTGGAGAGAAAACCAGTGCACTGCCGGAGCTAGCAGCCGATCTGGTCCGGCTCAAAGTTGACATCATCGTCGCTTGGCAGACGCCGGCGGCCACCGCTGCGAAGCAGGCAACGGCCCAGATTCCGATTGTCATGCAAGCAGGCAATCCGGTCGGAACCGGTCTCGTCGCCAGCCTTTCCCGACCCGGCGGCAACATTACGGGAGTGGATGGTTATGGAGCTCAGATGGGCGGCAAGTGCGTTGAGCTTATCCGCGACACCGTTCCATCCGCCAACCGCGTGGCGATCTTAGCGAACGCGGCGGATCCTTTTACGAAGTCATTCCTCGCTGAGATTAACCAAGCTGCCAGCAATGCCAGTATCGTGACGCAACCGTTCATGCGCCCTCCTGGCGACGATTTCGATCCAGCTTTTGCGGCAATGCGCAAAAATGGCGCCGATGCCGTGATCATACAGCCCACTCTTTTGCGCAACGCTGCCGTCGAACTGGCGCTGAAATATCGGCTGCCTTCATTTTCTATCAGCAGAGTATTACCTGCGACGGGCGGACTGATGTCATATTCAACTAGCCTTGCGCAGCAAGCCGAACAGGTGGCGGACTACGTTGACAGAATCTTGAAGGGAGCCAAACCGGCTGAATTGCCCGTGGTGCATCCGACCAAGTTCGAACTAGTGATCAATCTAAAAACCGCCAAGGCTCTCGGCCTGACCATCCAACCCACACTGCTCGCCCGAGCCGACGAGGTAATCGAATAGCGCGTTGTTCGTTGCGATGCCGAACGAAGCAAATCGGTCGCTCTTGGCACCTAGCGGACCTCCAAATGAAACGAAGGGTTGTCCGCTGGTGGTGGAAGAGGGGGCATGTTCGACCGGGAACGGACCACAGATAGACCACAGAAACCCCGTGAACGGATGCGAACAAACGGGGTCGATCGGTATGAAAACATCGATTTTTACCGGGTTCTCCGAGATGACCACGCCGCTCATAACGGTCTGGTTGGAGGTTCGAGTCCTCCCAGGCCCACCACGCACTCTGTCGAACCATGGGATTTCCCGAAACGAGGAGAAAGCCGCCGTGTTGGCGGCCTTTCGCGCGAGCGCTTTGTCTCTGGAGATGGCTAATGAAAGCTGCAGGCCATTTCCGACGCGGATTTCTCTGGTCGCCAAATCCTGTTTCCCGGAAACAGAGACATCGGTTGCGGAGACCGGTTCGATAGTGGCGCTATTGAGCGGCGAGGCCGAGCACTTGGCGCTGGCGTGACCATTCGGCGGGAAGGTCGAACAGCCGGGTGACACCGATGCCGTGCGGCAGTCTGCCTTCGATCGCGGCTTTGACGAGATCCGGCGACAGGAATGCGAGCGAGATCGTTTTGTTTATTTTGCGCGGGCTGCATCGCTCTCTCTTGGCGATACTCTCTGTTGTGGCTTTTGGATCTTGGGTCAATTCGTCGAGCCAAGCCCGTCCGCGCGCGATTGAAGCGACCAACGTTGCGCGAGTTTCAGAGCGGATGGGTCGAGCATCCTGGTTTCGGGGCAGGCTATTGTCAGACAGCAGAATCTCACGGCGCTTGACTGACAAAGTTTTATGCCAGGGAATCTGAACGGCTTTGCCCAAACTCGGACGGCCACGCTTGGTCCTCGGTATTGAGGCAAGTTGGATGACGAGTTGGTCCGCCTGTACATCGACGCGGACTACATGCGTTTTGATGATGATGCTGGCGTCGTCGCCGGGCTCCTCTAGCTTGAGATGATCCCGGACGGTCTTGGCCACCAGTGTCTCGATCTCGACGGCCGGTACCCGAGATACCGATCCGGCTTTGACAGGCTGCCCGTGGAGTAGCGCGGACGACAGATAGTACCGGTATTTGATGCCTCGCTTGCGGACGTGGCTCGGACTCATGCGATTGCCGCGGTCGTCGAAGATGCGTCCCAGTAGCAACGCCTCAGACCTTTTTCTGGTCGTCTTATGATTGTTGTTCTGCTCCTCCAGTTTGGCTTGCACCGCATCGAACAGCGCGCGGTCGATGATGCCCGGCTGCTCACCCTTCAAAACATCGTTCTTGAAGACCACCTCACCAATATAAAAACGATTGCGGAGCAGGTAACCGAGCGGTCCTCGGGTGAGAGGGATGCCTCCGACGGACTCCCCGGTCTTCAGCATTCGGACCTTGGAGGTGATGCCGCGCTTCCGCAGTTCGGCCATCAGCAGATTGAGACTGCCTAGTTTGAGGTAGCTGCGGAATATAGTTCGAACCCGCTCGGCTTCGATCTCGTTGACCGTGATCTTGCGATCCTTGGTGTCGTAGCCGAGCGGCGCCATGCCACCGACCCACAGGCCTTTGCGCTTTGAGGCGCTGATCTTGTCCCGGATGCGCTCGGACGTGACCTCGCGCTCGAACTGAGCGAACGACAGCAGCACATTCAGCGTCAGCCGACCCATCGAGGTGGTGGTGTTGAACTGCTGCGTGACCGAGACAAAGGATACATCGTGCTTGTCGAACAGTTCGACCAGCTTGGCGAAGTCGGCGAGTGAACGGGTGAGACGGTCGACCTTGTAAACGACAATAATGTCGACCTTGCCGGCGCGTACATCTTCGAGCAGCCGCTGCAAAGCTGGCCGATCGGTATTGCCGCCCGAGAAGCCTCCGTCATCGTACTTAGATCGCAGCATCGTCCACCCAGCATGGGTCTGGCTTCGGATGTAGGCTTGAGAAGCGTCGTATTGGGCGTCGAGCGAGTTAAAGTCCTGATCGAGCCTCTGGTCGTCCGATACGCGTGTGTAGATCGCGCAGCGAACTAATTTCGATGGGCCGGATTTCATGCCGTGGTGTCCTTTCTGGTTTGTCGCGCAGGCCGAAGAACTTCGGTCCATTCCAGCGTGTCCCGGTGATGGCAAACGCCGCCTTGGAGAGGCTCGGATAGGTCTTGCCGTTCCAAGCAAACCCATCGGACATAACCGCTACCCGTTGCATCTGTCCGTTCCACTCGCGACCCAGCACGGTACCTGGCTTGATCTCCGAAATTCGTCGGCCTAGGTCGACCGCGCGTTGTCCGACCTGTTCCGGAGACTCCGCTCGATCGAGAAGCCGCTTGCTCTCGACATCAAGGTCGCCCAGCAGATCGGCCTGAAGCCGATACGCCAACACGCGGTACAGAAGATGGCGGGGCAGGTGGGCGGTCGGCTTCTGCCTGAACAACGTGTGCCAACGGGAGCGTAGTGCGCCGACGTCGAGCTCACGCAGGCGCGCGAGCTCGACGTCGAGCGTTTTGCGGTCCGACGATGCCGGTCCGATCTTGACGTGTGCCATGGCTGCGTTTAGCGCGACCGGGTCTTCGACCGGCGACGTTCGGACTTGGCCTCGTTGGCGCTTGCGATCTGGTAGACGCGGTTGCCGTCCACCTTCTCTGACAGGAGCTTCAGCTTCAGCCGCTTCCGCACCACGCCTGCGAGAAAGCCCCGCACGGAATGCCGCTGCCAGCCAGTTGCCTTCATCATCCCAGCGATAGTTACGCCCTCTGGCGCTTGCAGCATCGCAACGACGCGGGATTGTTTTGAATCGGCGTTGGCATTGGTGACATTGGCGGCGGCAGCGGGCTTCTGCGCGCTCTTTGAGGCCGGGTCGCGTGCAGTTGAAGACAAAGCCAGCTTTTTGCTCGCGGATGCAGTCATCGGAATCCTCCGGTTGGTTCGGTTCACGGCGGCATCGCGCCGCACCACCGAAGCCCTACCTTGGCGAGCAAGCCGGCAGGGCGAGATCACGCATGGACGAGATGCTCAGCGAGCAGCCACGAAAAAAGAGGAAATCCGGTATCCCTACGGGGAACGCGGGTGAATACCTCGTTATGGGAGAGCTCCTTAGACGCGGATTCGACGCACAACTCGCCGATCGAAATACGAAGGGTTATGATCTCGTTGCTGCATGGCCGGGGCAACAGTTCAAACGAATTCAAGTGAAGACAGTTCGTACCCAGCCTTGGTTTGTGAGGCTGGATAGTTTCATCGGTGATGGCTTGAATGAAATCACCGTCTACGTCCTGTTAGGGGCTGAGGAAAATCAAAAGCCCGCCAGATTTTTTATGGCGAGAAATTCTGAGGTTGCTTCTTTTGTCCATCAGCCTGAAACATATGAGAAGAACGGCTTTATGCGGCTTCGCGCAGTCGAACAATATGAGAATCGCTGGGCGATCTTCCTCGAAGAGTAATTTTAACACGTGCCGCTGCGAAAATATTCGAATTAAGTCCGAGTGCGCGAGCGCACCGGCGCCCGAATGATTCGCACGGGATCGACAGCGAGTGCATCGCAGACCGCAAGAAATTCGACGACGTCGAGCCGCCGTTCGCCGCCTTCGTATTTGGCGACATAGGATTGCGGTTTGCCGAGCCGCTGGGCGACCTCGGTTTGGTTGAGCTTTGCCTTCCGGCGTGTGTCGACCAACAGGGCGCAAAACGCGCGGTGTTCGGCCGAACGGAGGGATTTGGCGGATTTCTGAGCGCGGGCCATGAGGCACGCAGGCTCATTCCGCTACGAGAATATCCCAAAATAGGATAAATATTGGTCCGTGGGGGGACGGAACGGCCATGCGAAAACGCACGGTGACCTGCAACGAGGCGCGCTACATCAAGTTCGGCGGTGGCGGTACCTGGGCCGATGTTTCCCTCGACAATGGGGAGCTGCACTTCGGTTATGCGAAGGCACCTCACAAGCTTGGGCTCGCCCATGACCGTCAGGGGATCAAAAAATTCTACATGTCAGAGGGCCTCGATGCGAAGCGGGCCTCGGAGGTCGCGAGACAGGTGGTCGACTTTTATAGCCTCGGTTCCGACTGCCTTTGGATCACCTTTGCCCGGAACTGTCTGTGGTGGACCTTTGCAGATCCTGAGGTCGAATGGCGCGGGCCCGCCAAGAACGGCGAACACGGGGAGCGTGTTCGGAAATCGATCGGCGGGTGGAAGAACACGGATGTGAATGGAAGGCTTCTCGCCGAGCACGAACTCAGCACCAAGCTGACCCAGGTCAAGAACTACCGGCAGACCATCTGCGAGGTGAGGGCACGCGAATATTTGCTTCGCAAGATCAATGGGACCGAGAATCCGGTCGTTGTCGAAGCCAGCAAGGCGCGGCAGGCTCTGATCTCGTCGCTGGCACAAGCGATCAGTGAACTGCACTGGGCGCAGTTTGAGACGTTGGTCGATATTGTCTTCGCCCGCAGCGGCTGGCAGCGAATCTCTGCGGTCGGAGGCCAACAGAAAACCATCGACATGGAGCTGGAGCAGGCAACGACCGGCGAACGGATCGCTGTGCAGGTGAAATCGCAGGCAACCCAGAAGACGCTTCTCGATTACATCGAGCGCACCGACGCGATGGGCACCTTCGATCGGCTGTTCTTCGTCTGTCACAGCCCCAAAGGCCCAATTGAGGCGCCGGAGGGCACGGAGGTCCATGTCTGGACCGGCGATGAGTTTGCCGCCATCGTATTGAAGGCCGGCATGCACGATTGGGTGTTGGAGAAGATCGCCTAGCGCTGCTTCGTTGTAATGGCCGTATCGAAAGCCCCCAGCCCCGATACGGTTATGCGGTGTTAGTGGTCCGGGCTTAACTTACAAAATCCAAGGTGTAGCCCGGTTTGCCGTGGCTCAGCGCCTGGCTGATGCTGTCGACCTGGTCGTCGTTCTTGCCTTGAGGGAAGGTCAGCAGTTCAGCCTCGAGCTCCGGGAGGAATGCAGCGCCCCTCGGAAAATGCACCAAGCCGGCCTCGAATTTGGCTTGGTGGACGTAAAGACGCCCAATCTTATCGCGCTCGATTGGGACGAGCTTCACGACCGCGCCCAAATAGCAGCGACCGAGCTCCTGCGAGAGCGCAACGCCGGTCGATGCGTCTTCAATCAAGACGTATTGAGGCCGATACTTTTTGACAAGCTCGATAGCGGTCGCCTTGAGACTGGGGTACTCGTACCGTCCGCGGGTCAAATCGAGCAGGTAGTAGTCATCACCGATCACGGCCCATGTGGTGCACACCGACCAGTCATTCTGCGCTCCGTCCTTGGCCGCTGTGTCCCAAGATTGAGTGACTATCTTGTAAGGCCCGCCGGGAAGCTTGTCGTAGTAGCGAAGCCATTGCCGCTTGATCATGGCTCCGCCCGCAGGCACCGGACACTGCTGGTACTGCGCCGCAAAAATGTCCGAGCCGACGTCCTCCCGGTATTTCTGCAGGGACTTCAGCGACTGCAGGTCAGGATGCAACGCTTCACCGGCCCTGCGGACGTTAAACTCCCCTCCGCCGATGGGAACCCTTTCGGTCTCCTCGGCAATCGCAGGCAGGCTCAAGACGGTCCAGTCGTCCGATGTCCCGATCAGATATCCGCTGAGATCGTCCAAATGCACCCGCTGCATGACGACGATGATGGCGCCGGTGTCCTTGTTGTCCAATCGAGACATCAGGGTGTTGGAGACCCATTGATTGAGTCCGGTGCGCCGAAGCTCCGACTGGGCGTCAACCGGCTTTTGAGGATCGTCGATGATGAACAGGTCACCGCCGAGGCCGGTCAACGTCCCTGAGACCGAGGTGCTCTTCCTGTAGCCGCGGTCGGTGGTGAAGATCTCATCGTCGACGCTGCGGGCGATCCGCATCTTCGGAAACGCCCGCTGGAACCATGCCGATTCTACGATCGAGCGAAAGTCGCTGGCATGCTTAGACGACAGCTCGTTGCCGTAGCTGATGGTGTAGATGCGGCGCCACGGCTCCAAACCGAGCAGAAACGCCGTGAACGCCACGGTGACGGTCAATGATTTGAGGTGCCGCGGCGGCATATTGATGATCAGGCGGGTGATCTCGCCGCGCTTGATGCGTGCCAACTGGTGGGCGATGGCCTGAATGTGCCAATTGGGAAGATAGGTGGCGCCGGGGTTGAGGGTCATGAAGCAGCGGCGCAGGAAGCTTTCGAAATCCCGACGCAGCAGTGCGTCGTGAAACATTTGATCCGTGATGGTCATGGAGTCTTTCCTTTCGTTTTGAAATAGGCGTTGAGGTAAGCGTCGATGATGGCCTGCTCTTCTTCAGCCGGGGCGTTTGAGGTTTGATCGCTCAAGGCATCCGGCATGTCGTAGCGCTGCAGCAGGAAGGCAGCGGACTTGGTGTTGCCCTTCAGCGCATCCTCGGCAAACCGCGTCAGGATGGCTTCGCGCACGCTGATAAAGCGCACTCGGCCTTTGACGCGCATTTCGACCTTCTGATCGAGGATGGCCTTCAACAGGGTGTTGGTGTTCTTCGATCCTTTAGGCCGTCCTTGTGGATGCCCCGATTGACCGGGTCTAAACCGGTGTTCGACCGGCGGCTTGCCATAGCCGGTGCGATACGGCGGACCTGCCGTTCCGGATCCAGACCTGCCTGGGCCCGTCCGTTTGGCGCTCATAGCGCGGACGCCTTCTTCAGGCGCTTGGCTACAACCTCATCAAACGTCTCTCCGGTGTCGGCCAGAACGGCATCCCGTTTGGTAAAGGCCTGCCAGCGGCGCACGGCGACATCGACGTAAAGCGGATCGATCTCCAGGCCATATCCGCGCCGGCCCACGCGTTCCGCCGCCATAATCGTGGTGCCGGATCCCATGAAAGGGTCGAGCACGAGGTCGCCACGGCGGGAGCAGTCGCGCATGGCGTCGGCGACGAGCGCGATCGGTTTGACGGTCGGATGCATGGAGAGGTCGTCCATGCGACCCTTGCGAAAGGTGTTGGCGCCGGCGTAATTCCACACGTTGGAGCGATTGCGGCCGTGCTGCCCGAGCTCAAAATTGTTCAGATGCGGTGCGTCGCCGTTCTTGAAAACAAAAATCAGTTCGTGCTGCGAGCGGTAAAAGGTACCCATCGCAGGTGTCGTTTTGACCCAGACGATTAGGTTTTTGAGTTCGGAATACACGGCCTCACCAGCGGCAAGCAGTTCGCCTGTGTGTCGCCAGTCCATAAACACGAAGTGGATCGAGCCGTCAGTTGAGTGTGAAGCCGCAAGCGACAACGACTTCTTCAGGAACCGGACGAACTGCTGCGAGGACATCTCGCCGGAGGCCTGAAGGAACTCGCGCTGCTTGGTGCGGCCCCGGCCGACAATCGTCTTGATTTTCAAATTATAGGGCGCGTCGGTGATGACCATGATGGCGCGCTGCTGCGCCATGAGGCGGCTGATATCCGCAGTGCTGCAGGCGTCGCCGCACAAGAGACGATGCTGCCCAAGGAGCCAGCAGTCGCCACGATGGGAGACCGGCTGAGTCTCTACTTCGGGGACGCCGTCCTCGGGCTCAACCTCGTTGTCGACGAGGTCAGACATGAGTCCGTCAATTTCGGCTGCGTCAAATCCCGTAATCTGAATATCGAGATTGATTTCCGGCAGCAGCTTCGCGAGTTCGCCAATCTCGGCCGCGAGGGTGGCCCGATCCCAGCCGGCATTGGCCGCGACCTTGTTGTCAAGCACCCTATACGCTCTCTTCTCAGTTTCCGTCAGTCCAGCCCAGGTCAGGACAGGCACTTTGCGATAACCGAGAAGTTTAGCGGCTTCGTATCGACCGTGGCCGGCAAGAATTTTTCCGGTTTCATCGGCTAAGATCGCGTACGTCCAACCAAAACGCGAAATACTGGCTGCGATTTGTTGAATCTGCTTTTTGGAATGGGTGCGCGCGTTGTTGTCGGACGGGCGCAGGCCAGCTATCGAAATCACTGATGGTGTAAGTGTTGCCACTCGTTACTCCTGTTTCAGAAGCAACGGCGCGGATGTGCAATTTGTTTTGCTATCAAACGCCCAAAAGTGAGACTGAGGCAGAAATCAGGCAGGCACTTTAATCGGGCCGTATGAGATGCCGGCACGCTTTAGTGCGGAAGCAATCGTGGGAAGCGAAGCGTTCAAACCGGATGATGCGAGACGTTTTTGTATTGGCGGAAGCAATCCGACATGCAGTCCGAGGCCGGGCAGGCGGCTATAGTCGACCACGTATAGATCGGGAAGCTGTTCTTTATGCTCTGAGGGCATGTCGTCCATCAGGTTTCGGTACGCTTCCGGCTCCTTCAAAAACCCCAAAACTTCGCGAACGATTGCGACCTCGAGGTCAGAGTGGTTCAGGGGTGTTTTGATGAGTTCGAGGGCGTTTACTTCTGTTCCATCGGCGAGGCGGACGGGGCCTCGGCCGCTCCAGTGAGCACCGTGCAGGCGAGAGATTGCGAACGTTTCTCGGGCATCACCGCCAATACGAACAGCACGAAACTCCAGGGCGACCGGCATTGCCACGACTGATTGCAGTTCGCTGAACCAGACGGACACGGCGGCGCCAACGATTTGGCCCGTTGCGAGGCGGAGCTCGAGAATCTTAACTTCAGCAGGCGTTTCTTTAACGTTACAAGCCCGTTCGATCACGTCAAAAGCGTCGGCAAGTGTGCGACGCGTTTGGCGCTTATCCTCTTCCAAGTTCTTGAATGCGGCCATACCCCTCAACGCGGCAAGGTGCTAAGCGTTGCAGCGCCTATTCGCATAATGACAGGTTACGGAATATTTTCAGTGCGCGGCGGCGAACCCTCCGCCAAGAATCTCGGCGCAGCTCATCGTTGAGCATTGCGCGACGCGCCGCCGCTCCGCTTTAGCATCTTAAAGCTTTAAAGCGATGTTAGGCGGGACTTGAGAACTCCCGCTGCGTTTCCGTATCGCACTTCGGACAAGGGAAGTTCGCGGTGTACTCATTGCCGCCCTGCTTAGGGATCAGTGTCCGAAGGGCCATGTCGAAGTTGCAGCGCGGGCACGAGACCTTCGGTGCGCTGTCTATAAGCCGGACGAAATCAGTTTCGATTCCCATGCAGCTATAGCGAGCCTATCGCGGCAGGCTAGACGGAGCGGGGAGGGCTGGTTCGTGGACGGCTTTAGATGGTTTTGGACTTGACAGATATTCAGCGGTGGCACCTTGATCGGTTGCTCAACTTCGCGTGTTTGCAGTCCGTTTCTCAAGAAGATTCTCGTCGACCTCCACGGCGCCGGATCATTGCCGCATTTCAATCTCAGCACCGTGTGGGCGCAATTGGTGCTACGATACTTCGAATGCTTTGATTTTGTTCGGTCGGCCCCCGAGGGGCAGATTTGCGAGGTTTTATGTCTCTCCGCCACATCACCACGCCGCTGCTATTTGTTCCGGTTCTGTTGTTGCTATCTGTGACGACGCCAAGTCGGGGGCAGGATTATCCGACGCGACCCGTTCGCATTGTAGTGCCAGCAGCGCCGGGAGGCAGCTTCGACGCACTGGCCCGCATCCTGGCCCAGGCTCTGAGCGAGCGCTGGCCACAACGTATGATCGTCGACAATCGGCCAGGTGGCGGCGGCAACATCGGTGCGGGTGCGGTCGCCAAAGCCGATCCCGATGGCTACACGCTGCTGACATGGAACGACTCGCTCTTGATCAATCCTTGGTTATTCAAAGAAGTGCCGTTCGATCCGAAAAAGGACTTCACACCAATTTCGCTTTCGATGTATTCGCCCAACGTACTGGCTGCGCACCCGTCGGCCGGCATCAAGACATTTGAAGAGTTTCTCAAGGCCGTGCGCGCGGCTCCTGGAAAATTCAACTACGGGTCGCCCGGCAACGGCAGTCCGGGTCACCTGTCAGCCGAAATCCTCAAGCAGCTTGCCAAGATCGACGTAGTTCACGTCCCTTACCGTGGCGCGGGTCCCGCGATCATTGACCTAGTGGCGGGGCAAATTCCGTTTGGCATGGTCGCCATCCCCGGTGCGATCGGTCACATCAAGGCTGGCACGTTGATCGGATTGGCCGTCACCTCGCACGAGCGCGTTAAGGCAATGCCGACGGTGCTGACCATAGCGGAAGCGGGCGTGCCGGATTACCAGATCAATGCATTTCATGGCATTCTTGCGCCTGCGGGCACACCGCCTGCAATCGTCGCGAAGCTGGAGAAAGACATCACCGAAGTGCTTAAGAGTCCTGCAGTCAGCCGGAAACTGATCGATCTCGGCTTCGATCCCATTGCGGGCTCTGGCGCTGACCTCGCTGCCATCATCGATCGCGACCTGCCGGTCTGGCGCGACGTGGTGCAGAAGTCCGGTGCCAGGGTCGAATGACTTTGCGAAGGCGACTGTTGGCCTGACGCTGCAATCAGTTGTGCCTATCCGGCGTGCGCGATCTTCATTTCAGCCATGATCTCGGCCTTGTAGGTCGCGAACGCTGCGGTGGTCAGGCTTTCGATCGAGCGTGGGCGCGGCAACTCAACTTCAATCTCCCGAGTAATACGTCCGGGCCGAGCGGACATGATGCATATACGGTTGGCCAGCAATATAGACTCATCTATATCGTGGGTGACAAACAGCACCGTGGTGCCAAGCGTCTGCCAGACGTCGAGCAGCAGTTGCTGCATGGCAAGTCGCGTTTGGGCGTCGAGAGCCCCGAACGGCTCGTCCATCAGGAGCGCGCGAGGGTTCATCACCAGAACGCGGGCGATGCCGACGCGCTGCCGCATTCCGCCAGACAACTGCGCGGGTAGGGCGTGGGCGAATGCCTCAAGCCCCACCAACTTGAGCATGGCGCGGGCCTTCGATTCATATTCGTCGCGCGCGAGTCCCTGCACCCGCGGACCGAAGGTGATGTTGTCCCAGACGTTGAGCCATGGAAACAACGACGCCTCCTGAAACACCACCCCGCGATCGGGTCCGGGCCTCTCGATGGGCGCGCCGTCGAACATCAGTTCGCCGCTGGTTCGGGTCTCGAAGCCGGCGAGTAGGTTGAGCAGGGTCGACTTGCCGCAGCCTGACGGGCCCAGCAGGGCAACGAACTCGCCGTCCTTGATGTCCAGCGTGATCGCGTCGAGCGCGTGCACGGGCACCTTGCCGGGGAACGTCTTCGACGTGGCGCGAAACGAAACGGTGCCCATGACTACGCTTGGAACGATTGCATGCGGTGCCAGCCCAGCACCCAGTTCTCGATCACGATGATCAGCCGGTCGCTTAGAAAGCCGAGCAGCCCGATCGACGCCATGTCGGCGATGACGACGTCCATCCGCCCAACGTAATACGCATCCCACAGCACGTAACCGAGGCCGGACTTCACCGCGATCATTTCCGACACGATCACGGCTGTCCAGCCGATACCGAGGCCGACGCGCAACCCGGTGAAGATCGATGGCAGCGATGCCGGCAGCACCACGCGCGTCAGCACGTCCATCGGTTTTGCGCCCATCATCAGGGCCGCGCGAATCCAGTTCTTGTCGATGCCGCGCGCACCCTGAGTGGTGTTGATGACGATCGGGTAGAATGCACCCAGCGCGATCAGGAAGACCGAGCCCATGTCGCGGATGCCGAATACCGCGATGGAAAATGGCAGCCACGCGGTGATCGGGATCGGCCGCAGCACCTGGATCGTCGGATCGAAAGCGCCAGCGGCAAGCCGCCACCAGCCGATCACGATGCCGAGCGGCACACCGACTAGGATCGCCGCGCCGAACCCCTTGGCGACACGCTCGGTCGAGAACAGCGCGTTGTCGAGCCAGGTGCCGCTATAGGGATTGAGCCCCATCCCGGCCGGGCCTAACGCCCAGATCTTCCAGGCAGTCCAGACCCGGTCCGGCGTCGGCAAGACGCCGCCGAACAGCGAGCCGTTTGGGCCGGCGGCCTGCCAAAGCACGACCACCAGCACCGGCAGCAACAGGCCGAGGACGATCTTTCCGGCGCGATTGTCCAGAAGCAGACCGTTGGTCACCTTCATTTCTTGTTCGCGTTCGCGACGAACGAGCCGTCCCAATACTTGGTGATGTCGCCCGACACGTCCTTTTGGATGACGCCCAGATCGGCGAAGGCCTTGGCCTGTGCCTTGATCTGTTCCGGTGAGACCACGGCGCCGAGCTTGATGGACTTGGAGGCTTCCGCGGACACCTTTACGTCGAGGCCGGTCAGCTTGGCGTAGGCTTCCGCGAACTTCTGCGGCGATGCCGCGAGCTCTTCCTGGATTTTCAAGTAGGCCCAAATGATGCGCTCGACAACCGGGCGCTTCTTCTCCGCCATGTCCTTGGTCGACATGATAAAGCCGAGCTCGGGGCCGACGGCTTTCGATTGACCGTATTCCAGGTTTTTCGCGAAGAAGCCATAACCTTCCATCACGGGGATGGATTCGAACGGTTCCCAGGAAACGATGGCGTCGATCTCGCCCTTCTGCAAAGCCTGATCGAAGTTGGCGCCGCCGCCCTGAATGTTGACGGCCTGGAAGCTGTTGTAGGGAATTCCCTTCTCGATCAGCGTTGCAGCAAACTGAAACCAGACTGCTGAGCCCGGTGCGATCGCGATCTTCTTGCCCTTGATGTCGTCCCAGCTATCGAGTTTGACGCCCTTGCGCCCGACGACGTATTTCGGCGAGCCGCCGACGCCCATCAGCCCGGTCACGTTGGTCGAGCCTTGCGAAAGTGCGATGGCGAGATCGGCGGGGCCGACCGTTGCGATGTCGAGCGAGCCCGCGAGCAGCGCGGTGCGCGCATCGGCGTAGCGGACGAATTCCACGAGCTTCAGGTTGATGCCGAGCATCTTGAGTTCGTCGCCAAGCGTCACGATCGGCGCCAGATGTCCGACCTTCTGATATCCGAAGGTCACCTCGACCGGCGGCGATAGCGGCGCGGGCTGCGGACCGACCGCATGCGCCGTGACCGGTAGCAACGCCGCAAGCGCTAAAGCAGAAAACCACGCACGCATCGTCGTCCTCCATCCCATGAAATTGGCGGCGACCCGCCCCCTGGAGGACAGCTTGCAAGTTTCCGGCCTCGCGGGCAATGCCCACGGGGCGCTTGGAGACGGCTACTTGCCGAGGATCGCGCTGACCATGGCGCGCGGATCGCGTGTCGGCCAGCGGCCGGCCTCGACTGCGTGCAGGAAGTCGGCGACGTGCTGATTGAACGCCGCTGGCTCCTCTAGGTTCATCGTGTGACCGCAGTTCGGCATGACGACCAGACCTGCGGTCGGGATCGTGCGCTTCATCAGGATACCGGGCTCCAGGCAGGGCCAATCCTCGTCGCCGGACACTACCAGGGTCGGTGCCGTGATCGCTTTCATCTGCTCGACGAGATCGAACAGCGACGGACGGCGCGCCTGCACGCCGCGCATCGTCAGCGCCGCCCCGCGCGTTGAATTGCCGGCCAGTTGATCGGCGAACTCGCGCCAGCCGCGCGGATCCTTGTTCTGGAATTGCACGCGCGACGGCGCCGAGGCATAGCCCTCGGCCGCCTTGTCCATTCCCAATTGCTCGAATCGGGCCGCCGCCCCTTCGACCTCGGCTGCGAACTGGGCCTTCTTGTCGCCGGAGGCGCCGTAGCCGCAACCGGCCACGACTAGCGATAGCGCACGCTTCGGATAGGTGAAACCAAAATGCAGCGTTGCGAAACCGCCCATCGACAGGCCGACGATATGCGCCTTTTCGAGCTTGAGTGAATCGAGCACGGCCTTGATGTCATCGCGGGCGCGCTCCTGTGAATACTTCGTCACATCGTTAGGTACGTCGGAAGGCGGATAGCCGCGCGCGTTGAAGGCGATGCAACGATAGCGTCGCCCGAAATAGCGCATCTGCGCTTCCCAGGAGCGGCAATCGCCGGCGAATTCATGCACGAACACAATCGGGATGCCAGTGCCGACTTCCTCGTAATGCAGCTTGATGCCGTCATCGGTGGTGAGCGTGGGCATTGAAAGAATCTCCGAGATTTTAGAATGATCCGCCGCGCGACGACACACCGGCATCGAGGGTAATCACCGCCCCACTGGTGTAGCTGGATTTCGGCGACGCCAGGAAGGCCACCATGGCGGCGATCTCGGCCGGTTCACCGATGCGGCCGCCGGGCACCGAGGTGAACAGTTCCGGCCAGCGCTTGGGATCGCCGAGCCGCTCCTGAGCTTTCTTGCTGGCGAGTCCGACCAGCCGGCTGGTCGCGGTCGGCCCCGGGCTGACCGCGTTTATGCGGATGCCGTCGCGCAGGCTTGTGCTGCCGAGGGATTCCGTGAAGGCGGTGAGCCCGGCATTGGCGGTGGCGCCGCAGATGTATTCCGGGTCGCGAGTGAGCGCGGCATTTCCGATCACGTTGATGATGACGCCGCCGCCGCGCGCCTTCATCAGCGGATAAAACGCGCGCGTCATGTTGATGGTGCCGAACACCTTGAGGTCCCACGCCGCCCGCCAGAGCGCCTCGTCGATTTCCGCCAATTGCCCCCCGGGGATAGCGCCCGCGTTGTTGATCAGAATGTCGACCGACGGGAAGTCCTTGGCGAGGCGGCTGACGGTGGCGCTGTCGGCAAGGTCGGCCGCTACCGTGCGAACCGCCACTTTTCCCTGCATTTCAATTGCGGACTTCAAGGCATCCAGGTCCGCCGCTGTGCGTGAAGTTAGAACAAGGTCGCAGCCTTCGGCGCCGAGCTCCTCTGCCACCGCACGTCCGATGCCGCGCGAGGCGCCGGTGATCAATGCGAGTTTGCCATTGAGACTCAGATCCATGACGTTTGATCCCCGATAGTTCAGACGATTTTTCTGTCGCGCAGGCGCGCGATCTCGGTATCGGAATAGCCTAATTCCTTGAGGATGTCCTGGGTGTGCTCGCCCTGCTCCGGCACGCCGGTCACCACGCTGGCCGGCGTGCGTGACATGACGATGGGCTGGCCGACCACCCGCACGTCGCCGCGTTCGGAATCCTTTAGCGGAGCGGCGATGCCGAGGTGTTGGACCTGCGGGTCGGCGAATACCTCGTCGACACGGTAGATGGGCCCGGCCGGCACGCCCTCGGCTTCGAGCTGGTCGAGCCATTCGGCGGACGTGCGTGTCTTGAAGATTGGTGCGATCAGCGCTTTGATCTGCGGACGGTTGCGCGTCCGGTCTGCGCCCTTGGCATAGTCGGCATGTGCAGCCAGTTCTGGCCGCTGGATCACCTTGCAGAAGGCGCGCCATTGCCCGTCGCCGCCGACGCCGATGTTGATGAAACCGTCCGCGGTCGCCACAACGCCCATCGGCGTGGATGTCGGATGGTCGTTGCCGGCTTGCGGCGGCACTTTGCCCTCGATCAGGTAGCGCGCCGCCTGAAAATCCATCATCGCGATCTGGGCCTGCAGAAGAGACGTGTGCACCCATTGGCCGAGGCCCGATTTCTCCCGCTCTGCCAGGGCAATCAGGATGCCGGTCGCGGCAAAGACGCCGGCGCTTGAATCCGCAACGGCAATGCCCGCTCGCATCGGCGGCGTGCCGGGCTCGCCGGTGACGCCCATCAGTCCGCCCATGCCCTGGGCGATCTGGTCGAAGCCCGCGCGCGTCTTGTAGGGACCGGTCTGACCGAAGCCGGAGATCGAAGCGAGGATGATGCGCGGGTTGACAGCCTTCAGCGCCTCATAGCCAATGCCGAGACGGTCCTTCACATCGGGCCGATAGTTCTCGACGACGACATCCGCCGTCTTCAGCATCCGCATGAAAACTGCGCGGCCATCATCCTCCTTCAGGTTGAGGCTGATGGAACGTTTGTTGCGGTGCAGGTTGACCATGTCATAGCCGTGCCTCGCGCCGCTGATGCCTTCGTTCGGATCGACGCCGGGCGGCGCTTCGATCTTGATCACGTCGGCGCCGAAATCGGCCAGGATTCGGCAGCACGTCGGTCCGGCCCGCACGCGCGTCAGATCGAGGACGCGCAGATGGGACAGCGCAGGCGAGGCGATCGGCCGCGTCATGGTGCGGACTCCAGTTGAGGCAGAAGGTGGACGACGGCGGCCGGAGCGCGGCCGTGCCATTCGGTCTTGCTTTGGACATGCCGGGCCAGTTCGATCAAAGCAAGATCGGAACCGCGACCCCCGATAATCTGCATCGCGACCGGAAGTCCGCGCGCATCGAAGCCGGCTGGCAGTGCGACGGCCGGAAATCCAAGCAGATTGACGAAGCGGGTGAGGCGGCTCATCGCATAGAGTGTCTTCGCCGAGAACTGGCCGGAATCCGGATCGCATTCGTCGGCGGTCGGTGTCGGAATGGCCATGACCGGCAGCATCGCGGCGTCGACGCCCGCCAGAACCTGGTCCTCGAAATCGGCAATCAAGCGCGGTCGGGCCTGAATGCTGGCGGCGAGCGTATTGTCGGCGACCTCTAGTCCCTTGGCGAGACGCCGGCGCAGGACGGGCGCGACGGCAGGATCGTCGATGCGGGCGCGATGCACGCGCGCGCTCTCGGCGAACATGATGGTGAGAGCGTGGGCGTCAGCGGCTTCGATCGCGGGCAGGGCGTCTCTCTGCTCTATTCCCACTCCCAAGCCTGAAAGCGCGCCCATCATGTCGGAGCACGCGCTCGCGATATCCGGCGCGCACAGCGCCGCTATGTCGCGCAGCGCAACGATGCTTCGGATGGATTTCGATTCGGTAAGGTCGGCCAGGATCGTGGCGGCCGGCAGCAGATCGTTCGCGCTGCGCGCCAGAATTCCGATGGTATCGAGCGACGGCGCCAGCGCCATCGCGCCGCGCGTCGAAACCAGACCATACGTCGGCTTCCAGGCTGTGATGCCGCAGCAATGAGCCGGGATTCGGAGCGAGCCGCCGGTATCCGAACCAAGCGCAACGGCAACCGCACCGCTTGCAACCGCCGCCGCCGACCCGGACGACGATCCGCCGGAAACATGATCGAGGCTCCATGGGTTCTTGACGCGGCCGCGTGAGGAGTTGAAGCCGGATGGCTCGTAGGCCAGCTCGGTCATCTGCGTGTATCCGATACGATCCGCGCCAACCTCGTCCAGCCGGCCCAGCAAATCGCTGTTCCCAGCAATCCCGAGATCGCCGGCTTCGGCGAGCCCGCCGCTCGGCCGATGCGCCGGGGTTCGCAGCATGTCCTTGGCGGCATAGGGCATGCCGTCCAACGTGCCGCTAGAGCGTGGCTTCCCCGGCTCTATCTCTACAAACGCATTCAACACCGTGTTCAGCGCGCTGACCCGCTCGCGCGCTTTCGCCTGCCAGTCGCGCCGCGCGGCGGCATCGAGCGAAGTCCAATCGGGAATGCGGCGCATCGGGCAACGCGGGTCCATTGCAAGCAGGACATCCAGCATATCGACGCGAGCCCTTGAAGCAAGGAAGGGCGCTTGTGACGGCGTTCGCTGCCGTGTATTCCTCGGCATCTTCCTTGAATGCTCTGGAGTTTGGAACAGTGCCTGACACTTTGGGTTTTAGAAAGCGCATCGGCCTCGTTGTGCCTTCGACCAATACAACCGTGCAGCCCGAGACCGACGCACTCCGTATTCCCGGCGTGACCTGTCACACCGGCCGCGTCACCATCAAGGAACGTCCGTTGAACACCGAGGAGGCGTTCAACGAACATATGCAGATGATGCGCGATGGCATGGGCACCGCGATCGACCAGATCATGACCGCGGGGCTAGACCATCTGATCATGGGCATCGCGCTGGAAACGTTCTGGGGTGGCGTTGCCGCGGCCGACAAGTTGCAGGCCGAGCTGGTGCAGCGCGCTGGCGTCGGCGTGACCATGGGCTCGACCGCGATGGTTGCCGCTCTGAAAGCATTCGGCGCTCGGAAGATTGCGATTCTCACCCCGCATCAGCCGAGAGGCGATGAAATGGTAAAAGCCTATTTTCTGGAGGCGGGCTTCGATGTGGTCCGGCTCAAGGGGCTGAAGTGCCAGACCCCGCGTATGATCGCTCAGGTGCCGCAGCAGGATATCAGCAACGCATTGCGTGAGATCGACGGGCCGGATGTCGAGGCGCTACTCGCTGTCGGGACGGCGTTGCCGTCGAGTGCCGCTGCGGCCGAGGCCGAGCGATCGCTCAACAAGCCGGTGATCGCGGTCAACACCGTGTCGTTCTGGGATGCGCTGCGCCGCTGCGGTATCACGGACCGTATCCAGGGACACGGCCGCGTGCTTGCGGAGCTGTAGCCTTATTTACTGGGGCTTGTTGAGACCTGTCACCGCGACCGCGTCCGCCCAGGTGGTCGTGTCCGCCTTGATCAAGGCGGTGAACTCGTCCGGCGTGTTGCCGAGCGGGTCGGCGCCGGCGGCCTTGAGCCGCCCGGCAAATTGCGTGTCCTTGACCGCGCGGCCGATTTCGCCGGCGATCTTGTCGACGATCTCGCGAGGCGTGTTGGCGGGCGCGACCAAGCCGTTCCAAGTCACCACGTTGAAGCCTGGAAAGCCGGATTCCGCCACGGTCGGGATATTGGGGGCTTGCGCCTGACGCTTGTCCGTGGAGACCGCGAGCAGCCGGATCGAGCCCGAGGCGACGTGCGGCAGGGCGTCGGACAGGTTCGAGAACATCATCTTCAGATGGCCGGCAATCACATCGTTCATGGCCGGAGCGTTGCCGCGATAGCTGACGTTGGTCATGTCGAGACCCGCGCGCTTGGCAAATAGCGCCATCGCGAGATGCGTCACGCTGCCGGCGGTGCCTTCGGCATAGCTCATCTTTTCCTTCTGGGCCTTCACGTAGCTGATGAACTCCGCCAGCGTCTTGGGCGGGAAGTCCTTGTGCACCACCAGCACGAATCCGTTGACCGCGACCGCGCTGATCGGCGCGAAATCCTTGATCGGATCGTGATTGAGCTTGGACATCGCAGGAGCGATCGTCATCGGCGGCGTCACCGCCCAAAGCAGCGTGTAGCCGTCAGCCGGCGATCTTGCGACGGTATCCGCAGCCAATGCGCCATTGGCGCCGACGCGATTTTCGACAATGAAAGTCTGGCCGAAATGCTCTGTGAGGCGTTGCGCGACGACGCGCGCCATCACGTCCGAATTGCCTCCGGCGGCATAGGGGACGACGATCTTCACCGTCCGCGACGGCCAAGGCTGCGTTTGCGCCTGTGCGTTCGCGCCGAACGCGATGCATGCGGCGAGCATCGCCGAGGCGGCAACCAGCTTGCGAAGGATCATATCAAAGGGTCTCCTGTTGGAAGGCAAGGAGGCGGCAGGGCCCTCTCTTCCCCATTACATCGCTGCGCGATACCGTGCGACAGTTTCTGGTCCGCAGCAAGCCAGCCGATGCATCGCAGCAGAGACTAAAGAGCGCAGCACCGCCAGGCGTCTGATAATTCGGAGTTGGAATGGACCTCGCAAAGCCGATCCTGGTGACGGGCGCATCCGGCAAGACCGGCCAGCGCGTGGTGGCATCGATCGCCAGAAAGGGCGGAACGGTCCGTGCCTTCGTGCGCCGCTCGGAGGCGGGCGATTCGTTGAAGGAGGCCGGTGCGGTTGAGGTCGCGCTCGGCGATCTTATGGATCATAATTCATTACGGCACGCGATGACCGGGGCGGGGCAGGTGCTGCACATCTGTCCGCCCATGCATCCCAAGGAGGATGTCATTGCCCGGACTATGATCGGGCTCGCCGGTGAGCTCGCGGTCGATCGTTTCGTGCTCTACTCGGTGCTGCACCCGCTGCTGGCGGATGTGCCGCATCATAATCGCAAGCTGCAGGCGGAACGTGCGCTGGTCAAATCCGGATTGAACTATACGATCCTGCAGCCGAGTCGATACATGCAGCACCTCACGCCGATTTGGAAAACCGTTCTTGCGACCGGCGTGCACAGCATGCCGTTTGGAACTACGGCGCGCTTCAGCCTGGCCGATCTGGCGGATCTTGCCGAGGCTACGGCGCGCGTCATGACCGAGCCCGGCCACGAGGCCGCGACTTACCAACTTGCCGGCCCGGACGTGCTGAGCCAGGACGATTGCGCAGCCATTCTTACCAGCATTCTCGGCCGCTCGATTCGCGCGATGGCGAAATCAGTCGAGCATTTTCGTCGTGATGCGGGGGCCGCGGGGATGTCGGCCGAGAGGATTGAGGTTATGACCAAGATGAACGCGCATTACGATGCGCACGGCCTGATTGGAAACTCGAATGTGTTGCGCTGGGTTCTAGGACGCGAACCGACCCGCTTTGCAGAATTCGTCCGCCGCGAATTGCCTCTCAATTGATCTGCAGCGGAAAGGACGTCCGGCAGCGGAGTCTTGGTGGGCCCCATACAACGAACGTGTTATCCGACGCGAAGGGATTGCAACACGTCGGCTATGGTCATTATTTTTGCTACCGGCCGCAGGCCTTCGATCGCGGTTTGATGCACATCGTCGGAGAAGGCCGCGCATCCATCCTCGATCACGGTGCAGCCAAATTCGCGGACATGTGCGTCGCGCACGCTGGACGCCACGCCACCATTTGTGACGATGCCTGTGAAGTAGAGGTGCTCCACCCCGCACTTGCGCAGCACCCATTCGAGCCGTGACATGTGGAATGCTGAATAGGCGATCTTTTCGATGGCGACATCAGCCGGAGCGAGCGTATCGACAAGCTGTTGACCCCATGCGCCCGTTGCGAAATCACCCTTCTTCAAGAATGGTCGTAAGGTCTTCAGATGCGGCGATATGATGGGCTCGCCGCGACGGCCGTGCACCAGCGTAAACAGCGTCGCCACAATCAGAAGCCCGCTTTCACGCGCGACGCGAACAAGTGGAGCAAGCCGATTCGGCAGTGCAGCAACGGCGGGGCTCGACTGGCCGGCCCGGTAGTAGGCACCATCGCGGTGCAGAAAATCGTTTTGTAAGTCGCCCAGAATAAGCGCGCTCGATCTGGAATTCGTCATGCTGGCTCCACGATCAAGTTTCCGAGCCGGTCGACCCGCCCGGCAAGGCCCGGTTCGATCACCGTGGTTGCGTCTGGTTGCTCCAGGATGGCCGGCCCGGCGATCTTTGCACCCACTGGCAGTTCGAGACGCGCCCATATCGCGGTGTCGCGCCAGGTGCCTTCGAACCAAATCTGCCGCGATCCCAACCGCGCCTTCTCGATCGAGGCGGATGGTGAGGGTGCAAACACCGCGAAGTCGAACGCCGGGCGGCGGCCGATCGCCGCCACGCGCAGTGAGACGATTCGCATGGCGAGGCCGGGGAGGAGCCGGCTGAACGCACCTAGATAGGCCTTTTCAAAAGCAGATCGGATTGAGGTTTCGGAAATACCGAGGCTATCGCCCTGAGATGCGATGGGTAGCGGCACGGCAATGGTGTGGGTCTGCCCTAGGTAGTGCATGTCCAGTTCGTACAGGACGTCGATCCGCTCGACCGCGATGCCGGAGCTCGCGATCACCGTGCTGGCCTCCCGGCGGGCCGCCTCCACGCGCCCTTCGATTGCTGCAGTGTCCAAGCCTGCGAGCATGATATTGAGCGTTTGCACTATATCGTGACGCACGTCGGCGAGCACGCAGCCAAGCGCCGATGTGATGCCGGGGAACCGGGGCACCAGCGCACATTTCAGCCCTATCTGGCGAATGAGCGCGCTGACATGCAGCGCTCCCCCGCCGCCGAACGGCATCGCGACGAAGCGTGCCGGATCGTGGCCGCGCTCGATGGAGACAAGTCGGATTGCGCCTGCCATGCGTGCGTCGGCCACCTTTATGATTGCTGCAGCTGCCGCAGTGGCGTCCAGGCCAAGTGGCTCACCGACATTTGCCACGATCGCCCGCTTTGCCGCTTCGACATCGAGCGATTTCAATTCGCCGCCGAGAGGGCGCGTTGCATTGATGCGGCCGAGCAACACCTGGGCGTCTGTCAGCGTCGGCCTCGTGTTGCCTTGGCCGTAGCACACCGGTCCTGGCATCGAGCCAGCGCTTTCCGGACCGACCTGAAGCAGGCCGCCGCGATCGACCGAGGCGATCGAGCCGCCGCCCGCGCCAATGGTTGTGATCTCGATCATCGGCGTGCGGATGACCAGTCCAAAGTCGATGGTGGTCTGCGCCGCGACCGAAACCTGGCTGCCAGCGATCACGGAGATGTCGAATGACGTGCCACCGAGATCGCAGGTGATGAGATTGTCGAAACCGGAGGCTCTGGCGATAGCCGCGCCCGCGACAACGCCAGCCGCCGGGCCCGACAACGCCGTGCGTGCCGGTAGCTTCCGTGCGGTCGCAGTCGACATGATCCCGCCGTTCGACTGCACAATGTGTAGTTGGCCGGCAAATTTTTGCTCCGTCAGCGCCGACTCCAGCTTGCCGATGTAAGACGCCACGACAGGCTGCAGATAGGCGTTGATCGCTGCGGTCGAGCAGCGTTCGAACTCGCGGATTTCGGACAGCACCTCGTGCGAAGCCGCGACAAAGTCGTTGGGCCATAATTCGCGTAGCGCGTCGAGCGCCCGGCGCTCGTTTTCGGCATTGGCGTAGGCATTGATGAAGGCGATCGCAACGCTCTCGGCGCCTTTGTCCCGAAGGAGTTGGGCGGCAGAACAAATCTCTGTCGGGTCAAGCTGGGTCCGGACAGTGCCGTCGGCAAGCGTGCGCTCGTTGACTTCGATGCGCATGTCGCGATCGGCAATCGGCGCGAAGTCGCCCCATAGGCCCCAGGTGCGGCGGCGATCGCGACGGCGCATTTCCAATACATCGCGAAAACCGCGTGTGGTGATCACGCCAATTTTTGGGCCGCGACGTTCGAGCAAGGTATTGGTGCCGACGGTGGTGCCGTGGACGATCGAATGGATCGCAGCGGCACCGCCTAGCGCTTTCAAGCCGTTCAGGAAGCCCTGCGATTCGTCGCCTCGCCGTGACGGCACTTTTGCCGTTTGGAACCGGCCGGTCCCTGGATCCAACAGGAACAAGTCGGTAAAGGTGCCGCCGACGTCGACCCCCACGATGACATCGCGGATACTCATGCTGGTTTCCCAGCGCGCGCCTTCGCGGTGGCATTGGCATCAAGCGAGCCGCTTTCGCGTAGGACGACTTTGTAGTCTCGAAGGGCTGCGTCTCGCGAAATGTAGCCGAGTTGTACGTCGCGAACGACGCGCTCGGGCTTACGCGTCATGGGGTCGCCGAAGCCGCCACCTCCCGGTGTCTCCAGACGCACCTTCTGGCCGCATCCAATCCTAATGTCCGTAACCTTCGAGACGAGGGGCGGTGTCCTATCGCCTTGGTCAGTTTCATGGACAAAGCGATTGAGCGCGGCCGGACCGCCTCCGTTCACACCGAACGGTGGATATTTGCCGCGTTCACCGATCAGGAACACGTCGGCGCCGTCGGCGGCCAGCACCTCGATCTCGTAGATCGCGCCAAGCCCGCCGCGATTGCGGCCGGCCCCGCCGGAATCCTGCCGGAGTGCCCATTGGGTAAAGAGCACTGGATAGAGTGACTCCAGAATTTCCACCGGCGGGATTGTCGCGGTCGAAATCGGGTTGTTGCTGTGATTGAGTCCATCGCTCTCTGGATTGCCGCCGAGGCCGCCGCCGAAGAAGCAGAACATGATCCACCGGCGACGATGCTCGCGCCAGCCGGCCAGGGAGAGCGCGTTGATGGTCGCGAATGGGCTGCCCTGGGCGCGCTCGGGCGCGGCCTTAGCGAAGGCCCCGAAGATGACATCGATGACGCGGAGGATCGTTTCGGTGTAGCCGGCAACCGGGCGTGGCGCCGAGACTGCGAGCAGTGTGGTGTCTGGAATGATGAATTCGATAGGCGCGAGGCACCCCGCATTGGCCGGTACGTCAGTGAAAATATGCTTGAGGGCGACATAGCAACTGGCGACCGCGGTCGTGCGCGCAATGTTCAGCGGGCCGTCGCAGGGCGGTGCGGAGCGGGAGAAGTCCAGCCGCATCGTGTCGCCCGAAATCGTGAGGTCGAGCGCGATGCGGAGCGGGTCGTTGGTGACGCCATCATTGTCGAGGAAGTCGTCGCAGGTATAGGTGCCGTCCGGTAGGGCCGCAATGTTAGCCCGCATCAACACTTCGGCGCGTGTCGACATTGCGACGAAAGCGCCCGTGATGGTTTCTTCGCCGTATTCGTCGAGAAGTGCGTGCAGGCGGCGCTCGCCCAGGTCCAAAGCGTTGATCTGGCCGTTGAGGTCTCCCCAGTTCGATTGCGGTACCCGCGAGTTCGCGGAAAGGATGTCGAGGATGTCCTGCTGGATTGTGCCCGCACGTATGAGCTTCACAGGCGGGATGCGGACGCCTTCCTGAAAGCTCTCCGTCGCCTTTGGGTTGTAGTTTCCCGGAACGTTGCCGCCGATGTCGAGCCAATGGCCGACCGAGGCAATCCATGCGAAGACGCTGCCACCGCGCATCAGCGGGCGAACCAGGCGGAAGTCATTGAGGTGGGTGCCGCCGTCGTAAGGGTCATTGAAAAGATAGGTGTCGCCAGCTTCGAGATGGCCGTCGCGCGCGACTTTGTCGATCACTGCCTTGACCGCGAAGGCCATGGCGCCGACGAAAATGGGGAGGCCGGACGTACCCTGTACCAGCGTGTCACCGGTTTCGGCGTGATAGATCCCGTGGCAGGCGTCGTGGGCTTCAGCAATGATCGGATTGAACGCCGAACGGTAGAGCGTCGCGTCCATCTCGTCGGCAATCTGGACGAGGCGGCCGTTAAGCACTGCAAGGGTGACTGGATCGAGCGTCGTCACTAGTGTACATCCGCTTTCGTGTGCGCCGGCGGTGCTGACGTACGGCTCAGGCGGGGGCGTAACGTTTTCGCTTCATGCATGGTCACATTCCCAGATAGGCGCGCTTGAGGCCGGGGTCATTTCGGATGTCGTCTGCGCCGCCCTGTAGCACGAACACGCCATTGTCGAGGATATAGGCGCGCCGCGCCATCTCTAGACTTTGCACGACGTTCTGTTCAACCAGGAGAAGGGCTGTCCCATCCGCATTGATGGTCTTGATCAGCGCGAACAGCTCTTCAACCAACAGGGGCGAGAGTCCAAGCGACGGCTCGTCGAGAATCAGGAGTTCAGGTTCCGCCATCAGCCCACGCCCGATGGCGAGCATCTGCTGTTCACCACCGGACAGAGTGCCGGCGCGCTGGCTCTGCCGTTCGGCGAGCCGTGGAAAGATAGAGAATGCGCGATCTCGGTTGGCTTGCCGCCGTGCGCGGGCGCGCCGATAGGCACCAAGGTCAAGATTTTCACGAACGGTCAGGTTGGGGAAGATGCGCCGGCCTTCGGGCACATGAATCAGGCCGCGCTCTACGATCTTTGCAGGCGTTTCGTTTGTGATCGCCTCGTCTTGGAACTGGATCGTACCGTGCGAGGCGCGCATGACGCCTGAAATGGTCCGGTTCAGTGTCGATTTTCCGACCCCATTCGAACCCAGCACCGCGACGATCTCACCATCTCGGACGGTGAGATCGACGCCGCGCAGGATTTCGGTTGGGCCGTAACCGGCGCGAAGTCCGTTGATAGCCAGGAGGTCAGACATGTGTGCCCCCTGCGGCCGTCATCCGTCTTGCAGCGCCCTTGCCGAGATAGGCTTCCACCACTCGCGGATCGCTGGCAATTGCATGCGGTGAGCCTTCCGCGATGATGCGTCCTTCCGACAGCACGAACACATTTTCCGCCAAGCTCATCACCGCCTGCATGACGTGCTCGATCATGACCACGGCAACGCCGCGACCGGCGATAGCGCGGATCACAGGCAGCATGTCTCGAATCTCGGACGGATTGAGGCCGGCAAGAACTTCGTCGAGCAGCAGAAGCCGCGGCTCGATCGCCAGCGCCCGCGCCAGTTCAAGCCGTTTGCGCCCGGCGACAGTCAGGCTCGCCGCCGGACGATCCAAATACGCGGCCAAGCCCACTGCTCGCGCGACGACACCCGCGGCGGCCAGTGCATCCGCGCGTCTGGGCCGGGATAGATGAGTGCCGACCGCGATGTTCTCCTGCACCGTCAGCCCAGCGAACGGCTGCACGACCTGAAACGTGCGGGCGATACCGCGCCGCGCGAGACGATCGGGCGGCGAGCCCGTGATGTCATGGCCGTCGTAAACGATGAAGCCTTCGCTGGGCGGCAGGAAACCGGAGATGATCGAGAAAAGCGTGGTCTTGCCGGCGCCATTTGGGCCGATCAACGCTGTGATGTGGCCAGGCTCGGCGATGAACGATGCCTTATCCACGGCGACGAGGCCGCCAAAGCGCTTGGAGACATTCTCGACGCGGAGCACCGGTTCAGCCACGGCCGGGTTCTCCTGGCGGCGGTGTCTGGGAAAGCCGCCGGTGCATGTTGGTGACGATACCGACAATGCCGCGAGGTGCGAACGCCACGACGACAATGAGGACGGCACCATAGATCACGAGGTCGAGGCCGGGTGCGCCGCCGGTCACAAGCTTTGCCAGCTCGCCAAGCGTCTTGATTACGAGTGCGCCGAGCAAAGGTCCGAACACTGTGCCAATTCCGCCGATGATGGGGGCGAGCAGCGCCTCGATGGAGATCCATGGGCCGTAGGCGATGCCTGCATCGATGAACAGAAAATACTGCGCATAGAAACATCCGCCCGCTGCAGCGATGGCAGCGGAGACCGTCATGGCGCCAAGCTTGACGAGCGTTGCATCAACCCCGAGCGCCCTGGCGGCATCCTCGTTCTCGCGCACTGCGACGAGATAGGCGCCGAAGCGGCTGTATTCGATCAAGCGCACGAGGACCATCGATATGCCGACCATGGCCAGAATGATCCAATAGAACGGCGCCCGGCTTTGGAACTGGAATGCCTCTGGGCGCAGGTCCAGCTTGATCAGCGTACCGACGCCGGCACCGGTGATCGGCGTGACACTGGCGATGATTCGCAGCACCTCGGCGAAAGCGAGCGTGATGAGCGCGAAATAGGAGCCCTTTAGGCCCGAGCGGAAGCTGAGCGCGCCGGTAATGGCGCCGACCAGTGCGCCCGCTGCAATGCCAATGACAAATCCCAGCCAGGCGTTAAGGCCGTATTGCATCTGCAGGACGGCGGTCACGTATGCACCGGTACCGAAGAACGCGGCGTGGCCGAACGAGTACTGGCCGCCATAGCCACCCAGCAGGTTCCAGCCCTGGCCGACCAGCGCAATCAGCAGCGCCATCACCAAGAAATTGAGCACGACGTTGGATGACGTGATAAGCGGTACGATGGCCAGAACCGCCACGACCGCCAGAATGGGCGCAAGACCCTTCACGCCCGCTCTCCAAACAGCCCGCTCGGCCTGAACAGCAGGACCAGGATGAACATGGCGAAAATGCCGATCTGGCCCAGCGATTCCCCGAGATAAAGCCCGGACAGGCTTTCGACCACGCCGACGAACAGACCGCCGATCAGCGCGCCGGCCACTGAGCCCATACCGCCGAGCACAACGATGGTGAAGGCGATCAAGACAAAGGCATTTCCGGCGGTTGGATTGACATAGTAGGTCGGCAGCAACAGGCAGGCCGCTATTGCAAGGCACGCGGTGCCCAGGCCGAACGTCACCGCATAGATATGTGCGACGTGGATGCCGGAGAGCTCGGCGCCGAGCTTTTCCTTGGCGACCGCCCGGATTGCCTTGCCGATGTCGGTCCATCTCATGAAGAGCCATAGCGCGAGCGAGACGAACAGGACGACGACAAAGGCGATGACGCGAGGAACCGCAACAAATGCCGTTCCGAGCTCGATCACGTTGAAGGCGTAAGGCAGATTGATCGTGCGGGTATCAGCACGAAAGCCATAGAGGAGCGCATTCTCGATGACGACGGCGAGGCCCAGCGTGACCAAGAGGATGTTGCGGTCCTCGCCATGCGCTGCCGGCCCGATAACGAAGCGCTGCAATCCGTAGCCCAACAGGAAGAACAGGGGCGTCAGCGCGATGGCGGCGCTGTAGGGATCGAGGCCGAGCCATCGATGGGCGAAGAACGCGGCAAACATGGCCGCAGTCAGCATTGCGCCGTGAGCGAAGTTGATAATGTGCAATACGCCGTAGATCAGCGTCAGACCGAGCGCGATGAGCGCGTAGATGGCGCCCGTCATCAGTCCATTGAGCGTCGCTGGAACGAGAATGGCTGATGATAGCATGGCGGATCGCGGGCAGGGGCGGCAGGGTGCCCCGCGCCGGCGTCGTCAGGCCGGCGGCATCGGAAACACCGGCTTCGCCGACGCGAAGGCTGCCGGGAATATCACCTGGATGTCGTTGCCGACCACCTGGGTGTTCACCGGGGCGGCTCCCTGGTTCTGCCCGTTGACGAACTTGGTCGGGCCGTAGGGCATGACGTGGCCGGCGAAGGTTGAGCTTTCGAGCGCGCCGATGATTTTCGCACGATCCGCGCTGGCGGCGCGCTCCAGCGCATCGGCCAGAAGCAGAATGCACGAGTAGTTCATATAGACTTCGTAGGTATAGAACTCGCCCTTGGCATCGATCTTCTGCTTCAGAGCCAGCGCCTTCGGGTTCTTTGGGTCGAACCAGTGATTGCAATCCATGATGAATTGCGCGGCTTCCGGGAATTCCTTGACGAACTTATACGAGGACGCCGCGCCACCGAGCACCGAGTAGATGCCCTTCGGCCGCACCTTCTGCTGCTGCATCGTGCGCGCCAGCAGGACGTATTCGTTATAATAATTTGCGGGAATGACGAGATCGGGATTGTGCGACTTGATCTTAAGCACGACGTTGTTGAAATCACGCGTCGGCGTGGGATGTGAAATCGTTTCAAGGACCTGAAAGCCGCGCTCGGGAAGCTGCGTGTTCAGAAGTTTGGCGAGGCCCGCGCCAAACGCCGAGTCCTCGTGCACGATCATCACCGTCTTCGCGGCTTTGTTGGCCTGATCGTTGATGGTCACGAGATTGTCCAGCGCGGTCTTGGCGATAACGCCAAAGCCCGGTCCGAAGCGGAACGTGTTCTTCAGGCCGCGGCTGACAATGCTGTCCACCACGCCGACGTCGACGATATAAGGCAGGTCGTAGCGCGCGGCGGTCTGGCTTGCTGCGAGGCAGATGCCGCTGGCGTAGCCGCCGACGATGGCTGCGACGCCCGCCCCGTTCATCTTTTCGACCTCGGCGTTGCCGCCTTCCGGGGTCGATTGCGCGTCGCCCAGAACCGCTTCGATCTTGGCTCCGCGCAGCGCTTTGATGCCGCCGGCTGCGTTGATTTCTTCAATCGCCAATTGTGCACCGATCCGGCCTTGCTGGCCGGAGTACGATAGGGCGCCCGAGACTGGATGGAGCACACCAATCTTCACGGCTGAGCTCTGCGCGCGTAACACGGCTGGGACCTGCAAGACGCCGCCTGCGGCGGCGGCACCCAGCGCAGTGGACTGCAAAAACCGCCGACGGCTCACGCTCAGAGAATGACGAGACATGGGTTCCCTCCTGGTGCCAGGCTGAGACTAACATCGGTCCGGACGGCATTCTATATTATCCTCAGCATTCGGCATCGCGCCGGCTGTCTCCAAGTATGAATCGGGACTAAGCAATATGACAAGCGCCGGTTCGCACGCGAAACCGTTGGTTGGGCCGGAAAAATGTCGACAGAGAACGATCGCGGCGGCAATTCGATGTTCAACGCGGGCAGCCATAACGGGCGGTCTTGGGCGATCCCGAAAGCAGATGCATGAAGGTACTCGGGCGACGGTCCCATTGGAATGACTGGGGGCATTGCTGCTCGGCAGCAAGATATCCGGGTCACGCGGCTGGTAGCCGACGACAAAATTTCGATGCGTTGCGCGCTCGACTGGCATCCGCCGAACATTCCGATTTTCGCGTTACCTGATGACGCGGGTTAGCGGCAGAGCTTGCCGCAAATGCCGAGCCTACAAAATTCGTCATTGCCACCCGAACGGCCTCGCGCGCCAGAACCCCCTGTAACTAAAGCACGGCGGTCGATGACTCGCCGCCGCTGCGGTACGACACCGCGGTCAGCTTGGTGCCGCTGCGCAACTGGAAAATCTCGCCGGCATGATCCCTCAGGGAAGGCGAGACGACGCTTCCCTTGTGCGAGGTGGGTGCGATCCCGCGTGTCGCTATTCCACAATAAGAGACGGAAGAATTTCACCTCAGAGTGGATGGAGAAACGAGGCTGCACTGTACGAGCCTGCATGTTGGCAAGCGAATCTTCGTCAATATGGCCTGCACCCGGTTTCGTTGACACCCGCCTAAGCGAATCCAGCCTTCTGCTCGAACTCCATCGGGCTCATATAACCGATCGTAGAGTGCCGGCGCTTGGGATTGTAGAAGCGCTCAATGTAGTCGAACACGTCAGCTCTTGCCTCGTCTCTGGTTCGGTACATTTTGCGCGCTGTCCGCTCAGTCTTGAGCGCGGAGAAGAAGCTCTCCATCGCCGCATTGTTCCAGACATTGCCCGAGCGGCTCATCGAACAGACCACGCCGTGATCCGCCATCAGCCGCTGGAACTGTTCGCTGCTGTATTGGCTGCCACGATCGGAGTGATGCAGCAGTGCATCGGGCTTGCCGCGTCGCCAGATCTCCATCACCAGGGCATCGGTGACGAGCGTGCCGTCATCCCCGCGCTCATCGACCAGCCGACCACGCGCCGTGAGAACAGGTCGATGACGGCCGCCACGTAGAGCCAGCCTTCCGCGGTCCAGACATAGGTGAAGTCGGCGATCCATTTACGGTTGGGTGCCGGCGCTTCGAAGCCGCGGTCGAGCACGTTCGGAGCGACGGAGCCTGTCTGCCGATCGCCCAGGTCGGGCGGCAGCCGACGCCGGCGCGGGCGTGCCTTGAGAACCTGCTGCCGCATCAATCGTTCGATCCGGTGCAATCCGCTGAACACGCCTTCGGCAGCAAGGTCCTTCCAGACCCGCCTGGCGCCGTAGGTCCGGTCGCTGCCGAGGAAGCTCGCGCGCACCTTGGCGCCGAGCTCTTCATCCTCACGGCTGCGCTTGCTGCGCGGCAGCGAACCCACTGCCCAGAATCTCAGCGCAGCTCATCGTTGGCCGCTGAGCGCTGCTCGAGGCGCCGCCGCTCCGCTTTAGGTTCTTGAAGCTTCAAAGCGATGTTAGGCGGGACATGAGAACTCCCGCTGCGTCTCCGTACCGCACTTCGGACAACGGAAGGTCGCAGTGTACTTGTTGCCGCCCTACTTAGGGGTCAGCGTCCGAAGGGTCATATCCACATTGCAGCGCGGGCACGTGACCTTCGGTGCGCTGTCAATAAGCCGGGCGAAATCAGTTTCGATTCCCATGCAGTAACTATAGCGAGCATATCGCGGCAGGCTAGACGGGCGGGGAGGGGCTGGTTCGTGTACGCTTGGAGATGGATTGGGCTTGGCCCGCGCGATCTTGCGACTGCATTTAACTATCGTTTCGGTGCCATCGGGTCGTGCCCGGTGAGCTTGGCGAGATCGGCCTGACGCTTCGTTTCGCCACGCATAAATGCCGCGAAATTCTCTGGCGTATTGCTTGTCGCGTCCGGAATGGTCATCCCGAGCGCCGCCAGGCGAGTTTTGAAAAGATCGGAATGAATCGATTCATTAAGTGCTTTCAGGAGGGCTGCGACGATCGGCTGTGGCAGCTTCGCGGGGCCGACCAAACCAACAAACCCGCTGTGGTTGAAATTCGAGTAGCCAAGTTCTTCCATGGTTGGCACATCGGGCCAGGTGGGAATGCGCTTGGCGCCGGCAACTGCGAGCGGCCGCACTTTACCGCCATCGACCAGTGGCTTGGCGGCGGAGAAGAACGTGAAGGTGGCTTGCACCGCACCGGTCACGACTGCGGCGGCCGCCTCTCCTGAGCCGCGGTACGGCACATCTACGATTTTGGTGCCTGCGGTGTGATTGATTTGTGTCAGCGCGATTGCTGGGGAGGTCGCGGGGCCCGAAGTGCCAAAGCTGATCTTGCTCGGATTGGCCTTGGCGTCATCGATCAGCTCTTTAAACGATTTATATGGCAGGCCGGCGTTGACGATCAGAACCAGCGGAGGGCCGTCGGAGATCTTGCCGATCATCGTGAAGTCTTCGACCGCGTTGTACGGCACTTTGATGTAGTGCAGGTTCTGTACGTCGGCGAGCGCGTTGACGAGCAGTGTGTAGCCATCGGGTTCGGCGCGCAGCACGTGGGAAGCGCCAACCACACCTGAAGCGCCAGTCTTGTTCTCGACCACGATCGTGCCACCGAGCTTCTCTTGCATGATAGGAGCCAGCAATCTCGCCGGGACGTCGGTGAGCCCGCCTGGAGCAAATGGCACCACGAAGCTTATCGGCCGATTGGGATAGTTTTGCGCCTGCGCGGGCAAAACCGCCCCCGTCAGCATTGCCGCAAGCAGGCAAAATGCAATCTTGGTCCGCGTCATGTTGATACCTTCCTTATGCATGCCTAGGCCTAGTAAAAAGTAAGTCTCATGCCGATGCGTCACCCGGCCTTCCGACTGCATAGGTCGAGCGCGAGCGCCAGATAGATCTTTGCGGCTGCGACGCAGTCCTCGACCAAAACATGCTCGCCAAACGCATGCATGGATGAGGCGCTGCGCGCATCCGGATGCATGCGCCCGCCAGGGCCGAAGCAAACGCACGGCACGCCGTAAGAGGTGAGGTGCACGGCATCGGCGCCGGGCCTTCGAATAATCGAGGGCGGACGTACGCCGGTGACCTCCTGCTGTGCGGCGCCGAGCGCCTGGATGATTGGCAGATTTTCGTCGAGCGAGTTTGGCGGATCGGAAACATAGATGTGTAGGGCAGGCTCGGGAATGCCCTTTTGCACGCCAAAGGCGCGCAACACCCGGCGAAGCTCGCGCTTAACGCCATCTACGGTTTGGCCGGGCACGGTACGAATATCGAGATAGAGGCTGCACTCGTAGGGATTGCGGGACAGTCGCCAGGGCGCGCCGCCTTTAATGGCCGCGACGGTGATGTTCGGGTGCTCGCCCATATGAATATGTGTGGCGGCGTAGTCCTTTGCCCATTGAGCGAGGTCACTCTGCAACTCGTGCATCACTGTAATGGCGTTGACGACGTCGGGCCGGTTGGCCATCGCCGAATGTGCGACAGTCCCGCCCACGGTGATCCGAAGCCAAATGCAGCCCATGTTGGCGGTTGAAATGCGCATACCGGTCGGCTCGGCCAGCAGTGCGAAATCCGCGGTCGTGCCGTGCGTCACCAGATGCCGCGTACCAATGCCATAGCCGGAGTACTCCACGCCCTGGAATTCCTCAATTGCGGTCTTCTCGATCTCGCCGACCACGCCGCCGAACGAAATATCGCCGGCAAGCTCGATGCCAGCCTTAGCAATCGCTTCGATTGCAATCAGCGCTGAGGCCAGTCCGCTCTTCATGTTGTTGGCACCGAGCCCCCAAATCCAGCCGTCGCGATGGATCGCCTTGGGCTGAAATCCTTCGCCGACCAGATGCGTTTCCCGCCCGGAGTACGATGTGTCCATGTGGCCGGTGAATAAGAGATTGAGCCCGTCGCCGCGGCCGCGCCGGTGGCCAATGGCGTTCGGCCTTGCCTCGTCAACTAGTGGCAGATCGGTATCCATACCAGAACGACGCATCCGCTCGGCGAGATATTGTGCGACACCAATTTCCTTACCGGTCGGACTGGATATGTCGACCAAGTCCATCAGCAGCTTGCGGAGGTTGTCGGCGTCAACGTACGCAGCGGCCTTGGCAAATTCTGGATGTGTCATTGCGCTTTCAATTGTGCTTTGAACCCGATGGCGGGCGGACAAATCGGCTTGCCCAACCTCATGCGGACGAAAACCCCCAAGGTCGGCGGCTCTGTTCGCTCGACTTCATCTTTGCCAATTTGGCTCCGCCATTCTAGTCGAAAGATGGCACGAAGTAGCGGCTGCGGGCTCCTTCACCGGCGAATGGCTTTACGGCGCAAGCCGCGAGACAGAGCGATTTGAGCCGATCACACAAAAAGCACGATCCGGAAATGCGGATTCGCTCGTGGCTCAGCCCTTTTCATTCGTGTAGAATCCGCGCCGCAAGGAGACGCCTATGAGTTCGAATCGAGTCAAAGTCGGCATTGTTGGTCTCGGCCGCTGGGCCAAGGTACTCACCCGAGCCGCCCGCACATCCAATTCCATCGAGTTCGTACAGGGATTCAGCCGTTCCGAGGAGAGCCGCGCGGCATTTCAACAGGAGTTCGGGATTAAGAGCGCGCCCGATCTTGCTTCGCTGCTTGCCAACCCCGAGATCAAGGGCGTCATTTTGACCGTGCCGAATGAACAGCACCTGCCGATGGCGCGAGAAGTAGCCAAGGCGGGAAAGCACGTTTACACCGAAAAGCCGATTGCCAGCACATTGGAGGAAGGTCTTGCCATCGAGGCGCTGGAGAAGACCTACGGAGTCAGCGTAACCGTCGGCCACAGCGCGCGACTGATGGCCGGCATCCGCGCAATGGGCAAGGCGATCGAATCCGGCGAATTGGGCCGCGTCGGCTTCATGGAGGCGAACTTCTCCAATGAGCGTGCGCTGGAACTCACTCCCAAGGCTTGGCGATGGTACAAAGACCGTGCCCCCGGCGGGCCGCTGTCGCAGCTTGCAATCCACCAGTTTGACGTCCTGCACTATCTCGGCGGCGAGATCGTCGATGCCAGCTCCACCGCCTCGAAACTGTCGCCGGTCGGCGCCGAGGTCGATGACCAGTCGATGACGGTGCTGCGTTTTGCTGACGGCAAGCTCGGTTATGTGGGCAGTTCATGGACCTCGCCGGGCGTATTCTGTGTGCGGGTGTTCGGATCGAAAGGACTGATGCACTACGAGATCGACTTCGGTACCTGGGATACGCCTGACAAGCTGCACCAGACCTCCACGCTTTACATACAGCGCGGAAAGGACGGCTACGGTAAGCGCGAGGAATTACCGGTGCCGGAAAGCGACATGTTCCGCGCCGAACTCGACATGTTTGCGGAAAGCTGCCGCACCGGAAGAGGGAACGAGTTGAACGCGCGAAATGGCAATGTCGCCCTAGCGGTTGTCTATGCCGGGCTGCGCTCGATCGAGCGGCAAGGCCAGGCGGTGAAAATAGCAGACATCATTGCCGACGCCCATAAGAAGCTGGCGGAAGGAAATCGCAATGTTGCCTAGCCGCTATTTCTACGATCTGACGCAGCCCGAGATCGCTGCGCAGTTCAAGAAGAACCCGCTAGTGATGCTGCCCTGCGGAAGTGTCGAGCAGCATGGCCCGCACCTGCCGACCGGCACCGATACACTGGCGGCGAACGTGATCTCGCATGCCGTCGCTGAGCGAATGGACGGTCTGGTGCTTCCGAACACGCCGTTCGGAGTGACGCCGATGCACGCGCCGTTCGAAGGTACGATCACGCTGACCCCCGACACCTACATGCGCCTGATCATTGAGACCTGCGCCTCGACCGCCAAACACGGTGCTAAGGAACTGATGATCGTCAACTGGCACGAGGGCAACATTCCCTCGCTTGCCATCGCTGCCGAATCGCTGCACCGCGATCACGGCATGAGCGTGCTCACCGTGCAAGCCTGCTATGTTGCTGAGGAGCTTTATGGCCACTCGTGCAACGGCCTGACCCACGGCGGCGAAATCGAAGCGCTGGCGGTGCTGGCGCATCGTCCCGACCTCGTTCACCTCGACCGCATCGATTATTCCTCCGATCACGAACTTGGCCATAAGATGGACAAGTTGCGGCGAACGCGAAGCTATCAGCCGGTGCTGACCGACATCCGTTCGATCGCTCCGACCGGGTGGTTCGGCAGTCCACAGCACGCCACCGCTGGCAAGGGTCGAAAGATGCTGACTGATATCGCCGATGCCATCGCCAAGGAGGCGCGCGACATATTCCGGCAGCTCGACGTGGTGCAGGGTGGCACTCGCGAGATCAAGCAATTGCGGCAAGTGGGTTAGGGGGATGGCGCGCCTTCTCAAACAATCCGAAGCGAAGAAACTCGGCCTGCCAGGGCGCACGTCGCTCGAACCGGTGTCAGGTGCCATCGGATCGCGGGTCACCTTCCGCATCGCCGAGCTGGCAGTCCCGAAGGCAGGCGATCCGCCGCGTGGCCCGCATCTGCACCAAGGCTTCGAGGAGTGCATCTATGTGCTGAGGGGCACCGGCATGACCGTCGCCGAGAGCGGTGAAATCCCGATCAAGCCGGGGGACATCGTTCTCATTCCGCCGAATGAAAAGCATATGACCCGTAACACGGGTTCCGAGCCGCTGGTCTTGTTGTGTTTCTTCCCAGAGCCCGATGTGTCGGCCGGGACAACCGAATTCAAGAGCTTCTGAAATTCTCTATGCCACATCGAGTGCTCTGCCTTCGCCCTGAAGCCGATTTCATGCGCGTCGATGCGACTGCGCCCGCGCCCCTTCATGTCACCTACCGCGCACCGGCCGATGAGGCGGTTGCCGCCTTAATGAAATCCAACGATGCACTTGTGATCCCGGCCGTTGGGCCAAAGCTCGCGCCGGAACTGTTCGAAGGCACAGCGCTCAAGATCGTACAGGTGACGGGCGCAGGTGTTGACAGGCTCGATCAGGCAACGCTGATGCGACTTGGGATTCCAGTTGCCAACGTCGCGGGTGGAAGCAACGGCGCGGTAGCTGACTACGCCGTGACCGCCGCGTCGGTGCTGCTGCGGCGCTTTGCCTGGGCCGATGCAGCAATTAAGGCCGGCAACTACGCCAGTTTTCGCGCCCGCATGGTGTCGGACAATCTCGCTGGCATGGAAGGACTGCAGATCGGTCTGATCGGATTCGGCACCATCGGCCGCGCGGTCGCGCAGTCCTTCAACCGCATGGGCGCGAAGGTCTGTTACTTCGACCCTGCGGTAAGCCCTGCTGCGCCTGAGGCCCGCGCCGTACCGCTCGACGAGCTGCTGGCCACGTCCGACGTGGTTTCGCTGCACGTTCCGCTATTGCCGGCAACACAGAATATGATCGGCGAGCGGGAATTGGCGCGCACGAAGCCCGGTGCCGTGCTGATCCAGGCCTCGCGCGGTGGAATTGTCGATGAGTTGGCCTTGGCGGCGAGCCTCCAGTCCGGTCATCTTGGTGGCGCGGCGGTCGATGTCTTTTCCACCGAGCCGCCGACGCCCGACAATCCATTGCTCAAACTCAGCGGCGAGGCTGCCTCACGTTTGCTGCTGACGCCGCACATCGCCGGCGTCACCCGCCAGGCTTCGGCGTTCCTGTTTCGCTCGACGTGGCAGAACGTCGAACGCGTGTTGGTGAAGAACCAACCGCCGCTCAGCCGGGTGTATTGAGCTATCTCTTCTCGCCGCTCGCAGCCTTTGCCACCGGTCCCCATCGCTCAACGTCTTCTTTCAACTGCGCGGCAAACTGTTCCGTCGTGCTCGCGATCAGGTCGTAACCCAGCGTTTTGACCCGCGCCTTCATCTCCGGCGAGGCCAAAATCGAGAGCACCTCGTTGTTCAATTTTTTCACGATAGTGGCGTCGAGCCCGGCTGGTCCGAGCAGCCCTGCCCAGTTGCCGACCGCAAAGCCCGGTAGCCCTGACTCGTCCATGGTCGGAAGGTCGGGCATGAGCGCCGAGCGTTTCAATTCGGCCATGGCGATCGGGCGCACACGCTCAGACTTTTCCGAGGTCAGTCCTGGGACGCTGGCGAACAAGACCTGTACTTGGCCACCCATCAGGTCGATCAGCGCCGGGTTCATGCCCTTGTTCGGCACATGCACCATGTCGATACCCGTTTTGCTTTTAAGCAGTTCGGCGGCCAGATGCGACGCACTGCCAACGCCGGCCGAGCCGTAGCTCAGCTTGCCGGGATTGGCTTTCGCATAGGCGATTAAATCTTTCAGCGAATGCGCCGCCACGGATGGATTGACGACAAGCGCATAGGGGCTGATCGCTACGTTCACGATCGGGGAAAAATCCTTGGCGAGGTCGTAGGGTGGCGTCTTGTTGACGACGACGGAGAGTGACAGGCTTGACGGCGTATAAAGCAGCGTTGTGCCATCAGCAGGCGAGGCGATCACGGTCTTGCTGCCGATGACGCCTGCCGCTCCTGGGCGATTCTCGACAACGAACTGCTGGTGCAGGCGCTCTCCGAGGTGTTGCGCAAGCAACCGCGCCATAACATCGACGCCTCCCCCGGCCGCGACAGGGACAACAATTTTCACCGGCTTGTCCGGATATTCTGCCTGCGCGGCGATTTGGCTGCCAAAAAGGATCAAGGTCGCTAACAGTGATTTGCGCAGCATCCCGATTCCTCCATTTGCGCCATTCTCCGGAACAGTCGGCTCGCTCGCAAGCGTTGAGCGGGGCTGTTTGAGGGATTCACAACCCAGGATGTGCCACTGCCTTCCGTCGCGCCGTGCCAACACCAGATAACGCTAGCCTGAAAATCGCCTCAACCGTTGACCATCCACCATGACCCACCTGCGCCGCAATGACGCAATTTTTTTGCGCGGCCCCCTCGACGTGATTAGTCCGTGGGAGCACAATCTTGCAATTCTTACTAGAGCCGGCACCACGCAATCCGGCCAAGTACAACACGTTACTCAATAGTCGTTTCATATCGGCCCGCGACGGCCTTGGCTCCGTACGGGCTCAGGGAGGAAGCTATGGCCACCAATTTCACTGTAAACGGCAAGCCGGCATCCACCGACGCGCCGCCGGCGACCCCGTTGCTGTGGGTCCTCAGGGAGGGTCTCAAGCTCACCGGCACCAAATTCGGCTGCGGCACCGGCCTGTGCGGCGCCTGCATGGTGCACATCGACGGTAAGCGTGCGTTCTCCTGCCAGACCCAGGTCTCCGAGATCTCCGGCAAATCGGTGACCACAATCGAGGGGCTGTCGCCCGACTCCAGCCACCGTTTGCAGAAGGCCTGGCTTGCCGAGAATGTGCCGCAATGCGGCTATTGTCAGTCCGGCCAGATCATGAGCGCGGCCGACCTGCTCAAGAACAAGCCGAAACCGACGCGCGCCGAGATCGTCGAGCACATGAACACCAACATCTGCCGCTGCGGGACCTATCAACGCATCGTGCGCGCGGTCGAGCGCGCGGCGAAGGAGGCGTGACATGAACACGCAATTCAAGAGCTTGCAAACTCCGCTTTCCCGCCGTCAAGTCATGATCGGCGCCGCGGGCATGTCATTTGCGATCACGCTTCCAGGACGCGCTGGCGCTGCGAGCCTGGCGACCGAACGAACCGGCGCGGCGATTAACCCATGGGTCAGCATCGGCACAGATGGCACCATCACCATCATGTCGGCTGCGACTGAAATGGGGCAGGGCTCAATGACTTCGCTGCCGCTGATCATCGCCGAAGAACTGGACGCCGACTGGAGCAGGGTCAAGATCGTCCCCGCCCCGGTGAACGAGAAGATTTACGGCAATCCGGGCTTCGGCGGCATGCAGTACACCGCCGGGTCCAATGCGGTGACGAGCTACTACCTACCGCTGCGGACCATGGGCGCGCAGGTCCGGCGCGTGCTGCTCGACAATGCGGCGCGCAAATGGGGCGTTCCAGTCGAGGAATTGACCACCGAGCCCAGCGTTGTGGTGCATACAAAATCCGGTCGCAGGCTGAGCTATGGCGAGATTGCAGCCTTTGCCGAGTTGCCGGCTAAGGCGCCGGAGATCAAGCCAGACCAACTCAAGAAGACCGCCGACTTCCGCCTGATCGGCAAGGATGTGATGCGGGTTGAACTACCGACCAAGGTCAACGGTACGGCGACCTACGGCATCGACATCCAGGTGCCGGGGATGTTGTACGGAACGGTGTTGCGAGCCCCGGTCGAAGGATCGGTCCCCGACAAGATCGACGATGCCAAGGTCAAGGCGATACCCGGCGTCACCGCCGTGATCAGGCTTCCGCATGGCGTGGGCGTGGTCGCACAAACCGCATGGGCTGCACTTTCAGCGCGTCAGACGCTGGACGGGTCGGTCACCTGGAGCCGGACCGGAGTGGCCTGGGGTTTCGACAGCAACAAGGGCCACGACGCCTTTGCGGCAGACGCGAAGAACCTCTCGAAGTCGGCGCGCGACTGGAGTGCGCAAGGCAATGCCAAGAGTGCGTTCCAGAACGCCGCCAGCATGGTGGAAGGCGACTATCGCTGCGACTACGCCTATCACGCTCAAATGGAACCGCTGAACGCGGTTGCCTCCGTTGCTCCCGGCGGCGCTGCAGTCGAAATTTGGGCCGGGACGCAGAGCCAGAGCACGGCCTCGGAAGCGCCCGCCAAGTTCCTCGGCATTCCACGAGAGAAGGTGAAACTGCACGACCTGCTGATGGGCGGCGGGTTCGGCCGCCGTGGCAATCGGGACGTCGATTTCATTATGGACGCAGTGATGCTGTCAAAGGAAATCGAGCGCCCCGTCAAGGTTATGTGGACCCGCGAGGACGACGTGCATAACGGCCGGTTCCGGCCGCTATCGGCGCACCATCTGCGCGCCGGCTTCGACGGTTCCGGTAAGCTTACAGCTTGGCATCACCGGGTCGCTGCAGACCGCATCACGCCGTTTATGGACCCGGTTCGGTTCCAGGCCGGCGGCGGTCGGGATGGCATGGTGATGGCCGGTACTGATGTGCGCGGCTACGACATTCCGCACCAGCTTGTCGAACAGCTTTACCGCGATACCGGCGTGCGCACCAATCCCCTCCGCGGCATCGGTGTGACCGCCAACAAGTTCGCGACCGAAGCGTTCATGGATGAGGTCGCGCGCAATCGCGGCATCGACCCACTCGCGTTCCGGCTCGAACTTCTCAAAAGCACGCCGCGAGCGGTCAAAGTCGTCGAACGCGTGGCGCAGATGGCGGAGTGGGGTCGCAAACGCGAAGGCCGCGCGCTCGGGCTCGCTTACATCGACTATTCCGGTAGTCAGGTCGCAGGTATTGCGGAAGTATCACTCGATCGGGAGAGCGGGCGGATCAAGGTGCATAATTTCTGGTGCACCATCGACTGCGGCGTCGCCGTGCAGCCCGACAACATTATGGCGCAGACCGAAAGTAGCATCGTGTACGGTCTCGGCATGACGCTGAGCGAAAGCATCTCGATCAAGGATGGCGCAGTTGAGCAGTCGAACTTCTACGACTATACGCTGCCGCGGATGAACGACGTGCCGGAGATGCACATAGAATTGATCAAGACCGATAACCACCCGACTGGTGCGGGACAGATGGCGACGCCGCTAATTGCGCCGACGGTCTCCAATGCGATCATGCAGCTCACTGGCACACGGCTGCGGCATTCGCCGTTTACGCCGGAAAGGGTGAAGAAGGCAATCGGCTAACCGCGCAGATTGTGTAATCGGTCGCGCCCAGATCGGGGCGCGACCGATCCCGTTCGGCTCCCCCATTCAAGAAGTGATTATCGTAGAGGCCTACACGCGACGTGAAAGTAGCTTCGAAATGCGGTCGACCCGCGCGCTCTGATGTCGCAGATGGGTCATTTTCGACCAATTCCGACCTTCAAGCTACGTCCGCTCTGACCCGGGAAGCGACCCGGATCGCAACATGCCGTAGGTCCGCTCCGTGCCATTACTGTCCGCCATCAGCGCCTGTCAGACAGATTTAGCGGTTTGAGAAGCGAGGATTTCTGGCTCATCGTAACCATCAAGGAGTGGAGATGAGACATAAATCCGTGCACCCTGAATCGTCGTCTGAGCAGATCGTGAAGACCATCCGCCGTGCAACCCGCAGACGACATTCTTCTGAAGAAAAGATCCGCATCGTGCTGGATGGGCTGCGGGGCGAATTCAGCATTGACGAGTTGTGCCGGCGTAAAGGCATAGCCGAGGGCCTTTATTACGCTTGGTCCAAGCAGTTCCTGGAGGCCGGCAAGCGTCGCTTGGCTGGTGACACCGCGCGAGCGGCGCCCAGTGGCGAGGTCAAGGATCTGCGGCGTGTGGCGCAGGAGCTCAAGGCGGCGGTGGCTGAGCAGGCGCTTGAAATGATGCACGCGCGATCCAGCGGCGGGTGTGCCTTTCGGGCAATCTGGAAACACGCTATCTTTGCCATGCGCTCCAGCTTATGAAATCCGCTTTCCAGCACAGTGGGATCCGAAGCTTGGAATTCACGTGACTTGAAGTCGCGGC
>JADMIO011460606.1_pt1 | contig 63562 bp, 53 predicted proteins | sample 8958161 | NCBI WGS metagenome assembly JADMIO01 (sample SAMN16585339, study PRJNA669376) | soil metagenome | isolation source: Crop rotation soil | place: USA: Cullars Rotation, Alabama | collected 2011
GTGCTCTTCCGATCCTGGAACTGGCGGAAGAAATAGCCCTTGAGGCTGTGATCCTCGTGCGCCGGATCGGGCGGCGGGGCGGCCGTCTCGGCGACCAGCACGTCGCCGTTGGGCAGCACGCGCAGCCAGCGCGGATGCGCGAAGCCCGCCGCGAACGGCGCGACCTCGAGCCCCGCGGCGGCGACCGGCATCCGGCCGGCGGGCCAGCCGGTGCCCCGCGCGACGTTGATCGTCGGAATCGGCGTGCGCACCTCGGGCGGCAGCGTCGGCGCCGGGCCGATCGTCTCGGCGATATTGAGCCGGGCATGATCGCCGCAGGCCGAGAGGAGGAGGGGAAAAGCGAGCAGGGCGGCGTGCAGCCGGTTCATCGTGAACCTCGTCAGTCGGCCGCTTCGCGCTCCTCCGGAGGGTGCAGGCGGAGGCGGCGGACACGGCGGGTGTCGCTGTCGACCACCTCAAGTCTCCAGCCGCTCGGATGTTCCAGCATCCGGCCCGTTTTCGGCACGCAGCCGGCGAGCACGAAGGCGAGGCCGCCCAATGTGTCGACATCCTCCTCGACCGCGCCGAGCCGCGCGTCGATCGTCTTGGCGACGTCGTCGAGCTCGGCGCGCGCGTCCGCGTCCCACGCCCCGTCCCCGGCCGGGACCAGCAAATCGGTCACCTCGTCGTCATGCTCGTCCTCGATGTCGCCGACGATCTCCTCGACCACGTCCTCGATCGTCAGCAGCCCTTCGGTGCCGCCGAACTCGTCGACGACGATGGCGAGGTGGACGCGCTCGGCGCGCATCCGCGCCAGCAGATCGAGCACGCCCATCGATTCGGGCACGTAGAGCGGGGTGCGCATCAGCGTGCGGATGTCGTCGGGCGCCGGGCCGCCGCCGGTCTGGACCGCGAACAGATCCTTGACGTGGATCATGCCGATCACCGTGTCGAGGCTCTCCTCGAACACCGGCATCCGGCTGTGGCCGGCTTCCGCAAAGGCGGCGATCAGCGCCTCGAATCCGGTCGAGGCCGGCACCGCGTAGATGTCGCCGCGCGGCACGGCGACGTCGCCGGCCGTCTTCTCGCCGAAGTGGAGGATGTTGAGCAGCATCTGCCGCTCGACGTGGCTGAGGTCGCCGACCCCCGGCACCTCGCCCTCGCGGCTCTCGATCGCTTCCTCGATCTCGTCGCGCAACGTGGCTTCGCCATTGTCGCCGAAGATGAGGGAACGAAGGCCGCTCCAGAATGTCCGGCCGTTCTGGGCGCCGGGACTGTCGTCTTCCATAAGGTTAGGCTTCTACCTCGCTGACTGAATAGGGATCGGCGATGCCGAGCGAAGCGAGCGCTTCACGCTCGATCCGTTCCATCTCGTCGGCGTCGACGTCGCTCGTTTCATGGTCGTAACCTAGCAGATGGAGCGTGCCGTGCACCACCAGATGCGCGGCGTGGGTTTCGAGCGCCACGCGCTTCTCCGCGGCCTCGCGCGCGCAGACGCCGGCGGCGAGCACGATGTCGCCGAGCAATTGGGCGCTGGCGATCTCCTCGGCGCTCTCGGCCATCGGGAAGGAGAGGACGTTGGTCGTCTTGTCCTTGCCGCGCCAGGCGGCGTTGAGCGCGCGCACCTCGTCGTCGGAGGTGAACAGCAGCGAGATCTCGCTGTCGGAGAGGTTCGGATGGCGGCTGTGGGCGAGCGCGGCGTGGACCGCTTTGCGGGCGAGGGCGGGCCAGTCGGTGCGACTGTCCCATTCGTCCGAAACGTCGGTCTCCACGCCGATCACGCCGGCCCCTCATAGGCCTCGACGATCCGCCCGACGAGCGGGTGGCGCACGACGTCGCCCGCGCCGAAGCGGATCATCGCGATCTTCTCGATCCCCTCCAGCTTGCCGACCGCGTCGTTGAGGCCGGAGGTGACCCCGCTCGGCAGATCGGTCTGGTTGGGATCGCCGCAGATCACCATGCGCGAGCGCATGCCGAAGCGGGTCAGGAACATCTTCATCTGCTGCGGCGTGGTGTTCTGCGCCTCGTCGAGGATGATGAAGGCGTCGGAGAGCGTGCGGCCGCGCATGAAGGCGATCGGGGCGATCTCGATCTCACCGCTCGCGATCCGCCGCTCGACCTGTTCCGTCGGCAGCATGTCGTAGAGTGCGTCGTAGAGGGGGCGAAGGTACGGATCGACCTTCTCCTTCATGTCGCCGGGGAGGAAGCCGAGCCGCTCGCCGGCCTCGACCGCCGGGCGCGACAGGATCAGCCGGTCGACGCTGCCGCCGATCAGCTGCTGCACCGCCTGGGCGACGGCGAGATAGGTCTTGCCGGTGCCCGCCGGGCCGAGCGCGAAGATCATGTCGTCGCGGTTCAGCGCCTCCATATAGACGGCCTGCTGCTTGGAGCGCGGGACGATCGTCTTCTTGCGGGTGCGGATCATCACCTTGGGCGGCTCGATCACCTCCGGGGCGATGATCCCGTCCAGCGTCGGCTGGCCCGACATGGCGATGATCGCGTTGACCAGCTCGGCGTCGATGTCGTGGCCCTCGTCGAGCCGATTGTAGAGGCCGAGCATCACCTCGCGGGCGCGGGCCGCGGCCTCGGGCTCGCCCTCGATCTGCACCTTGGCGCCGCGCGCCGCGATGTAGACGCCGAGCCGATCCTCGATCGCCACCAGATTGCGGTCGAACTCGCCGAACAGGGGCCCGAGCAGATGCGGCTGCTCGAACTCGATCTCGACCCGCGCGCGCGGACCAGGAGCGGTGTCGGCGGTCTTCTTGTTCTGGGCCATCAGGCGGCGACCTTCATCAATTGCGCGCCCGCCAGGCTGTTCGGGCCGGCGGAGAGGAGTTCGACCTCGATCAGGTCGCCGATCGCGGCGTCGGTCTCGAGATGGACCGACTGGAGCCAAGGCGATTTGCCGATCAGCTGGCCGGGCTTGCGGCCGGGCCGCTCGAGCAGCAGCGCCGCGCGCTTGCCGACGCTGGCCTGGTTGAAGGCGAGCTGGTGCCGGCCAAGCGCGGCCTGGAGCCGCTGGAGGCGCTCATCCATCACTTCGGGCGCGATCTGATCCTCCATGGTGGCGGCGGGCGTGCCCGGCCGCGGGGAATATTTGAACGAGAACGCCTGAGCGTAGCCGACGGCCTCGACCATGTTCAGCGTCGCTTCGAATTCCGCCTCGGTCTCGCCCGGAAAGCCGACGATGAAGTCGCCCGACAGCGCGATGTCGCTCCGCGCGGCGCGGACGCGTTCGAGGATGCGCAGGTAGGATTCGGCGCTGTGGCTGCGGTTCATCGCCTTCAGCACGCGGTCGCTGCCCGACTGCACCGGCAGGTGCAGATAGGGCATCAGCTTCTCGACCTCGGCATGGGCGCGGATCAGGCCCTCGGTCATGTCGTTGGGGTGGCTGGTCGTATAGCGGATGCGCGCGAGGCCCGGGATGGCGTCGAGCGCGACGATCAGCGCCTCGAGGCCGCGCCCATCCCCGTCGCGCCAGCCGTTGACGTTCTGGCCGAGCAGGGTGATCTCGCGCGCGCCCGCGTCGACCAGCGCCTTCGCCTCGTCGACGATCGCGCCGAACGGCCGGCTGACCTCGGCGCCTCGCGTATAGGGCACGACGCAATAGGTGCAGAACTTGTCGCAGCCCTCCTGGACTGTGAGGAAGGCGCTCGGCCCCTGCTTGCGCCGCGCGGGCAGCGCGCCGAACTTGGAGAGCGGCGGCATCGCGGTGTCGAACGCGCGCTCGCCGCGCGCCGCCTGGCGCACAAGCTCGGGCAGATTGTGATAGGCCTGCGGGCCGACGACGATGTCCACGCCCGGCGCCCGGCGCGGAATCTCAGCTCCTTCCGCCTGGGCGACGCAGCCGGCGACCGCGATCATCGGCGCCTGATCGCGCTTCATCAGCCGGCCGATGTCGGAATAGACCTTCTCGGCGGCCCTTTCGCGGATGTGGCAAGTGTTGAGGACGACGAGATCGGCCTCTTCGCCCTCGGCGGCGGCGCTCAGGCCTTCGGCCTCAAGCAGCTCGGCCATGCGCTCGCCGTCATAGACGTTCATCTGGCAGCCGAAGGATTTGACCTCGAAGGTACGCGGATCGGGGGACTTCATTGACGGTTCTATAGGGGATCGCCGCCCGCTCCGAAAGCGGAGTCCGCCCGCCCGAGCGCCGTGCCGACCGCCTGGCGCGCCTGAGCGGCCAGCAGCTTGCGATTTCCGGCTTCCGCCGGGTCGAACGGTTCCAGAAAACGCAGGGTCACCACGAACGATCCCTTGCGCGACATCACCTTGCGCGTATTCGCGCCGGTGCCTTCGTCGCCGACCCAGGCGATCTCGGATGCCAGATCGCCGTAATCGATCGCGACCGGCTGAACGCGGATGCCGTCGAGCGGCGGATAGAGCGAGGCGAACAGGCTGGCCCGGAACGGCAGCAGCTCAGGGCCGCCATTGGTCGTCCCTTCGGCGAACAGAGCGAGGGCGCGGCCGGCGGCGAGGGCGCGGCGCAACTGGTCCGCCTGCTCCTGGACCTCGCTGCGCGCGTGGCGGGCGACGTAAATCGTGTCGTTGAGGCCGGCGATCCAGCCGACCAGCGGCCATTCCGCGACGTCATGCCGGGCGACGAACACGGCCGGCGTGGCCCCCCCGAGCGCGAGGATGTCGAGCCAGGAGACGTGGTTTGCGGCGTACAGGACGTGGGATTTGACCGGAATCCCTTCGATCCGCACCCGCATTCCGGCGCAGCGGCCCACATAGGCGAGAAAGATCTGGGGCCAGATCGATCGGGCGCGAAACAGCCGCCAGAGATAGTGCGGCGGCAGGCATGCGAGGAGGCCGGCGGCGATCGCCGCGAGGCGCAGCCAGAAGCGCACCCTGCTACCGTTCGCGGCCGAGGGCGACGCCGTAGAGCTCCATGCGGTGGTCGACGAGGCGGAAGCCGAGCTTCTCCGCGATCCGGCGCTGGAGCTGCTCGAGCTCCTCGTCGACGAACTCGATGACCTTGCCGGTCTCGACGTCGATCAGATGGTCGTGGTGCGTCTCGGCCGCCGCTTCGTAGCGGGCGCGGCCGTCGCCGAAATCGTGGCGCTCGAGGATGCCGGCCTCCTCGAACAGGCGCACGGTGCGGTAGACGGTGGCGATCGAGATGCCCGGATCGACCGCGGAAGCGCGGGCGTGGAGCGCCTCGACGTCGGGATGATCCTCGGACTCGCCGAGCACGCGCGCGATGACCTTGCGCTGCTCGGTGATCCTGAGGCCCTTCTCGGCGCACAGCGCCTCGATATCGATGCTACGGGTCATGCCCGGCGGTCTTAGAGCAGAACGCGCCGCCGGGGCAAAAGGAAAGCGCCACCCCCGGGCGGGGATGGCGCTTTCACCATTGCGGCGTCGCGGCCTACTTCTTGGTGCGCTTGCGCGTCGTGCCGAGGCCGATCTTCTTGGCCAGGGTCCGGCGCTGCTCGGCATAGTTCGGCGCGACCATCGGATAGTCGGCGCCGAGGCCCCACTTCTGGCGGTACTGGTCCGGCGTCAGATTGTAGTGGGTCATCAGGTGCCGCTTCAGCATCTTCAGCTTCTTGCCGTCTTCGAGGCAAACCACGTAATCGGGCTTGATCGAGGAACGGATCGAAACCGCCGGCTCGGGCCGGGGCGCTGGCGCTTCCGGCTGCTCGCCGAGGCCGGAAAGGGCGCTGTGCACGTTGCTGATCAGCAGCGGCAGATCGGAAACCGCGACGCTATTGTTGCTGACGTGCGCCGAAACGATGTCGGCGGTGAGAGTGATCAGCGTCTCGCCGAAATTGTCTTGTGTGTCCATGTCTGGTCGGAACCTTTATTCAGAGGAATGTGGACCGTCATTGGCCTGACTGTCGCGCTGCTGAAATGATCCGTTTTGACGGACCTGACAAGCCCGAAACGATATTTGAGCGACTAACGGTGAGCGCTCTTCGCCAAGGTTAACGCGTCATAGCTCTGGCCGGCCTGCCCGCTATAGTAATTCCGGCGCCGCCCGACCAAAGTAAAATTGCTTTGCTCGTACAGGCTAAGCGCATGATTTCCTTCGCGGACTTCCAAATGTACTCGCTGGGCGCCGCGTTCGCGCGCCTGCTGCGTGAAGCGCTCGAGGAGCATCCTGCCGACGCCGCGGCCCTGCATCGGCCGGCGCACCGCGAGCAGCAGCAATTCCGCCTCGTCGGCCACCGTTCGCGCCAGCGCGAAGCCGATCACGCTTTCTTCGTCCCGCGCGAGCGTCAGCCAGACGCCGGGGAGGGGGAGCAGCCCGGCGCATTGCGAGGCGGTCCAGGCTTCGCCGAACCGGGGGTCGAAGCTGTCGTCCATGACGGCCATCACCGCATCCAGATCGGACACGGTGCCGTCGCGAAAGGTGAGTGCCGGATCGCTCACGCCTGCGGCCTCGCATCGGGCGCGCGGCCGTAGATCGGCCGGGCAGGCAGGCTCCTAAGTTCTTGCGGCAAAAGGCGAACGTCCGCCGCTTTGGGGAAAGCGTCGAGCGCCCGTCCATAGCCGCGCGCGGCGATCAACGCCTGCGCTCCGGAGCCGGCGACGAGCGCGGCGCGGATGGCGGCCGCGGCTTGCAGGGGCGCCAGCGAGGCGAGATCGTCGAGCGGTTCGAGCGGCTCATGGCGCCAGCTTTGCACGAAAAGTTCGCCATGTCCCCCCGTCAAGGCGACCCCAACCTCGGATTCGCCGCAGGTTGCGGCCAAAACGGCCATCGAGGAATAGCCCGAAACGGGGATCTTCCAGCCGATCGCGAGGCCGTGCGCGGCGGCGAGGCCGACCCGGACGCCGGTGAAGCTGCCCGGGCCGCAATCGACCAGGATCGCCGTTGGAATGCGTCCGTCCAGCAATTCGGCGATCATCGGCACGAGCCGCTCGGCATGGCCGCGGCCGACATTCTCGTAACGCTCGTCGATCAGCGTTCCGTCGGGCCCGATCAGCGCGGCCGAGCAAGCCGCGGTCGCGCTGTCGATCGCGAGAAGCATTCAGACCGCTTCGACCGCTTCGACCTCGGGAACATAATGTTTGAGCAGGCTCTCGATCCCGTTCTTGAGCGTCATCGTCGAGGAGGGGCAGCCCGAGCAGGCGCCGTGGAGCGCGAGGAAGACGGTGCCGCCCCGGAACCCGCGATAGACGATGTCCCCGCCGTCCTCCGCCACCGCGGGGCGCACGCGCGTTTCGATCAGCTCGCGGATCTGGGCGACGATTTCCGCGTCGGCCGGATCGTCGTCCATCTCCGCCTCGGCCGCGACGTGGATGCCGCCCGCGCTGGCCGCGCGGAACAGCGGCGCGTCGCTCGCGAAATGGTCGAGCAGCACTTCCAGCACCTGCGGCTTCAGCTGGTGCCATTCCACGCCGGGCGCGGCGGTGACCGAGACGAAGTCGCGGCCGAAGAATACGCCCTGGACTTCGCCGGTCGAGAAGATCGCCTCGGCTAGCGGCGAGGCCTCGGCGTCCTCGGGCGTCGCGAAGTCGCGCGTGCCCGCTTCCATCACCTTGCGGCCGGGCAGGAATTTGAGCGTCGCCGGATTGGGCGTGGTTTCGGTCTGGATCAGCATGGGAGGGATGTGGGCCGGGGCGCTCGCCCGATCAAGGGCCAATGCCTCTCAGGCCGTGCCCTGTCGTCGGGCGAAAAACTCGTGCTAAGTGTCATCGATGGCTTCGTCTCTCACCCTGGTCGCCGCGCTCGCCTTGCAGCCCGCAAACGCTCCCGGCTCCGATTTCACGTTCCCGTTTGCCCCGTTCGACGCGGTGACCCGAATGGAAGCGCGCCCCGGAGGCGAGGTGAGCTGCGAGGTGATCGTCGCCGGGCGGTCCGTTTCCCTCCGCGATCGCGACGAATGCGGCTTCCTCGCCGGTACCGGCGCAGCGGATGCCTTGCGGCGAATGGGGGTGGGTGCCCAACTGACCCAGTTCCTGGAGATCGCGCTGGGAGATGGGGCCGAGCATCGCCGCGATGCGCCCCCCGGAGAAGAATTGGTGATCGATTCCGAGGCGAGCGTCAGCGTCTCTCCAGACGGAAGGATCGCCGATTGCCGCCTGACGAAAAATCTGGCGCTTCGAGCCCTTGATGGCTTGCGCGCAGGGCCGCCGCTTTGCACCTATCGGTCACGCAGGGCCCACGTATTCGCACCGGCGTCGGGCGAAGCGGAGCCCCGCCGCGCCCGCATCAGATCCTTGGTCTATCTGCGACCGGCTACGCCCTAGAAATCCGGCTTGTCGTAATGCGCCGGCGGCATGATCACCTCCATCCGCTCGGTCAGCAGCGGGCGGAAGCTCGGCCGCGACTTCATCACCGCATACCAGTCGACCGTCTGCTTGTGGCCGCGCCAGTCGATCCCGCCGAGATAGTCGGCGACCGAAAGGTGGGCGGCGGCGGCGAGATCGGCCATGGTCAGCACCGGCCCGGCCAGCCAGCGGCGATGATCGAGCAGATAGTCGAGATAGTCGAGATGGGCGTTGGCCGAGGTCATCGCCCGCCGGAGCGCGCCGGTGTCGGGCGGGTCGCGGCTGACCAGCCGCTTGGTCATCCGCTCCTCCATCAGCGGCGAGACGACGTCGCGATAGAGCTTCTCGTCGAACCAGGTGACGAGGCGGCGGATCTCGGCGCGGTTGACGGCGGTGCCCGGGATCAGCGGCGTGCGGTCGACCGTCTCCTCGAAATATTCGCAGATCGCCCCGGAATCGATCAGCACGATATTCTTGTCGGGCTCGACCAGCACCGGCGTCTGCCCGGCCGGATTGAGGTCCATGAACTCGTCTTCCTGGAGCCAGGGCGAGACGCGGACGAGCTCGTGCGGGATCGCCTTCTCGGCGAGCGCGAGGCGCACCTTGCGCGAAAAGGGGCAAAGCGGGAATTGATAGAGCTGCCACATGTCCGCCGGTTCTTAGCGGCGGCGCGGGGCCAGTCCACCGCCGAATCGCGGCGGTCCACAGCTTATTCGTCGTAAGGCTCCGGCGCGGGCGGATCCTCGTCCAGATCCCGGTCCCAATCGTCGTCGACCTCGCCGGGCGGCGGCCGCGGAGCATCCATCGGCACCGCGCCCCATTCGCCGGGCGCAGGCTCGGGCGGCGGGGCATAGCCCTGCGGTGGCCGCGCATAGGGGCTGCCGGCATCGATCGCGGCGGCGATGCTCGCCTGGAACTGGGCGAGCGCCTGGCGCAAGGCGGGCTCGGCGGCGGCCGCCGCCGCGGTCATCCGCTGGACGCGCGCGGCGTTGCCGTAGATCGAGGCGCGCAGGTGGCGCTCGAAATCGGGATCGTCGCGCGCGGCCATGTCGCGCACCGTGCGGTGAGAATGGGGGCGCGAGGGATCGGCGGCGTCGAGTATGGGGCCGATGTCGAGATCGAGCAGCGCCCGGGTCGTCCGGTCGATCGCCGGCGCGGCCCGCCCGATCGCTTCGGCGGCCTCGGCGGCGCGGTAATCCTGGGCGCCCCCGTAATCCTTGGCGCCCCGGTAATCCTGGGCGGAAGCCGGTCCGGCGAGGATCGCGGCTCCGGCCGCGGCGAGCAGCGTCAGGCGCATGGCATGCACTCCCTCCTGATCATGCGAATCGCGCCCCCTCTGCCGGGGCCCGCATGAGCGAAAGCTGAATATATCAGCGCGTTAGCAGCCAGACCAGAGCCGCCGAGCCGGCCAGGATGCGGTACCAGGCGAACGGCGCGAAGCCGCGCCGCGAAACGAGGCCGATGAACCAGCGGATCACCACCAAGGCGACGAGGAACGAGACGAGGAAGCCGATCGCGACGAGCTGCCAGTCGACCGCGCCCGAAACCAGCTCCTCGCGATGCTTGACGATCGACAGCCCGGTGGCGCCGACCATAGTCGGCACGGCGAGGAAGAAGCTGAACTCGGCGGCCGTCCGCCGCTCGACCCCGAGCGTGAGCGCGCCCATGATCGTCGCGCCGGAGCGGCTGACGCCCGGCACCATCGAAAGGCACTGGATGAGGCCGATGCCGAGCGCCGCGCGCAGCGGCAGCGCGGCCACGCCGGGCTCGACGTCGGCGGGCTTCACCAGCCGCTCGACGGCCAGGATCGCGACGCCGCCGAGCACCAGCGCGACGGCGACCACATGCGCGTTCTCCAGCAGCAATTCGATCTGGTCGATCAGCAGGAAGCCGAGCAATGCGGAGGGCAGGAAGCCGGCCAGCACGTTGCGGGCGAACCGCCACGACAGCGCGTCGCCGCGCAGCATCCCGGTCAGCACGGTCCAGAAGGTCCGCCAGTAAAGGACGATGACGGCGAGGATCGCGCCGAGCTGGATGATGACGTTGAAGGTCGCCCAGGTCTCGGCATTGTAGCCGAGCAGCTCGGAGGCGAGGATCAGATGCCCGGTCGACGAGACCGGAATGAACTCGGTGAGGCCCTCGACGATGCCGAGGAGAATGGCGGTCAGGATGGGGTCCACGTGCGCGGTGCCTGCCGGTCAGCTGGCCTGGGGCTTCGCGAACCGGCCGTGGCGGCGGTAGAGCGTCAGCCACCCCTCCGCGACCGCGGCGAGCGGCGTGGGCCGAATGTCGAACGCCGCGAAGCCGGGGCCCTCCGCCACGTTGTCGCGGCGCATCATCAGCCACTGGTCCCAGCTGAGCGGGGCGCCGGGCAGCCAGCCCGTCAGCCGCGCCATCGGCCGCCCCAAAGCATCGGGGATCGCGGCGATCGGCCGGTTGCGCCCGGTGGCGCGGCCGATCCATTCGCCCAGTTCGCGCATCGTCAGCACCTGCGGGCCGCCGAGCTCGAACGTCTTGCCGGCATAAGGCGCGGGATCGAGCGCGGCGCGCGCGATCGCCTTGCCGAGGTCGGCGGCATGGACCGGCTGCAGCTTCCACGAGCCGCGGATCAGCGGAAGGACGGGCATCAGCTGCGCCATCCGCGCCAGCCGGTTGATGAAATCGTCCTCCGGCCCGAACACGATCGAGGGGCGGACGATCGTCGCGCGCGGGAAGGCGGCGCGAACCGCGGCCTCGCCCGCGCCCTTGGAGCGGCCATAGGCGCTTTCGCTCTCCGGGTCGGCGCCGATCGCCGAGACGTGGACCAGCGCCGGCACCGCAGCCGCCGCGGCCGCCTCGGCGATCGCGCGCGCGCCGGCGACGTGGATCGCCTCGAAGTCGCCCTTGAGCACGCCGACCAGGTTGACCACCGCGTCGGCGCCGTGGACCGCCGCGGCGAGGGCGCCGCGATCGGCGACGTCGGCGCGCAGGAACTGGATCTGGCCGAGCCCGCAGAGCGGCTTGAGGAAGAAGGCGCGGCGCGGCTCGCGCTCGGCGATCCGCACCCGCGCGCCGGCCTTGAACAAGGCCTGCGCGACATAGCGGCCGACGAACCCGCCGCCGCCGAACAGGGTGATGAGCCGGTCGGTCTTTACCGTCATGCGAGGGGCCTTTTCGGAATGCGGCGCCTCCTTGCCCGCGCCCCTTGCGCTTGGCAAGCGGGCGCTTGCTTGACAGGGCAGGGGCCGCCTCCTAACGCGCGCAGCCTACCCCGTGCCCAGATGGCGGAATTGGTAGACGCACCAGCTTCAGGTGCTGGCGCTCGCAAGGGCGTGGAGGTTCGAGTCCTCTTCTGGGCACCATTTTTCCATCCAGCGCCGTCCGGAACTGATCGAAAAAGCCGTTCAATACAGCGGTTTATCGGCTTCGATTGTCCGCGCCTGTCCGCTGGCGTCTTTGCAAATACCCCCACTTTGCGGGTATAAATCGGGCACCCAAAACCCTGCAAGAATGGAGACGCGAGATGCCGTTGTCCGCGATTGCGGCCGCGCGCGCCAAGCCGCGCGACAAGGCTTACAAGCTTGCCGACGAGAAGGGCATGTTCCTCCTGGTCTGCCCCAATGGCAGCCGCTACTGGCGGATGAACTACCGCTATGACGGCAAGCACCGCACGCTTGCCCTCGGCGTGTTCCCGGAGGTCGATCTCGCCGAGGCGCGCGAGCTGCGCACTGAAGCGCGCCGCCTGCTGCGGGCGGGCCAGGATCCCTTCACCCATCGCAAGGTCATGCGCGCGCGCCGCGCCCTCGAAGCGGCCTGCACCTTTCGAGCCGTGGCCGAGGAATGGCTGGAGAAGCGCGAGCGCGAAGGCCTCGCAGCGATCACGCTGGGGAAGGTTCGCTGGCTGCTGGGCTTCGCCTATCCCGTCATCGGCGAGCGACCAATCGCCGAGATCACGTCGTTCGAGCTGCTGCAGGTCCTGCGCCTCGTCGAGACGGGCGGCCGACACGAATCGGCCCGGCGCTTGCGCAGCGTCTGCGGCCGAGTCTTCCGCTACGCCATCGCGACGTGCCGGGCCCAGCACGACATTAGCGCCAACCTGCGCGACGCACTGACAATCCCCCGAGTCACGCATCATGCAGCAATCACCGATCCCGTCGAGGTCGGAGAGCTGCTCCGCGCTATCGACTCCTATGACCGCTACGATGTCACCCGGATGGCGCTTCAGCTGGCGCCCCATGTCTTCGTGCGGCCGGGCGAGCTTCGCCACGCCGAATGGGGCGAGTTCGATTTCGACAAGGCAGTATGGTCGATCCCGGCGGAGAAGACCAAGATGCGCCGGCCGCATCGAGTTCCGCTCACCAGGCAGTCGCTGGCGATCCTGGCCGAGCTCAAGGCAGTCACGGGTAAATGGCCTCACGCGTTTCCGGGCTACCACGATCTGCGCCGGCCGATGTCCGAGATCGCCATGAGCCAGGCGCTAAAGCGCCTTGGCTATCCAGGCGATCGGATGACGCCCCACGGCTTCCGAGCCATGGCGAGCACGCTGCTGAACGAGATGGGCAAATGGCACCCCGACGCGATCGAGCGGCAACTGGGACATATCGAGGCGAACGAGGTCCGCCGCGCCTATGCCCGCGGGCAATATTGGGATGAGCGCGTTCGCATGATGCAGGAATGGTCGGACTATCTGGATATCCTGCGCGCAGCGGACAGCCGCCCAAACGATGGGCTGGGCTTGATCGTAGGCAGGGAACCTGTTTCTTAAGCAGCAATCCCTGAATCGCGCCATCGGCCGCCGTGAACATATGGAAGCCGCGACTGCGCATTGGACTATGGCGATAGTTCGTACATCCTAGTCGAACTGGCCGAGTGGTTAAAGCCAGCGACGACGCCTAGCCAAGCACGATCGGCGGAACCTGGTCGAAGGTGGAAACTTTATGATCTGGAGTGACCACGCCTTCATCCAGTTGCCAACTCGGCATAAAGTTTCCCGGAAAGTATATCGTTTCCAATCCGGCCGCTTTAGCGGGCGCGATATCTCGATCAAGCTGGTCGCCGATCATGAATGCTCGCGCTGGCATTCCGGTTAGCCGCATGACTCGCTTATAAAGTTCGGGCAATTTGGGTGCGACGATAATCCGGTCGATAAATCGACTGATCTGATGTGCTTCGGCCGTCGATGAAAGGCGAGCGCGGACACCCTCGCTAACCATCAGCACGGAACAGCCGGCGGAATGAATTGCCTTAAGGCCTTCGCGCACGCCAGGCCGGAGATTGGGAAGGTCTCGGATTTCGGCGAGGAAGCGCTCTTCGGCCGCCGCAGCCCCCCTTTCAGAGAGTGGGTGATCCGCGTTTCTGCCCTTCAATAGGTATCTCGCCGCTTGACCTGGCGGCATCCCGCCTAGAGCCATTGAAACTCCGCGAGCCAGCAATCGTGGCGGGTAGCGCAGGCCGGCATGATGGTCGCGTGCGAGCGCCTGATCTATCCGGCGAAGGAAAGCGAGCCGGTCCATCCCAGGATAAGAGATTGCGATCTCCTCCTCCACGAAACGGAGTAGGGCGAGCTGTGCCATCGCGAATACCGCATCGGTATCCCAAAGCGTATTGTCGGCATCAAGAAAGACAGTTGCGGGAGACATGCTCGCTAGTTGTCGAAGATTGCGAGCACGTTCATGTCCGTTCCCAATCCGGCCCTCAGCGTTCCGACAACCCTCACTCCGACATTGTGAGCCCGGCGGACAAAATTGTAGCCGAACGTCCCGGCATGATATTCGCCGTTCGGTACGATGTGGAGGTGCATAGCATCGCCTTGGCTCCCGATAGGCACCCGGAAGTCAATCCAGCCAATGCGTCCGTGGCCATCGACGCCAGCAGTTCCGGCTTGTTCGACGATCTCCATAGCCGTCCGCGAGCGGAACGGAGCGGCAAGCGCTGTCCAGTAGGCGCGCCAAGCCGCCCTCTGCTCATCGCCCTCAAGATCTGACGCTGGATAAACGGGTTTGCGGTCATCCTTCCCCCAGAGCTGTTCGATGTACTTGAGAAACAACAGATTTGTTTCACCTGACTGAAGCTCGCAGGCCATCGGGAGTATGGTTGATTTGGGAGCGAGGTCCACAAAGGCGAGCATGCGCGGAGGATCGCTCGCCGCCTTTTCGAGAGCAATGAGGTCGAGCATCCGACCGTCAAAAGACTTGGCCGTACCATCCGAATTCATGAACACGATCCGGTCTGGATGTGAGGTGAGGTACACAGCGGCGATTTCCTCGAGCTGTCGGCCCGCAGTCTGAACTCGCAGCTCAGTGGTCTCAGAGGTGCGCCCGGTCGTGGTCTGCTGTTCGCGCTCATGGCTCAGCTGACCTCGAATTTCGCCCTTTCCGGTTATGAACGAGAGGCCGTGCTCGTACTTCCCTTCAACCTCGCCGCCAGTGAGGCGCCTTTGCGCTTCTTCATTCACCTCTCCAATGACGCGACTCTGAACGTCGTATTCGGGGCGGACGACCGCATCGAACAATCTTCTGACTAGCGCCTCGTCCACAAACAAAGGCGCGTCCAGCAACCACCTTAGGCGGCTCAGTGCAAGCTGGTCCGCAACCTGTTCGCGAGCAGTGGTTGGAGGTTTCTCCCTTCCTAGGAGCCGACTGAGAAATCCTGCCATCCTTTTGCCCTCAGATCGCACGCCGGGCAGTGGCCGCAGCCCAATCCCCAACGGTGCACCGTTCGATGATCACCCTCATAGCAGGTGTGGGTCCGAGCGCGTATTAGTTCGATCAATGGAGGGCCGCCCATTTCCGCCGCCAGTTGCCAGGTCGCCGCCTTGCTGATCCACATCAGCGGAGTGTGGATCACGAACCGGCTCTCCATGCCGAGATTGATTGCGAGTTGCATCGCTTTGATCGTGTCGTCCCGGCAGTCGGGATAACCGGAATAGTCGGTCTCGCAGACCCCTGTTACTAGGTGCTTTATGCCTCGCCGATGGGCCAGCGCCGCCGCGAAGGTGAGGAAGATCAGGTTGCGACCAGGCACGAACGTATTGGGCAGGCCGCTATTCTGCGTTGCGATCTCGATGTCGCGTGTAAGGGCGGTATCGCTCAACCGTCCGAGAACGCCAATATCCAGGAGGTGGTCGTCTCGTAGCCGCGAATTCCAATTCGGAAACGCGCGTCCGAGCTGGCCTAGAATGTCAGGCCGTACGTCGAGTTCGACCCGATGCCGCTGGCCGTAATCGAAGCCGATCGTCTCGACCTGTTCGAATCGATCAAGCGCCCATGCCAAGCAGGTGGTCGAATCCTGCCCCCCCGAAAACAGGACCAACGCAGCTTTATCGTCAAGCACTCTATTCTCCGAGATAGGTGCACGCGTCCCCGCTTGAGTCACGATAAACGCTGACCCGAGCAAGACCCGAGCAACTTGGCTCGACCTTTTGCCAAATCCAGACAGCAAGGCTCTCCATCGTCGGCGGCCCCAAGTCGGGAAGCTCGTTCAGAAACTGATGGTCAAGGCCGTCACGTGCGGCTTCCAAAGCGCATTCCAGGAGTCCCAGGTCAATTACCATGCCACTGGCAGGGTCGGCATCGCCCCGGACAACAACTTCGGCGCGATAGGAATGCCCGTGGATTCGCCGGCTCGATTCCGCTTCGATTACCCGATCAAGGGTATGCGCCGCATCAAAGCGGAACTGCTTGCTGAGTTCGAACATCAAGGCACCTTGGGCTGATCGCCCCGCTTTGGGCAATGGTATTTGAAGTCGCAAGCTACGCACGTTTGCGTTTTGGGCTTTGGCACCCATCCGGTTCGCGCATCGGCGCTATGCATCTCTAAATGCACCGCGTTCTCAATTTCGCCGACAACCTGTCGAAACTCGGTCAAGGATCGGGTGGTGCTGGCGTCATCCACCTCGATCAGCCTGAAGCTCCGATCTTCCCGGTATGGCATGGAGAGCGCGCCGGCTGCTGGAAGCCTCTCCTCGTCGACAACCCTCTCATCGTCCACAATATTTGGCAGCCTCAGTAGGATCTGTCCCTTGTCCAAAGGCGACGGCATCAAGTCGGTCGCGGAGTTGTTCACATCGAGCGCAAGCTGCTTCATGTCCGTTTCCGACGGGAGGAGCTCATTAAGATACAGGAGTACCCCTGCAAGCACGCGCCGGTCTGGACGCTGCCGGCGACGGAGCCACGCGTACATTTGGATTTGCCATTCCTGGTGCTCCCAGCTCTCGTCATTAAGGGCCGGGCGGCGCATGCCTTTGTAGTCCACGATTACATCGAAGTCGTCCGCGCCGGCATCCATCTCTGCCCTGATGTTAGGATTCTCGCGAAGGCGCCGAAGAATGATGTTATTGCCGGGCGCTTCTCGCAGGCGGACGGAGCTAAGTACGTCGACAATTCCGGTGACTGAAAATCGATTGGAGCGATGCCTCGCACCCTCCAACATCTCTAGGGACCCGCGCAGCCGAACTTCAGCGCTATCCACCAGGGGAAAGAGGTGTGGTCCCCATGAATTCAAAGCCATTTCGAAGCGTCTGCTGGCGATTCCCCTTTGATCCTCCGTCGCCTGATCAAACTCGGCCCGCCTGAGTTGCTCGTAAAGCAATCCGGGTGGCGGCGGCAGACCACGCGCCATTAGCCGGTGATAGATTCCAAGTTCGATGCCACGCAGCTGGTCGTCCCAAGACCATGGGAAACTGCGTTGGTAGCTCGTCCAAGCTGGGTCCTTCCAACGCGCGTATGCCTCCTCCATCGTCCCATGAATGAATTCTCCGAACCACTGCTGAACCGGTATCGACGGGGGCAAGCTCCCTCGATTGTACAATCGATACTGAAGCGGGCACTTGAGAAAGGACAGGAGATCGCCAGTGAGGCTAAAGTCGGGCAAAGCCCTGTCTGGTTCTCGAACGTGGACAATCATAGGTGTTCGTCCTCGATGAGAGTGAGGAACGACATACCGGACCAAGGCCATTGCCCGGCGGGGTGAGCTGCAGTGGGCCTTATCCATCCGGATCCAACATGTTCCGCCGGCCTGCCCGTGGTTTTCGGCCGCTGGGAGTTGCGATGGCCCGCTAAGATCAGAACGTCTTGGGCGCGACTGAATGCGACGAAGTAGTTCCTCACGAGATCGTCAAAGGCCCGATAGATTGCCGGCCGATCAGGCACCCCAATGTCGGAAAACTGCCGGAATGAGTCTTCCAGTTGGTGAGGTAGGTCCGGCCCCGTGGGGTATCTGCTCTTGCGCTGCATCCACCGGAGGTCTTCCAAAGCCGTGCCCACGTCCACGACTGTAATCGGAAACTCTAGCCCTTTCGATTGATGGATCGTCATGACGTTGACCCGATCGAGTGGGAGAGTTTCGAGAATGTCTTCCGAAACTTCGATAATCCCATCGGCCAACGGCAGAAGGATGCGCCGATACGCCTGCTTGACGCTGGCAATCGCAAGGTCGCTTTGGGGTTTCTTCGCGTCAAACAGGAGGTCGCCCGTGAAGCCTTGAAGGACAGCCGCCGTTGAGACGGCCCGCTGCATCGCTTCGAGCCACGCTAGGTGCTCAATGTCGGATTGAAAGTCGGGCAGCCAGGTGATCAGCTTGAATATTATATCGTTGAGCGACACGCGCGCCGTCTGCACGTTCCTGGTCGGATCGCGCTGACTCCAATGTGACACAAAATTGGCTAGCTCCGGCGCTCGAGAGGGCCGTCGCGCTCGTGCTAGGCTGCGCCACTCCGCGAGGCAATTCTTGCTTGCGGTCCATGCATTCACTTGTTGTAGAATGCTTCCATCCTCGTCGATGCAGTCAAGGACGTTCCCCAGCAATTCCTGCACGGCTGGTATCTCCTGCAACGGCGATCCGCGAGGATTGAACACCGGCACAGGAGGGGTTTGCTGGGCCAGAGCGTCTCGAAGCTTTCGGGGGAACCTGCGACGACCTAGACCCGCCTGAGTGCGGTCACCAAATTCCTTGGCAGAGTAAGTCAACACCGCAATGTCGCCGGCAGAGCCCTCGCTTGGATCGAGTGTAATCTCGATCATCTGACCTGTTTGGTCAGGCACAAGCATGCTCTCGCCCCGGCGTAATTTCGCAACCAAACTAGCTAGGGATTGGGCAACACCCTCTTCTGTGTCGCGAAAAAGGCCGAAAATTGGACATGAGTTTGGGTTTCCGCCTCCGTATGTCAGCTCCGGCTTATTAGTTACGCGCGCGCCGGCATATTCTGGGTCCAGCTCGACATAAGAGTTTACGAAGGAGACGATTTGAGGCGTGGAGCGATAGTTGCGATCCAACGCCGTCGTAGTTGAGGTGATGCCCATACGGTTCGATAGGCGGCTTTGAAAGTTGGAGAAGAGCTCGACGGTGGCGCCACGGAATCGATAGAGTGATTGATCGTCGTCGCCCACGACCATGATAGATCCACCGCCATTCGCCGCAGCCCCTGCGAGGCTGAAATAAATCTTCTCCTGAAGGTAGTTCGTGTCCTGGTATTCATCGACCAGCACGAACTTCAGTTCGTCAAGGAACTCGTCTAGGCGACCGCCGGTCAGGCCCTCCAAAAATGCCTGATTAATTGCGGCAAAATCATAGAGCTCGCGCTCTGCGATAATTTCTTCGAATCGCTCAATGCAATCTAGAGACACTAGAAGGCCAAGCCCCTCGGCTGTGGCAAGGTCCGCGGAATCTCGTAGTTCCTGACGATCGACCTGATCATTGAGCAGGCGCTGCCTCAGTTGAATGAACGCCTGCGCGCGACCGGGGTCGCTGCCGGAAAATCTCGGGAAAAATGTGTGCAGGTAAGCGCCGACCGAGGCCGATTCGCTTCCGCCTCTGGTGCTGGCCGGCGACCCAAATACCGCCTCCGTCAGCATGAGACTTGTCAGCACATGATCTTCAACGGGAGTGGGCCGAGGGTCGCCAGCCCTCTTGTTTTCGTTCAGGATCTCCTGAGCCAGGCTGTCAAGCGTCCCCACCCGTATCCTATTCAGATCGAGCAGGTCGAGGATTTCCCTGCGCGCCGGATCTAGGGCCGCAAGCCGTTCACGCATGTCCTCGCCCCACGATGTGATGCGGGAGCGCAAGACCGCTGCCGCGCGACGGGTGAAGGTGGTTGCGAAGATCGAAGCAGGAGATAGCCCATCCACATATACAAGCTTTAGGATACGCAGAGCGGCAGACGTCGTTTTTCCGCTCCCAGGGCCGGCAATCACGAACAGGGATGTGTCAGGGCTAGCTTCAACGATCGCCTTCTGATTGGGATTCTCCCGATCAGCATCTCCTGCGATCGCAGCATCAACCGTAACCCGGGTAATGGCGGGCACGACTGAAGCAAACTCGGACCAGCTAAACACTTCGCTCGCCCAAGTGGTCTGAGCAGACTGCCTCGTAGAGCATTGCCGTATTGTGCGCCCCGCGTCGCTTGTTGCGATTACTGCCCCGGAAGATCACGATATCGATCCCTGTCGTCCGACAAATCTGACAGCCGCAACTTTCCCAAGGCCGGTCACTCAGCGTGCGTGCATAGAGCTTGCGCATCGTGGAGACGTCTTCAGAGCTGCGAGTAAAACAGCGATCGTAGGCCTCAATGACATCGAGCGTCGCGTCGAGCGATGTGCCGTTTTGGCCAAACCTGTGGAGAGCCGCGAGTGCTGCGGCCTCCAACTGTTGAAGTTCCCCGATGTCCCAGCCGGATTTGAGCAGCTGTGCTCGTGTCCGCCCATCCGCCGTCATTGGCACGCGGATGGCAGAATACCATTTGCCATCGCGGGCCAGGTAGTTTTGGCCAGAGCGCAACCAAGCCTTTCGGAAGTAGGTTGCGCTGTCGAAGCTGGCGATCCCCAGTTCCTTAAATTTTTGCTGGAGCCTAGGCCGAAACACGCCGAACAGGTGGGTCTTGGGCCGGTCGCGGATGGATGCCAACGCGGCAGTGACCGCGCAGACAATCTGGAATATGGCTTCATCTGAAAGAGGTACGAGGCCCCCCAAAGCAATCCGCTTGTAGCCCAACTCTGAATAGAGCACCGCGCTGTCGGCATAGTCCTTGGGCTTCAGACCCTGGATAATGCCGACCGGTACAAAGCCGACATTCCGCCGCTTGCTCGTATCGAGGAAGTCGGCTGCATTTTCGATGGTGAGCCTCACGCGTGCCTTACGTTCAGCTGCTGTCAGCGCAATCGACTTGCCGGCAATGACCCGTTCCATCACCGGAATGTGGTCGATGCTCGCGGCCAGATCGAAGCCGTAGAGGTCATATAGCGAGACCGCATAGTCGGTGGTGATCGGGGGCAGATCCTCGTGAACATAGGAGAAGGCCCCGCAGTCGCCGAATAACACCTGGTCGTCGGAAAGGCCGTAATGTTCACGGAGGTTCAAGGGGCGCAGCGTGCGCGAATCAATGCCCCCGACATATTTTAGCGGCCCCTTGGTGGACCGGGTTTGAGCCAAGCTTACCAAAATGCCGTCCGCGATCCGGTCGGGCCGCATCATCAAAGAGCAATGCCGCTCTTCCCGCTCTCCCTTCGGGCCAGAGAACGCATCGTTTTTGAAGTCGAAGGCCGGGTCGAGAAGGTCATCCCAATCCGGTAGAAAGTATGACAGCCGGCCGGCCGTCCCCAAGTCCAGAAATCTGCGCTCGCGACCTTCGAAGCCGCGAAGGTAGGTTCCAAGTTGCTGTCGCTTGCGGCCGATCGGTCCACGGAAGACTTTAGCGCGGTCCTCCACGAATCCAGATGGAAGCGCAGGCAGATAGTCCCCCCCCAGACACAGATGAATGCCGTCGTATCGAGCAGCCCAGGCATCAACCACGGGAAGGAGGGTAGGCGCGAGTTCGGCTGCGCGGCCCCGTGTCATACGACGGTTGTAGTCTTGAATTGGAGACAGAGCGCCGATCAGGCCATGTTCGGCAGACAGGATTGCCACATCAAGATTCGCAGGCCACGCACTCTCGCGAAGGTGTTTCCGAAAATCACGATACCAGGGACCGTCGTATCGAAGGACCGCAGGCAAGGGTTGGGCGTCGGGTCTTTTTGTCGCTGAACAACCCAGCACCAACAATTCTGACACGAATCATGACCCCCGACCGCACATCCTATCGCCATCTCTCCTCGATTGGGAGTGGCGCCCGTTTTTTACGAACCCTGCCGCGATGACGCTCGCTTCTCGTCGCATACGACAACAATGGGCGCAGAGCTGACGTGCGCATCAGCGCGCATCAGCCTCATGCAGCTCAGCCATGCGCTCCGTACAAATTGTATGGACGACACGGCAAAGTTCCTCGATCCGCGCGGCAAGCCAAGCAAGCTCATCCTCCGCGATCCGATAATGCTTGGAGTACCGCGCCTTCACATAGGCGTCCTTCAACTTCGCGAATTGCGCCCGCTCCTGCCGGGTATCGGACGGCCAAATATGCACCAGGCGGCGATCAATGCGTTCGGCCTGGGTACGAAGGAAGCCCAGATTGTGAACATGCGGAGTGTAGAAAGTGCATACTAACAGGACGCAGTGATAGAGGCTTTCCGTGGCTTGATGGAGAAGGAAGGCGGCTTTCTTGTTCCAGCGGCGGCTCATAGCAAACTGGGCAGTCTCCAGAAATTGCTCGCTGCCGGGCATCCACTCCTCGAAATACTCCTTCGCCATCGCCAGCGCCTGCTCGGGTGTCTTCGGCTTCGGTTCATGCAGTTCACTGTCGTCGCTCTGGTAGAGGGCGATCCCCTCGGCCTTCACGTCCATGAAGAAGTAGCGCCCCTCGGCGAGCCCGTCGTTCACCTCGCCCAGGCTGTGAACGATGAAGTTGACCGGCGTCCGCAGCGTCTTCGTGATCGACAGCTCGCGGATCAGCCGCTCCTCCGCCTTCGCCCAATATTGGACCCGGTCGGTCAACCGCTGGTCGTTGACGACGATCAGCAGGTCATAGTCCGACCGGTAACCCTTGGCGGTGTGCGGCTCATCGACGAACGTCCCTCGGGCATAGGAGCCGTAGAGGATGATCTTGAGGATCCGGCCCTTCTTCTTCCAGTCCTGGGTCGCGAGCGCCGTAGCCTCGCCGAACTCCTCGAACAGGATCTGGACGACGCGCTCCAGCTCGCGCTGCTTGGCCGGCGGAAGATGGTCGAGGTGGGTGCGCATCAGGCCACGACCCTAACCGGCGTCCGCGCCATTGCCAAACGCGCGCGCATCACCTGTCCCCGTGGAGCAGCTGGTCCAGCCGGACCAGCGCATCGGCAAGCTTCGCCTCGACCTCGGAGACGGTTATGCCCAGCCGTTCGGCGATCGCCGCATAGTCCAGATGCTCGACCGCGCTCAGCCGGAACACGTCCCGTTCGGGCTGGGGCAGGCCAGCCATCGTCGCGCTGAGTTTCCCGACGTCGATCCTGACCATGGTCTCGCTCCTTCGCGGCCCAGGCCCGGCCGGAATGGCGGGGCGGGCGGCGAGGCGGACCAGGGCCGCGCCTTAAGGAGGCGGGCGGCACCCGAAGGGCCGCAACGAAGTGGAGGAGCCGGCGAAGCCGGCTTGCGGCCCGCCGGGGCGCGGCTATCGGGAAGCCGTGCCCGCGCCGACACCCGGCCGGATCGCGAGCTCAGCGAGACGGTGTCAGTATTCCGGGATCGAGGCCGGAGCCGGGTGTTCCAGCCCCCATTGGGATGTCGCACGCCGTGATCGCTGGCCTGGCTGCAACATGGTGGTCGGCTGTCGCGCGAGGAATGCCTTCAGCCCCGCGACCGGAACGAGGGTCATCGCGCCGACCTTGACGATGGCGATCTCGCCTTCCTGGATCAGCTCGTAGAGCTTGGAGCGCCCGATCCCCATCATCCGGCAGGCCTCGGGAATGCGCACGGTGAGCGGCTCCGGCCGGTCAGTCATCGGCCGGTTCCCTCGGAGCGAGCTCGATGGGGCGGTCGCGCCTCGCCAGGCGCCGGCCGACGATGTCGACGAACTGGCGGTAGCGTTCCTTGCCGAGCGCGCGCAACTCCTCGTCGAACGGCGGCTGGCGCGCGACCAGGGTAAGCTGGTGATGGACGAAGACGCCCAATGCCTCGGCGAGGATGTCGAGCCGGTCGTGAATCCGCTCCTGGCCGCGGCTCATATGGTCGAGCCGAAGGCCGAACTGCTTGTCGACGTCGGGCCCGGCGCGCCGTTCCAGCCAGAACTTGAAGGCCTCGGTCAGGATCGCGGTCTTGGAGGTGCCCGGCCTGCTGCTGTGCTGCTCGAGGCTGCTCGACAGGTCGTCGGGCAGGTAGAATTGATGGCGTGTCTTGAACGTCTTCATCGCCCACCACGATCGACCCGATGCCGCCAGGCCTCCACTGCCTCTCCGACGCTCGACGGTGCCGCTCGGCGCAGCGCGCTACCGGGAAAGCCCGCGGCCGCGTCCGATCGACCAGTCGACGCCGCCATCCATCATGATGCCGCCGACCGAGCGGCCGAGCTCCCGCTCCAGTGAGGGACGCCACGGCACGAGGCTGAACTCGAGCGATTTCTCGATCAGAGCGAACCTGCGGTCGCCGACCTGGACCGCGCGGCTATAGACGCCCTCGACATGATCGCCGGCCCCAACCTCGCTGAAGCTCAGCCCGAGCTCGCGCGACAGCCCGGCCGCCACCCGGGTGAGCTCGCGGCGCTCCAGCCTCGAGACCAAGTCGGCGCCGTAGCGCACGCTGTCGCCGTCGAGCTCGGCGAGCTTCATCGCGATCAGCCACCGCTGCCGCTGCGCCAGCGCCTTGCGGACCTCCGCCCCGAACCCCCGCTCCATCCGCTGCGGGGAGTCCGAGACCAGCTCCCGGTCGAGCCAGGTAGCGCCGTCATGGGCGGGTAGCTGCTCGACCGCGCGGTCGCTCAGCACCTCCATCGTCACCGGCGTCCGGGCGCTGAGGCGCCGCTCATATTCCAGGGCGCGCTCCAGATGTTCGTCGCCGATGCGCCAATTCCCCTCCCGGTCGGGCTCGGGCCCGCCGGTGGCGCGGCGGATCGCCTTCAGCCGGCGAACGTGAGCGGCCAGATACTCGTCGCCTGCGCTGTAATCGTGGAAACGATGGAGCTGGGTGGAATAGCGTCCGCCATATCTGGCCGCGACGTCCATCACGTTGCGGTCGGACACGCGAACCCCGCAAGGCCGCGCCTCCACCGAGAGGATCGTGCCGGGCCGTGCGTCGATCTCAAGCCCGCCGACGTCGACATAGTGAGAGCGCCCGTCGAGCGCGTCGAGGATGAGAAAGCGCCGGTCGGCATGCTCGTCGGAGAGCCCGTTCGCGACCAGCCGGCCGACCAGCCGCTCGCCGGCCGCCGGGTCGTATATCGCATGGTCCTGCGGCGCCCGTTCCGGCAGCGCCGCCTGGAGCTCGCGGTTCAACCTGCGGATGATGTCGCCGCGCTCGCCCATCCGGCGCAGGACCGGCTCCAGCTCGCCATGCACGCGCCAGCGCCCGCTGTGCATCTCCTCGGCCAGCCCCATCTGCCCAAGCCGCCGGAGCCGCGCAAGGCGAAGGTCGCGCTCGCCGGGATTGCGGTGGGCCGGGTCGACGATGTTGTCAGGCCCGCGCCGCGCGAGGATGCGCCGGTCGAGCCCGGTGAAGCGCTCCTGCTCGACCTCCCGCGCGTTGGCGATCGCGATCTCGCGCTCGCTCCGCGGCCCCAGGTCGAGGTTGACCAGGTCGACAGCGCGCTCGCGAAGGCCATGGGTCAGATATTCACGAGCGATGACCAGGTCCTTGCCCAGTTCGTCGGTCCCCCGGACGAGGACATGGCTGTGCGGGTGGCCGGTGTTGAAGTGATCGATCGCCACCCAGTCGAGGCGGGTGTCGAGGTCGCGCCCGGCCTGCTCCATCAGCCGGCGGACGAGCGGCTTCAGATCCTCATATTCGCTGCCGTCCTCGGGCGCGACGATGAACCGGAACTGGTGGCGGTCGCCCGAGCCGCGCTCGACGAACGCCTTGCCGTCGGCCTGGTCAAGCTCGGCCGAGTAGAGCTTGCCGCGCTCGCCCTCGCGGGTCGTGCCGTCGCGCTGCAGATAGCGCATGTGCGCGGTCGCGCGCGACAGGCCCTTGGCGCCGAGCCTGACGATGCTGGTCTTGACCACGACCCGGCGCGCCGACGGATCGAACCCCCTGAGGTTGCTGCCGAGAAGCCGCCCGACGCCCGACCCGCGCCCGATGCGGCTGCCGTCGAATCGCTGGCGCGAAGCCGCGCCACGCCGCCGCCTGCCTGCGAGGTTGGCGCTTCGGATGACGCGCCTCGAGAAGCGGCCGCCTTGCGCGCCGCCGCGATCGCGGATGCGGCCCAGCCAGAGATCGAAGTCATCGCGGTCGGACATGATCGGGAAGAGGTGAGGGGCCGTCCGGCGCGGATTCAAGGGCCTCCATGAAAGGGCGCGTAAATCCGCCGCTCCCGCTCATGAACGGAGGCATTGGCCCCGCCATGCCTCCACCAAAAACGACGCAAAGACGCCAAAAATAGGCCCGCAGGGAGCCATTGCTTTCATCTTGCCCTAAGAGTCTCATTTCTGTCTCTCGGCACTCTCCCAACCCCCTCTGGACAAGCGTGGACGAGGGCGCACGCAGGTCACCTCGCCGGCGCGCAAGCCCCATTTCTGGGACTTGCTGATCGCACGGCGTCGCGCGGGCGCGCGTCAGCGAGCGCGATTCGAGCGCTGAAAATCAGCAAACGGCCGCGTCGAAACGCGGCCAATTTGTCATCAGGAAGGAAGGCCGCGGCATCCCAACGGGGCGCCGCGGAAGCCGCTCAGCGCGACCAGATCAGGCGTTGCTTGCCGTCTTCGCCATCGACCAGAGAGGCGTAGATCGGCGCCGGAAAGCTCGGATCATCGAGCTTCAGGGAGATATATTCGCGGTCCTCGCGCGAGGTCTTCTTCCAGCCCGCGCCAAACTCGACGGTGCCGGCGAACACGCGGTAGTCAGGCGCCTTCTCCTGGTCGGTTCCGGTCGGCCGGATCACCGCTTTGACGTTGAGCGTAAGCGTCCGGATGGTGCCGGTGAGCTCGCCATCCTCGCCCGCGGTGAAGGTTCCGATCTGTGCCATTTTCCAAGTCTCCTTTGGTTCGAGCCCGCTCGATTGCGGCCTCGATGGCGTCGAGAGAGCGAGGCGGCGGCCGGTCCGCACCGAAGGCCGAAGCGCAGCGAAGGATGGCAAAGAGAGGGCTTTGTTGGCTCGCGAGGAGCCGCGGAGCGGCGGGGAAGAAAGTCCGAGCGACGCCATTGCGGGATCAAGGACGGGGCGCTTCTAGCGCCCGCACCGCGTCGCAGACGGGCCATCGGAGCGAGGCCGCGCGAGTTTATCGAGTAGGTCCGAGACATTGAATACTCAGGTCGAAACCTGATTTGCGGCCAACTTTGCGCGGAATATGGGTCATAACAGACCGGCGATCCGCTTTCAGAGTGGGGCGGTGGTGAATCATGGGGCCGCAAAGGAACTCGCTGGGATGCAGTATTTTGGGGTCGACCGAGCGAACGGCGTGCTTGTGTTGAAAGTGGGTCGAATACCAACCGACAAGTTGTTCGCGTATGGCAGGATGGCAACAGGGACGATAAGGTCAGCATTTCGCCAGCGTCCGAGTCGAATGCAAAGTCAATCCTTGAGGGAGCGCCCCGACCTGGTGTGCCGGAGGCATCAGGCACTTGCGACTAGGCCGCGGACAACCAGAAAGGCCATTAGATAGCAATCTGCCTTCAGAGAGCCTTTTATTTGAGGCAATGCGCATGAGTCCGCCGATCTGCATCGGTCTCATTTTCGGAGGCGTTGGTCCCGAACATGAGGCAAGCCTGTCCAGCGCAAGGGCAGTCCTCAACCACCTGGACAAGTTCAAGTATCGCACGAAGCAGTTTGGAGCTTGCAAGGACGGCTCATGGCTTGTCGGTGAGGGATCATGGTCTGGTCTCTACCGAATGGCGGATCAGACGATGCTTCCATCCGACATTGTCGCTCAGTTCGCCAACGCCGGAATCACGCGAGAATTTGCCTCCTTCCCTATGGAGGAACTCGACGATGTCGATTGCGCGTTTCCCGTCATTCATGGAACCGGAGGGGAAGATGGCTCACTTCAAAATCGGCTGAGTATCTCGGAGATTCCATTTTGCGGAAGCGACGCTGTGGGATCGTTGCGAGCATACAACAAGTGGACCGCCAAGCAGATAGCCCGTGCTGCTGGCTTACCGGTGGTGAGAGGCCTACGCACCACGCGAGGAGAGACTTTAGTGGCGCTCCGACAGCGGATCTGGGCCGAGTTAGGATCCTGGAATCTCGTGATTAAACCAGAAAAGTCTGGCTCGAGCTTCGGAGTTTCCCGGTTGTCCGATCCCGCCCAACTCCCTGGGGCGCTCGAACTAGCCTTCACCTATGATAACGCAGCGCTCGTCGAGCAGTATCTGCGCCACCACGAACTGTTCGTGGGCGTGCTCGGCGAAGCGGGGGAAGCGATTATCGCGTCGCCCGTGCTCGATCCTGATCCGAAGGACAGCCCCTCGACATACCGCGACAAATACATAGACGACCGGTATCCACTCCAATGTCCCACTGGTTTGGACTCATCAGTCGACCGTGGGGCCAAGGAGATGGCGCTGACCATGTTCAGAGCAGTAGGTGCAAGCGGCTACGCCCGGGTCGACCTTTTCCTATGTGCTGACACCGGCCGGCTGTTCTTCAACGAGATCAACACCATCCCAGCGCTGGCAGTCGATTGCGCCTTCTCGATGGGTATGGCGCACAATGGCTGGAGCTATAAGGCGTTACTCGACGAGATCGTCATGCACGCCTTCTCTCGTACGCGGCATAGGTTGCCAACATATCTAACAGAGAGGCCTCCGATTATCCCTATGACCATCCCAGCGTAACATCGATCTTCGCCTCCCGAATCAGCAAATTGTCGAGATACTTGCTATAGGGCGTGTCGAATTCTGCTTCTCGTTCGTCGTTCTGGATCGAGAACGTATCGTTTCCGTGCTCGTCCTTTTCCTCCAATATCTCGATTTTCTTCTCGCTCGAAGTAGCGAAATCTGCCCAATCAAGGTTCTGCAGGTTCTCGGGGGCACGACGGAAAAGCACTTTGCAAGCCGTAGGTAATGTTTGGTCTCCGTTCATGACCATGAGGCCGGCATATACCTCACGCCTCTCCCACGTGAGTGGATTTGTATCGAGCTGGATAAGAAAGAGCTCCATGACCCTTCGAATTGCGTCGTAATCTGCTGCAACGATTGTGAAATGGTCTTTGGTGCAGAAGGCCGAACCTTCCGCATAATCGTTTTCCGGCTCCTCCTGATACATGCTGTATGAATCACGATACTCAAGGTAGGCTGCGCCCTTATCCTGTAGCTCGACAGGAATGCGGCGAAGCATTGGCACGACTTCCGTGCCTTGCCGGCCATTTTTCTTTGTGCGACGTTGTTCGTTGCCAAGGCGATAGAGGAAGCATTTCCCACCGAGTTTCTGATTCAGTCCGACCGTTTCCTCTCGCCGAAGGGCATTTAGATTGGGAAGTATTAGGGTGTCGGACGCAGTCGCGCTCTCCTGTGCCCCCTCCACAGACTGGTCGGCCTTCCCGGAAGTTAAGCGAGAAGCGTAGGCCAGAAAATCTGCATCGGAGGCGTGGAGCATATGCTCCAGTTCCTCAGGAGTCGTATGGTGGCGCTCCCAAAATTTACCGCCCCGGATTGCAGCGAGCCTGCTGACCAGCGCAACGAACGCTGCGATCACTTCGGAATGCTCGAGCGATGCGTCTATCTTGTCGTGACCGGTAGCATTCCATGCACGACTTATGTCTGCGTCGCTCAGATTAGCGAGCTTCGGATCGTTAAGCTTCGCAAGCTCTTTGATAAGCGCTGGTTGCGTCAGGGCAATTTTGCGGAGCTCCAAAACGATCTGAAGCAACCCAAATTTGTAGCCTAGCTTAAGCATCGTTGCCCTCGCCCCACCTTGTGAGAAAATGACAACCTCTCCCCTAGATTGCAAGAAGGTTGCAACAAATCCACATAATCGGTGTGTCCTTTCTGTACGACGAACGATCATCTGTGGATTTGGCAAAAGTGGCTAAATTGGCGTTTGAAGGTGCACCAGATCCTCAAGAAAGGCAGAAGCTGCGGTTACTCGGCAAGCCTTGCCCAAGACTTTCTTTCGGGTTGTCCCTCACCCTCATGGTGGTGGTTGAAACTCGCCCCTAGCTCGATGCTGGGGTGGAACCCTCGGCGTAGGACCCACTCCATCGACCACTGAGCGTCCCGAAAGGGATTTTTCATTGGGGAGTGAGCCGATGTCGATTACATCAAGCATAAGGCCGACTGCCGATCTGCAAGCGCTTCTCGATGCTTTGGGTGAAGACCAGCGCACGTCGTTCGGTCCCGACATCGACGAGGTGGAGCAAACGCTGCTCAGCGACGCTCCACTCGCGGAAAAGAAGACTGCGCTGATGAAGTGGCTCAGCCGGTATTCCCCCTGCCTCTACGCCCGCATGGGCTCCAAACAGGTCAAAGGCGTGAGTCTCCCGTTGTGCTGGCTCGACGAGGATGACTTCGCCCTTGGTCCTATTCATCTGATGAACACGATCCAGATTGCCCGCCGGCGCTGGAAGCGGGAGGCCCTGGACGGCCGCGCAAGCGCGTTTCTCATCATGTTCAATCACAGGAAACTTGCCCGCGCCACTCCGGACGAGTCGTTCATTACCATCCTCTGCAGCCTGGCTGACCTGTACTTGGTGGAGCGAGCGCCGATCCGTCCCGACATCATCTACACCGAGTCCGTGCCCCTCGAAGTCGACGGCGAACCCAGCCTCTTCCGCGCAGGGGTCAATTTCTTTTACCCGACGGCACATGAGACAATGAATCACGATCGGCGTGCGCCCGGTGGCGTATTGGTCTCTGTAAACTCTCCGGGGCACTTGGCGAATTCCTGGGTCAAGCTCGGGCTCGAAGCGGAGTTCGAAAGCGCAACCTCCGAGACGCTCAAGCTGGCACTTCGATCTGTGGGGAACGGCGGCCATGGCAGCGCGGCAACTCCCAGCTGCTCCTGGCACAATATGGAGATCCCCCTTGGCGGGACCGAAAAGGATGCCTGCCCTTCCCGACGGGATTATTCGGCAATCTATCACACCGACGTTTTGATCCCGACTCAAGCAACGCTAGGCCGCGGAACAGAGGACCGTGCGGTTTGGGACAATCTCAAGCTCGACTACATTTCGACGCGGGTCGTACACTTTGGCCATCCGAACTATGCCCTCTACCGCGGGCACCCGGTGGACGCCGGGCGGCTTTTCGACAACCCCTGGCCTCCACGTCACCCTGACACATTGGAGGACATCCTCGCCGCTTGATGACGACTGCGAGCGGCCTTGGAGACGCGACAACTCGGTGGAGACGACGGCTGAAGGAGACTCGGATGCTTCGAGTCAGAACCTATCTTGCGCCGAGCCCTATCCAGGGCACAGGGCTTTTCCTCGCTGAGCGAGTGAAGGCAGGGACGACCCTTTGGGCCTTCGACGAAGGCTTCGATCCGTATGTGACGCTCGATGAAGCTGCTCGGATCGCAAGCGAATGTACGGCCGCCGCCGAATACGTGAGGAATTTCGGCTATGTCGACATCTGGAGGCCGGGCTTCGTCACTTTTAACATCGATAACGAGCGCTTCAAGAACGACTCGATCGAGCCCAACTGCATCGTTGGGCTTAACGGTGAATCGATTGCCGCAACGGATCTGCGGGCAGGCGAGGAGCTGACAAACGATTATGAAGACTTCCTGATCGACAGCGATGTTGGCATTGCCATTAATTGGCGAGCGAGGCGGAGGTCCTAGATGGCGACACCGGTAAGCAAGATGATGCCGCTGACCCTCGGCAACTGGCCAGACTTCATGGCGCTTATGGGGGGCTCGGGAGGTGGCTGCGGTGGATGTTGGTGCACATGGTGGCGGGTACCGCGGTCGACCTGGAGTCAGAGCTCCAAAGATGAACGGCGCGAGATTTTCAGACACGCGGTTGAAACCGGCCCCCCTCCGGGGATATTGCTTTATGAGGGGGTCGAGCCAATTGGCTGGTGTGCTGTCGCACCGCGATCAGAATACCCTACGCTGGCTAGATCTCCGGTCGCGTATCCAATCGATAGCTTGGGGTCTTGGTACATCAGTTGCATCTTTGTGCGCGCGTCCCATCGACGGCACGGCCTAATGACCAGACTAATCGTGGACGCGACTGACTATGCATTCCGCAATGGCGCTCCAGCTGTCGATGCGTTTCCGCAGCGCTCGGGACGCTCCGGATTCGTCGAGCGATTTGTCGGCGTCGAGGGCAGCTTTCTGCGGGCGGGTTTCTGTGTGGTTGAGCCCCGAGGTCCAAATCGGTTGGCCGTCCGTTGTCTGCCTGGCGCGAAGTAAAATAGGCTGGAAGGCCGCCATTTCGAACCAATCGAATATCGAAAAATTTTGTTATTCGAATGGATTTTGTGCCATCAAATCCGTTCAGCTGGGATCACGGGGTATCCCAGAGGGAATATCGTTTGCCTCCGGGCATGCTCCAAGCCGCTGATTTCAAATCGATATTCCAATTGGGGCGCTCCTCTTCTGGACAAGCGTGGACCAGGGTGGACACGCGCAACCTTGCCGGCGCGCAAACCGCGTTTGTCCAACTGGCCGGTGTTGGGAGGGACAGCGTTAACGGGGGCGCGTTTCGAGCGTGCGAAACAGCAAACAGCTGCATCAAAACGCGATTGAGTTGTCATCTTCTGGATGACCTCGGCGCTCTTGGTGGTCGCTGCAACAAGCCGCGCAGCGCAGACAGATCAGGCGCTCCTTGCCGTCCTCGCCGCCGACCTGAGAGGCGAAGATCGGCGCCAGGAAGCTCGCATCGGCGAGCTCGGCGGAAGTGTATCACGGTTTTTGCGCGAGGGGATCGAACCATATTCCCAGCTTCGATAGTTCGGAACCCTCTCACGATGACGCATCCGTCTTGATGCTAAGTCTTTCGGGGCCGAAACTAAGAGTTGCTCGCCCTCTCCATGCGCGCACGTTACCGTAATCCCACGATTATTGATTCGCGCGGCGCTTCGCTTTTAATCTCGGTCAATTCATTTTTCGATTCGCCATTGTTCGATGGCTTGGGGGATTCAGCTCATTTCGGCCAGGCGCCTGAAAAGGCCGTGTTGTTCCGGCACGGCAGCGTCAAACCTTACTTTTAAAACCGACCCCCGCAGTTCGGGGGTGAGGGGGATTTCTTGATCAGGAAAACTATTTTGCTTGTGGGGGCGGTCATTGGCGCCGGCCTCGTTCCAGCAAGCATTCACGGCCAGGAGACGGCCAATTACAAATATGACCCGCTCGGCCGGCTCGTCGAGACGACGGTTGCTGGGGGAGTCCGCAACGGTCAGGCGACCGGTGTCGCCTACGATCCCGCGGGCAACCGCTGCGTCTATGCCGTTTCCGGCGTTGGCGGCACCGCTCCTTCGCCAGCGCCTTCGTCCTGCTCGGGCTCCCAGACGCCTCCACCGCCTTCGAACAATCCGCCGGTTGCCGTGCCCAATACCGGATCTCAGCAGAGATGCACCACGGCCACCTACAACGTCATCGCCAACGACACCGACCCCGATGGCGACTATCCGCTGACGCTGACCGCGGTGACCGGACTTGGCTTCTCGGTTATCTCGAGCACGACGGTCCAGTTCATCTCGACCGCCCAGACAGGGGCCAAGGTCGGCACCTACACGGTGCAAGATTCGCGTGGAGCGACCGCTCAAGGCACGCTGACGGTCACCGTTTCCGGGGGGATCTGCGAATGAGCGCTTTGTTTCCGCGACGCCTCTGTGCCGCTTTCGCCGCCCTGGTGGCGTTCGGCCATGGAGCTTCGGTCCACGCCCAGAGCGCCCCGGCGGAGATCGCCCCGCTGCAGCTCGCCACCGACCAGAACAACGTCAATATCCATGACGGCAGGACGACGATCGAGATGCCGGTCCTATCCGTCCCGGCCGCGCCAAACCTCAGGTTCGACAGCCTTCAGAACGCGGCGCCCTTCCTCAACGGAAAGAGGCTGACCGCCAGCGGCGCGGAGCAGGTCCAAAGAAGCTACTCGGTCCATATCGGCGCGGCGACTTCGGACGCGTTCGACTGCGTCGAGTCCGACTGCCTCAGCGTCAACGGCACCGGCTCTACCTTCAACCCGAACATGCGGATCTATACCGAGAGGGGATCGGCGACGGTCTGGAACTTCGGTCTCTCGGCGCTCAACGATACGTCGGCCTACCCATCGTACAATTATTACGCCACCGCCGCGACCTACCCCAACGGCGAGGTGATCAACTATTATTACGACGCGCTGCTCGCGGGCCTTCCGTTCAACCGCAAAATGGTTCGCCCGACCCGCATCACCAGCACCCTCGGCTATGTGATCAAGATCACTTACGCGGACAATAGCGATCCGCTTTCGGCGGGCTGGGGGCGCGTCACCGAGGCGGCGATCTACGCCGCCGCCGACGAGAACACGCCGCTTCGCCGGCTGGTCTATAGCGGGTCGACGATCACCGAATACGGCCAGGCTGATACGACCGGTCGCACCTACGACTGCCAGGGATGCGTCAATGCGATCGGGGCCAGCCCCGAGCTCGCGTCCGGCTCCATGCAATTGCCGGGAGAGGGCACGCTGTCGCTGCAGATCGGACAGGCGGCCGTCGCCAGCGGCAACCCGGTGGTTGCTTCTGTCACGCGGGACGGGGCCACCTGGAACTACGCCTACCAGAATCTGCGTCTGCAGCAGGGCACGCTGCGCAACATCTTCGACCGGATAACGGTGACCGCGCCGGACGGATCGAGCCGCTTTTACAACATCGCGAACTCGTACCACAGCGTCCACGATCTCGCGACGAACCGGATCCACACGACGATCACCAGCTCCACCGACGAGCTCGGGCGTACCACCTCCTTCTTCTATGACGGGCAGGATCGGCCGTACCGGGTGGTCTATCCCGAATTGAACGAGGTCAGCGTCGTTCACGACGAGTATCGCAACATCATATCGCGAACGACGACGCCCAAGCCGGGGTCGGGGCTTTCGCCGGTCACCGAGACGGCCAATTACGACATCTCGACCTGTCCGGCCGTGCCCGCGACCACGCCGCTCTGCTGGCGGCCGACATGGACGCGCGACGCATTGAACCGGCAGACCAGTTACTCGTACAACACGCGAGGCCAGGTCACCGAGCAGATCGATCCCGCTGACGCGAACGGCGTGAGCCGTAGAACCTCGACGATCTACGATGAAACCTATGGAATCAGCCGCCCCATAGAGGTGCGTGTCTGCGCCGACACCGGCACGACATGCTCTTCGAGCGCACCGATCAGGACCGCGTACGACTTTCCGCCGATTCCGACCCTGCTCCCCAGCGCGGAGCGCCGGATCGACGTGGCGCAGGGCCTCACGCTGACCACGACCTATACCTATGACGCGTCGGGAAGGGTGCTCTCGACCGATTCCACCTCCGATGGGAACGCCGCCGACGCGTCTTACGTCCGCTACGACCGCCTCGGCCGTAAGGAATGGGAGATCGGGGCCGCGGCGCCGAGCGGCGCGCGGCTGGCAACGCACTATTTCTATCGAGATTCCGACGACAAGCCGACGCGCATCGAACGGGGCACGGTGCCCAATGCGACAGACACGGTGCTCAATCTGTCACCGACGACGCAAACCGCCTTCGCCTATGATGCGCGGCGCAACGCGATCCGCGAGGTGCTCTACTCGGGCGCGACCGCTTACAACGTGACCGACCATTCCTACGATCTCGGCGGCCGGCTCGAGTGCGAGGCGCGGCGGATGAACCCCGCGATCTTCCCCTGGAACGGGTCGGGCGGCTCGCTCCCTTCGAGCGCGTGCGACCTGGGCACGCAAGGGACCGGCGCCAACGACCACGGCCCCGACCGGATCACGCACAACATCTACGACGCGACCGGCCGGCTGACTCAGATTCAGCGCGCCTATGGGACGTCGCAGCAACAGAATTACGCGACCTATTCCTTCAGTCCGAACGGCAGGCAAACGAGCGTCACAGACGCCAACGGCAACCGAGCGGAGATGACATGGGATGGCTTCGACCGCCAGCGCCGCTGGATATTCCCCCATTCCGGGCCGTCATCGCCCAACCAGTGCGGCAGTGCGGGCCAGGCCAATCCCTGCGACTATGAGGAATATGGCTACGACGCCGTCGGCAATCGCACCTCCTTTCGCAAGCGCGACGGCTCAACGTTCACCTACCAGTATGACAATCTGAACCGGATGACCGTGAAGTTCGTGCCCGAGCGGAGCGGGCTCGATCCCAGCTTCACCCGTGACGTCTATTATGCTTACGATCTGCGCAACTCGGTCACGGAAGCCCGGTTCGACAGCCTTTCGGGCGATGGCGTTTCCAACACCTACGACGCGTTCGGCCGGCAGACCTCCAGCCGGAACCGGAATGGTACGTTCGACCGGACGCTTACGTACGGCTACGATGCGGGCAGCCGCCGCAACAGCATTACCTATCCGGGCGACGTCGTTGATCCCACCACCCGCACATTCACTTACGGCTACGACGCGCGCTCCCGCCTGAACGTCGTGCTGGATCCTGGGAACGGCTGGCTCGACGGCTTCTCCTACAGCGACCGAGGGCCGGTCACCGACCAATCCTATGCCGGTGGGCCGGGAGGCTGGTCGAACTACACCTATGACAGCGTCGACCGGGCGATGAACATCGTTCACGCGATGGGTGGCAGCGGCTCCGTCACCTATGGCTTTGCCTACAATCCCGCGAGCCAGATCACCACGCGTACGCGCAACAACAACGCCTATGCGTGGAACGGCGCCTACAACGTCAGCCGCAACTACAGCGTCAACGGGCTCAACCAGTATACCGCCGCCGGCGCGGTGAGCTTGACCTACGACGGTAATGGAAACCTCACCGGCGACGGGACGCGGACCTACACGTACGACGTCGAGAACCGGCTTGTGCTGACCTCGACCGGAGCGACCCTGCGCTACGATCCACTTGGCCGGCTATGGACGAGCTCGGCGCCTGGCTTCGAGACGATCCGCTACCTCTACGATGGCGACGCCCTGGTCAGCGAATATGACGCTTCGGGCAATCTGCTCGCCCGCCACGTCCACGGCGCCGACGCGGGCGCCGACGATCCCTTGGTCTGGTACGGGGGAAACAGCGTTGCCCAGTCCAACGCGCGCTACCTGCGCCGCGACCACCAGGGCACGATCGTCACGGTCACGGACAGCGGCGGCGCGCCACTGGCGATCAACACCTACGACGAATGGGGCATTCCCGGCGCCAACAATCAGGGCCGGTTCCAATATACCGGCCAGTCCTGGATGGGCGAGCTCGGCATGTATTACTACAAGGCCCGCATCTACTCGCCGACGCTCGGACGGTTTCTGCAGACCGATCCGGTCGGGTATCAGGACCAGGTCAACCTCTACTCCTATGTAGGTAACGACCCGGTCAACGCCGTCGACCCGGATGGTCAAGCCTGCATCGGCGCAAACGGGCTGAGCGACTATTGTCGTCGCGCGGAACTCTACCGGCGATTCGATATGCGGTTTTCCGGCCAGACCCGCTTCTTCGGAGCGGCGTCAATGACCGTTACGATGCTCGCGAACAACGCGATCCCGATCCTTAGTGCGCAGCTTGTTTCGTCCGACACCCGCAACTTCCTGACCCGGGTCAGCGGCCGGCTCGAGCAGTTGAACGTTAACGTCGCGCGGGGCCTGGAGTCCGGCCGGATTTCCGGCTCGAATCTGGATCAGCGCATCGTTCATGCGGAGCAGACGGTGGTGCAGGGAGAGCTGAACTCGCTCAGACAGAATGACGCCGCCACCTATAACCGCGTGGTCGGCGAGACGAATGCGTTGCTCAATCCTCGCGGACTGATCGCCGGAATGGCCAACACCTATCCTTCCGACAGAGCCTATCAGCGGGTTCTCAACGGAGTTAGGGAAAGCTTGGGCCGGGATATCGATTTCTCCAAGCAGAGCGATCGCGAAGCGATCGGCAACGCATTGATCGCGTCGCTCCGCGGCAGAACGTGCGGCCGGATTGAATCGAGGATACCAACACCATGCTGATGAAAACCCTGGCCGTCTGGCTTCTGGAACGCGCTGCGGAATTGCTGACGGGCGCGATACTCGCCTATCTGGTCTTCGGACCGAGCAACTTTCCGCCCGGATCAGGCCTGGCCGGAGAAATTAGGGTAGGCCTGGTCGCGGTCTCCTTCTTCTACGTGGCCAGCGGCTACATCATTTCGTGCGTGGCCTTCGGGTTGCTCACCCCTCGCCGCAAGCCGCTTCTGCACGGCGCCACCATGGCGGCGCTCTTCCTCGCCCACTCGCTCGTTTTCTCGCTTTTCATTGCTGGAGGCGCATTTTTTCCGGTCCTGCTGATCATTGGCGGCGCCATTGCGGTTTTCGCATTCAATGCGGCGGGTACCGCGCTGCTCCAACCGGCCGCTCACGGTGGCGGCTCATCATGAGAAGCCAGATTTCGGCCTCTAACTAGCGGTTTTGCGCACTCAAATCGCTACGGTTGAAACATCGACAAATTTCATGTTTGGTGGGGATCTGGGGGCCGCCAAGAAAGGGACTCAACCAAGCCCTCGGGTATTTTTTCGGGCATGTTGGCCGCCTCCAATCTTGCTCCAAGCGGCTGATTTCAAAAGTCTATTTTCATTTGGCTCGCTCTCTTCTGGGCACCACACAGTCCTGCCAGTCGCGCCTGGAGCGCGAGGCTTGCGGCACGACCGAATTAGTCCCGCAAATCCCGGAGGTTGGCGCGCAGGAAGATGCCGGACGGTCTGGAATCGGTCTCTCCAGGCTTCGCCCTTGCGGAAATACAGGGCCATATCTCTGGCGCCCGGAACCTTCGGTTCAGATGCGATGCTGATATGATGCGGCCTGGTCAGGCGAAGCCGAGCAGACGGCGCTGACCTTCCCAGTCGAGCGGGAATCGAGGTGGCTTCCCACAGCGAGGAGCGCGTCATCGACGCCGGCTGCTTTCCGTCGACAGCCGCTGCGACGATATCCGGCGCGAGGAGACCGAGGCGCGCATAGCGACCGATGCGCGAGGGTGAACGTCCGTCAGCGGCAGCGATGTCGGCCACCGACTCGCCAACGATGAGGCGCTCGCGGATGCCATGGGCCCTGCCAGCAGCGCCACGAGCTTGCCGTCTCGACGAGCGCTAGCCTCCTCTTCGCTGCCGGGGATCACGAGCTTCACCTCACGACCCGACCGGACCTTTGCTGCGGGTGCTTCGAGGACGGTCGTGCCTCCCGTTTCACCTTCATGGAGTTCGATGGCGATCCGCTCTTTCCCGACCTCGACACGCTTGATCAGCGCAAGCACCGCCGCTCGCACCCGCTGCGGGCTGCCGGACGATAGCTGATCGATCGCGCCGTCGGCCGCTTGAATGCTGTGGTCGAGACCCGCGCTCTGCGGCCCATCGAGATGCCGGGAAAGGTCGGCCAGATGCTCTCTAACCCGACCGATCACGATTTGCTCCAGGTCGTGGGCGGGCACACGCCACGCCTGCTTGTCGCGCGCGTGATCCTGATGTGTCACATAGTAGCGATAGCGCCGGGTTCCCTTGTTGGCATGGCTGGCCGACATCGGCCGGCGATGCTCGTCGACCACCAGTCCGGCGAGCACGCTGACCTCCCTCACGTTGCGACCAATCTTGCGGTCCACGGCGTTCTCGTCGAGCTTTTGCTGAACCGCATCCCAGAGTTCCTGATCGACGATCGCTTCGTGTTCGCCCGGATAGGCTTTGCCGTTGTGAACCATGTCGCCTCGGTAGATGCGGTTGCGCATTAGCTGATGGAGGCCCCCGCGCGAGAACAGTACGCCGCCGCGGGTGCTGCGGTCCTTTCGATGGTGGAGCTTGGTGCGGACACCGAGTTCCTGGAGTCGATCGGTGAGGGCACGGACCGAGCCGAGTTCGAGATAGGTGGCGAAGATGATCCGCACGGTCCTGGCTTCGTCCTCGACAATCACCAGCTTCCGATCCTCGACCGCGTAGCCGATGGGCACCGGCCCACCCATCCACATACCCTTCGCCTTCGAGGCGGCGATCTTGTCGCGGATGCGTTCGCTGGTGACCTCGCGTTCGAACTGGGCGAACGAGAGGAGGACGTTCAGGGTCAGGCGCCCCATGCTGGTCGTCGTGTTGAACGCCTGGGTCACGCTCACGACGAGGCGCCGCGCTTGTCGAGCACATCGACGATCTTGGCGAAGTCGGCGAGGCTGCGCGTGAGCCTGTCGACCTTATAAACGACGATTACGTCGACCTTGCCCGCCTCCACATCCGCGAGAAGCTGTTGCAGAGCGGGCCGGTTCATGGAGCCACCGGACAGGCCGCCATCGTCGTAACTGCCCGTTACCGCGCTCCAGCCTTCGTGACGCTGGCTGAGGATGTAAGCAGCGCAGGCTTCCCGTTGAGCATCGAGGCTGTTGAATTCCTGCTCGAGCCCTTCTTCGGTCGATTTGCGTGTGTAGATCGCGCAGCGGCGAGGCGGGGATGTATCAGTGGGCACAAGTTGCAGCCTTGCCGTTGGGACGGCGCTTCAGGCCGAAGAACCGCGGCCCGGACCAGTGGGCGCCTGTTACCTCGCGGGCGATCTCGCTGAGCGAACCATAGGACCTATCCTCGAACGAGAAGCCACATTCCGTGACCAGGACGCAGAGCAGGCGCCCATTCCACTCGCGAACGATGCGGGTTCCAGGCTTCAGCTTGCCGACGGGATTGGCCCCGCCAGCGTCGCCGCCCGCCGCAATCGCAGCGAGCAGCTTGGAAAAGGCGGTGGAGACGTCGCCGTGCGCCTTCACCTGCAGTTTCCATGCGATGAGCCGGGCCATGAGGTCCTTGCTGAGCGCAGGCGGGGCGGAACACGCACCGCCACTCTATGCGGAGCTGACCCGGCGACAGAGTCGCCAGGTCAGCCAGCTTTTCGTTCAGTTGAGGGACGTTCATTGCTTGCCCGCGCCCTCGGCGGTCTTGACGATCCGGTACGCCTTCGCGCCGTCCCGACGCTCTTCGCGCTCGATTGTCGCGCCCTTCTTGCGCAGCCCGGACAGGAAGGCGCGGACGCTGTGCGGCTGCCAGTTGGTCGCGGTGCCCAGCTCCTCGATCGTGGCGCCACTCTTTCGCGAGAGCAGCTTCTTCACGATGTCGGACTTCCTCGGCTCGGGCCTCGCCGCGGGCTCGGCGGTGGTTTCTTCGGTGGTCATTGTGGGTCTCCGTGAGTTGGACCGACACCATGTCGGCCCTCCCACGACCCCAAGCCCCGCGGATCGACCACCCAGGGCGCGCCAGCTCTCAGCCGGCAATTGGACCAACGCTCCGTTCCGAACCGAAGTCCAGTCGAATGTGCGGAATTAAGTTCGGGGAGCGAATTTCCGCCGCAAGGCTTCCGCCGCAGCGGCGAATGCGCCGAGGTCTGCGCTAACCTGCGCTAGGCGACCGAATCGCCGCTGCGGCGCAACACTGTTATCGGGAGTTCGGGTCACGAGGCCTACACTCCCATCCTCCACGAGCGGCATGCCTGGACCAGCAGCCCCCCGATGAGGTCGCTGGTTTCGTCTTCAGAATCTGAATTCGCCATGGTCCGACACATGATCGACAGGGAGCGGAGGTCGACGAGCAGCTTTCAACGACTGAGCTGGCTCTGTGCGGGCAACAGCAGGTCCGCGCGGGAATGATTTTCATAGAACGCTACGACTACGCGTTCGTACAGGATCCGATCTTCCCCTCAGCCCCCAGCCTGTTTCCTCCGATAGGCTTCGAGGAAGTCGTCCGCCGCGTCGTTCATTTCATCCTCGAGCATAAGTCGTTTGAACTTGTAGAGATAGGGCATGACCAAGGGGCTGGTCGAACGCCGCAAGTAGATTGCGTTCTGGAACTCGCGCGACTGTGCGAGGCAGGCATCCTCATCACATTCCCCGTCGAGAGCGCGCTTCCAGAACGCCCTCGCCTTCTTCATCAGGTCCTCGAGGAGATCGGCGGTGTCGCGCTGTCGATAATATTCGCGGCCGGCCCAGGAGAGCAAAGGCGTCGCCGGCGCCAGCGCGAGGATCCAGGCCGTGAAATTCAGATCCTGAAGCAATCCGGCGATGACCAATCCGCCAATGACGAGAGCGACAACCGTCACGATGACCTTGCCGAAGCTGCGGCGAAGCTGGCTATCATAGCGCAGATTGGTGCGCTGGCATACGATCCGGCCGAGCGCGAGGGGCAACTCGCCGGCCGCGAGCGGATACCAGTCCCTGAGCGTCTTATCGTCGCGGCGTCCCGCCCAGGATCGCGCCGCGGACCGGATCTCCTCCGCTTCCTCTTCTTCGCCGGCCACGAAGCTGTTCCATGGCAGGCCTAGCACGGCGCAGTCGAATTTCTCGCCGATCTTTGCCCCACGCTTGAGGAGGTTCTTGTACTGGCGATCGAGATAAACCGCGTCGAACAGGAGGACGCCGAGCGCAAGCCCGGCAAAATGCGGGCGGAGGCAGGGGACAAACAGGGTGACGACCGCGCCGGCGATGGGGAGCAGCACCGTCAGGACAATCTGAAGAACCATGAAGCGGGTGGCAATGACATAGGTCCACTGACGCGCGCGCATCAGCTTGAGCTGCGCCTCAGCATTTTGGCGCGCCGGTATCGGGTTCGAAGCCATGACCTCATCCATAAGCGGGAAAGTAGCCGGGCAGAAGCAGCGACCATTTGTCGAATGCGGCGGCTATCTTTCCCGCTGCCGCAAGCTGCTCCGCTTCCGAGGCGCGGGCGGCGGCCCACGCAAGGCGTTTACGCACATCCTCGATATCGGCGGGGCGACACAGGTGCGCCCCGATGTCCTTGGAAAAGCCGGCGGGGTCGGCGAGGGGAGAATCGAGCCAGGCTCGGGCCTTGTCCAGCACGAAGCGCACGCCGCTCGGGTAATTTGTGATCCGCACATTGTTCAGGACGTGAAGCGCGATCGTCTCGAGGTGGAAGGATTTGAGCAAGCCCCGGCTCTTGTTCCAGCCCTTGAGCATCTTGATGAGAGGGATGAGTGCGCCATCATGCTGCTTGTTCGCGGCGCTCCAGATTTCGACATGGCGCTTTGGGTCGGTGCCGATCCAGCGGACCTGGCTCGCATCAGGGATGAGATAGCCGCCGCCTTTGCGGTGGAAACCCGGGACGACGTCGACCTTGAAATCGGTGAAGGTGATGGTGACGGCATGGCCGTCGGGCCTGATCTTGGGTGTCCGCGTATAGGTTTTGAGCAGAGTAGCGCGAACGGCTTCGAGCAGCCTTTGTTGACCGTCCGCCGCATGATAGCGCGGGTCGAGGATGACGAAAATGTCGACGTCGACCTCGCCCAGCGGCGCGATCATCGTGTTGCGCCGGTAAGAGCCCCCGAGAAAGCTGTCGAGCACCTGGAAGTCCGCTTCTAGGAGGGTGCGGATACGTTGCTGGCGAGTCGAGACGGTCGATTCCTGGAGACCGGTGATCTCCAGGTTCGTCCGCAGCTTGCGAAAAGCTTCATCGATCGTCTTGGCCATCCGGAAAGTGTCAGCCCCTCATTCGATGATGACATTGAAGGGCGGGCTCTTGCCAACCAGAACGTCGTCCTGTCGACGGATGATGAACGCCTCCACGATGTGCACGCCGCGATAGGCGAGTTCCTCCCAGCGCCGGTTGCCTGACGTTGGCGCATAGAAGCCGCCGCGCCCATTCCCCAGCGCAAGGGCCATAGTGCCGGTGTTGGTCACCCGCCATTGCACCCGATAGCCGTTCGGCAAGGCCTCGCCGCCATTAACGGAGAGGTCGAACCAGATCCCGCCTCTCCGGGGCAGGGCATCGTCGCGCCGGATCGGATTGGATGCGGCGTTGCCACGCGACGGATACCAGTCTGCAAAGACCTGGACATTGGGGGAGACGGGTCCGTGCGTCGGCCATGGCGGTTGCTGCATGTGAGGCGGCTGGTAGAACCATGAGGGCAGGATCGACACGCCCATTTTCTTGACGATGTCGACGATGCCATCCGCATGATGCGCGGTGGTGGCGAGCAGGGAGGCTGTGAGGCTGCGGCCTTCAGCGAGGCTGGCCGCGGCAGTGATCGCCTCGCCCTTCGCGAACTCATCGCCGAAAATGCGGCGCCACGCCTTGATGCTCGCTGCCCAATCCTCCTCCTCATAGGCTTCGTCGATCCACCCGCGGTACTTGTTAATCAAGGAGCGAAAGTTCGAATATTGGACATCGGTCCAGGGGCTGGCGAAGTCTTCCGAAGTCAATTTTGGATTTTGCACGCGCGGCTTGGCCGGCCTTGCCTGCAGCCAATCGTCGAGGCGGCCCATCACGGTGCGCAAAGTCGTCGGCACGTCGGCGAAGTCGGGCGAGTCCTTGTCGTACCATTCCACCTGCTTCCCGAGCAAAGTGGTCAGCAAGACCGACGGGCAGGTGAAGGTGGTCTTGATGTCCCGAAGAAATTTGAGGAGGCGGGTCACCTTGCGGAACGAATTCGATCCGGACAGGGCATTTCGTTCGCGCAGCCACTTCGTATATTCGATCGGCTCGCTGCGCTCGAAGCTGTCGCTGGCGCGGTTGCAGACTTCGAGGCTGCCGTCCCAAAGCCGGTCCTTGATGCAGGGCGCGAGATCGACCTTGCGTTCGCCGGCATAGGTGATCGTGACGCAATAATCCCAGGTCTTCGCCTTGTCGCCATAGGTTGCGCTTTCGGCGAACACCTCGCCCAGCGAGCGCACATAATCGGCGGCGGTCCATCCTTCGACGGGGTCGACCATCACAAGGAGATCCGCGTCGAATTCTCCCCCATCCACCGGCTTGATGATCGTGTCGTGCGCCCAGGAGCCCTGTTCCTCGAACCCGCGGATTCTGGCCTCCCATGAGCATTGGCGGATGAAGCGCTTGAGCGCGTCGACATTGCTTTCGAGATTGGTGATCCGCGTCTGATTCAGATTCACGGTGTCCCGCAGGAAGTCGGTGAACTGGCTCGTGAGCTTGGCCATCCCTAGTACGTCTCGTTCTTCGTTTGTTTCAACTAGATATGGTCGGCACCGCGCCGGAACAAGGACTCCGGGTCTAAAAAGTGCAGATGTTTCGGACATCTCCAATCGACAACTATCCGCGACGCCGCCCGTCGAGCTGGGCCTCAAAAAAAGGGGGCCCTCAATATCCATCGAAGCTGCTGCCTAGCCAGGGCGTCATTTCACATAAGGTTGCCCAGCGGACGACAGTGGCCCTGTGTGCGCCGCGGCGCGCTCCCGGCAAGGCAATCGTTCCCGTTCCTCTGCCGAGCCGCGCGACGTGCCGCCGGAAGAGCGCGGGGGTTCATCGGCGAAGACCGAGCGACCGGGCGCCGCGTCAACTGGAGCGTCCTCAGCTTGGCCGGCGTCGCCCGCGCGTCACTGACAAGCAGATCACCTGGGTGCCGGCCCATGACGAGCAGGTAGGGTCGAAGGCATCACACAGCTCGCGTCCGACACGAGGACCTCGGCAATTAGCGGCGGGCCCGTCCCCGCCTGGCATGAGAGGCCCGGGAGTTCACATTGCTGTCACAGTCTAGCCTGGATCATCGTCGAGGCGAATGCGGCGATCGAAAATATCGTTGCGATCCGATCTCGTTTTATCCGCGACGATGGCTCTCTGGATCCTCTGGACTAGTGGGGCATGGCCATCAGGAATCCGCTGCCTTCAGGTGCCACGTCCGCGAACTCCGACCAGGAAAAGGCCGTAGAGGATCGATTGGGCTTGGCGCGCTCAGCCAGTGAGAACAAAGCTGCGGCGGCACGGCGCGCGCGATCGGGCGAAGCCCCGGCCATGTCGGCGAGCAGGCCCTGGACGCGCTGACGCTGCGCGTGGAAGTCCGTCGCCGCGCGCACCGCTTGACGGACGCTTTCCTCGCGATCCTCGATGAGCGCAATCGGGTCCAGCCCAAGCACGAGCGGCGATGCGATCGCTGCGGCCCGGCGCATGGCGGGATCGGGAGATTGCAGGTCGCGGGTAACTGCGGCGATGAGTTGAGGCGCATGGCCGGCTTTCGGCGACGCCAGCGCTCGCCACAGCGCCTCGGCGGGCCAGTGCGCACCCCCGCGCAGCACCGCCAGCTGGGCGTCAGCAAATCCCGATCGACCGGCCATGGACGCGAACCTTTCCAGATCCCGGTCGTCCGCGGCCATCAGCCCGCAAAGACGGGTCAGGGCTTCGGCCGCCCCGGCTTCGTCGTTCGCGGCAAGCGCCCGAATGGCCTGGAGCGCGCGGTCCCATTCGCTTGGGTCGGCCGGATAGGCGTCGCTCAGCAACTGGTCATGAGCAGGGCCGCGTCCGAGACGGGCCGCGGCTTGATTAAAGCCCCGGGCATGACGAAGCGTCCGCGTCTCGTGGCGGGCGATCAGACCTTCTGCCAGGTCCCGCCATTGCTGCTCGTCCGGCCTGTTCGACAGGCCCCAAAAGGCAAGCTCGGCTTGTTCCATCATGTCCGCCTTGGGGACGACCACATTCAGCACGATGTCGTCCGCCACGGCGAGGTCAAGCGACAGCAGCCGGTTGACGATCCAAGCCCGGTTCTTCTTTCGCGTGGGCAAGGCGGCGCTGAGGATCTGCGCTATCTCCTCGTGTCCGGCCCGCCGCGGGATCAGATATTCGACGAGGCGGAACAGTGGATATTCGCCCGTGAATATCTGCGGCAGCAGCGCGAGGCCTTCCGCGACATAGTCGTCACCGCCCAGGCGGATCGCCAGCCAGAAAGCCTCGTTCCGGGCCGAACTTGTTCCCTCCTCCAGCTTTTGGCGGACGCGGGCATGGCCCCATTGCGGATCGTGCGTCGCGAGCAAGTGCACCGCGTCGAGCCGGCCGGGCTCCTTCTCGCCCTCGCCCGCATTGGCGATCGCCTCGAGCTCGGGCCGTAGCAGGGCGATATCCGCGAATGCGGCTTTGCGCACCGACATCCAGCGTATCGTCGGGTGCTTCGCCCTGAGCTGCGCGCGGGTCACCGCAACCGCATGCGCTCCGCCAAGCCGCTGCAGCAGGGTGACCGCGCCGTCCAGCTCGGGATCGTGCCACAGGCTGTCCGTTTCGAGCTTGTCTTCGGCGAGGCTCAGCAGCCGTGCCGGCAGCGTATCCGGGAGAAGCGAGGGCAGGCGCTCCAGCAGCGCCGGGTCGTCGATCTCCATGAACAGGTCGAGTAGGCGCGACGTAGTCAGATCGCGATCCGTCGACACGCCAAGCGCGGCGTCGAGACGCTCCGCCGCCCATTCGATGTCCCGCGCATCGAGATTGTTCGCAAAATGGGCGAGGGCAAAGGCAAATGTACAGCCGCTGGGATCCTGGGCCTTCAGGGTGTCGAGGACGATGCGGAGCGCCGGCCGTGCCTGAGGCGCGAAGAGGGGCTGCAGCCATCGCCCCGAATTCCAGGCGAAGAGCCCCTGTGGCAGGCGCGGTGCGATTTCGGCGACGAGGTCCGGCCGATGCCGGCAAAGCGCGGTCCACGCCGGAATGGCCGCCATGTCCTTCGTGCTGCAGCTCCAGTCCGCCAGCGCAGGGTCGAACCTGCGATCCTCGAACGCCTCGATCGCGCGCGCCAGCCAATAACGCGCATGCGGATCTTCGCCGAGCGCGGCGACCAGCGCCTCGCCCTTTTCTGCCCAGATCGCACGCCCCTCGGCGATGTCCGGGAGCAGGGAGATGAGATGAGCGATGTCGCCATATCTGCCTTCGGCGCGCCCGATCCTTGCCGCGAGCCAGCCCGGCTGTTTGGCGAGACAGCGCCGCAGCGCCTTCCAGGCAGTCCTGCTCAGCGCCCAAACGTCGGAATCATCGGAGCGATTGCTGTCGGCTTCCTTGTGAAGCTGCGCGATGCGCTCGAGGTAGCGTCGCTCCGGCTGGCGGGCGGCGAACCGGCAGCCATAGATCTGCGCCTGGCGATTTTCGCTCCACAGCAGGGACGCGACCGCTTTGGGAGAGACGCGGCCGGCCCTGACGAACCCATCCATGCAGCGAACCGCGTGATATTGAGGCTGGCCGTCTTCGTCCTTCAGGAGTCGCTGCTCCAGGATCGGCAGCAGCCTGTCGAACAATTGCGGGCCTCCGTCCGGAAGCAAGTCGCCATAAAGAACGTCGGGCAGCTGCCACGACCAGTCTCCTTGGTCGATCGCTTCGAGGAACGCGCCGAGCCGCTCGGTGCCGCCCGACCCGCGGGCGAGCTGCCAGATTCCGTCCATCAGGGCATGGCCGGCCTCGAATATTGGCGGCGTGCATCCCTCCTTGCCGAACCCGGAGATGGTCGCGAGCCGGCCGGCCAATTTGGCGGGATCGCCGATCGCACCGACGAGGTGCTCGGCGATCGCCCAGTCGCGAAGACGGTCATGCGCGAACGCGATATGGCCGCTTGCGTCCAACTGGAGCCAGCCGGTCTCGATGAGGATGCGAAGCTGTTCCTTCGTCGGCCGAGGCGTGAGCTTGTGAGGGGCGAGGGGCGGGGGATGGGCAAGCGCCACACCGCCGAGCGCCGCGATCAACGCGCGGCAACCGAAAATGCCGGCCGCATTGCCTCTTTGCTCGGCGCGGTCGGCGAACCGCTCCATCAGCTCGAACTCGCTGGCGCCGGACCATTGACCGCTTTCGGCGGCGAGGCTGGAATAAAGGCCGGCAAGGACGGGCCGCTTGATCCAGCCGCGGAGGCTCGCGGGAAGACTGGGCCAGGCGATCCCGAACCGGCCGAGGAGATCCTTGAGCTCGGCCTGGCTGAAGTCGCCGACATTGAGCACCGGCGCCGCGATCTTCGCCTGGATGTCGGCCGCCTCTTCCGCATTGACTGCGGCCAGCAGCCTTATGCCGGCCCGGCCCCAGTCGAACCGCAGCAGGCGTTCGCGTTCGGCGACGGAGCGGGGCAGGCGGTCCAGCGCGACGAGCAGCGGCAGGGGCGCCTCGCGGCCCAGAAGCTCGGCGACGTCGCCGGCAAGGGACGAAAGGCTGGTGCCGTCCCTTTCGCTGCGCCGCAAGAGCATATGCCATAGCTGGCTGACGACTTCGCTTTCGAGCGCCTCGAGATTTGCGATTTCGTCTACCCAAAGGGCGGCATGTCCCTGCGCCAGCGCACGCGCTGCCAGATGGGCAAGCGACCAGGTCTTGCCCGAGCCGGAGGCGCCCTCGATCAAGACCAGACTCGCGTCGGGCAGGGCGAGGTGCCGGCGGACGTCCATGTGCCGCGAATAGCCGCGGCGGCTAAGCGCATCGCCGGTGAGATCGGCGAGATTGCGCTCGAAGCTGAGGATTGACGCGAGCTGCTCGGTCGTGAGCTCGGCCGCGTCCAGGAAGGCGCGCGCGGTAATCAGGGCGGCGGGCTGCTGGCTCTGCTCGGCGATGAAGGTGAACAAGGCCGCATATGCACGCTCGGCGCGGCGGCGCGAGCCGGTGGCCCGGTGCAACTGCGCCATGACGCGCGTGCGCACCGACTTCGCATTGACGCCGTCCTTGATGCTGACTCGCGCCAGCAGGGCACGCACCGTCTCCAGGAATATGGGGTCCTGCGCCTCTTGCGTGGAGATTGCGGTTCGCGCGGCGATTCCCGCGAGGACGGCGTCTGCGGTCATCATTGCATGACCGACCTTGAGCGGCGCAGCCGGCTTACCCGCACCAAGGTCGGCGAGCAGGGCGCGGAGCGCGACGCCGCCGGGCACCGAGCCCGTCGTCACGAAACATGGGCTGTAGCCGATCTCGGGATCGGCCAGCGCCGCGCGCAGCAAGGGCGGCAATATCTCGAACAGGACCGCCCGGGTCGTCCAGTCCCGGGTCGAGCGAATCTTGTACTGGATGACCTTCGGCTTCGCTCCGCGGCTTGCCGCGTCGGCGTGGTCGGGCTCGAGCACCAGGATCGGTTCGTCGTCGTCGGTCCGGCTGAAGCTCGCGGCAAGGCCCAGATCGACGCTGTTCAGGAACTGGAAGACGAAGCCCGCGATCGCGAAGGAGCCGCCCGCCTTTTGCCTCGCCATGCTCGCGCTCCTCCGTTAGCGATGGACCTAGTGATAGGGCGCCCTGTTTCAACCGTTGCCGGCATCGCTTTCCGGCCCGCCTCTGCCATCCTTGAGCTTCAGCGGCCGCGCGGCGGGATCGTCGGTGAAATGGAGGATGAGGTGATCGTCATCCTCGTCCGGATCCCGAGGTGCCATCTCCGCGCCGGAAATGGTGTAGCCTTTGTCCAGCCAGAGCTTGAACAGGTTGCTGTGCTGGCCCGATCGGGTGAGCTGGGCCTCGAACATCTCCGGCGACATCCGGCCGGCGAGCAGGTCGATCAGCATGCGCGCTGGAAATTTCACCCGCCATGGACCCGACACCTTACCCTCCACCATCATGCCCAGATATTCGCCATGGCTTCCCGGCCGGAACACCCCCTGTCGATAGAGCGAGCGGGCCTGATAGCCCTCATAATGGGGCAAAGGCAGCAGGGCCACGAGCCGATCGAGCGCTTCCGGGATTTCCGGTAGGGCTTCGCTCCCGAAGTAGTGGACCGCCCACCAGCGCTCGCTCTCGCTTCTGAAGGTCTTGAAGTCCTTGACCGCCGAGAAGCTGACCACGGCATCGATGCGGCCGGCATTGCGCGCCATGAAGGCGGAGATGATCTGGGCCGCGGTTACCGGATGTCTCATCGGATTGCGTGCCCCGTTGTGGCCAAGCTCGTTGAGCAGGTCCGATCCGCCATCGGCGAGGAAGATGATCCGCAGCATGCCGTGCGGCGCGCCGCGAAGCTGGCGGGCCTTGCGCTTCAGAAGGTCCGCGAGCGGGTTCTCTTCGACCGATCGGGTCTCTGTGGGCATCGCCGACCAGATATTATGATAGCGGGTCTGCTTGTGACCCTTCTTTTCGATCGTGACGTCCAGGCCATCCTCGACGAGGCGCAGCCGCTCGGCGTCGCAAGCGCCCGCGGCGACCCAGGTTCGGATCGTGGCGGCCGCGCCGGGGCTCAGCACATAATCGGGCGGGGCGAGCCGCCATCTTTGATATGTGCCGTCAATCGTCCCGTAAGCCACGTTGAAGCTGAAATAGAGATAGCTGCCGACCCCCTTTCGGGTGCGGCTGGCGCAGTCGGAAATCTGGCTCGCGATCCGGTCCATCGCTTCCTCGCCCGACAGCAGGCCGTCGCTTGGCGTCGCAATCTCGATCGCCGCCGTACGGCCCTCGACCAGCCCGTCGGTGACGGCATCGGGCCGTCCTGCCTTGGGGCCGAAGTCCGGCTCGAGCGTGAGCGGGCCCAGCTCGGCCAGGGCCCAGAGCAGGGCCAGCTCCATCTCCGCGGGAATGACCTGGTCCACTAGCTTCTCGGAGTTGAGCCGGCTTAGCAGATTCTTGAGGTCCGCAGCCTCGCCGAGAGCCGAAAGGGCATCGAGCATCGCCTGCAGCCGCCGACGCGCGAAGATCGGCACTAGCGGCTGCCCTGGCGAGATGACCGAGCCGGCAGGGCGGGTGGCGCAGCGGTCATGGACGAAACGTCCAGCTCGCGCATGGGACGCTCGGTTCGCGGGCGAGCAATGCTCCACGGAGCGCTGTTTTCGCTGTCGGCCTCACCGCGCATCAAGCCGGATTCTCCTTTTTTTCGTCCGTGCCCTAGACCTGATCCGACCAGATCACCTGCAGTTCGGCGCCAAGCCCGTTGCAGCTGCGCCAGGCGCCGGCGAGCAAGGTGCTGAGCTGCTCGAGGCGCAGGCGGTTGATTCCATTTTTCGCCTTGAACGCGGCAACATAGGCCTTGGTGGTGACGTGCGGCTGCACGATCACCACCCGCCGGTCGAAATCATCACCCAATGTCTTCAGTGCAGTGATGAACGCGTCCTTCGTCTTTGGCGCGCCATCCTCCCAGAAATAGTTCGCGGCCCGGGCCGATGCCTCCACTCCCTCGATCAACCTCTGCTTGTCGAGCCAGAGCAGGTTCTTGACCGCCTGGGCGGTAACGACCTCATAAGCCGCGACCGAGATGCGGCGGCCCTCCTTCTTGCTGTTCGCGCCTTTCACATGGATGAGGGACAGGACCCAGCGCCCATTCTCCTTGTGGAGGCGGATGAAGTCGGCCTTCTCGTTCGCTCCGTCGTCGCAGGCAAGCCAGCCATCGAGCTTCTGCTGCACCCAGCAGAACAGGCTCTTGTGCTTCCCGATCTCGTTAAGATTGTCCGGCTTCTCCTGATCGACATCGAATGTCGAGAAATCCCTGGCATCGAACTGCCTGAAATCGATCCGTCCTCTTTGGGTTGTGAAGACCTGTTTCCCCGAAATGCTGTGGCCGCTGTCATAGCGGATGTTGACGCCTTGGCCCCTGATCAGTTCCTGGCGCAGCCGGTTGAAGTCGTCCGGCCGGACGCCGGTCGCAACGACACCCTCCGCCTTGAACTTGACCGTACCGTCAGTGGCCACGTTAACCTTGAGTGTCAGGCTGCCGACCTTCTTGCCATTCAGCAGCAGCTCGACCGCGCAGTCGGCGCTTGCGTCGGAGCCGGTGACCGAAAACGCCGCTTCGTCGATCAAGGCCGCGAGCGCACGCGCCTTTTCGGGATCGCCCTCGTCGGGGTCGAGTTCCGGCGGCTGGATGGACAGGTCATAGGCTTTGTTGACCGCGCCGACAGGAACCGCCTGCAGCGGCGTCGCCAGATAACGGAACGGCTCATCCTTGCTGATGTGCGTGTCGAGCAGGGCGTCGATCACCTTGCTGGCCTGCTCTGCGAAATCTTCTATTGCCCTGGTCTCGCCAATCCAGATCCGCGACGCCTTGGGCGATACGCCGATCGTCAGGTCCAGGGCCTTGCTGCGTGAGCGCGCCGCCGACCAATAGAAGCTGCCATCATCAAATGGGTCGAGCGCGTCGTCGAGGCTCATACCGGACAGGATCTTGGCGTCGGCGCGGGTGGATGTCCGCCTGTGGGTTCCGCCAAGCCACAGGATCCTGGCGTCGCCGCCGGCGACAAAGGCCGATGACAAAGTGGCGCGCGGGATTGCGAAGAGCCAGGTGAGCGGCAGCTCGGGGTTTCGGGCTACGCGCAACGCGGTGAGAATCCGGCCTTTGACCTTGGGGTCGGTCACGTGCAAGGCCAGATGCTCCCGCCACAAGACCGCGACCGCGAGGTGGTTCTGGTCGTCCAAGACAGTCGCGTCCCTGCTCCAGGCGGGCTGGACTTTGCGCCGATAGGTGAGCGCCTTCACCCAAAGGTCCGGCCCGATCTCCTCCTCAGCATCTTGCTCGAAATCTGAGGTTGCGTCCGAATTCTCGGCATTGTCGGCCACGCACATCGCCACGATTCCGTCCAAACAATCGGCGAGCGGCGTGGCCGGCGGCGGCTGACCGATCTTCGCGAGAGTCAACGACAGGAATGGCTGCAACTGTTCATGGAGCGGACCGACGGCCATGTGGGCTTCCTAGCGAGTGAGCACCTTCGGTGCGAGCTTGCTTGGCGGAAAAATGCCATGAGAGCAGTCGCTCGGTGCAAGCCTCAGAGCAACCAGCCGCTTCATTTTCTTGGTCGCTTCGTCCGTTACCGTTTTTACATAACGTTGCTTAGCGAACTCGTTCCGATGACCTGGGGTCGCCTCGTGGCCTTATCTTCCGACCCTGACCGCACTCAAATCAGTGGACCTTTGGCGCCGGCGGCGGGGGGAACATGCCGTAGGCCTTCAGAATTCGGACGGTGTCCTCGCCGTCAATAATGCAATAGCGACGAGGGCGCACGGCATCGACAGCGAGCGCCTCCGCCAGCCGCACGACCGAATTGGCGATCTTGTGGCAATGCTGGATCACGATGAGGTCGACGGGCTCGTCGAAAGCTCGAACGAGTTGGTCGCCGCGCTTGCCCATATTGGCTGGGTGCATCTCGCCACGCAGGGAAGGGCCCTTGAAGATGAAGGCGGCCGATGCCGGCTTGCCCTCGATATGGACGTGCGAGGTCTGCAGATCCGATTTCTCGCCGCCCCAGTCCTTCGGGACGAAAGGTTCGCCAATGATCGCGGCGAACGCATGTTTGAGGTCCTCCTCGGGGACGGTGAGAAGCGTCTTGAGCTCCGCAGGCGTCGAGGCTCGGACCTCACTAATCTTCGCGAACGAATCGATGATTTCGGGATAGGCTCGAGCGCGCTGTCCCCAGGACAGGCGGAAGCCGCTTCCGACATCTTCGAGCATGTCGCCGATGATATAAGGCTCGACCTCGATTTGCCCCTCCCTCAGCTCGAAGCGTCCCACCATGAGCACGCGGCGCTTGTTGCTGAGGGTCCTTGCTGTGGTGTCGGAAAACATGTGGTCGTTTGAAAGCTCGCCCGACAGCTGATATTCCGCATCGCCTAGCGGAATGGTCGCTGAGAATGAGGCGGGCCTTTTGGCTTTGCCTCGTTGCTCCCTCATCAAAGCTTCGGACACCCCGCGAAAGGTGAACACGCCCCAAAGGCTGGCAATGAGCGCGTTCTCTTGCGGGCCTTGTGCGGCGAAAAGACGAGTCAGGCTGGGAATCTTGCCGCCCTTGAGCAGCTCGTTGGCGACCTTGCTCGCGAAGCGCATCGCCTGAGCCCGTTCGCCAGAATTCTCGTTGAGGGTTCGCTGCGCGATCACGGGGATATCGACGCCGGTCAGCTCGGCAAGCCGTCTCGTGTTGAGGTAATAAGTTGAAAGCTTGAGATCGGTGAACTCCGTCATCCGGATTGCCTAGCCTCGCGGGGGGTATATCGCCATGGTGCAATCACGCACTAGCATTCGCTGCCTTTGCTCGTGGCAATTCCATTTCGTCCCCAGGGCTGTCGAAGGTCCAGGACATTCTTGGAGCACGGGCCTATTTGTCGGACGTGGAAAAGTAGGCCGTGTGGGCGGGTTCAACACATTATGAGAAGCAGTCGATTGAGTCCTCAGCGGGGCCGGTTGGTGTTGACATATTGGACTGAGTGACATCGCTATTGGCATGCCCCTTGGGCTCGAAGATTTGTCGTCCCGGTGAATTTTGGAAGCGAGAGACACCATTCGCGAACGTTATGTGATATTGCGCGATGCGCGCAGTCGAAGGCCGCCCTCCTCGGATCTTCTGGAGAGCTTTCGGAGCTCCGGCTTCGAAGCTGGCGCACCGAACTCGCTCGATGTGTCGATCGAGGAGGTCAGCAGCACGGAAGCAGCCGACCTGCTGCGTGACCCCGGCATAACGGCCGCGCCGGTCATGCCCATGAAGCTGATCAAACCCTCGGGCGCCGTTCAAATGTCCGGGAATCTCGATCTGATCGACCCAACGCCATGGGCCTTGAGCACGATCGGGGCGGACGCCTCGCCCTTTACGGGCGCCGACGTGGCGGTCGGAATTCTGGACACCGGCATCGATGCGTCGCATCCTGCCTTCGATGGTGTCCAGCTGGAGCAAGCCGACTTCACCGGCGAAGGCGTCGGCGATCTCCACGGTCATGGCACGCATTGCGCCGGCACTATGTTCGGAAGGCCGGTCGGCGGCATCCGGATTGGCGTTGCGCCGGGAGTCTCGAAGGTGGCGGTCGCAAAGGTGCTGGATCGCCATGGACATGGCACGCTGGAAGGGATCGTGCGCGGCATCGCCTGGTGCCTGGAGCAGCGTGTCGCGATCGTCAGCATGTCGCTCGCGATCGACTTTACCGGCCGCATCGATGAGCTTCGCGGATTCGGCTGGTCAGGGGAAGCAGCGACGTCGCAGGCGCTTCGCGATCATCACCGGACAATCCTGGTGTTCGACAAGCTCGCGGCCGCTCTCGAGGCAGGTGCAGTCTACGAAGGAGGTGCGATCGTCATCGCGGCGGCCGGCAATGAGAGCCGAGGCGATCAGGTACCACCTTATCGGTTGTGGGCCGCTCCACCGGCTTCTGCAGACACTGTGATCGGCGTGGCAGCCGTGGGTCGAAGCGACATCGCGACGGGTGAATTCCCTCTGGCGCCATTCTCCAATTGGGGGGTCGAACTCGCTGCCCCCGGGGTCGGGATCGTGTCCGCAGCATGCGGAGGCGGCCTGTGTCAAATGGACGGCACCAGCATGGCCGCTCCGCATGTCGCGGGCGTGGCCGCCCTCTGGGCGCAGAAGCTGGCCATGGGCTCGGCCCCGTTCGACCCGGGCCTCTTGAAAACGCGCCTGCTGGGCGGGGCGAGCGCGGAGCGCCTGCCTTCAGATTGTCGCGATCAATTGGGATTCGGCCTCATTGCCGCCCCTACGAAGTGACCAGGATGCGCTCGGTCTCCACGCTGGTTCAGCTCCGTTGCGGTCGTTGCGGCCATCCGTTCGAAGGCGAGTTGTGGCTCTGTGTGGTGGCTTCTGAAAGGCCCGATCTAGAAGCGCTCTTCAAAGAGTCCGAATTGCACGAGATTTCTTGTGCCGAGTGCAGCTTTGGGGGATCGGTCCGCGCACCTTGTGCTCTGATCGGACGGGATGGGAGCATCCGCATGCGGATCCCGCCCGAAACCGGCCCGGACGGAGCGGCGCAGCTGATCAGCTTTCTCTATGAACAGATGGAATCGCAAGAAGCAGCAGAGGAGCTGTTCGCCCTCGCCGCCGGCATGAGCCGGGAGATGATCGAATATCTTCCGCCGCTTGAGCCTGACGTCGCGCCGGGATCCGGAATTGCCGTTCCGGAGGGCCTCGAAGCTCTGTTTGAGGCGGCCGAGCGCCATGGCGAGGAATTTGCGCTCGGCGGGTCGCTGCAATCTCTGGCCAAAGCGACGGATGCATGGCGGCAAATCGTCCAATCGCCCTTGTTCGATTCGGCCGAGCCGTGGCTCCGCGCAATGGTCCTCAACAGCCTCGCGATCTCGCATCAGCAACGTTATCTGGCGACCGGCGATGAGGACCGGGCCGTCTTGGCTCAGGACGTTTGGCGCTTGGCGATCGCCGAAGCCGAGCCCGGCGATACCCAGCATCGCGAACTCGCGAGCAATGCGGGCCTCGCCCAATCGCACCGGTGCGCCCGCAGGTTTCGCGCCGACCTCGCCAACGACGCGATCCGACTTCTCGAATTGGCATGCGATAGCGGCTGCCCGTCAGGAGCGAGGCTTGCGGATAGCTTGAGGAATCTTTCGGGCGCATTCTACGCTCGTTTCGAAGCCTCGGGCGCCATCGAAGATATCGACCGTGCGATCGAACGGGCACGCTTGGCGGCGTCCATGGCAACGGAAGATGAGCGACTGCTGGCCGAGATTTTGACCAATCTCGGCACATTCCTCATCAAGCGGGATCCTTTGGGCTCGCAAGGCGAACTCGTTGCCGAGGCCGTCGAGGTTCAGAGGCAGGCAAGTCTTCTGAACGCAGGCCCCAGCAAGCCGGCGATCGAGATGAATCTGGCCGAGGCCCTGGCCGCCCGGCACGAATGGTTCGGCGAGGAGGCTGATATCGTCGAGGCGATATCGATCCTGCGCAGGATCCATGGAGCCGATCTCTCCCCCGAAACCTCGGTTCGGGCAAAATTCAATCTCGGGATCGCTCTGGTCCGCCGCTATCTTCGGAGCAACGATCCGGCGGTGCTGGACGAAGCGTCGCAGCTCTTTGAGAAAGCGGATGAAGCGGGGCCTCCTGGCTTTATCGCCGATGCTCGCGCCAGTGCCGGCAGAGCGCTTTCCGAGGCCTTTCGTAAGACCGGCAACCCCGAACTGCTCGATCGGGCGGTCTATTTGCTGCGCCTAGCAGCCTCCGGTGTGCCTGAGGCCGATCACCGGCGCGTCGGCATCCTTCACAGTCTCGCTATCGTACTCGACGAGCGGTTCGACCTCGCGAAAGTCCCAAGAGATTTCGAGGAAGCGGAAGCAGTGATCCGCGAGGCAGTCCAAATTGCGGATGCGACGGGCAAGGCCTATTCCGCTCTGCTGAGTAGTTACTCCAATATCCTTCGATCGCCGGGCGCTCTCTCGAAACGTGATCCCCGGCGGCTCGCGCTTAGACTGGAGATCGCGCGCAGGGCCGTCGAGGCGTCCCGGGCAGAGCCGCCCTCGGCGCATGCCGCAGCAGCGCTTGCCCTGAGCAACGCGTTGAGCGCTTCCTTCCAGGCAAATGGCGATGTCTCTCATTTGCGCGAGGCAATCACCTTCGCGAGGCAGTCGATCGCCTCGGCCCTGCCGGGCAACCGAGCCTCCGCACAGGGAAACTTGGCCGAGCTTCTGCGCCACCTCCACTCGGCCGCTCCCGCGGAGGCGCCGCAGACCGAAGTGACCCAGGCCTATCGCGATGCGGTACGCTCCGCGACAGAAACCCGTCCGGCGAGCGCGCTCGCAAGCGCGATTTCATGGGGTGTCTGGGCAATGGCGCGCAGTGATTGGCCCGAGACGGTCGAAGCCGCCCGCGCAGGGGTGGAGGTCGCGGATCGCCTGGGGTCGGCGCAAGCGGATGCACATGGGGAAGGTCTTTGGCTCGAACGCAGCACCGAGGTCCACGAAGCGCTCGCCTACGCCTTGGCGAAAGTGGGCGATATCGAGGGCGCGGTCGTTGCCGTCGAAGCTGGGAGGGCCAACGCATTCTACCGACCGCTTCAGCTGTCGCCGGATGGGAAGAGCGTCGTATTTGCGGCGCCCCGACCCACGGTCGTTGATTTTCATGAGATTGCCGCCGCGTCGGCGATTCCACTCGTCTATCTCATCGCGATTCCACAAGGCGGCCTGACCCTTTTCGTGTTGCCAGCCCGGAATGGAGTGCCGCCCACAGCGCACGCTCTTTGGGCGGACGAATATGATGCCGAGACCTCTGAAGCCCTGTTGATGCAGAACCGGACTGGACGGCCCGGCTGGTTGAAGGCTTATCTCGACTGGCGGCACAATCCGCAGCGAGATGGCAGCCTGAATGCAGCGATTAATGCTCTTGGACTCGCCCTCGCGAAACTATGGCAGGTAATGCTGGGCGAAGTCGTCGAATGGCTCATCGAGCGCGAGATCGAGAGCGCAATGTTTCTCCCGAGCCCGATTTTGTCCGTGCTTCCGCTGCACGCGGCGTGCGATCCTGCTTCCGGTCGAGCCGCGCTGGACGATCTGGTGATAAGCTATGCCCCCTGCGTTACCGCACTTTCGCTTGTCCCGGCGGGGGAAGGAGCGCCATACTCGTCAGCGTTGATCGTCGCGGATGATCGAATGTCAGGCCCTCTTCCCCCGCTCCCGTTCGCGCCGATCGAGGCGACTATCGTCGCAGCTTTCTTTCCGTCCGGCATTCGGCTCGATGTGTCTTGCACTGGCATCGAGCAGGTCTGCTACCACATGCATCGGGCCACGATCCTGCATTTCGCGTGCCATGGCCGCACGGATCACGATCATCCGCTGATGAGCTGCCTGTCGGTGGCCAACGATGCCGATTTGCCGCTCGGGTTGGTACTGTCGATGCCCCACGCCTCTCGTCGGCTGGCGCTGCTCATCGGCTGCGATACGGGACTTGTGAGCCTCTCGGCCCTTCATCGAGGTATCTCGCTGAGTTCGGCTTTTATCGCGGCGGGCTACCAAGGCGTGATCGGTTCGCAATGGGCGTTGCCCGATTGGTGCGGCACATTGCTGACGTTGCGAATGCTCGATGCCTGGAGCGAGGGGCAGGATCTCGCGTCCGCCCTACGCCTCGCGCAGCTTTGGGTTCGCGACACCGGCTGGGATGAGAAGATCGAATACATTCGATCTTCGCCGTCGGACGGCAGGACCCAGCTAGCCGAGACGCTCGCACGAATGGATCTCAAGCCCGACACACGCCCACCCTTTTACTGGGCCGCATGCAGGCTGTTCGGAACCTAGCCAGATTAGCTTGGCCTGCCATCGGCCTGTTGGCATCTTGGGCAGGGCGCCGCATCAATCGCCCGAGCAAATATCGCGAAGTGCCACCTCCTCGGTTAGGGCGCTCGTTTCGGCCGAACGGATTTTGGCGTACGTCAGTTTCTGCATGACGTCCGATCTTGCCGCCATTTTGGTTCAAGTGGCGTGATGCCGGCCGCCTCCGAGTTACCGAACAACCGGTAAGGTCACATCGCGTCACGATCCTCACCCTACCGACACTTAGTCATCCCACGATGCTCGCACGAGACGGAGCTGTCGAGACAACGTCCAGTTTCAACCTTGAACTACTCGGCAGCACCCGGACCGCGTCCGGCCAACAGCGTCCATACCGCGCGGCCCAGCCCGCCACCCGAGACTGCGAACTTGATCGATAATTCGGGATTATGAACCACGCGACCACGGGGCGCGGTCATTTAGTCGTGGTAAATCCGCTGACTTTAAGTCGGCTCGCAGCGGGATTGGCCCAATTTCACGGCAGCATTGCGACTCCCGAATAGCGGGCGGAAGCAGTCCTACACGCGCTTCGCGCGGTCGAGGCATCGAACTAAGTTCCGAAACGGGCTGCGGTCTCCTATAATCTAGTGAACGTCGTAGCCGATCGACAGTTCGCAGTCTCTCAGGCGGGTCTTCCGGAACTGGACTGTCCCGATCTGGCCGGTGCGCTCGACGTGCACACCCATGCACGGACGGAAGAAGCCCCGGACCGGCGACACCAGCCGGATTCCTCCTTTCTTCCCTTCAAGCGCATCGCCCTCCAGCGTGCACAGGCGCAGCACCTCCTCCTCGCTGACGTCGAGGAACGTCAGCACCGGCTCGTCGCGTTCGACAATATCGGCAACCTGAGCATGGAGCGCCGCCACGAAGTCGGCCACGTCGCCCGGCGCCAAGTCGCATTGAAAGGCCACTCGCGACTGTCCGGGAATGTGCGAGGCGGCCGTCACCGCCCAACACTTGCCGAGCTCGTGCACGGCCGCGCAGATCACCTCGCCGCCGCTGTGAATCCGGCTGTTGCGCAGGCGGGCATCCGCATCGATCAGCGCAGTGATCTGTTCGCCCTCCTGCAAGGCGCCGTCGACAACCTCGCCAAGGTGGCGCACGACACCATCGGACGCCAGCACAAGGCTGACCCTCATCCGGCCGCTGGGCCCGATCAGCCAGCCGGTGTCCGAGGGAGCACCACCTCCCTTGGGATAGAAGGGAGAGGCGTCGACCATTCCGGCCCACCTTTCCTCTTCCCTGCGGAGCGAGAGCAGCGTGGTTTGGCATTCCGTCGCCGACGGGTCTTCGAGGTAGATCAGGCGTGTCATTTCGCGGTCTCCTGTGCCTTGCCCCACTTGGCCATGGGACGCGTTATCCTTTGCGTCATCAACATCTGCGTGTTGTTGAGGTGGTTGCCGCCGACGCCGCTGTCGACGGGCGTGACCAGGGCGCCGCGCTCCTCCTCGGTGAGCGCCTGAGCGGGCTTCGTCAGATTCTTGACGATCGCGCCCATGTGCACCGCGGCCAGCTTGGCCACCTCCCAAGCCAGCCTTGCCGCCGCACGAAGGGCCGGCTGGAGGGCGGGCGAGGCCGTGGACGAGAGCGCGCGCAACTCCTCATCGGAGGCCGCGGCGAACTGCGTGCGGCACATCCCAAGGGCATCGGCAATGAGGTCGCACAGGCTCGGCTGCTCCAACGAGCGGAGCAGTCGCTCGCAATCCCATGGCGGCATGAACGCCGCCCGCATCCGCACAATCCGGTAGAAGGGCCGACCGAGCAGGCCGGTGGCGAGGTCGATCTCCGTCCACGCCCTCGTATAGGTCGCGTTCGAACCCTCCCAGCGTTTCCCACCGACCTGGTACGGCGCGAGGTAGTTCCGCATGGCCAGGAACTCCTTGCCAAACGGCCGGCCGGAGAGATCGGCCTGCACCTTGCGATAGGCGGCCACGCGGTCGGCGGCATATTCGATCGCCCCGGCGGCGCTGCGCAGCGGCACCCGGCCCTCACGCAGGTCGGCCAGAAGGTCAACCGCCTCACCGAGGATTGCCTCGGCATCGCGCACGGCTCGGCCGAAGCGGACCTCGCCTTCGCTGCCGGTGAACGTCCACGGGCCGCCGATCAGCCAGGTCTTGAAGGCGCAGTCACGCGGCGGCAGCTTGGTGATCCGGGCGCACACCAGCAACGTCTGCTCGAGGCCCGGAATCAGCGCGAGGCCATCACTGGTCTCGCGATCGCCGGTTTCGACGCGGACATGGTGGACGATGGACGCGGCGATCATGCTGAGGGCGCCGTGAACATAATAGGCGTCCGCGAGGCGCATCCGCCCGATGGTGCGGGCGATGGCGTTGAGGTCGGCGCGGTTCAGCCTGTCGGTGATGGCCGTTGCGAGCGCCTCGGAGGAAAGCTCCCCCCGCTTCACCGCCGTGTTCATGCGCGGCATGTCGACGCTCAGGAACCCGGGCGTGATGTTGCCGATCCGCGGCGGGAGGAACAGGATCTTCGGATCGAAACCCGGGATGAACCTCGGACTGGCGACCGCGTCGGCCGGCGGCGGGACCGGGCGCGGCAAGGCGATCGCGACGGGCGTCGTGGGCGGCGGCGGATCGTCATCGAAAGGATTACCGGGACTGGAAGCGGGCCGGCTGCGCCTCGGGCGATGCCTGCTGATGTAGGTGTCAGTGGAAGGCGAGCCATCGGGCGCGGGCGCCCCCGTGGTCCCGTGCGGCGCGCGCGCGCGCGGATGCTTTGTCGGTCTGGTCATGTCGAGGCTCCTTCACCACGAATCAGGGCCTACAGTTGCTCGCGCAAAAATGTCAATAGTCAATGACAAAATAATCATCAGAGGCTAGGTCGCTGGGCAAATGTTCATGTTAGTTAGACCAAGGCCGCTCGGAGCAGCGAAGTGGTTGAACGTGTCGAATGACAGAGCTATCCCCCTGTGGCGAAGTGATTTGAATCGGATAAGGGCTTCATTTTAAGTGAGCAATTTCAAAGAGTTCCTTGACAATCACCTTGCCGAGCTGGGACGGCTCGTCGGGACGCGATTGGGCTACAAGGATATTTCCAGAACTTCCGGCCTCGCGCGTGGGACATTTTACAATTGGGCGAATGGCGGGCCCGCGTCTGCCGAATCGATGCGAAAGTTTGTTGGTGGGCTGGCAGCGCTGGGCAAGGACACTCCCTACAGGGCGCCGACGGTCGCGCAGGTAGCTGCGGCAATCGACGCCCCGGATCCCCGCGCGGTCGCAAAGACGCCGCTTGCCTTCATCAATTACGGACCAATCGTTCAGCAATCGGCGGGGGCCGGCAGCTTCCTTGGCGGTCTGATCCGTCAGTTCGCGGCGGTGAGCCAGATATGCGAAGCCATCCCGGATTCGGAGGAGCCAGGTTTCGGCCTCGATGACATCGAATCGCCTCTTGCCGGCGACCACAAGGCACTGGTCGGTGCGTTCATGATGCCCCATCGTGCCTCGACCTGGGCGGCACTACGGTTGCCATTGCAAATGCCGCTGAACGCGGTGCTGCTTCAGCGCGACGTCACCGCCTTCATTGAGCATGTGCATTCAGGCCGCTTTGGTAGGGCTTCACGCTCGGCGGACGAGTATCTTCGATCGATCGAGGAGCTGTTATGGTGCCCCCGGGCCGGCCAGCCGGCCGGCTTGATGGATGACCTGCACTTTGTGGTCGCGCATGGCGAGGCGGGCGACATATTCCTGCGTCGCATGCATGACCCGAGGAGTCTCCAAGGGGTTGGCTCGACGCCGGAGGCTGCACTCTTTCACGAGCGGTTGTGGGAGAGGTCCGAGGCCTTTCACGACTCTCTCACGAGTGGGCCAGCAGGTGACGCCGACCGGCGGCTGCCCATCCTTGTCGCAGATGAACTGACTTGCCTCGATTTCCTCCTCCAACATGTGGAAAGCACGAAGTGCGCGCGAACCGCCGCGGTCCTTCTGTCGGGCCAAATTGGGGCGGCGCAGGGCAACGCGGCTGTCGTGCGTCCATGCTTTCCAATCAGCGTCCTCTTTCGCCGCGAGCATCCAGGCGAGAGGGGGTACGGGTTTGAGATTATTCAGGAGGAGTTCCGCGAATTCGTCGTGTCATTCCGGGGGATGATCACCGACGAATATGTCCGCCTCCACGGCGAGCTTTGCGCCAGGTTCGAGGGGCTAGCGAATATGCCGGCAGCCAGCCTTATCCTCAACTGGATGTCTCTGGAAGGCGCCATTCGTCGTGCCGATAGCGCCCCTCCCGCGACAGCGGTCCTTGGCGATCTTCCTGATATTGAGCATTGGCGCGGCATTCTGGATGGCGCCGCCCGGACGATCCTCGCCTCCGACCTGGGTCCATCGGTGCGTGGAGCGCTCGGCCTCGCTGCGACGCCAGCCGTCGCCGACACGGATCGGGCGTAGGCTTCATGGCGCTCGTCCCCAGAGACGCTCGGCGGCAGGAGGCTGGATCGCGGCTGGTGGCCAATGATGGCGCCGAGCCTCTAATCCGGCTCAGCGACGTCAGCTTGTCGCTTCCCCATGTCGATGGGACCATCAGGGTCCTTCGGGATATCAATCTTGAGGTGCCGAGAGGCCAGCTGTGCGCGATCCTGGGTCCCTCGGGATGTGGCAAGACCAGCCTCCTTTCCAGCACATTGGGATCCTAAGCTTAGAATTCCACGTGGACAAGTTGTCGCG